>Ga0073936_10002348_pt1 | contig 28291 bp, 8 predicted proteins | sample AliMusrvi5mmetaG_FD_87041 | JGI IMG/M metagenome (GOLD analysis project Ga0073936, IMG submission 87041) | Freshwater lake bacterial and archeal communities from Alinen Mustajarvi, Finland, to study Microbial Dark Matter (Phase II) - Alinen... | ecosystem: Environmental > Aquatic > Freshwater >...
GCGCAGTTCGTCGAAGTCAGCGGCCCCGGCGGCATTTTTGGAAACGAGCATCCCGAAACGGACCCGGTCTGGGCGACTGGCTGGGACAAGCGCTCCGTCATCCTGATGTGCCTCGATGGCGGCAAGTGGCACTCGTTCCGGTTGCCAAAGCCGTCGCACACTTACGACGGCGCGCACGGCTGGCACACCGAGTGGCCCCGCATCCGCGACATCGGTGAGAAGGATTTGCTGATGACCATGCATGGTGGCCTGTGGCGTTTCCCAAAGGCGTTCTCGGCGAGCAACTCGGCCGGCCTCGCGCTACGCTCCACGTATCTCTGCGTCGTAGGTGACTACTGCCGCTGGAACGACCGGGTTGTATTCGGTTGCGATGTAACCGCGAAAAGCGAGTTTCTGAATGCCCGCAAGGCAAAAGGCAAGATCCTCGCCCCCGGCCAATCGCAGTCAAACCTATGGTTTGTCCAGCCTGATGAACTGGATGAACTCGGCCCGGCGCTGGGCCGCGGCGCGGTCTGGTGGGACGACGCGGTCAAGACGAAAACGCCGAGCGAACCTTATCTTTTCAGCGGCTTCTCCCAGCGCGCGCTGTGGCTGCAGCACTCAAACGTACAGCCGGTTACCTTCACGCTCGAAGTGGACGTGAAAGGCAACGGAACCTGGACCAGGCTGCGCGATGTCACCGTTCCCGCGAACGAGGCGAAGTTCGTCGAGTTCAGCGCCGATGACACCGGCGCGTGGATTCGCGTCAGCGCAGATCACGACTGCGCCAGGGCCACTGCCTATTTCCATTACCGCAACGACGACCGGCGCAGCGCGAGAGCCGCGGACATCTTTGACGGCATCGCGAAGCCCACAGACACGAAAGCCTCCGGCGGCCTGCTGCGCGCTCGCGGTGAGAATTCACGCGCGCTCAGCTTCGTTACGGGGGACGGCTATTACGAATTGGAGAGCGACCTGAAACTCCGCCGCAAGGACGACCCGAGGACTGCGGAATCCGTGCGCACCAACATGGCAGTTCCGCGGGGCGTGTTCACCGTGGACGCGGCATCGGTTCTCTATGTGGATGAGAAAGGGCGTCGCTGGCGCCTGCCGAAAGGAGATGCGGCGTTCGCTGCGTCGGGACCCCTGGGCGACGAGCGCGTGGACCGCGAAGTGGTCACCGAGCGGGATCTGTTCAACTGCCACGGCACGCTTTACGAACTGCCCGCGGAAAGCTCCGGCGGCTTCGGCAAGATCCGCCCCATCACCACCCATAACCGCCGCATCAAGGACTACGCCACATATCGCGGCTTGTTAGTGATCAGCGGCATTACTGACGACGCAAAGGGATCGCACATCGTTCGCAGCGAGGACGGCAAGGCCGCTCTCTGGTTAGGGGTGATTGACGACTTGTGGAAGTTCGGCAAGCCGCGCGGAGTTGGCGGTCCGTGGAACGGCTCCACCGTGAAAGCCGGCGAGCCGAGCGATGCCTACCTCGCCACCGGCTACGACCACAGGCGCCTCACGCTATCACATACGAGCGGCGAGACCGTGAATTTCCGTGTGGAGGCTGACCTAAGCGGTACGGGTCAATGGGCCGAGGTCGCCCAAATTAGCGTCCCTCCCGGCAAGCCTTTCGATTACCGCTTCCCGGATGCTTTCGGCGCCTATTGGCTTCGCTTGATCGCGGATAGAGACACGTCCGCAACCGCCACAGTTACTTACGAATGATCCATTACGGCTCCGAGCGAAGGTCGTGCAGCACTTCCAGGGTAATCTTGCTCGCGCCTTCCAGATCTCCCCATCCACGCTACAGGACCCATGGAGATAGTACGCTTGTTCGCCGACCGGCAGCTTCCGGGCGGCGTTGAAAACGGCAGCTTCCCGCTCAGGTGTTATGTTCATGGGCCCGCTCTCTCCTTTGCCTCCGCCGCCTCGATTTCGTCCATGGACGGCGCGCGCCAGGCCTGCCAGGGTCGGCCGGCGAGGATCACGTTCCCATCCGCACTCCACCGGACAGCGAACAGCGGCGACCCCTCGCCACCCAAGGTCAGCAGTTCCTGCCAGGTGCCGACGTCCCAGAGTTTCACTGCTTCCCGCGCGCCGCAGGCGGTAATCAGCCGGTGTCCATCCCCGGAGAACGCCATACTTAAGACTGCGTTGAGGTTGGCACGAAAACAGTCGATCTCCCCACCCTTGACGGGGTCCAATAACCTTATGAAACCGACGAAGTCGGCTGAAACCACAAGCCCGGCGTCGGGCGAAACCGCCAGCGCGTGGGCGGAATACTTCGCGAGCAGGGGTCGGGGAGCTTGGCCTGGGTGGGCCAAATCATACAAATCGGTTCTCTCCCCGGTGTTAACCGCCAGCACCTTTCCCCCTGCGGCGAAGGCCACATCAGCTATCCGCCCGTGATGGGACGCCACGATCCGCCCCGTTTCAACATCCCAAACCTGCAGGGATCTCCGGTCCGGGGTGGACGCGGCCAGGTAATTTCCCGCCTCACTGAAGCGGACATAAGTCAGGCCAGGGATATCGCCCCGGAGTTCGACGCGCCGGGTGGTAATACCGAGGCTGGCCACGTGCACCGAATTCGACGAAGCCCCCGCGACCCACGCCAGGAGCTGCCGCCCTGGGTTGTAGTCGAGGGTGAGCGGGAACGCGCCGACATCGGCATAACCGGAGGCGAAGCGCCGCGCAGTCTGGTAGTCCACGGCGCGCGGCGGTGGGCCGGAATCCACCACAATAGCTCCTCGTTGAATAAACTCCGAACCGCGCAACTCGTGGACGAGGACCTGGTTGGTCCCATCCCAGCGGCAGAGAATGTTGCTGCCAAACCAGCCGAGCACATTAGTCGAGAATCCGATCCCCGGCAGCAATTCCGGGGGAGAGTCGGTCTTGAGATTCACCCACTGCGGCGGCTTGCCCGTTGGCAGCAACAACAGGCGCGATTGGTCCAATGGCCAGACCTCGTCACCCCAGTGGCTATCGTCCAGCCGGCGGTATCCGTCGGCCGCGCTGTTCCCATCCGCTTTCCACAGCGTGAGGTCGCCTTCCTTGCTCAGGCCGGCGACCAGTTGCGCCGAATCGGAGATGGCGGTGGCATGAAGCTCGCCGATGCCGCGTAACACCTGGGGTTGGCTCCAGTTGTTGGTATTCCACAAACGGAGGGTTGCATCCGACGACGCGGAGAGCAAACGCCGCCCGTCCTTTGAAAACGCCAGGTCGGAAACCCAACCCGTGTGTCCGTCGAGCTGGCGGAGCGCGGAGCCGGTCGCGGCATCCCAGAGGCGGATGGTAGTGTCTCCGTACCCCGATCCGGAAGCCAGCATTCGTCCGTCCGGCGAGAGGGCCATGGCTGTCCAAATGAAGTCCTTGTGCGCTGGCGTTTGCCAAAGCTCCGCGCCGGTGGAGAGATCGAGGCATCGAATGCTGTAACGGTGGTTCGCCCTATCACACTGGGTCATATAGAGGCGTTGATTGTCGGGAGAAATCCGGGCCGAGCCGAAGAAGGGTGACCCACTGAACACATTCGTGTGTCGGCTTTCGACGGTGGAAGAAGACATATTCACCACCCAAACGGCATCGCCGAGTTCGGCAGTGCCTCCGGCATAGATGGCCAACCGTGAGCCATCCTGGGAAAAAGACAGGTCCTTAACACGCCAGGCTTCGTGGTCAGGTGCCCGCCAGAGGATCGGCTCCCGGCCAGAATCGAGGTCATAGAACGCCACCACCTTGGGGTTGTATGTGGTCGCTAGAACATTGCGCACCGGAGAAAAGGCCGCCCGCCCCCAATCGTCAGATTTGCCTTCGGTCAGTGTTCGAATCCATCGGCGGCCTGGGACGTCCCAAAGGTCCACGCGGCCGTCGTCCCGACCCGCGGCCAGAACCTTGCCATCCGGGGAAAAGCTGACGGAAGCACCCTGCCGATTGGTCAGGGTGACCGCGGAGCCGGCTCGGGTCAGTTGCCAGAGATAACGCCACTCCCAGCCTCGGAGGTCCTCCTCGCCGGGCTGGGGCTTCTGCCGCTCCAATAACCGGCGCGCTTTGCCGAGGTCATTCGCGTTCAGCGCCTGCTGGGCGAGGTTGATCTCCGCGGCGTAAAGCAGCCGCCTCGATCGCTGCTGACTCTCGGTGGCTTTGAGCGCCTGGGCCTCGGCGCGCTGGTGCTCGGTCTCCGAAACCTTGAGGGCCGACTGCGCCTGCAACCGTTGCCGCTCCTCACCCTTTTGCGCCACCTCGGCTTCCCGCTGCGCTTTCCTCGCGACGAACGCCAGCCAAGTGCTGACCGCGACTCCGACGACCAGGGCCGCCGCCACCGCCATCCCGGAGGCGAACGCGAGTTTGTTCCGGCGAAAGGCCTTCTGGAACCGGTAGCCCGCGCTCGGCGGACGCGCCACCACCGGCTCGTTGCCCAGATGCCGGCCCACGTCCGCCGCCAGGGCATTGGCGGTCTCATAGCGGCGCGTCCGATCTTTCTCCAGCGCCTTCATCACAATCCAGTCCAGGTCCCCTTTGAGCTGGTGCAGCAGCTTCGACCGATCCGAGGAACGCTGGCTGGCCGCGGTCGTCAACTCCTCCGCCCCCAATGTCGCCAAGCGGGTGCTCGGGCGAGCTGGCTCCTTCTCCCGGATCGTCCGCCGCATTGCATCCAGGCCCGACGCCAGCAGCTCCCGGGAGTCGAAGGGCGTCTTTCCAGTGAGCAGTTCATAAAGCAGCACGCCCAGGGAATAGATGTCGCTGCGCGTATCAATGTCCAAACCACTCATCTCCGCCTGCTCCGGGCTCATGTAGGCAGGGGTGCCGATGAATTGCTGGTACTGCGTATAGACCGTCTGATCGGTCAGGTCGCCCTGCGTCGCCTTGGCAATCCCAAAATCGATCACCTTGGGCACCGGCACTCCGTCGTGCAGCGTCACCAGGATGTTCGATGGCTTGATATCTCGGTGGATAATGCCCTTCTGATGAGCATGCTGGGTGGCCCGGCAGACCTGGGTGAAGAGGTCCAGCCGCGACTGGGTCGAGAGCCTGTGCTGGTTGCAGTAATCGGTGAGCTTGATGCCCTTGACCAGTTCCATGACAAAGAACGGCCGGCCGGTGCTGGTGGTGCCCGCATCCAGCACCTTGGCGATGTTGGGATGGTCCATTAGCGCCAGGGCCTGTCGCTCGGCAGCGAAGCGCGCCACCACCGCCTTGGTGTCCATCCCCAGCTTGATGATCTTGAGCGCGACCCGGCGTTTGACCGGCTCCTTCTGTTCGGCCACGTACACCACCCCAAAACCGCCTTCGCCGATCTGTTCCATCAGCTTGTAGCGGTCGATGGTGTCGCCGGGTCGTTCCGAGTGGCTAGCCGACGCTTCCACGGTCGCCGCTGGGTCTAGTCCCGCACCGACTCGCACAGTACCCCCGGCTCCAGCCGCCAATTCAGCCAGGAAAGCTCCCGCCGAATCGTCCGCCTCCAGAAGTTCCTCGATCTGCCGTCGGAACAGTGCATCCCCCGCGCAGGCCGCATCGAGATATAAAGCCCGTTCATTGGCCGGCAGCCTTCGGGCCGCGCTAAAGATGGCGGCTTCCCGCTCGGAGGTCAGGTCCATAAGTTGATTGGCAGTCCATATTTCAAACTCTACTTCGGTCACCACTCATTAATGCGGGATTCCAGCGTGAATTCCGGCTCTAGACTGGGTCAGCGCTAAAGCAAAGAGAGCTTCTTCACGGTTTGGGTTCATGGCTTGGAGGTCGGCGGCGGTGAGTTCACCAGCGCCTTGGCTTCCTTGTAAGCCATCCAGAGGATTAGATCGTCTGCAGTCGCGCCGCCGGCCAGGGGGTTTTTGTCGTCCGCGGGCAGGGGCTTCATCCTGGAAGCAGCCTCCGTGAACAGCCGGCGAGCCTCGGTTTCCTGGCCCTGTCGAAACAAGCTCATCGCCCGGTAAAACGCCGCCGTGCCGGAAACGATGGGATCATACTTTACGGCTTGAGCGGCGGCGCTCAAGACCTCATCGGCAGCCGCGTAATGGCCATTGCGGTATTCGGCCATGCCCAGCGCCATCTGGATCCAGTCCACGAACGCGGTGTTCTTCCCAAGCTCAACCGCGCGCCGCGCCAGGACAAGCGAAGCCTCGAGCTGCTCTTTGTCGGTGGATGGCCGCAGACTGCCCATCTTGGCGGCGCGTTCGGCGGTCGAGGGGTTAGTGGTGCTGTTCGCGAACTCGGTCGCCCTCCGCAAGGTGGTGGCAAACTCGGTGTCCTGACTGAACCACGCCTGGAGCGCGGCGACTTGTTGGGAGAGCAACGTGTCGTTGGGATCACCGGCGGACCTGGTCACCAGATGGGCCAACGCCTCCTGTGTCCGGCCTTCGGCTAGCAGCCGCCGGGCAATGGCGACAGCTTCTGCTTGCCGCCGGAGCTGGGGCTCGGTGTCGATGACCTCAAGGCACCAGCCGAGATAGGTCCGCTCGGCTTTGTCCTCGCTCTGTTCCAAGGCGGTCTGGAATTCCTTGCGCGCTTCGGCCAGGCGATCCAGGTTCCAGTAGCAGCGCGCCAGGGTCAGCGGTGCGACCGCGGCCCCTCGTTCGCGGGCGCGGGTGAGCAAATCGATCGCCCAGTGATCCAGTCCGCGGAAGGCATACCATTCTCCGAGGGTCGCCAGGGCGGCCGTGTCATTGGTGGATTGCTGCAGTTTCTGCTGCGCCGCGGCCACCCGCGGTTCAAAGTCTCGCTGGGCAGAACCCCGGGCAAAGTCCCAGAGCTTCAACGTATAGTCCCAACTGCCCGAGAGCGCGGTGCGGCCGTTCGGGGCAATGGCAACGCTGTGCACCAGCCAGGAGTGGCCGGTGAAGGTGCGCAGCTCTTTGCCAGTGCTCAGATCCCAGAGCTTCAGCGTATCGTCCGAGCCGCCGGAGAGCGCGGTGCGGCCGTCCGGAGCAATGGCAACGCTGATCACACCCCTTGAGTGGCCGGTGAAGGTGCGTGGCTCTTTGCCGACATTCAGATCCCAGAGTTTGAGTGTCTTGTCCTCGCTGGCCGAGAGCGCGGTGCGGCCGTCCGGGGCAATGGCAACGCTGCGCACAGGCCCTGAGTGGCCGGTGAAGGTGCGCAGATCTTTGCCGGTGTTCAGATCCCAGAGCTTGAGCGTTTGGTCATCGCTGCCCGAGAGCGCGGTGCGGCCGTCCGGGGCAATGGCAACGCTGATCACAGGCCCCGAGTGGTTGGTGAAAGTGCGCAACTCTTTGGCGGTATTCAGATCCCAGAGCTTCAGCGTCTTGTCCAGGCTGCCCGAGAGCGCGGTGCGGCCGTCCGGGGCAATGGCAACGCTGCGCACGCCCTGCAAGTGCCCGGTGAAGGTGCGCAGGTCTTTGCCGGTATTCAAATCCCAGAGCTTCAGCGTCTTGTCCTCGCTGCCCGAGAGCGCGGTGCGGCCGTTCGCGGCAATGGCAACGCTGTGGACAACCAACGCGTGGCCGGTGAAGGTGCGCAGCTCTTTGCCGGTGTTCAGATCCCAGAGCTTCAGCGTCTTGTCCATGCTGCCGGAGAGCCCAGTGCGACCGTCCGGGGCAAGGGCGACGGTGTGCACTGTCCCCGAGTGGCCGGGCAAGGTGCGCAGATCTTTCCCGGTATTCAGATCCCAGAGCTCCAGCGTCTGGTCATCGCTGCCCGAGAGCGCGGTGCGGCCGTCCGGGGCAATCGCAACACTGTGCACCGGCCCTGAGTGGCCGGTGAAGGTACACAACTCTTTGCCGGTATTCAGATCCCAAAGCTTCAGCGTCTGGTCCTCGCTGGCCGAGAGCGCGGTGCGACCGTCGGGGGCAATGGCAACGCTGCGCACCGGCCCTGAGTGGCCGGTGAAGGTGCGCAGATCTTTGCCGGTATTCAGATCCCAGAGCTTGAGCGTCTTGTCCTGGCTGCCCGAGAGCGCGGTGCGGCCGTCTGGGGCAATGGCGACGCTGTGCACAGGCCCTGAGTGGCCGGGGAAAGTGCGCAGCTCTTTGCCGGTGTTCAGATCCCAAAGCTTGAGCGTCTTGTCCTGGCTGCCCGAGAGCGCGGTGCGGCCGTCCGGAGCTATGGCAACGCTGTACACAAACTCCGAGTGGCCGGGGAAGGTGCGCAGCTCTTCGCCGGTGTTCAGATCCCAGAGCTTGAGCGTATTGTCCGCGCTGCCCGAGAGCGCGGTCCGGCCGCCAGGAGCTATGGCAACGCTCATCACATCCTGCAAGTGGCCGGGGAAGGTGTGCTGAACTTTGCCGGTGTTCAGATCCCAGAGCTTGAGCGTTTTGTCCTGGCTGCCCGAGAGCGCCGTGCGACCGTCCGGAGCTATGGCAACGCAGAGCACAGGCCCCAAGTGACCGGTGAAGGTGCGCAGCTCTCTGCCGGTGTTCAGATCCCAGAGTTTGAGCGTCTTGTCCTGGCTGCCCGAGAGCGCGGTGCGGCCGTCCGGGGCTATGGCAACGCTGCGCACACCCTCCGAGTGCCCGGTGAACCTCAGCAGGGGAAAGCCAGCTTGATGGTATAAACTCCAAAGGCCCGCCTCCGGCACGATCAGTGGCTGCTTCAATTCGACGAATTTGTCATACGCCTCCGCGCAGAGCTGGTGTGCCTCCGAAAACCGCCCAGCCACGCCGAACGCCTCGGCTTGCGCAACCAAACCGCCGGCCAGCCGCACCTCGGCTATCATGGCACTGTCCTGAGCCTTTCTCGCATTCTCGACAGCCAATTGCCTCTGATCGTCGGCGATCTTCTTCTGTGCCTGGGCCTCAATGCGTGCCCGGACCGCGATATCACGGTCTTTCTTGGCGCTAAGGAATCCGACAATTGCCAGCGTGAGCCCCGCGAGTAGCGACGCCAGCACGGCGGATCCCGCCAGGACGGCCAGGCGGTGTTTGCTAGCGAACTTCTGCACGCGATAGCTGGCGCTCGGCGGCCGGGCAACTACCGGTTCGTTGTTCAGGTGCCGCTTCAGATCGGCCGCCAGGCCATTGGCCGTCTCGTAACGCCGACTCCGATCCTTCTCCAGGCACTTCATCACGATCCAGTCCAGGTCGCCCCGGAGCAGATGCACCAGCCGGGACGCTTCAACCGCGCGCCGCTTGGCCGTCGTCGTCAATGCCTCGCCTGGCAGCGTCGCCAGCTTCGTGCTCGGGCGCACCGGCTCCTGCTCCCGAATCGTCTTGCGCATCGCGTCAATGCCCGACGCCATCAGCTCTTTGGCGTCAAACGGTGTGCTCCCCACCAGCAATTCGTAAAGCAACACCCCCAAGCTGTAGATGTCGCTGCGCGTATCAATGTCCAACCCACTCATTTCCGCCTGCTCCGGACTCATGTAGGCCGGGGTCCCAATGAACTGATGCAGTTGCGTGTAAACCGTGGCCTCGGTCAACCGACCCTCGGTCGCCTTGGCAATGCCGAAATCAATCACTTTGGGCACCGGCACGCCATCGTGCAGCGTCACCAGGATGTTCGACGGCTTGATGTCCCGATGGATGATCCCCTTCTGGTGGGCATGCTGGATCGCCTGGCAGACCTGGATGAACAGCTCTAGCCGCTGCCGGGTGCTCAGGTTCGCCTGATCGCAGTAGTCAGTGATGCGAATGCCCCGGACCAACTCCATCACGAAGTAGGGCCGCCCTTGGGCGGTGGATCCGCCATCGAGCACCTTCGCGATGTTCGGATGATCCATCATCGCCAAGGCTTGCCGCTCGGCCTCAAACCGGGCCACCACTTGCCGGGTGTCCATGCCCAGTTTGATGACCTTGAGGGCGACCCGACGCCGGACCGGCTCGGTCTGCTCGGCGACATAAACCACCCCACAGCCGCCCTCGCCGATCTTCTCCATCAACTTGTAGCGGTTCAAGGTGTCGCCGGGCTGCTCCGATCGGCCGGACGCCATGCGCACAGTCACCTCCGGATCTCGCAAGGTCGCCGCCAAGTCCAGCACCGCTCCGCCGCGGACGGGACCCTCGGCTCCGGCTCCCAGTTCAGCGAGAAAAGTGCCTGCCGACTCGTTGGCCTCGAGCAATTCCTCGATCTGCCGGCGCAGTGAGGCATCGCTCGCGCATGCCCCATCGAGGTAGAGAGCCCGTTCCTTGGGCGGCAGCCTCCGGGCGGCACTAAAGATGGCGGCTTCCCGCTCTGACGTCAGGTCCATAAGTTGATTTGCAGCCTATATTTCAATGTCCGTTTTGGTCACCACTCATTAATGCGAAATTCCGGTCAGGATTTCGGGAACTATTTTCATCCTAGCGACCACACCCCAACCCCTCGGAGGGCCGAGTTACACGAGGCCCTGACTGAACAGAGGGTCGGCAGAATGGGCCTCATGTAACTCGGCCCTCCGATGACCATGGGTTCACATCGAGGCCCGAATGCAAGCAAACCGCATTAATGATTGGCTTTTTTCATCTCACGATAGAGCCAGGCCCGGGCGTGGACGGACAGATCCCACGCTGCATCGGCCGAGAGGCCCATGACCTCCGCGGCCTCCTGCAACGTGATCCCTACGATATACCGCAACTTCACCACCTCGGCCTGCCTCGGGTATTCGGCCGCTAGTTTGTCCAGGGCCTCGTCCAGGGCCAGGAGCTGGTCGTCCGGGGTCGGGCAGGCCAAGTCCAGCTCCTGAAAGTCCACCCGCTGCTGGTCGCCCCCATGACGCACGGCGCGCTTGCGCCGCGCTCTTTCGATCAGTATGCGCCGCATGGCCTCGGCGGCAGCGGCGAAGAAGTGGGAGCGCCCCTCCCATTCCTTGTTCTGATCGCCAGCCAGTCGAAGCCACGCTTCGTGCACTAAAGCCGTGGGCTGCAATGTGTTACCTGCAGCCTCCCGGGCCATCCTGGCCGCCGCTAGTTGGCGCAACTCCTCATAGACCAGCGGCAACAGTTGGTCCGCGGCCTTGGGGTCGCCCTTACAAACCGCCTCCAGCAGGTGAGTTACGTCACTCATGGATGACATAATGCCAAGTTTTGGGCCGCTTACGCCAGAGGATTCAACGTGAGGCGCCCCTTTCCATGAATTTCAACTCGCCGGGAACGCTCCGAGCCTGGAGGGTTCAAAGCCATCAGCCTTAACTACGCTGTAGTGGGGGAGCGCGCCCGCCCCGGGCGTCGTGACTGGCGCCCTCGCCGGTCACCTTCTCGGCTCCCCGAACGGGCTCACTGCTCAGTGACTCGGTGCGCAGCCCAGCCACCCGGCGAGGGCGCCGGCTGGCGACGCCCGGGGCGGGCGTGCTCCCCATTTCCAACTGCATCGCTACGGATTAGCCGGTGGTGGAGGCGCTAGCGACGGCCTCGGGGATTGCTTTCTTGAGGCTGCCCTGCCCCTAAAGAAATTTCCAATTAGTTCCCGAAATCCTCTCCAGTATTCCGCATTGAGGTATGACGGGCGAGTGTTTTCGCCCACCTAAAAACAAAAACAACAACTGCGGATACTAATATGATGAAGACAATAAGATGGAAAACGACGGCGGCGGCGCTGGTGGCGGCAAACTTGTTGTGCCCGGTACGATCCCACGCGGGTCTGTTCAAGCTGGACTTTGGCGTCGATGGAAACAACGCTGAGCGCGTGACCTCGACTAATTGGGATATGTTCGCCTCTTGGCTTTTCACGGACTTCCCGAATGGCATCGCCACCTGGAAACTGACCGACTACTCGGCGGACCGCAACCCCAATGTGACGCTGACGATCATGGATAACGCGGCGCTTTCAATCCAACTCGGCGAGCCCCCAGCCCCCGGCATGGCCGGCGTTTGTGTCGCTGGCGCAGGATTGGATGTGGTCTATGACGGCATCAACGTTCCTTCCGCCGTCAAGGACGACTATCTCTATCGGTGCATGGACACTGCGGGAACCGAAATGCTGTTCCGCTTCGCCAATCTCGCCCCGGGCCAATACCATGTGACCTTGTTCGAGGGGAGGCTGACCGACTACGACGGACAGTACGGCAAGATCTGGGTCGATGACATCAACGGCAAGAAGGAGCCCGCGGACCAAAACACCGGCGATTATTCCGCCAGTCCTTTGTCCGATCCCAACGATGCGAACTCGCCTCGAGTGCCGAACCCCTGGGGACACCCGCAAACCCTGGTCGTGAGTATTAAGGCCGGCGATTACCTTTGGTACGCCCACATGAAGAGCAGTCATGGCGGCATCAGTGGCATGATCATTCGTTCCTGGGTGGATACCGACGGCGACGGCATGCCGGATGATTGGGAAACCCAGTACGGCTTGAATCCGCATGATCCGAGCGATGCCGCCCAGGATCCCAATGGCAATGGGCTGAGCAACCTGATGGAATACACCTGCGGCCTCGATCCGAGGGATACGACCAAGCCCACGATCCTATCAGCGGTCGCGGACCCGGCTCATGATAAAGTGGTGGTCACCTTCTCCAAACCCATCTACCTGGGCTCCGGCATCGCCAACGATCCTCGGGATGCGACAATCGCCACGAATCTGGCCAACTACTCGATCAGTCCCGCCCTGGCCATCATCGGGGTGGCGGTGAAGGGTAACGTCGTGACGCTGAGCACCGCCAAACAAAGCCCCAGTGCCACCCCCTACACGCTTACGGTCAATCGCGTGCGAGACGTCAATAACTGGCCGGTGGCCGCGAACAGTCAGGCGGCTTTCGTCATCTCTCCCCCCCCGGTTCCCCCCGCCGCGCAACCCTACCAGTGGTTCACCATCGCCGGGCTGGCGGGAGTCAGTGGCAGCGACGATGGCACCAACAACGCCGCCCGGTTCAAGGAACCCAGTGGTGTCGCGGCGGATAGCGCTGGCAATGTCTATGTGTCGGACACGGTCAACAACACCATTCGCAAGCTCACGCCGACGGGGACCAACTGGGTGGTAACCACCATTGCCGGCGTGGCGGGGCAAACGGGCAGCGACGATGGCATCAACAGCGCCGCCCGGTTCAATGGGCCTACACTTTTGAAGGTGGACAGCCACGGCACCATCTTTGTGCCGGATCAAGTCAACAATACGATCCGCATGGGCGTGCCCCTGCCGGTCTTTCAAAGCATTACGCACACCAGCAATCGCATCGACTTGACCTGGACGGCGGCCCCCGGACAGACGTTCCAACTCCAATACAAATCCGGCCTCACCTCGGCGGCCTGGACCAACCTGGGCAACCCGATGACCGCCATCAGCGGGACCATGTCGGCCACCGACCTGCCAGGGTCGGATCAGCAGCGTTTTTACCGAGTTGTCGTGCAGCCGTGAGACCGAGTTGATTGTCTGGCACTACGTCACGAAGATCACCCGCACTCAAGGCACCCAAGCCATCCGGAATGGCTTGGCTGCCTTATCGGAACGGAGTCCGGACACCTGCCTTGTTACAGTTGAAAATGCAGTTGCCGGGATAAAGGGATTTGGCACATGATCGGAGCATGAATGTTATCTCTCGGCGACATTTTCTTCAAACAACAGCCGTTGGCACGCTCGCAGTCACTCAGTTCCCCGCTGTCATTCGGGGTGCGGAGGGCGAGAAGAAACTGAAGATGGGGCTGATCGGCTGCGGCTGGTACGGAATGGTAGATGCCAAAGCCGCGCTCGAAGCCGGCGGCGTGGAATTTGTGGCCATCTGCGATGTTGATAGCGCGCACTTGGAGCAGAGTGCGGCCGAGCTGGAAAAAGCGCAAGGGAAGCGCCCGAAGACCTTCAAACAATACGAGGACCTGCTAAAAGTCCCTGAACTCGAAGCGGTCATCATCGCGACGCCGCCCCATTGGCATGCGCTGCAGCTCCTCGCCTCCCTCGATCGTGGACTGGATATCTACTGCGAAAAGCCGCTGTCTTACGATGTGCGAGAAGGGCGCGCGATGGTGGATGCGGTGAAGAAGAGCGGGCGCATTGTGCAGGTGGGTTTTCAAAGACGTCAAAGCGCCGCTATTCAGGCGGTCCGACAGAGGATTCAGGCGGGCGACTTGGGGAGAATCGTCTGCGCTGAAGCCACTATCAATTATACCGCCGGCACTAAAGATCCGACGCCGCAAAACCCGCCCCCGTCACTGGACTGGGATTTGTGGTGCGGACCGGGACCAAGAATTCCATACAGCCCCCAGGTCGGGCATATGAATTGGCGCCTGGAAAAAACATCCGGACAAGGCCACCTTGTGGATTGGGGAATTCACTTGATCGATGCCTCCCGTGTGATCCTGGGCGAAGGCATGCCAAAGACGGTGACGGCAGCCGGCGGCCTCTATTACATGAATGGACGCATCACGACGCCGGATGTATTAACGGCTCACTTCGAATTCGCTAATTGCCCTTTGACCTGGCGACACCGCATCTGGGGCGCCGAGGAATACAATCCTGAGGTCGCCAACGGCATTTTCTTCTACGGAGAGAAAGAGACGATCTTTGTGACGGATGAACGGTGGGAGACCATTCCTCGCGGCAAGAGCAAGGAAAAACAAGTGCATGAAGCGAAGGCCAACGCTGGCCTATTGCACATGAAAGAGTTTCTAAACGCGGTTCGGACCCGCCAGCAGCCTGGCTGCAAAATTGAAGACGCCTACGCGTCCACGACAGCCGTGAAGTTGGCGATGATATCGTATGATACGGGCTGCAAGATCACCTGGGATTCCCAACAGGAGCAGATCGTCAACAACGAGGCCGCAGCTAAACTGCTCAGGCGAGAGTATCGAGCACCCTTGAAGCATCCATACGCCGCCTAAGAGGAACTTTAATTATCGTGATTCGGAGGGCCGAGTTACACGAGGCCCATTCTGTCCCCTTCAGTCCAGTCAGGGCCTCGTGTAACTCGGCCCTCCGAACTTACTCCGTGCCGTCCGCGAGGCACAAACCACCCATGGAGTCGGCGGACTCATGTGACGACCCTGGCCTTACGGCTTCCCCGAATCACCCCTGACCGGCAGTCGTTTGGAGAACGGAATCTCTCCGCGAAGCATCTTCCCAGCTTCGCCCGTCAACCACAGATACTGGTCGGCCGGCAAGCCCTCGTAATCGCACAGTTGGGCCTCCGCCGGCAGGTCGTTGGCGCACTTGAATCTTGCCGTATTCCCACACGTCCGGCCAAAAGTCGGGATGTAGCGTGGCGGCCGTCAGCGGGCCGCGCTCGCTGTAATGGCTCCAGCCCTCGCCGGAGCCATCCCCATCGGCCCGAAACCAGCCTTGGTAGCCGCACATGACTCGGCCTTCAAAGCTGGGGTATCGTAAAGACGCACCGTGCTTGTTTTCCGCGCGAAGTGAAAAAGCGCCTCCGATGGACAAGGCAACGACTGAACAGAAGATGGCAAACGGAACATGTTTCACAGCGCCTTTCAGCAATCGGAGGGAGCTTACGCCATTTTACGGGATTATGAGGGACTATCGCTGTCTCCTGCGAACCCGCCGGCGCTCTGTATGAGACGCCGGCCCCGGCATTCGATTTGGCCTATGCCACGACGATCCACACCATCCGGCTACTTCGCGCGGATTTCGAACTCGTTGATGGTAGGACCTTCAGTGGCCTCCAGGATATTCAGCCTGACACGCTGCGCTTTGATCGGCTCGAACGTCTTCTCCCAGAGCGTGCCGATAGTGGTGCCACGGTGGAAGGTCTTCCACTCGTTGCCGCTGAAGTATTGCAGCTCGAACGACTGGATGCGCTGGCCGCCTCCGGCCCATTCGTCAATGACGACTTTTGAAAAGGTCGTGGTCTTGCCCAGATCAACCTCCAGCCACGCATGACGGGTGCCCCCATCGGTAGCCCAGCGCGTTTCAGCCTCTCCGTCGAACGCCTTCTCAGCGCTGTAATCGTCCTGGTCCTGAAAGACATTCGAAGCGGTGACCTTGAGGCCAGTCTTCGGTGCCGTCAGTGAGATGGGTGGGATGTCCAGTGCTGAGCCGTCCAGTTCCAGCTTCACGAGCGTATCGATCGGCTGCCGGTCCTGCGCCGGCACGGTCACTGTGATGCCGTCGCTGGTTTGCTTTAGGTTCACTTCCCCTCCGGTGAGCAACGTGCTCCGGACGATCTTCCGCGGCAGATTCGGCAGGGTGAGCGTGTCGCCGGCCCAACGAAGGACGTGCAAATACACGACATTTCCTTTCCGGGTGCTCGCAATGTCCTTGTTCGGTTTCCAGGGGCCACCACGCGTGGCGTAGATGCTCTCGCCGTATTTCGTCAACCAGGCGCCCATTTCCTTGAGGCGGCCAGCCTGTTCCGGATCAATCATACCGTCCGGTCGGGGACCGACGTTGAGCAGGACGTTGCCGTCGCCGCCCGCGCCGCGGATCAACATCCCAAGACAGGCCGCGAGCGGTTTCACGCCGTCGTCCTTCCCGCCCCAGGCCCATTGATTATGGGCTGAGAGCGTCATGCAAGATTCCCACGGCCGGTTCATATTAAACCCACCAATAGTCTGTTCCGGAGTCTCGTAATCGCCCCCGTCGCCGGTGCGGTTGTTGATGATGATGTCGGGTTGCAGTCCGCGGGCGAGTTTGATGGTGTTTACGCCGCGACCTTCGAATCGCTGCGGCACGTCATTCCACAGAGTGAAGAGCGGTCCATAGTTGGTGATGAGCTCGCTGACCTGCCCGAGCAAGTAACGGTTGTACGCATCCAGGTCGAACTTGTCGCGCTTCACGCTGCCGCCTGGGCTGGTCAGTGGGAAATCGGGATGATGCCAATCGCACGTGGAATAATAAGTGCCGAACCCAATGCCTGCCTTCTTGCACGCCGCGGAGAGTTCCTTGACCACGTCGCGATGGAAGGGGCTGTTCATGATATTGAAATCAGTCAGCTTCGTATCCCAGAGGCAGAAGCCGTCATGGTGCTTCGTGGTGAGAACCATGTACTTGATACCTGCGTCTGTGGCGACCTTGACCCACTCGTCGGCGTTAAAGTTTGTAGGGTTGAATTGCTTGTAGAGGTTGTCATACACCTCGATGGGCGTCTCCGCGCCGCGCGACCAACCGATTTCTTTGGCCGTCAAGCTGACGGGGCCCCAGTGAATGAACATGCCGAAGCGCTTGTCCTGCCAGTTCTTCATCGCTTCGGGTTGAGGAGGCGGGAATTTGGGCGGGTCAGCAGCAGTCGCGATGAATGTGAGGCCGGTCAATAGGGTAGTAGCAAGCCATAGTGTCTTCATAGGATATGTTGTTATGTTTGTTTATTACCTTGCGATTGGAAAGAGGCGAATAGAAAAGATGGCGCCAAAAGGTCGTCATCGTATCCAGCGGACCCGATAGAACCGGGTGCCGATTTGGCCAAGGCCGAGATCGGATACCGTGACAAGCTGGCTTTGCGTCGCTGTGAATTCCTGAAGCGGCTGCCAATCTGCCAGCGCCAGGTCCGTGCAGTACTCCACGCGATAGGTTTCGCCCGAAAGCACGGGAAAGCTTAACTGCAAATCGCCCGCGAGATACTGGGCTCTCGCCACGAACGGCTGGGTCACCTGGATGCTAATCTGCACCGCAGTCTTGTTGGTCCCACAGGCACCGCTATCCGTCGCCGCGAACCGGGCTGTAAATTCCCCAGGTCCCTGCGCCGAGGAAGGGGTCCACGAAAGCGTTCCGTGTGCCGAGTCAAAAGTGCTGCCGTCAGGCAGTTGGGTAGGCAACAACGTGACGGTCTGCCAGGGGACATCCAGGTCTGCGACTGCCACCGTCAGCGTGAGAGGCGTCTGCTGCGGAACCACAGGATTACCGGTGATGGTGATGACCGGCGGGCGATTGGCAGCAGGAATACCCGGATTTCCGCCGGACGGTCCCGCCTGCCAATATGCGGGGTCGTTGCCATACGCTTCGACGGGGATTCGTTCCAGGCTCACTCCGGCAATAGCAGGCGACCATGGCAAGGTGGCGCGGTAAGAGACATGGTCCACCCGGTAATACGGAACCGTGCCATCGACTTCCGGGTCGCCTGGCCTCAGCAGCTTTATAGTCTCCCCGTCAGCATCCAACGCGCCGGACCATGGGCCAAAAACTGGCACCGCCGAATTCACACCGTATTGGGCTCGAAAGGCCGAAGGATTCGTCGCACAGACAATCACGGAGGAGCAACCCTGCATCACCGTGCCTGTCGGGAAGGCGAAACTGCCGACCCCGTCGAGGCGCCAGACGTTGGTAGGTCTCGACGGATCGTACAACGCAACCAGCCCGTTGGTGATGGCGGTAAGCTCGACGTATTGGGCCTTGCCTGGCGGCGGGATTGCCATGATTTCGCTGATAACCACCGGACCAACGCGCGGCAAGGCGTTGGGTGCGCCCGGGGTGTTAGCGCGCAGCTCGGTAAAGTCAACCTGGCCATCCGAGCGCTGGAACCGCCCAAAACTCACATCGCCTTCGGCGGCGGGGAAGTCCACCGAATTCAGAAAGCGGAAAACGTTAGTGCCGGTGAGCTGGAGCAGATACGCCCTATCACCCAGCTTGTTGAATCCAAAGCCGAGTTGCGCTGACGTGAGCACCAGGAATTCACCCGGCTGGAGAAGGGTGTTAGTCGGGAACACCCACCGGTTGGGCTGGTCCATGTTAGCGGTCAGGGCACAGCCGGCCAGGGCCACTGGCTGGCTACCGGTATTCAACAGTTCGAGCCAATCAGGAGTAAAGGCCGTGTGCGCTAGCACCTCGTTGATGCAGACTGATTTTACGAACGTATCGAAGCGCCCCGGCGAGCCGTGGTACAGCGAACTGGCCGTCCAGTTTCGTCCATCCGCGACGAAAGTGCGGACTTGCAGCTCCGAGGCGATGGCGGGCGGCAAGGTGATCAGTTCGATCGAACTGCCTTGGCCATCGGCGCGCTCCGGCCAGTCACCGCCGATCTTATAGGGCACCGAAGAGATCTCCATTCCATTGGATGCAACCAGGGAAACGGTTTCACCCAGGTTATCCAGCGAGCCGGTCCATTGACCCGCCACGTTGATTCCCGGCCAGTAATAAGTCGTCCCCGGAGTCTGGTAACGCTCGGCAAAAGCGGCGGTATCCTTAACCACCACCGTGAAAGTGCCGGGGCTCAGAGCATAGCCCGGGGGAAAGATATAGCGGACAGCATTGCTGAGCGACACGCCGGCAAGGTCGAGCAGGTTGGTTCCGGCATTGTAGAGTTCGATGAACTCGTAATCGTCCGAGCCGGCCGGATTGTAGTTGATTTCCGAAACCACCAGGTCCCGGGGAGTCGGCGGACGGCGGCTGGCCAACAGGAAAGTCGGCTGGGCCAGGGCTGACCATTGGCCGCCACTGGTGCGGACGCGCACGTTGAGTGTGAGGTCGTTGGTGATGGTCAACGCGCCAGCCGTCCACACGCGCGCCTGCGGGGCGATGCCGCCGCCGGCCAGGCGCGGATCGGTGCCGTCGAGTGTGTAATAGATCGTGCCGCTGGCCGACGTGAGGGTGGGCTGGAAGCCATTAGTGGCCAGCCCACCATACTGGTTGAAAACAGGAGGATCGAACGCCGGATAAAGCCCGGCGGCACGCAGGTAGCCGACCAACTGGCTGGTGCGAGTCGGGAACAGCTTGGTGCGGATGTTCGCAGCGCCTCCCTCCCAACTCGCCGGTGTCTGGTAGCCCCATCGCGCGCATTCGGCGAGCAGGCTGTCGTGGATCTCTGCCATCCGGGCCGCGAGCCGCGCGGTGTTGGCCGCCGGAGTGAGAGCACCCTGGTTAAAGAAGTGACGATAGATACGGTCTGCTACCAAGGTTTTGAAGTCGGGGTGGCCCTGCCCCATCAACCCGCTCCAGATGTCGCCCGGGCCGTTGTCCGCTATCCGATTCAGCCCCAGCGCGTCCGTGCGCAGGAAGCCATCGGGATCGGCCATCCAGAACTTGAAGCCGCTGCCCGCCTCCAGGGGGCCGCAGGCCCGGTACTCGGACTCGGAGACGCCATAATTCCAGAGCAGCATGAAGTCAACGAAGTGGGTCACGTCCAAATAGGGACGCACGCCCAAGAAGGAGTTGCGCAGGGACAGAACCCGCTCCCAAGGCTGAGTATGCGGCGGATCGGGGGTGCCCACTACGAAATTGTCGCCGATGTTGTCGTTGCCTTTGACGCTCACATAGTCCGCCGCGGTGCCGCCCAGGTAGTCGGCCAGGAAGTTCTCCATCAGAACCTCCTTGCAGTTGTACTCGCCCCAATAGACGCCATTGAGATAGACATGGACGAACCGCCCATGCGGGTTGAGGTCCCCCATGTCCAGCAGGCTATCCTGGACGAAACGGTCGGCCATGTAGAATCCGCGATCGGACATATCCTGGTTTCCGGCGTTCAGCTCCAGCTTGTCGAAGGAGGTCTTAGCCACCACGCCGTGATCGAACCCGTTGAAGAGTGGCGCGTGGAGCCTGCCGGCTCGATAGCGAGTACGAAAGGCAGCCGTAAAGCTGATCTTGGCAAATCCCTGCCAAGAGCCGCCGTAACGGTAAATGCCACAGTTCTCCTGGACGTGGTCCGTGCCGGTGGGCCACAGCACCTCAATCGATCCCTCCTGCTCGTCGTAGGTCGGCATGGTCGGCACTACCAGCGAAATCGTTGGCAACGCGAGCAGGCCGGGAGCCATGCGGGACGCGTAGTTGGGGTCCTGCGTGATCGCTTTGTTCATTACGGACGACGTGATCACGCTGTTAATAAAGACGAAGCTCCGCGTTTGGATGCGGGCTGGCCTGTAACCCGGCCGCACAACCTGAGCGCGCACCGACTTCGTGCCCGCTATCGCGATGCCTTTGGAATAAGGCACGGAGGGCACCGTTCCATCCAGCGAATAGAAGACGCTGGCCCCAGCGTTGCTGTTGGTAATCGTCAGCGTAAATGCGGCCTGGTAGAACCCCCGGCTGTGGCTGAATGAAAGGGATTCCAGCCAGCCAGTGTAAGTCGCGCCGATATTGATGGCCCCGGGCGTCGGCTCCATGAAAGTCCAATTGCCTTCCAGGTCCCTCGCGTATGCCAGGTCAGTGTCCAACGCGGGGTAAGAAGCCATGTGGTCTACGGTAGTGATGCCGTTGCTCGCCGTCAGCAGGACCTCGCCGCCCTGGTGATTCAGCCGGAAGCTGGCGTGGAGGTTTCCCGCCGGATCGAATGGCGTCGCGTTCCCCGACGCAAACACGATCAGGGTGCTGTGTGGGGCGAGGTTCGTGGCGGGAAAAGTCCACTTCATGGGCTGCGCGGCATCGTCGCTCAGTCCCCAGCCGGCAAGATGCACAGGCGTATTGCCACAGTTGCGCAACTCGACCCAATCGGAAGCACTACCGTAACCATCCTTCAGCGAATACTTGTTATCCGTCACGATTTCGCTGATGCGCACTGGCAGCGCGTTCGAGGCCACCTGCACACTGACGGCACGGGAGAAAAGGCCGGCGGCGTTGGTGGCCACCAGTATGAACTCGGTGGAATTGGTCATTGTCACGGTGAGGCTGCCAATGCCGTTGGTTGTCGTGTAGGCGCCAACCGACCCGATTGCCGGGCGGATTTCCACTCGCCGCACCTCGTTCACCGCCCAGGTCAGCGTGACATTCTCGCCGGCCGCGACCCGGTTGGTGGAGGCGGCAAAGGAGAGAATGCCAACATTGTTCGTTGGCCGTCCGAAGACCTCCACTTCACGCATCCCGATATACCAATCCAGCCCGCCCGCCGGGTCGGTGCGCTGCTTGTCTTCCAGACCGATGCGGACATAACGGGCGAAGACGGGCCCATTCAAATCGGTGTCAAAGACTTCCGGTCCACCCACCAGCTTCCTGGCATAAACCGAATCGTGGGCCTCGTCAAAAAGCCTGCAGATGGTGTTGGTCATCCGGTAGCCAATGCCGCTGGCCCCAATCGTGCGCACGCCATAAAGCGCGTAAGTGGCTCCAAGGTCCACTTCCCAATAACCATCGACGGTCAGTGTGGTCGTCTTGGTTTCCGTGGAATAATTATCGTCATTGGCGTTGCTGGCGGCGGGAATGCTCTGGTCCAGGCGCACCATATAACTACGCTTGAACGAAGCGAGGTTGTTCGTCACCGCCACCGGCGCGCTTGACGTCGCGGCCAGCAAGTTAGTCGTGCCGGAATAGGCGCGCACCTCGGCGACCGTGACGTAATTATTGCCGCCGCCATTGAGTTGGTTGTTCTCAAGGCCGATCTTGATGTAGCGCCCAGCCGTACCTCCGGGCGGGACAAAGATGTAGGTCCCGCCGAGCCCCGGATCGGTGAGCGTGACCGAGGCAACGCTGTTCGAGGCGGCGTCCAGAATACGCAGGATCAACCCCGCCAAACGGGTGTCGCAGCAGTCAACGCGATTGACCACGTCGACCCGGTCGATAGGCCTGTTGGTCTGCAAGTCCACAATCCAGTAGCTATTCGGAGTATCTGCCGTGTGAGTAAAGCTGCTCCGGTTACCATCCACCGCGTTGGCTGCCGGGTAGCCACCTAACTCGCTGGTTTGGGCTACGGCGAACGCGCTATTCACCGCTGCCGCAGGCGCTGGGCCGTACGGCATCTCCGGCAGACCGAAAATACGTACCTCGGCCAACCCCACCCGGTGGTTCCCGCCACCGTTGGTCTGGCTTCCGGGCAGGCCAATCCAGATGGACCGCGCCAAGGTGCCCGGCGGCAGGCTGACGAACGCGGTGCCGCCGGAACCGGGATTGGCGAGGGTCGTCTGGAAAACTACTTGGTCGTCCAGATTGAGGACGCGCAATGCCAGGCCTGCCAGTTCCGTGTCGCCAGGCGCAAAACGGTTAACGACTTCAATCCTCTGCACCGGATAGGGGCGGCCCAGAGCCGCCAACCAAAAGCTTCCGGGAAGGTCTGCCGTCAAGCTATACGTGGCGCTCGATCCATCCACAGCGCGGATCGCAACGTTGGAGGGTGAGGCGTCAGTGGATTGCATAACGCTCAGGAACGACAGAGGCGCCGTGGACGAGGCTGCGGGGACAAGCACATAGCCGAAACCTGAACCAGTGAAGGCGTTTGAGTTCGCTGAACAATCCGTGATCCCGTGGCTTGGCGCCCAAGTGACACTGACGGTTCCATTCGTACGTGATGGAAACTGAAATAGATAATCCGAAGACGTGAGGGCGGTGACATTCGTAGCCGGGACGCCATTAATAAGCAGATCGGCGGCGTCCACCCCGCGCACCGGTTCGCTGAACTGCACTTCGATCTGCCTGAGGGCCGTGACAGTGCTGCCGGGAGTTGGAACCACATTGGTCACTCCGGGCGCATTCGTGTCTCGAAGTCGCGCCCGCCAAACTACGTCAAGGGTCAAGCCCATCACGATGTCCGTGCTGTCGCTGGAGGCCTGATGCACCTCGGCGGCAAGGACGTTCTTGCCAACCACCAGGTTCGTGGTCGGAACGTCGAACGGCCCGTCCCACACGGCGTCACCCACATGGCGACTGGCTAGCGTGCCGTAGGCGATGGTGCCGTCCGGCATGCCCAGACGGAAGGCCTCGGCGCTGTTCAAGTAACAAGCCACGCCATCATCGATGACCGTGTTGGCTACCAAGCTGAGGCTTGATACGTTCGCGAAGTTATTTGTGAACTGCGTTCGAAAGTAGCAGGTCGTCGGTAGACTGCCGGCCGTAAGCGGCAATGCGGTAGTCTTGGGAGCCGGCATAGCGGCGTCCTCCACATAGAGCAAACCTCCTCCAGAGCGCCAGGCGCTGTCGTCATATCCGGGCGCGACCCAACCGGTGCCAAGATTCGCCCCGCTGACATTGTAGCGCCAGACGTTGGTGATCTCCAGGAGTCGGTTGGTCTGCACCGGCCCGGCCTCGCCGAAGTCAATCGTCAATACCGCCGGCGAACTGGTGACGGCCCCGGAGGTGTTGGTCACCACGACTGCGAACTGGGCGTTATTATCCGGGGCGGCGGTCCTGAAGACGAGGCTGTTCGTCGCTGCACCGCTCACCGCCATCCCGTTCCGAAGCCACTGGTAACTGAGCGGCGCCGTGCCGGTGGCGCCCACGGTGAATGTAACCGCATCGCCAAGGAAGATCGTCTGCGAAGCCGGCGGGTTGGTGATCACCGGCGGGGTGGCCAGCGCTGTGAAGGTACATGCCAAGCCCAGCAACACCTTGATGAGACAGGCATGCAAGGTAGGCCAAGGTCCGCTAGGACCGACATGTTGAAGAGCACCTGGTGTGAGCGGTCGTTCAGGGAAGTTCTCCCTCTTTCCAGTTCGCCCTCTAAATGAGACTAGCCATTGTAGGAGACGAGGTGACGAGTCTCTGATCAGAGTCCACAGCAAGCGAAAAAAGGAGATTAGAGACTCGTCACCTCGTCTCCTACAATGGTCGGTGCGGTGCGTTAGTCTCATCTGGATAGTAAATGCGAATCAGACCAAGTGCGGATTCCGGTGCGGCTTCACAGTTTTGTGGTCGAGCCGCTGGCCGGCGGGAAGAGAGCAAATTCCCAGATAGTGGGACCGTCGGTCGCGTCAGTGATGTTCAAGCGCACGCGCTGGGCGGTGACCGGCGCAAATCGAGCGACCGTCTTTTCACCCGGGTTCGTTCCTTCATAACAGGACTTCCATTGGCCTTCCTGCCAGTATTCGATGGCGTACTTCCGAATGCGCTTCAGTTCTGGAAATGCCTGCCTGATAACCGCCCGGCTAAACTCCGCCGGTTTGCCCAGGTCCACCTCTAACCAAGCAGACTTAGTATCGCCGTCTGTGGCCCAACGCGTGTCATCATGACCGTCTACCGCTTTGTCGGGGCCATAGGAGGCGTCGTGCTGGTAAACGTTGGAGGCGGTGGCTTTGGCCTGGGTGCAAAGGGACACCATTCCTGGGACAGCAATCGCCGGGATGCGGCCCGCTGCCGAGTCCAGTTCGAGCGCCACAATCGTATCCAATGGCTGGCGGTCGCGCTCGGGAACCGAAACTTCAATCCCCGCGGCGGTTTGTCGAACGTCGGCGTTTCCCCCGCCCAGCACCCGGCTGCGCACGATCTTCGCCGGGATCGCCGGCAGGTTCAGCCTTCCGTCGTCCCAGTCGCGGATGTGGAGATAGACGGTGTTGCCTTTGCGGGTCGAGGTGCCGTAATCGCCAGGCTTGAAGGGCCCCCCACGCGTGCCATAAATGCTCTCACCATATTTCGCCAGCCAGGCGCCGATCTGCCGGAGCCGCTCGACCTGCTCCGGGGCAATCTCACCGGTGGGCTTCGGCCCGACATTGAGCAGTACATTGCCATCGCCGCCCGCGCAGCGAATCAACATCTCAAGGCACGCTTGGTAGGGCTTCACCCCATCCTCTGCCCCGCCCCAGGCCCACTGGTTTCGGGCGGAAAGCGTCATGCACGATTCCCACGGGTGCTGGGTGTCATATCCGCCGACCAATTGTTCCGGAGTGCAGTAGTCCGCGTGGGGACCGATATTTTTCGGGTTGCCTGCGTCCTGGTTGCTGAGGTCCAGGCGATTATTGATGACAATCTGGGGCTGGAGCTTCTTGACCAGGGCATAAGTCCGTTCCTGGTCCCAGGGCGACGGACGGCCGTCGTAGTCGAACCAGAGCAAGTCAATGCGGCCGTAATTCGTCAGCAGCTCCCTCAACTCTTCCTGCATGCGCTGGACAAACTCGGCGTTCTTTTCATTGCGGCAGTCCGGGTCACGCCAGTCCATCGGCGAGAAATACCAACCGATGCGCATCCCGGCTTCGTGGGCGGCCTTCGCTAGTTCGGCGCACACATCCCGCTTGAAAGGCGTGTGCATGATATTGTAAGCATCCGCCTTGGAGTCCCAAAGCAGGAACCCGTCACAGTGTTTCGCTGTGAGCACCATGCATTTCATCCCGGCCGCCTGGGCGATCGCGACCCATTCCTTTGCGTTGAAGTTCGTCGGATTGAACCGCCGATACAGATTATCATATTCGACTGCGGGGATCGGACCATTGTTCGGGCACTTGGGATTGGAGTTGGCGCGGGACCAACTGATCTCTGTGCCTTTGAGGCTCACAGGCCCCCAATGTATAAACATCGCGAACCGCCCATCGCTCCACCATTGGACCCTTTCAGGATAGGGTTTGGGCTCAGTGGCTGTGGTTCCGACTTCAGCCGCTCGCGGAGTCAGGGCCAGGCAGCTCAGGAGAGGGGTGGCCAGAATCAGTAATTTGATGGCAGGTCTGCACATACCTATGTGTTGTAGAGACGTTCCCACTCAGTTGCAAGCCCTCGGTAAACGGCGCTATTCGTTGTCGAGCCCGCTCCCCAAGTGGTCCGTTTCGCGGATTTAGTAATGTGCTAGCGCTAACTATGCTGTATTGGGGGAGCGCGCCCGCCCCGGGCGGCGTGACTGGCGCCCTCGCCAGTCACCTTCTGGGCTCCCCGAACGGACTCACTGCTCAGTGACTCGTCGCCCGGCCCAGCCACCCGGCGAGGGCGCCAGTCACGACGCCCGGGGCGGGCGTGCTCCCCATTTCTCTTTGTAAAGTGGAGCACTAAAGCTACGAATGGCTTGCCCGAAAAGAGAAAGCCGGATGGCGAACCATCCGGCTTTCCATGGAAAATCGCAGATTCTACTGCGGGTTATTGACTAGCTCGATAGAACGCCTTCGAGCCCGTAGGAGATACGGTGTACGGGCTGGATGCGCCGCTCACGGCGGTGTAAGGTCCGGTCACGCTGGGGGCGGACAGAAGCGTCCCACTGTAGGTGATAACCAGGTTGCTGTTGTTCCTGGCGATGCTGATGGTGGCCGTGGCCGGCACGTCATTGAAGTTCCAGTAAGCCAGAATCTTCTCACCCGCCAGCGCGGTAGGCGAAGTGCCCTGGGCTAGCAGTGCGATATTGGCCGGTGTGAGCGGTGTCGCGTAGGCCGCGAAATCATCCATCAGACCCTTCAAGGGGCTGCCGCCGGGCCCGTTTCCAAGCCACATGTCGGTGAAGTCCAGCGCCAACGGCGACGCGCTGTTGCCGTCGAGGAATTGCAATCCGTCGATCCAGATCTGTTTGTCGCCGGCATCATACAGGAACACGAAGTGATGCCAGTTGGTCCAAAAGCCGGCATCGACGTAATTGACGAAGCTGCTAATCGGGGCACTGATGCGTTGATCCGTCCCGCTACAGCAACCGGACGTGTCGAAGTAGATGGTACCATCGGACCAAGGGACATGCGCTTGAAAACCCCGGCTGCCGCCTGAGCTGGGCGAGTTGACCCAGAACGCGGAATTACCAATGTTGTACTCCTTCAGCCAGAACGAGAACGACATCGTATTGTTGGTCTCGGCCGGATACAGGAACGTGGCGTCGTCGATATGGATCGGCCCGCCAGTGTTGGTCATATCGATGGCATAATCGCCCTGCGCGCCGGAGTGCCCGCCGCCATTAGCCGTAAACTTCGCAGCGCTCTGGATCAAACCCACATAACCGTGCAGCACATCCCGAGTGGTGCCGGTCCAGACTTCGCCATAAAAGACCCAGGAATTGCTCACCACGTTGGCCGGAGTGGCGTTGTCACTGAAGACCAGAGTCACCCTGTTGGTGGAGCCAGATGTGAGCGGTGGGTACTTATAGTACACCTGTGTCACCCCGGGCGTGGTAACCGTGATGGCCGACTGGCTCGTTACGTCTGTCCCGTTGAACGTCAGGCGCACGGTGTTCGTAGCGACCTTGGTGGATCCATCATAAAGCACCGCCACGACGGGGACGGCTGCGGGCCCGAAAGAGGGCAATCCCGTCGCGTTCGGAGCGGGACTCCGCGAGGAGATGAACGCCGGGCCGACATCGTCAAAACTCCAATAGGCGATCAGGTTGGTGACCCCGGAGACGCTCGACGGCGAAGTGCCGGTTGCCAACTGAGTGACTTGGGCTTGAGACAGCGGATCTCCGAAGACGGCAAAGTCGTCGATTAGACCGAGTACGCTCCCGGCCCCGTAACCGATGTCCATATAATTGATATCCGTCGCCAGCGGGGCCGCGTTGACCCCGGCGGCTGACTGATCGAGGAACAACTGTCCATCGATGTAGATCTGCTTGTTGATGCCGCTCTTCACGTAAACGAACTGGTGCCAGTTAGTCCACCATCCGTCGCCGATGCCTAAGCTGCTGTAAGGCGGGAATGTGCCGATGCCGGCGCTGATTCGCTGGGGAGGATTGCAGCAACCCGCCGTGTCATAATAGAGGTTGTCATTACTCCAGGGAAGATGGGCATTAAGATCACGGCCCACGCTCGGAGCATTAATCCAGACGGACGCGCTACCACCGCCGTTGATGCTATAGAGCTTTTGCCAGAACGAGACACTGAGCGTGTCGCTAGCAGCGGTCAGGTTGGCGGCATTCAGGAAGGGCGAGTCGGTGACCGTGGCGCCACCGTTGGCGGCTTTGCCGAGGTCGAGGGCGCGATCCGTCGCGGCACCCGTGTGTCCGCCGTTGAGACTCGAGAAGGCGGTGGGGGTATTGGCCACGAACATGGCC
>Ga0073936_10002352_pt1 | contig 28267 bp, 22 predicted proteins | sample AliMusrvi5mmetaG_FD_87041 | JGI IMG/M metagenome (GOLD analysis project Ga0073936, IMG submission 87041) | Freshwater lake bacterial and archeal communities from Alinen Mustajarvi, Finland, to study Microbial Dark Matter (Phase II) - Alinen... | ecosystem: Environmental > Aquatic > Freshwater >...
GCCGTTTATTTTGAGCAGGCCGAGCTGGTTCTCGTCTGCAGAAAAATCGCTTTTCAGGACCTTGATCCGGCGGGCTTTTTGGATGAAAGCATTGAAGAAAACTACCCAACAAAGGATTATCACCGCATGTATGTGGGCCAAATACTGAAAACATATAGAAAAATGTGATTTTTTTAAAAAAACACTTGCATTTATAAAACTTCAATGATATAATCATCAAGCGTTTGAGAACGGCGTTCCGTTTTCAGCCGGTGTTTATTACGATGAGGGTCCACCCGTTCCCATCCCGAACACGGAAGTTAAGCTCATCGGTGCTGAAAATACTCGGAGGGCAGCCTCCCGGGAAGATAGGTCGGTGCCGGCACAAAAAAATTCAGTCGTCCAATAGGACGGCTGTTTTTTTATTCAAATGCAAGATTACATATTTATTAATTTTGAAAATGATGTTATAATGTATAACAAATTACAGTAGGGAACGTTCCCCCGCGGCGGGGATTAACCCCATGGGGCGTTCCGGTAAAAAAGCAGGGTAGAAATGAAAAAACTCTATGACGTAATAATAGCGGGCTGCGGTATCGCGGGGCTTTACGCCGCGATACAGTTTGACGAGAGCACCAGCGTGCTCGTTCTCTCCAAGCAGGCCCGCACCGTTTCCTCCAGCTCCCTTGCGCAGGGGGGCGTTGCTGCCGTGCTGGAGCATGAGAACGACAGCTTTGATTTGCACATTCAGGATACCTTGATTGCCGGCAGTTATAAGAACGATGTCCCGGCTGTTGAGGCGCTGATCCATGAAGGGCCTGAAGACGTTTGCAAAATTATGGAAATGGGCGTTGAATTTGACCGGAACACAAACAACGAACTGGAAAAAACGCTTGAGGGCGGCCATTGCCGCCGGCGCATTGTCCACCACAAAGACCAGACGGGCAAGGAAATGGTTGACAAGCTTTTAATTGAATTGAAAAAGCACCCGAATGTGGAACTTGCCGAAAACACCCTGATTTGCTCGATGTCAAGAATAAAGACCGGGTTCCGCGCGGAAATAATAGCCGACGGCGAGCATAAAAGCGTGTGCGCAGGGTTTTGCCTGCTAGCGACTGGGGGCATCGGCAGGGTCTATAAATATACGACCAATCCGCCGACCGCAACCGGTGACGGTATCCGCTTTGCCTGGGAGATGGGTGCGAAAATAAAAAATATCAGTTTCATCCAGTTTCACCCGACGGCGTTTAACTCCCCGACCAGCCGCGAGCAGTTTTTAATCAGCGAAGCCGTGCGCGGCGAGGGCGCGTACCTGCTGAACAACAGCAAGCAGCGGTTTATGGATAAATATGACAGCAGGCTGGAGCTTGCGCCCCGCGACGTGGTTTCCCGCGCCATCATTCTGGAATCCCGCAGAACGGGTAGCAACAACTTTTATCTGGATATCACCTATAAAGACAGGGATTTTTTATATAACCGTTTCCCGGCAATCAGCGCAGCCTGCCTGGAAAGAGGCGTTGACATCGCAAAAGATTTAATTCCGGTTTTTCCCTGCCAGCATTACCTGATGGGCGGAATTGACGTTGATTTGGACGGCCGGACTACCGTGCCGCGCCTTTACGCGGCGGGCGAATGCGCGCATACCGGCGTGCACGGCGGCAACCGGCTTGCCAGCAATTCCCTGCTTGAAGCGCTCGTTTTCGGCAGAAGAGCCGCGCAGGACATCAAAAAGTGCATTGAGGCAGGCTTTGCCAGCGCCGAGTTTGAAGAATACAAGGGCGGTTTCTCGGGCGCGCCTTTACCCGGCGGCTTGCGCACAGCCATCAGGGAAATTATGCAGAGGGCGTATTTTGTTATACCCAACCCGGCGGCAATTATCGAAGGCCGCAAGAGGGTTGAAGAAATATTAAAGCGGCTTCAAAACGAACACTTTGCCGTTACCCCGGATTTTTGCGAGGCAAAAAGCCTTGCGACCGTGGCGGCGCTGATATTAAGAGAGGCGGAGGAATTATGACGCAGTTTTATGTTGATGAAATTATCAAGCGGGCAATTTTGGAGGACATTAACTACATGGACGTTTCCGCCGATTATCTGTTAGACCCGGAGCAAAAGGGTAAGGCGCGGCTGCTTGCCAAGGATGACGGGGTTCTCTGCGGGCTGAATGTTTTTCTGCGCGTTTTTGAACTGCTTGACAGCTCCTTTAAAGCCATTACCTTTAACAAAGACGGCGACACACTGAAAAAAGGCGATATCATCGCCGAGCTTTCTGGCAAAACCGTTATGCTTTTAAAAGGCGAGCGCACGGCGCTGAACCTGATTCAGCACATGTCCGGCATCGCTACGCAGACAGCCCGGGCGGTCAAGCTTGTTGAGGGGACCAAGGCGCAGATTACCGACACGCGTAAAACACTGCCGGGTCTTCGCGCGCTGCAAAAATACGCGGTTACCTGCGGAGGCGGAAAAAATCACCGCTTCAACCTTTCGGACGGAGCGATGTTAAAGGATAACCATATTGACGCCGCGGGCGGAATTACAAAAGCGGCTGATATTTTAAGAAAAAAACTCGGGCATATGGTTAAAATCGAAGCGGAAACCCGGAATCTGCAGGAAGTTAAAGAAGCGCTCGACGCGGGCGTCGAAATTATTATGCTCGACAATATGACAAACGAAATGATGGCCGAAGCGGTAAAGCTGGCAGACGGCAAAGCGCTCATGGAAGCGTCGGGCGGCATAACCCTTGAATCGCTGCGCTCTGTTGCCGAAACGGGCGTGGATATCATTTCGCTGGGCGCGCTGACCCATTCGGTGAAGGCTTTTGATATCTCGATGAAACTGATTAAAGAATAGTGTCTTTTTTGTTCCTTAAGGCTGCGAAGAAAGCCGTTAACACTTCGGCGCACTCCTCCCGCATAAAACCGCCGGTTACCTCGGGGCGGTGGTTATAGGGCAGATCGAAAAGATTTATTACCGATGAGCAGGAACCCGCTTTTTCGTCATAGGCGCCGAACACAAGCCGTTTTATGCGCGCATTGATAACAGCCCCGGCGCACATGGGGCAGGGTTCCAGCGTGACAAACAGCTCACATTCCCAAAGCCGCCAGCCGTTTAATGTCCGGCAGGCGGCTTCAATTGCCTCTATTTCGGCATGAGCGGTGGCCTTTTTATTGAATTCGCGGCGGTTTCTCCCCCGCCCCACAATTTCTCCTTCGCGGACAACGACGGCGCCGACCGGCACTTCCCCTTCGTCACCGGCTTCGCGGGCAAGCGCCAAGGCTTCAAGCATAAAATCCCTGTCTGTCATCTCAGCCTCCGAATTTTACATAAGACGAAGTTAGGTAAAGAATCGCGATTAACGCGAGAACCATCGGTACAGTAAATATGTATGTGGAAAACCGCGTCCCCGCACGCATCGGAAACTCCGGTTTAAGCAGCTTATACCGGTTGGGGTTGAACGCGAAGATAACACAGCAGGCCAATCCGGCGACTAACGTGACGGTCATGATAACGGCATAAACCGTTTGAACGGCTTTTGAGTCTCCGCTTGACGCCAGGGTAAACAAGGAGGAAAATAAATTGTTGGCGAAATGAATCAAAACACCGGTCCAAAGGCTGCCGGTTGCGATGACCAAATATCCGATTGCAATACCCGCGATAAACGCAAAGGGCGCCTGCACCATGTTACCGTGCATCAGCGCGAAAATGAGGGAGGACATGACAATAGCAAATCTGTCCCCGTATTTGCGCAGCGGCTGCATAACGACCCCGCGCAGAGCGAACTCCTCAACAAGCGGGGGGAAAAAGGCGATTTGCACAACATACATCACCATGCCCAAGGCGGTTGCAGGCACGGCCATTTCCGGCGCTGTGAGGGTTACACCCGCCGAACCCATCAGAGAAATAAACGCGCTTGTGGCATAATTGCCCACCATGCAAAACAGAAAGCCTATGGGCACTGCAAGCAGCATTAATCCGGTTGAATGAGGCTTGCCGAAAAGCAAAACCTCGCTGCGCTTCTTGGTATCCATAAACAGCGTGACGATAAAAAACGGTAAAAACACGCAGATAACCGAAATAACAGCGCCGAACGAGTTTTGAAAGAGCGTATTGTTCTGATAAGCATCGGTCAGCCCGACAAAGGAAAGCCCAAACATCACAACAAACTGAAGGACGATAAACCCCAAAACACAAAGCCCTGCGGTTATGCTTAATTTGCGCAGTCCCCGCTTCTGGTTTTCCATTTCAAGGTAATACATGCTGTTTTGCGGCGGAGGCGGATACACCGGAGCGTTTACAGGCGGATATCCGTTAGGCGGGGGGTAATAGTTAAAGTTCATGGAGGTCACCATTCCTAAAAAGTATGCTGTCATTATACTCCCCGCGCATATTTTTGGCAAGCAAATATGCCGGCGCGGTTGTAAATTTTGCCGTTTTGCGTTATATTATATATTATCAACTCGGCACGGAGGGGAAAATGGACTATAAATTATCAAAGAAACAAGTAAAAGAGCTGCTCAAAAGCAAGCTTTCGCATAACTTCGGCGTAACGCCGGAGGAGGCAACCTACGAGCATTATTATAAAGCGATCGCAATCATTCTGCGCGAAATGCTGAGGCCCGGCAACAACCAATTCGTTGCCGAGGCAACCGAGGCCGGCACAAAAAAGATTTATTACCTGTGCATGGAATTCCTCATGGGGCGTTCCCTGAAAAATAACCTTTATAACCTCAACCTGACTTCTGTTGTTACCGAGGCGCTGGAGGATTTCGGCATCAAGCTCGACTGGCTATTTGACTGCGAGCCGGATGCCGGTTTGGGCAACGGCGGGCTTGGCAGGCTTGCGGCTTGTTATCTGGACGCTTTGGCGACCGGCGGCTATCAGGCGATGGGCTATTGCATTCTTTTTGAATACGGAATTTTCAAGCAAAAGCTTGTTGACGGCTGGCAGACCGAACTGCCCGATTTTTGGCTGCCCGGCGGCGATGTTTGGCTGGTGCCGCGCGAGGAGCGGTCGGTTGAAGTCCGTTTTGAAGGTACGGTAACCGATACCTGGGATGAAAATTATCATAATGTTGATTTAACCGGCTATAAAACAGTGAAAGCTGTACCGTATGACATGTATGTTTCCGGCAAGGACGGCAACGGCGCGAGTGTTTTGCGGCTGTGGTCGGCAAAAGCGCCGGGGCTTGATATGGATATGTTTAACCAGGGGGATTATATGCGTGCGATGGAGCAAAACGCCATGGCGGAGGTCATCAGCAAGGTATTGTACCCGTCCGACAGCCACCCGGAGGGCAAAAGCCTGCGCCTGCGGCAGCAGTACTTTTTGGTTTCCGCCTCCATTCAGGATATTGTTCACCGCCACCTGAAAACCTGCAGCTTGATGACGGACCTGCCCGAAAAAATCGCGATACATATCAACGATACCCACCCGACCATGGCCATTCCGGAGTTTATGCGCATTTTGCTGGACGACTGCGGCTACGGCTGGGATGATGCCTGGAAAATGTGCACGGAGATTTTCGCCTACACCAACCACACCGTTATGAGCGAAGCGCTCGAATGCTGGCCGGAGGATTTGGTGAAAAGGCTCCTGCCGCGGATTTACCAGATTATTAAGGAAATGGATAACCGCTACCGTGCGTTTGTCTGGCAAAGCACGAATGATGCCGCCAGGGTGGAGCGCATGTCAATTATCTCTAACGGCGTTGTCCGCATGGCGAATCTTTGCGTTTCCTCCTGCCACAGCGTTAACGGCGTTTCCGGGCTGCACAGTGAAATACTGAAGAAATCGGTTTTTAACGATTATTACAACCTAACCCCCGAAAAATTCACGAATGTAACGAACGGCATCGCTTACCGCCGCTGGCTCTGCCAGTCCAACCCCGAACTTTCGTCCCTTATTACCGGGCTTATCGGCGACGGCTTTGTGCGCGAAGGAGGCGAACTGCTGAAGCTGCGCAATTTTGCGGATGACAAAACGGTGCTCGGCGAGCTTGAAAAAATAAAAACCGCGAACAAGGAGCGTTTTGCAGCCCTTGTTAAAAAGACAAACGCAATCGAGCTTGACCCTTCTTCAATTTTTGATGTTCAGGTCAAAAGGCTGCACGAATACAAGCGCCAGCACCTGAATGCCATCAATATTTTGGCAAGGTACCTTGCAATCAAAGAAAATCCGACATGCAGCTTTGTGCCTCATACCTATATTTTCGGCGCGAAAGCCGCCTCCGGCTATTTTATGGCAAAAAAAATTATCAGCTTTATCTGCGCGTTGGGCGACCTCATCAACAGCGACCCCGATGTTGCCGGCAGGCTGAAGGTTGTTTTTATGGAGGATTATAATGTCACCATGGCCGAAAGCCTTATGCCCGCAGCCGATTTCAGCGAGCAAATCTCCTTAGCCGGCACGGAAGCGAGCGGAACAGGCAACATGAAGCTGATGCTGAGCGGCGCTGTTACGATAGGGACGCTTGACGGCGCGAATGTCGAAATTCACGAAGCCGTCGGGGACGATAATATTATTATTTTCGGCATGACCGCGGACGAGGTCAGTAACCTGAAGAAAACAGGCTATGTGCCGATGAATTATTACAAAAACAACGCGGAGCTTCGCCGCACCATCGACTATATCAATAAAGGCATAAACTGCAAACCGTTTACCGAAATCAGCGGAACCATTGTCAACTACGACCCCTACATGGTTTTGGCGGACTTTGCCGATTATCACCTTGCGCAAGCAAAGGCGGAGGAAATCTGGCTGGACAGAGACCGCTTCAACAGGATGTCCCTGATGAATATTTCCGGCGCGGGGCGATTCTCCGCGGATAGGGCCATTGCGGAATATGCGGCGAACATCTGGCACACGAAACCGTACATTCGGTAGGGGACATCGCGTGCGCGAGAAAGGCTCCTTTTTCAAAGGAGGATTTATAATCACCCGACGGGCTTTGCCCGCCACCCTCTTTGAAAAAGATGGCATATAAAGAATCTTAAAAAAATACAATTGATTTTGGAGGTAAAATATGAAACTCTACATCAAACAAAAGGTATTTGCGCTCAAAGCAAGGTTCAATGTCAAGGATGAATCCGGCGCCGACAGATTCAGTGTGGAAGGCGACTTTTTTTCTTTAAAAAGCAAGCTTCATATCTATGACATGGCGGGCAGTGAGGTTGCGGTTGTTTACCGCCGCCTGATGACCTTCCTCCCCCGCTTTGTGGTCGAAATCGGCGGGATGCAGGTCGCGGAAATTGTCAAAGAATTCTCGTTTTTCATCCCCAAGTATCATCTGGAAGGCACAGCTTTGCGCCTGGAAGGCGATTTGATGGCCCACCAGTATATGCTCGGCGACGGAACACGCACCGTTATGAGCTTAAGCAAAGAATGGTTTACCTGGGGCGACAGCTATTTATTGGATATAGAGAACCCCGCGGACGAAATTTTAGCGTTGAGCATCGCCTTGGCGGTTGACTGCGTGTTAGCGGCGCAGAAAAGCAGATATTAACGGAATTATCTGTTTTGAGAGCGCAAAAACCTTGCATGATGGAGAAGTTAAAAAAGCAGGCCGGAAATTCATCCGACCTGTTTTTCAATTTGTGAACGTTGTGATTACTCCGCCGTGAAAGTTACCGTAATCGGTTTTGAAAGTTTGTAATACGCGTTTGAGGCGACCACTCTTGCGACATAGGTTTTGCCGCTCGTCAGCTGGCCGACATTAACGTTGTATTCTGTCGGCATCGGCGTGTAATAATAATCGGAAAAGTGGGTTGCTTTGAAAGCGACAGCGCCTAACTTCTGATTCACTTCAATTTCATACTGGCGGACAATTAATTTATCCGTCGCGGCCGGGAAATTGATGGAATAGCTGCCGTCGGTATTTTTTGTCACCGTAAGTTTCGTGTCCGCCGCGAACACCGGGTTATCATCCTTCGCGCGCCTGTTTGCGGTGTTGTAAGCAAATGTGGTTTTATCGGACGGGGTAGCGATGAAATAAGTTTCGCCGACGAATTGGTTTGCGAGCAAGTCAAAGCATCTGATTCTTGTCGCGCCGTGCGCGTCAACTTCAACAACATACATCTGCGCGGCGTTATGGTTGCCTGCGGGGAACTGGCCCGGGCCAAACATAAAGGCTTCCATCTCAAAATAACTTAATGTTGAGGTGCCGAGGGCAGTGAAGGCGCCCTGCCAAATAGAGCGGGGGTCATTCATCGGGTAATGCGAATGGCCGCTGAAATCAATGACCTGCGGGTATTGTGACAACACGGCCGTTAAATCTATTGTGCCCCAGCTTTCGCTGCCGTATACGGTGCCCCAGATATGATGATGCTGGAAAACGAAGATTGGGTTGGTCGGATTTTCCGCAACGGCTTTTTTAAGCTGTTCGTTCAGCCAAATCTGCGTTTCCACCGTGTAACCGCTTCCGCCGTTGTCCGGTGAAACGCCGATGAAATGAATGCCGTTAATCTCTGTATTGAACCGGTAAGGCAGCCCGACGATGCTCTCGAAATTCGAGATGGTATTCGCGCTGTCATAACCGTATTCATGGTTGCCCAAAATAGTCAGATTTTTTGTTGCGCCCTGTAAGTTTGCGTCGCAGATGCCCTTGAATTGCTGCAACTCTGTAGGCGTGCCGCTGTCTGTGATATCGCCCGCGAAAGCGACCGCGTCAAGCTTTGTGTAGGAGCTGCTGCTTGCGGCAATTGCGTAACTGCTTCGCATCATCAGCCCGAGCCTGTACGCCTCCGCTTCCCCGCCGGAATCCTTCAGATGGACATCGCTCGCGACCGTGAAGCGGACGATCGGTGTGAAGTTTTCGGGCACAGCCGGCATAGCCATAATGCCGGGCTTGTAAAAGATGTTTGAGGTAAATGTCATAATCAGCGCCATCAAAGCGGAAAGCGGTCCCATGATAATTTTCAGAAGTTTCGCGTTGCCAAATAAATTCATAAAAACATCCCCTTTTGATAATTTTATATGTTGTGATTTGATATGGATATATTACTACTATATTGAAAAGGTGTCAAGGAATACAAATGGGCTGATGTCATTGGCCAGTGATCAGAAGAATGAAAAAAAATTTACCGCTCGCCGTTCCTCATTTATTCCTTTAACTCGCCAGCAAATCGTCTCTTATCTTTCTGATAACTGCATTTGCCAACTGTTTTATGATATTCTGATTGTTGCTGAGTTCGGCATAGAATGCCGATTTTTCTTCATTGTCGGATAGAATGCCGTTAACAAAAAGCTGCGATATTCTATCCATCGTTTCGGATTCGTATGCGCTTTGGCTGCTGTCCCTGACATTGCCGATAAGTTCGTTGTTAACGCTCAAAGTTTCAACAATTTCTTTAAGTTCCTTATCTGCGCCGGCATACCTGAGATTAAACTTTTCAACAATATCATCAATCAGCGAATAGCTTTTTTCTTTGACTGCTGCCTCTGTTGAAATTGGATACAATGCGACATCCTCGGAGGCAAGCAGGATTTTCTGCTCATCCGATGCCATTTTTGTTGAATAATCGACCAGTTCAATCAGCTCTGCCGCGTTAATGTTTGTTCCTGCTGATTTTTCATGCAAAACGGCATATAGAACATCCAGGTATACCGCAAGTATTTTCATGTTTTCATCCCAGGAGTTATAGACAGTTGAAATATAATAGAATAGTTTAACGAATTTCGAGCATTCCGCAAGGAAGGCGGCCTTCTTTTCGTCGCTCAGCTTTCTGAATTCGCGCATTACGCCGCCGATTGCCGCTGTCAGTTCGGCGGATTTTCTTTCACCGCTCTTTATAAGCTCATATGCCTTTTCGGCATCGGCAACGGTGAACACAAAATAGTCAAGCAGTTTGTCTCGCTTGGCAAACAGGATGTTCGGGTCCGTTTCATTTTCTGTCGGCAAATACAATTCACCGCCATAGTATTGCGTAAAGTATTCTTTAATTTCGTCGGCATTGTTGACAAAGTCAAGAACAAATGTGAGTTTGTTCTTATCCGGGCGGTTTATGCGGGAAAGGGTCTGAACCGCCTTCACCGCACTGCCAAGCTTTTTATCCACATACATAATGCAAAGCTTGCTTTCGTCAAAACCGGTTTGCAGTTTGTCGGCAACAATGATAATACGGACATCGTCTCTGGTTTTTATGAGTGCTTTGATGTCGGTTTGATTGAACTCCCTGTTCATAGATTCCTCCGTGAACTTCACACCGTCAAGTTCGATAGTCCCCGTAAAGGCCACGCAAGCTTTGAAATTGCAGCCTTTTTTCGCAAGATATTTGTCAACCGCAAGTTTATAGCAAACGGCGTGTTTGCGTGAAGGGGTGATAATCATCGCCTTGGCTTTGCCGCCCAGCCAGTTGATGCGACGTTCGATAAAATCGTCCAATATAATTTGTGTTTTTGTATCGATTACGATTTCCGAGGTTGTTACAAAATTGAGTACCGCCGCCTGCGCAGCAGAACTTTCATATTCTGTTCCGTCGTCTTTTTTCTTGCGGATTTCGTACTTGTCGTTATAGTTGGTGTAGCAAAGCAGAGGATTCAGAATAAACTGCTCCTCAATTGCCTGCTTCATGGAATATTTATGAAAGTAGGTTTTGCCGATGCTTGTCCGGGTTCCGAACAACTCCATCGTTTCTTTTTTCGGCGTTGCGGTAAAAGCAAAGTAGCTGACATTTTTTGTTGTTTCGATTAATGCTTTGCTTTTAAGTATTTGGTTCTGACCGTCCTCAATTTCATCATAAGCGTCGTCAATCTCGGCGGAGTCCTTGAGCGATTTTCCCGTTAAGGTTTCCGACGCCTTGGACATCGACTTGCCCGCGGCGGAGGAATGCGCCTCGTCAATAATAATGGCGTAATTCCTGTTTTTATATTGTTTTATCTCGTTTAAAATCGGACGGAACTTTTGCAGGGTGGTTATTATGATATATCCGCCTTCGTCAAGCATTTTCAGCAGGTCTTTTGAGGTGGTGTCTATCCACTGGGCAACGCCCTTTTTGCCGTCAAGCGTTTTCACTTCATTTCCAAGCTGGCTGTCTATCACCGTGCGGTCGCTGATGATAATCACGGAATTAATAGCCTGATTATTTATCAGCCGCTTGGCAAGCCACGCGATTGTTTTTGTTTTGCCGCTGCCGGCGCTGTGCCAAATAAGATATCTGCCGCCGATGCCCTTTTCTTTCATGTCTTTTTCAACGCGGAGAACGGCATCAAGCTGATGGTACCGGGGGAAAATCATAACCCCTTCATCATCAATAAACATGAATTCGCGAAGGATTCTTAAAAGCATGTCCTTTTGCAGTATTTCTTCCCAGATGAAATAGGTTGAGTGTTTTCCATATTCAACAGGGTTGCCTGCGCCTTCATCTTCACTGCCTTTGTTAAAAGGCAAAAACTTTGTTTCCTTGCTGTCGAGCTTGGTCGCAACAAAGGCAACAAACTCATCAAGCGTGAAATAGACGAGCGTGCGCTTGTTAAACCCAAAAATCAACTCAGCCGGGTTGCGGCGTTCTCTGAACTGCTTGGTGCCCTCAAAGCCTGCCTTTTGCCCGGCGGTTTGCTTTTTTAATTCAATCATAACAATCGGAATACCGTTGAGAAAAATCGCCAAATCAACGCGGCAGCTGTCCGCTTTGTCTTCATAGGCAAACTCTTTTCTGACAGAAAGGATATTTTTTTCGTAAAGAGCCGCATTTTCCGCCATACTTTGCAGCCCAGTCTTAAAATAAGCAAGGCTGATTTTTGTGCCGCTCGCGTAATCCTCCACCCACTCGTTCAAAGCGGTCAGCAACCCGCGGTCGTTTATTTTTTTGCACAGCAGTTCAATATAACGGTCTTTATATTCCTCGCCGTAATGTTCTTTCAGTTTCTTCAGCTCATCGGCCTGTGTTGCCTCCAAAAAAGCAAACAGTTTTCCGGTGTCAAGCGCGTTTTTGTAATTATAGTCCGCCTTGACACTTTCCTTATAACCGTGAGTCCGCAGATAATTAAATATCTCATCACGGAACGGGTTTTCTCTCAGGGCATCTTCCGACATGTTCTTCACTCCTTCAAAAAAGCACACAATAGATAACCATTCCAACCTTGTTTGTTAACATAGCAAGTTCCAATCATCATCTATTTTGAAGCTGCAAATATTCCAACAATCTTTTACAAATTTTAAATGAAATATTTTTTCATTATCACACTCATCAAAATACCGCAGTTTTATCTCATCAAAATCAGAGTCACCTTCAAAGCTCTCCTTTTTAATTGAGAATTGGCATTCATACCTTTTTATACTCCTTGGGTCTGCAATAAATGAGTATCCTCCATTGTTGCCATAATACACTTCTTTTCCTTCTTCAACAAATTTGTTAATTTGTATCATTTTTGCAATTCGTTTACCTTTATAGTATAGAATAATGCAAAAGTCTCTAATAACTTTTGTTTCTTTTGAAGTGTTTTGTATCTCTACCCACAAAGGTATATCAAAATAAATTGTATTAGAATCAGAATGATGAAATCCCCAAGATTCGTTGTTTCGTAATTTCGAATACACAAATCTGCTATATACTTTTAGCTTGCCTCTTTTTTCAAGCCAAGAGGATGCCATTAAAGTACCAAAACTTGAGACAAACCCTATGCAACCGCCTATTGTAACCAAAATGATTTCTTTCAGCATCTAAATGACCTTCACTTTCTATATAACAATATTATTTGTTGTGCTTCTTAGCGGCTACCTCGATCCAGCCCCCTAAATTTTGATAACCATTTCCATATACGAAATCATAAATACCATCAGCAATGGAATCAAAATAAATAGAGGCATTATTGAACTTATATGAGCCGATAACAGTATGAGGATTTCCTTTGCTTGAAGTCATTTGTGTAATCATATCTCTTATCCCATCAATATAAACGCCAATAATTGCATTGCCTCGGTTAATGCTTTGACAAATTTCATATTGAACAAATGGTCTCGAAAGAGTCTCTGCACCAATTAATACTACCGTTACAGAAGTACCTTCCAATTGCTTATCAATCCAATTATATACCGCTTGCTCACCTTGTTGCCTAACTCTTTCAAAAGCAGCTTTGTCAATAAAGTTTGCTTCTTTTGTGCCTTGAACTACCCAGCTGTTTCTGACTACATTTGCCCTGTTAACATCCTTATCATAATGGAAACTGAAAAATACTCTCCTGGCCATTATAACATCTCCAAAAATTTTAAAACAGTAATTATTATCGCAACAGCGATAACCGGAAAATAGAACAACCATATACTTGGCGATTTCATGCAATCTATGATTGTTGCTTTAGCTTCAACTCTATCAATATGATGGTTCTTCAAAGCTAAGTCGAAATTTACTTCGTGTTTATCTAATCTTATTTGATCGTACAAGAACCGATATTTTCTTTCGAGCTGCAAATAATAAATATCCAAAGCAAGAAAAGACAAAACCGGAAAGAACGACAAAAGCAAAACCCAATTGTTGATGCCTGTAAATGAAACAGCCGATACTCCAGTTACGACAGTTGCTGCAAAGCCCTTTAAAATTGACGAAGTTGCCGACATTCTCTCGATAGTGCTCTGTATCATTCCGAGGTATTCTAATTTACCCTCAATCATTAACAAATCTCCTTCTTTCCTGTAACAGTTTCAAATATAACACTTTCACGGTATTCTTTCAACTCATTAATTGTTGTAATATTGGCTTGAATTAACCGGTCAAGCTCAGCACACTTTGTGTCGAGGTATTCGGTTATGGCTTGCTGCTCAGCAAGTTTAGGGACAATCAATAGCGTTTCTTTAATAATTGAAGAATTCAAACCACTCATAATTGTTCCGACACTTGAAAGTTTAAGTTGCTGTTGAGTCGCAACATTTTCAGAAAATGCCAATTTGAAGTACTTTGGTGAAATCTTTTCTTTATCAAGTCTTATTCTAATAAGATGGGAATCCATTATGCCACGTTCAATATTTTGAGGAACTATGCTGCATTTTCCAATGGTCCCCATCATTGAAACCGTAATATCATCAGGCAACAATTCACAGTTGCTTAATTCAGCGAACTTTTCATCATCTACATATTTATCGCCTAATGAAAAATCATCATTTATTAGGTTTTCTTGGCCATAGACTTTATATGTTCCCAACTCCGAAAGATGATCTAATTTTAAACTGCTCCCAAATGGTCCGATTCTTATTCCGTCTCTCTCATCAATTAATAGATATTTAATTTTCTTACAATTCCATGATTCTGGTATATATCCAAACCAATCAACCCCACTGTTTTTCGTTGGCGCATTTTTGTTCAGTCCTTTGGTTACTACCTCATAAATGATGCTTTGTCGCTGTTCTTTCAACAAATTGTTTTGTTCTTCTTTTGAAGTAATAACCGCGTCAATTTTAGCACACTTTTTATCGAGATATTTAACTATAGTCTGTTGTTCCTCAACTCGTGGAAGCAGAACCCTAATATCAGCCATTTCTCCATTCATTATTTTAGCGCCATTTGTATCCGGTCTTTTATAGAATTTTGTTGCAAATTGTAAATAGTACGTGAGAAAATGAATATCACAATCATCTTTCGTTGTTTGCAAAGTACCACAAACATTTGTGCAATTATATCTACCTTTGCGTAAAAATACCGTACCTGCATTAACTCCATCTGTAGTCCAAGTAATTTGTTCGCAGTTATAATCAAACGTTTCAATAAACCCCAAGCATCCATCATTTTGTGTTTGAGATGAATATACAGGATACCCATTTAAAGAGCTGTCAATTAAATCTGACTGAGCAATTACTCGTCCGCGTCCAATGTTGAACAAGTGACGAACTCTCCAAACTTTCCATTCTTGCGGTATTAATCCTATCCATTCGATTCCGCTGTCTTTCATCCCTCTTGTCATGCGTCAAACACCGCCTTCAAGACACCCTCAATGTTTGCTTCGTTGGCGAGGATTTCCGCCTCTATTTCCTTGCTATTGCGAGGCGGAATGTATTTGTAAAAGAATCTGGTGAATGAAATTTCATAGCCGATTTTATCCTTGCTGCGGTCGGGAGCCGCATCCGGCAAAAACGGCAGCACTTCTTCTTTGATGTACTGCTCAATGTCTTTTTTAAGCGGTATATTTTCGGTGTCCCTTTTTGATGTATCAATCTGAACAGCGCCCTTTTTAATAACCTTTTCGCCCTTTTCGTTATACAGCGGGCGTTCGATTGTCACTTTGGTGTAACCGAAATCTTCCGGGTCAAGCAGCTTGCTGTTTTCTTTTTCTTTAAAGTCTTTATAAAGGTCTACGATTTTTATTCTGTTGGGTTCGCTGATAAACTTGCGCTTGTTGCCCAACGATTTAGGCTTTTGGTCAATCCAATAATCCACAGCATTAATCAGCTGAATTTTATTGCCGCGGCGCGGGCTGCGCTTTTTGGAAAGAATCCAAATGTAAGTATAAATACCGGTGTTGTAAAACATTTGGTCCGGCAGGGCGACAACGGCTTCCAGTAGCTTGTTTTCGATTACATAGCGTCTGATTTCACTTTCCCCGCTCCCAGCGTCACCGGAAAATAAAGGTGAACCGTTTAGAATGATGGCAATGCGGGCATCTTCCTCCGCTTTTGCGAGCAGGTTCTGCAGGAACAAAAGCTGGCCGTCGCTTACGCGCGGCGTTCCAGCCACAAACCGGTTGTTCGGCTGTGACAGTTCCCGTTCGACAACAGCCTTATCGGTTTTCCACTCCACGCCGAAAGGAGGATTTGTGATTAACAAATCGAACTTTTCGCCTTTCAGCTTATCCTCAGTAAGCGTGTTGCCTTCATATATGTTTTTTGCGTCCTCACCGAGCATGAGCATTTCGGCGCAGCAAACAGCATAGGCTTCCGGATTGACATCTTGCCCGTAAAGGCGAACCCTCTCACTGGAACCAAACAAATCATTCAGTTTTCTTTTCATCGTGGTCAGCATGCCGCCCGTACCGCAGCAGCCGTCATAAACGCGGATGATTTTCCCCTCTTTTTTCATCTCTTCAATGTTTTCGCTCATCATCAGCTCAACGCAAAGCTCGATAACTTCGCGCGGGGTGTAATGGTCGCCGGCCTCGGCATTGGCTTTGTATGTCCTTATGATTTCTTCAAACACATAGCCCATCGCCATCGGGGATGTTGTATCCGGGTGAAAATCCACTTCGGAAAAGGCCTTGACAATTTCAAAGAGAATGCCTTTTTTAATCATGAATTCGACTTCTTCTTTGAACTTCAGGTCCCTTAAAATATCCTGAATGCTCGGAGAATATGCCTTGATAAACTCCAAAAAGTTTGAATTGATATTATCGCTGTCGCCAACCAGCATTTCAAGCGTAACACACTTTTTGTTGTAAAACGGAACCCCGCATTGCTTGTTGACAGCTTGCTCAATTTGCTTTTCGTCGATTTTCAGTTTATACAGCCTGTCGAGCACCGGCTCGATTTCGGCGTTCTTCGCCGCAAGCACACAGTCAAAACGGCGGATGATTGCCATCGGGATGATGACACTGCCGTATTTTTCGGAAGTGTAAGGGCCTCTCATTTTATTGGCGATGCTTGTAACCAGATTTACTTTTGCGCCTACATCGGCAGACATTTCAATGTTGTTCATTTTTATACATCCTTTTCAAACAGCTCCATGAGCTTTATATTTTTAAACAGTTTTTCTTTGCCGACTTTTTCTTCGCTGAGCAAGCCCTTATCTTCAAGTTGCTTTAGGTAGACGGACGCGGTTTGCCTATGCACACCGATTTCAACCAAATCACTGATCCTTACATATACCTTTTTGAAAATCAGGGTCATCATTTCAATAAGAACAGCTTTTTGGCCCTTGATTCCATCTAAAAATTCATCGCTTGAGTAAAAAGCAAGCAGCTTATTGATACCCTCTACCACTTCGAGCGTTTGCTTTGCGGTGACCTTGAACGATTTGAGCATATACTCGATAATCGGCTCATATTCGCCGGTGTCCTTGCAAGTTTGCAAAAGTGAGTAATACTCGTTCTTGTTCTTTATGATATAAGAACTTGCATACAGAACCGGGTAAGACAGATAACCTTTTTGGCACAGGAACAGGATATTCAAGATGCGGCCTGTTCTGCCGTTGCCGTCGCGAAACGGATGGATGCTTTCAAACTGATAATGCGCCAGCGCGATTTTTATCAGCGGATGCAAGGTGTATTCTTCATCATTGTAGATGAATTCCAGCATATCAATCAGCAGCGTTCTGAGCAATGCTTCGCCGTGAGGCGGTGTATACAGGATTTCGATTGAACCGTCGGCTGATATGCTTGCTATCCGCGTTAAATCGCCGTCAAAGTTCGGTAAATTTCTGCGAATATTTCTTGGTTTTTTGTTAACCGGTTCATTGATGGCTTCAATATCGCCCAGCGAAATGATGCCTCTATCTTTAAACTTGTTAAAGCCGATAAACAATGCGTCTTTGTAGTTCACAACCTCTTTGGCCTCCGCTGTGTAGCTGTCAAAAACTACACCTTTGTAAAGGTCATCATTGGTTGTGAGGATATTTTCAATATGGCTGCTCGCTTTTGCTTCCTGCAATGTCAAGGTATCCAGAAGGATTCCGGGCGATGGCAGGGCATTGACGGCATAGTTCAGCACCTCAATCGCAACTCTTGTTTCTTCCGCTAAAGTTCTAAGCTGCTTGGAGTCATTAATGAGCAACTCGGTTATCGGAGTCAAATCGTTATATGGTTTTGTTTTATCAAACATTGTTATCACCTCAAAATTTTCTTGTTTTTCGTTTAAGAATTGCGGAATTTCAAAAAAGCTTTATATTCGCTTCCCTTTCTCCAACGGGTATTGACAACGCTGATTATTTTTGCAATAATGTTATTAAGCTCTTGCAGCGAGTGTGAACCGTTGGTTTCACATGGAGGCGGTGTCCAATGCCAGTTGGATGCCGTCTTTGTCCTTTAAACGTATTGTATACTCATTTTGTTTCGATGTCAACAGACAACGTGTCGAATATATTAATATATTTCGACACGTTGTATTTTTGTGTATGCCAGTTATATTGTTTTGGTTATAACACGGGCAAGCAATGTATTCCTGGGTACTACCTCTGCGTCAATCTATAAATTAGAATGAGGATATCCCTTCCCGGAACAACACAGGGGTTGTTCCCTACGAACCGAGGCACCCGAGATAGAATCCCCAGTCAGGTTTCGCCTCGGCGATTTTATCGCCGTTCACCCATCTTTGAAAAAGAGGGCTTATAAAAACAGAACGGAAAAATCCGTCCTGCTAATTCCGATTATCCGGTCGCCATTTATGGCGACCCTACGCCCTATACTGCATAACCGCCTTATGCGCAACTTGCTTGAGCGCTTCAATTACTTTGTCGTCCGTACCTTCGGGCTTGAACTTATTGTTCATAATACCTTTGCCCGTCAGGGTTTCATACCAGACCGCGCCTAAAAGATACCGGCCATACCCCAGGCTTGCGTGGAAGCCGTCCCGGTTCAGGCTCAGCGGGTTGCCGTCCCCGAACGCGGTGGCGAACAGCGGGTTCGCCCTCGCCGCCTGCATCGCTTCGCCGCAGGGAATTATCCTTACCGGCGCGCCGCTCAGGCCGGCAAGCCTTTCGGCGGCCAAAGCATACGCTCCCTTAATGCAGTTGAACATAACATCGGAGCTGTTTTCATATTCGGATAAGCGCTCGTACCCTTTTTCATAAGCCCAGGTTTGATGTATCAGAATTTCCCCTTCGGGGCGGATCGCTTTCACAAAATGGTAGAGGTTTTCGATGTACGGGTAATAGGTTTCGGGCTTGCCGCTGAGGATACTCCCCTGCTGAAATGTGACAAAGTCAAAGTCATCACTTTCGAGCGCTTCCCTTATGGAAACCCGCTCGTCATCCAGTTCGGGGTGAAGCTCATAGCCGTAGGCCTTTTCATCATTGAGCGCATTTTCCCAATGGAGTTTGAGCGGACATCCGCCGATGCATAAACTGCCGATTTTCAAATCCACTCCCCCGGCTTTCGCAATTTGAGGAAGATATTCCGCCGCGTCGTCGGAAAAGCTGTTGCCGATTGCAAGAATTTTCATAAGTGCCTCCTGAATTTTATTCAACAACCTCAAGGCCGGGCAAACGGACATGGCCCCAGCCTGAATGATTATGTATCGATATTTTTGAATTTTTTAACTCCACAACTTCAAAAAATACAGCTTCGCCTACATAGTCAAGATAAACGGTAGTGCCCGTTGAATCACTTTCAAAGAGCGAAAGATTGGCCTTATAACTGCCGGGGAAAAGGCAGCTTGTGTCAAAAGAAATAATTTTTGTATAAGTTTTGCCCTCTTCGGTGTCGCATAACGCTTCGGAAACAGCAACGCCGGCCGGCGAATCATCATTAAATCTGATAACCATTCTTAAGCGGATACCATTGATATTTTTATGCGACAGCCAAACCAAAGCAAACCTGATTTGGGGATCTTCCCCCGCAAGCCGCGCAGGATTGTTTAAAAACTCAAAGCTTTCAAGATGCATTGGATATTTGGAATAAACAGCCGGCCTCGTAAGGCTCCCAAGGTCGAAAAAATCCGGATTGCCCTGCTTTGTTATCCCTGAATAAAGCTTAATACCTTCTTCGGGTTCGCCATCGTAGATTAATTCGCCGTTCTGAAGAACCATTACCCTGCCGCAAAGCTCCCTGATAACATTCATCTGGTGGCTGACGCAGATGATGGTTTTGTCGCTTTCCGCTATTTCGTTCATCCTGTCCAGGCATTTTTGACGGAACTTTTGGTCGCCTACCGCCAGAACTTCATCGATTATCAGTATATCCGGGTCCAAATGCGAAGCAACTGCAAAAGCCAAACGCACATACATGCCGCTGGAATAGCGTTTGACGGGGGTGTCGATAAATTTGCCGATTTCCGAAAATTCCACAATTTTGTCAAATTTGCTGGCGATTTCCGTCTTGGACATCCCTAAAATCGCGCCGTTCAGGTAAACATTTTCACGCCCTGTCAGCTCCGGGTTAAACCCCGTACCGACCTCCAGCATGGCGGATATTTTTCCGAACAGCTCAATACGTCCTTCGGTCGGCTCCGTGATGCGGGAAAGAAGCTTGAGCAGTGTCGATTTTCCGGCGCCGTTTTTACCGATGATGCCGACCCGCTCACCCTGTTTAATTTCAAAATTTATGTCTTTTAACGCCCAAAAGTCCTCGGCGGTTTGCCGTTTGAGCGCATTGAAAATACGGCTCGCCTTGCCCGTGGGCAAAGAGGACGCTTCGCGGTTGTGCTTAATAATATATTTCTTGCCGATGTGTTCGGCTTTAATGACGACCGGCTTTTCGCTTATCATTCCGTATCTCCTTTTGCAAAAGTTAAAAGGCAGGGCGGGTGGTTCTGCTTATACCAAATCAACAAAAGTGCGTTCACCTTTTCGGAAGCGGATTATTCCAAGCGGAAGCAGCAGGGCTATCCAGACAAGCGCAATTATAAACGATGGCCAATGGAAGGCGTTGCTGCCGATGATGCACCACTTAAATGCGTTTACAACGCCCGCCGCCGGGTTGAGCGTATAAATCAGCGCGACGTTTTTTGACATAGAAGCGGTGATATAAGCGAAAGAATAAACAACCGGCGTAACATATTGGCCTATTTGGATGATAAACGGGATAAGCTGGTTTAAATCCCGGTGTTTAATGTTGCTCGGCGATAAAAACAGGCCCGCGGAAAAACCCAAAAGCAACGGCAATAGAATAAAAACCGGCAGGAATATCAGCCTTTCATAAGGAGGCTGATATTTAAACAGCGCCAGCATCAGGATTAAAACACCGAGTGAAATGACCGTGTCAACGAGCAAGGCGAGCGTTTGGCCCACCGGGGCGATGATCCGGGGGAAATAGACTTTTTTCAAAAGGTCGGCATTTGAAATAAAGGTCGAGGATGCGATTGTCAGCCCCCTTGCGAAAAGGTTCCAGGCAATCATCCCCGAATAAACCATAATTTGATACGGCGCGCTGCCGTCGGAAGGCAGTTTCGCGACCGTACCAAATATAAAACTCATAATTAACATGTTGACAACTGGACTTATAACGGACCAACCCAACCCGATGAAGGTTTGCTTGTAGCGCACGGTTATGTCACGTTTTGCAAAGTTAACCGCAAGCCCCTTATAGCGCCAGATATCTTTCCAATACTGCAGGTTTTTGCCGTTCGGTTCAATGACGGTTTTTTGCAAAGGGATGACCAGCCTTTCACAAATAAATTAAAAACCGGAGAATAGAACTTTCCCCAAAAAAAGAAAGCCCTCCAAAATTATGGAGGGCTTGTGGCAAGACTATTTAAGCTCTCCGGCATCAAACATGTAAGCGGTTTCATAACCCACTTGGATAGCTTTTTCAATGCATTCGGGGTTGATGTTGTCACAGGTATCATGACGGGTGTGGTAATATTTTTGGGGGGAATCTTTTGAGCCGCAAATACCGGCGGCACGAAGACCTGCCTGCGAAAAGGCTGCCGCGTCTGTTGACCCTAAAGGTATTGGAGTACATTTCATCGGTACGCCGATTTTATTCCCCGCGGAAAGCAATAAATCAACAAGCGCCTTGTCGCTTTTAACAGTACCGTTCAAATCATGTTTGTAAACGGTAAGATGTTCGCATTCCCGCAGGACTTCAAAAGGAATAAAAACCGTATCAACCGCTTTAAGCTCTTCGGCATGTTTCTTGCAAAAGGCCTTTGCGCCGCGAAACCCCGCTTCCTCCGAGCCTGTAATCAGGCAGCAGACTTCCGTGTTTTCAAAACGAAAATCGTTTTCTGTCATCTCTTTGAGTATTGCCATGGAGGCATAGCAGGCGGTGAGATTATCATTTGCTCCGTCAACAATGACCTTCCAATTTGTGAAAAACATGACAGCAATATAACATGGAATCAGAAAAAAAAGAAAAACAGCGATACCAAACCATACGCCCGTTAGCGGAGGAGTTCGGGCTGCCAAATAGACACAGACTACTATAAGCGATACGAACATGCCGCCGATAGAACCGAACATTGCAGGGATAAGCGCTTTCATTTGCCCGTGCAGGAAATATGTCCACTCCCACGCCGCGTCGGCGTGGCCGCCGAAGATAATGCGGCGTTTCACTTCGCCTTTAGGGCTGCGAACCGCGAAAACATTTTTTGAAGCTGCCTTCGGGAAAATGAAATCAACAAGTTTGCGGTAAAATAAAAATTCAGCAAAAAACATTACCGCGGCAAGAACCAGCAATATTGCCGCGGCAAGCGTCATTTTAAAAGAGGGGTCGAATCGGTTGCAAAAAAACAGAACGGACGAGATAATACCAAAAATCGCGGCCACAGGGATGAACCCCATAAACGCAGCGGGGTGCAGGGTAAAATCCTCGACGGTTACCTCGTCGGACCATTGTTTTAGCTCTTTTGCAAAATAGTCCTGAGCGTCACGCTCAGACTGTGTTCCCGGCGCCCGGCGTCTGAAGGTGTTGCAGACATGGGTGATTCCGTCCACAACAAAATCCATAGTTGACGGTTTTACGGCCGGAGAAAGTTTCTGAGACATAAAACGAAGCCCCCTGTATATGATATATTCTTTGATTACACAACATTATTCTTGGATACATCGCCGCAGCAGTGTTTGTATTTTTTTCCGCTTCCGCACGGGCAGGGATCGTTTGGACCGACCTTTTTACCCTTTCGGATTGTTCTTCCCTTTTCGCTGCCGTCCGTGCTTCCGCCGCTTGTTGACGTGATTTTCGCAGCCTGCTCGCGTTTTGTTTCGCGCTCGCCTCTGATCATGACAGTAAGCATCTGGCGCACGGTATCCTCGCGGATGGATGTGCTCATTTCGTCAAACATATCATAGCTTTCCATACGGTATGCCACAACAGGGTCCTGCTGGCCGTAGGAGCGAAGGCCGATACCGCGCTTCAGTTCCTCCATCGCGTCTATATGGTCCATCCACTTGCTGTCGACATTTCGCAGCAGAATCATATTTTCAAGCCTGCGCATAATCGGAACGCCAACCTCGTCAACGCCGAACGCTTTCTCACGCTCCTCGTAAAGCGCAAGCCCGCGGCTTAAAAGCAATTCCTTTGCGTCATCCCTGTCAAAATCATCACGGAAATCATCCGGATTGGTAAGCCAGCCGAGGAACTTTTCCTTCAGGCCTTCTATGTTCCATTCCTCACGCTTTAATGAGGCGGAACAATAAAAATCAACCGCGTCGTTAATGCTGTCTTCAAGATATTTAAGTATCGCGCCCTTTAAATCTTCGCCTTCCAGCACCTTGTTGCGCTGTTCGTAAATAAGTTCCCTTTGTTTGTTCATGACATCGTCAAACTCAAGCACGTTTTTGCGGGTTGCGAAGTTGCGGCCTTCAACCTTCTTCTGAGCGCCTTCAATGGTTCTCGAAATCATCCTGGTTTCAATCGGCATATCCTCGGGCGCGTTCAGCGCTTCCATAATTCTTGTAAGCCTTTCGCCGCCGAACAGACGCATCAGGTCGTCCTCAAGCGAAAGATAAAAACGGCTTTCGCCGGGATCGCCCTGCCTGCCGGAACGTCCGCGCAGCTGGTTGTCAATACGGCGGGAATCATGGCGTTCCGTGCCGACAATGAAAAGTCCGCCTGCCTTGCAAACCTCTTCCGCCTCTTTGGATGTTATTTCGTGGTGTTTTTTATTCAGGGCAGTGAAGTCTTCTCTTGCCTTGATAATTTCCTCGTTATCCGTTTCCGCGAAGCCGGTCGCTTCAACAATCAGTTCTTCGCTGTAGCCCATGCGGCGCATTTCCGTTTTTGCAAGATATTCCGAGTTGCCCCCGAGCATAATGTCGGTGCCGCGGCCGGCCATGTTTGTGGCTATCGTAACCGAGTTGAACTTGCCTGCCTGGGCGATGATTTCAGCCTCTTTATCGTTGAATTTGGCATTCAGCACTTCGTGTTTAATGTCCCGTTTTTTCAGCAGCGAACTCAGATGCTCGGATTTTTCGATTGAAATGGTACCCACAAGCACCGGCTGGCCCTTTTCGTGGCACTCCTCAATTTGACTGATAACGGCTTCAAACTTCGCCTTTTCTGTTTTGTAAACAACATCCGGATGGTCGGTTCTGATCATCGGCATATTGGTGGGCACTTCAACAACATCCAGTTTGTATATCTGCTGAAATTCCGCGCTTTCGGTCATAGCCGTACCGGTCATACCGGAAAGTTTTTTGTAAAGCCGGAAATAGTTTTGGAAGGTTATAGTTGCGAGCGTTTTGCTCTCATGTTCGACATTGACATTTTCTTTTGCTTCTATTGCCTGATGCAGCCCTTCGTTGTAACGCCTGCCGAGCATGATACGGCCGGTGAATTCATCAACAATAAGCACCTCGCCGTCTTTTACCACATAGTCAATATCCCTGTGCATGACGCCGATTGCTTTTACCGCCTGGTTGATATGATGCTGAATCGTCATATTTTCGGCATCCATCAGGTTAGCAAGATTAAAGTATTTTTCAGCTTTTTCAACACCGCTTTTCGCAAGCGTTGCCGTGCGGGCTTTTTCGTCAACAATGTAGTCGCCCTCCGCAACATCTTCCGCGTTTTCTTTCGAGTCTATTTCCTTCACCTTTGCCATGGTAAGCGTGCGGACAAAGGAATTGGCCTGGCGGTACAAATCGGTTGACTGGTCGCCTCTGCCGGAAATGATTAGCGGGGTTCTCGCCTCATCGATAAGGATTGAGTCAACCTCATCAACGATGCCGTATACATGCCCTCTCTGCACTTTTTGCTCTATGTAGGGAACCATGTTGTCACGCAGATAATCGAAGCCCATCTCGTTATTGGTGCCATAGGTAATGTCCGCCGCATAGGCTTCGCGCCGCTCGTCATTTTCTTTTTCGTGAATAATCAAGCCGACGGTGAGCCCCAGAAAGCGGTAAACCTTGCCCATCCACTCACTGTCGCGGCGGGCAAGGTAGTCGTTCACGGTAACAATATGCACACCCTCGCCGGTAAGTCCGTTCAGGTAAGCGGGCAATGTGGCGACGAGCGTTTTGCCTTCACCAGTTTTCATTTCGGCGATTCTGCCCTGATGCAAAACAATACCGCCTGTTACCTGCACTGGAAAGTGCTTCATGCCGAGCACTCTCCAGGAGGCCTCGCGGCAGGCCGCGAACGCTTCGGGAAGAATATCGTCAACGGTTGCACCGTTGGCAAGGCGCTCTTTAAACTCAGGCGTTTTCGCCTGCAGCTGTTCATCGGTTAATTTTGAATACTCATCTTCTAAAGCTAAAGTCTTATTCCGCAGCGGAAGGGTTCTTTTTACTTCTTTCTTAGAGTAATCGCCGAAAATTTTTGTCAGAAAACTCATTTTAACACCTCAAAATAAAATTAAATCAAATTATTATAGCACAAGAAAACAAGAAATGCATTAAAAACTTTAAGATTTAATAATTTAATAATTGCCAAAGCAACAAAAATGTGCTAATCTTTCAGCATAAAAGAAAAGGAGTGTTGGAGATGTCTAAACGTACGGACTATATTTCATGGGACGAATACTTTATGGGGATTGCCCTTCTTTCAGCGAACCGCAGCAAAGACCCCAGCACTCAGGTGGGCGCCTGCATCGTAAGCAAAAACAATAAAATAATGTCTGTCGGGTATAACGGAATGCCGATGGGCTGCGATGACGATGAATTTCCGTGGGAAAGAACCGGCGAGGAACTGGAGACAAAGTACCCTTATGTCTGCCATGCGGAGCTCAACGCAATTCTGAATAACGACGGCGGCAGCCTTGCAGGCTGCAAGATTTATGTCGCTCTTTTCCCCTGCAACGAATGCGCGAAGGCTATTATTCAGAGCGGTATCAGAGAGGTGCTCTATTTATCCGATAAATATGAGGCGACCTTCGCAGTAATCGCCTCAAAAAGGATGTTTAAAGCCGCAGGCGTAGTTTTTACAAAAATCACAATGGCGCATGACGAAATTACAATCGACTTCCGTGAAGAAAACATTTAGCAGGGGACGGGTTTTCCGTCCCGATTAGAAAATGATTTTTATTGTGCTAAAATATCAGTCATCTTAACAATGCAATACCTGATCCCTGTTCCGTCATCGCTGTCCGGGCGAAGATGGAGCAGGGTGTTGTTATCCGTCCAGCAAAAATTCGCCCCCGTCTGCAAAAATATCAGCGGTTCGGTTACGGTTTTGACAGTGCCGGCGCTCAAGCTGCAGAAAGAAATGCTTTGCGAAGCTTTTAAGCCCGTTCCGCCGGTCGACGCGATAACCGCCCAAGCGCCGTTCGGGCTGACACTTAAAACGTAATGATCGTTAACTTCAACATTTTTAAGGGCCTTATCCTCTCCGGTCAGCAAATCGGTCAGGATCAGGCTTTTTTTATTCAGCACATAGCTACCGGAGGAGATATAGTCCTTGAAATAATCGCCGGAAAATTCCTTGACGACCGTTTCTTTTTTGTCCGCGAGAAGCACGGATTTGAAACCGTTATCCGTGCCGCGCAGGTATGCCGTACCCTTTTCGGTTACCCTCGCCCACAGTCCGAGCGCCCCGGTAACGACACGCGCCGGTTTAGAACCGCCGACGGTAATAATCTCCGAAATCAAGCCTTTTTTATCAAGATTGTAATCCCGCGAAGAAAGGTAGTAGGGCTTGCCGCCGAGACTGTTCAAAAAGCCGTCGTTAAGCATAATCCAATCCGAACGGAAAGCGCCGGTGATGTCAATTGTGCGTGCGTTGTTTGTTACAAGGTTTGCGGTTTTTCCGCTGCCGGGGCTGAGAATGAACGCTTCTGTGTAAAGCTTGTCATTCAGATAAAAATGCGTTTTGTCAAAATCAACAAGCAGCAAAACCCCGCTTTTGCCGTAACCTGAAGGCAGCGAAGTGATCTTGAAAAAAGCATATTCAAATATTTTTACCGGCGCTTTGCTGATTGCCGTTGTAAAAAGCCCGAACCCCGTTATTTTATCCCCTTTCCTTATATAGGTCAATTTTACCGGGATATTCTGGCCGCTGCAGGTCACCTTTGTTTTGAGTGTTGACACCGTGCCTTTATAAGGTATGAGCCCTGCCGGGGCAACCTCATAAAAAACAACCGTGCCGTTTGGGTTGGCAAGATAAAAAAGGCCGTCAATATCCGTTTGCAGCAGCGGATAATCCAAAGCGCCCGAGCCGGAAAGCATCGCGGAATATTTGCTGCCGGCAAGTGAAAAGTTGGTTGTAACCTGCTCGGCCGGTTTGATGTTTTTGGTGTAATGATTTGAAACAACCGCAAAAACAACCGAAGCGGATGCCAAAATTAACAAAACAGGAATAAGAATTTTATATGTTTTCATTTGCGGACAACCTCAGATATCTATTTTAAGTTCAACGGGACAATGGTCGGAGCCGAAAATTTCGGGATGGATTTTTGAATCGATGAGTTTGTCTTTCAGCCGGTCGGAGACCAAAAAATAATCAATGCGCCAGCCCGCGTTGTTTGACCGCGCGTTGAAACGGTAGGACCACCAGGTGTAAGCGCTTTCAAGCGCCGGGTAAAAGAAACGGTAGGTGTCGGTAAAGCCCGCGGCGAGCAGCTCGCTGAATTTGCCCCGCTCCTCGTCGGAAAATCCCGCGTTCCCGCGGTTTGCCTTCGGGTGCCTTAAATCAATTTCGTTGTGCGCTACATTCAGGTCGCCGCAAAAGATGACGGGCTTTTTTGCGTCAAGCGCCTTCAGATAAGCTCTGAACGCGTCTTCCCAACGCATGCGGTGGTCTATTCTGGCCAGGCCTTCCTGCGCGTTCGGCGTATAAACGGTGATAAAATAACAGCTCTCGAATTCAAGGGTGATAACCCGCCCTTCGTCGTCATGCTCGGGTGTTCCGATGCCGTATGTTACCGACAAAGGAGCGAGTCTGGTAAATACTGCCGTGCCGGAATAGCCTTTGCGCTCGGCGAAATTCCAATACTGCTTATAACCGGGAAGCTCAATCTCAAACTGCCCCGCCTGAACCTTGGTTTCCTGCAGGCAGAAAATATCGGCGTCAAGCGATGCAAAGGTATCCGAAAAGCCTTTTCCCGCGCAGGCGCGTATTCCGTTGACATTCCAGGAAACAAAGGTTTTTATTGGCATGGAAGCATTCCTCCGCTCTTTGGCAATATATTGAAGTAACTATAGCATATTTTTAACGGAGTTGGGCAAGTTGTAAAATAAAATGTCCAAAGAGATAAAGAGAAGTCCCAGAGTAAGAACCTCTGATATAATGTTAAGTGACAAAACCAAACATTATGGAGGAAGATACAATGGGACAAGAAAATGA
>Ga0073936_10002376_pt1 | contig 28143 bp, 26 predicted proteins | sample AliMusrvi5mmetaG_FD_87041 | JGI IMG/M metagenome (GOLD analysis project Ga0073936, IMG submission 87041) | Freshwater lake bacterial and archeal communities from Alinen Mustajarvi, Finland, to study Microbial Dark Matter (Phase II) - Alinen... | ecosystem: Environmental > Aquatic > Freshwater >...
CTCTCAAAATGTTTACCGTATCGTCTCCAAAATCACCCGCAACCGCGATCCCTATGCCAAAATCCGGCGGGAAACCAACCGCACCGCCCTCCGGCTCCTCCCCGAACTGGCCGCCCGCGTCCGTCAAGCCCCCGATCCCCTTCATCATGCCTGCCTGCTCGCCGTCGCCGGCAACATCATCGACTTGGGCATCGGACACCGCTTCCATCTCGAACGCGACGTCAAGGCCATCCTCCGCCGCCGCTTCGCCATCGACGCCTCCGCCGAATTCAAAGCTGACCTCAAACCGGGACGCTCGGTACTTTATCTCGGCGACAACTCCGGTGAAATCGTCTTCGACCGCATCCTGATCGAATCCCTGCTCGCCGCCGGACTCCGGGTAACGGTCTCCGTCAAGTCGGGCCCGATCATCAATGACGCGGTCATGGCGGATGCCCGCATGGCAGGCCTGACCCGCATTGTTCCGGTCATCACCACCGGGTCTGACGATATCGGGGTCCACTGGGACCATGTCTCTTCCGAATTTCGCCAGGCGTTCGAATCCGCCGATCTGATTATCAGCAAGGGCCACGCCAATTTTGAAACCTGCACCGGGCAGCCCGGCAATATCTATTTCCTGCTGAAAACCAAGTGCCGGATCGTCGCCGCCGAACTGGGCGTCAAACTGGGCGATCTGGTCTTTGCACACCAACGAAACCGGGTAGTTTCGCGTGGCCGCCGCGCAATAACAAAAGGGAATTAGAGTCTTATGCCTTCTCCCATTGCCCATTCTGTGGTCGGCTTAACGCTCGGTTCGGCGTGGTTCTTGCCCCACGGCCGGCCCCATGAATGGCTTGCGCAAGCCCGCACACACTGGCGGGGGCTGTTGGGATGCGTCCTTCTGAGTAATGCCCCGGATATCGATTACCTATTCGGCATCCCCTCCGGCAATTTTAATACCTATCATCAATACGGCACGCACACCTTCGGATTCGTTCTGGCTGTGGTACTCGGCTCCTGGTGGCTTTGGAACCGATACGAACCCGGCAAGGCCCGCGCCCATCTCCTGCTCCTGGCCGCCATCGGTTTCAGCCATCTTCTCCTCGATCTGGTCACCGGAGATACCGGCGCACCCTATGGCATCATGGCCCTGTGGCCCTTTACTCCACGGCGAATTTATTGGCCTGACGCCGCGATTTTCATGGATCTAGACAAAGGGAGTGTCATTTCCACCCACAACCTTAATGCCGGGCTGCGGGAACTTCATTTCACCCTCCCCGCCCTCGCCTGGATTCTCGTCTGGAAAAGTCTGCCCTTCGGGCGCCCTGACCGCACGACAAAGATGGCGAAATAATTGTTTGTAATTCGCGCATAAAGGGTAATAATAAAAACATGAAACAACATCCAATATTGGCACTATCCGCCGTTTTTGCCCTGCTCTTCACCGGGTGTGTCATCCGCTCGGTCAACCCGTGGTTCTCCCCCGACACCCGCGTTGCCACTCCCTCACCCGCCGGACTCTGGACCGATGCCGATGCTTCGGTTGCCGTGTTCTTTTCGCCGCTCGAAAATAATCAATACGCCGTTGTGCTTCAGAATGAAAAAAATGAGGCCAGCCGTTTCACCGCCTCCCTCCATCGAATCGATTCCAACCTCTTCCTGGTTGCTACTGCCCCCGAACGTCAGGACCTGGGCGTTTTCGCCACAGTTCCCGCCCATCTGCTATTTCGAGTGGATTGGGGAACCAATCAATTCCGTCTCTTCCCTCTCAATTTGACGGACTTCCAATCCCGGCTGGCCCGGCATCAAATCACGCCCATGGCGGGGGGCAACACCACCAACGGTTTTATCCTCACCGCCAGTACGGATGAACTCACGGAATTTATTCGTGCTGAACTTGGCGATGCAGCCTTGTTTTCCGAAAAACCGCTTTATACTTTTCGTGCGGCAACCGCGCAAAAGAATTGATCCGGTGCTCTCCGTTAGTGAAATTGCGTTTTGCATCCGCAATACATAGATCTTGGGTAGGGCGCGCTCGCCGTAGCGCGCCACGGCGGCCTACGGCGAGGCCGCCCTACCCGATTAACCCTTCCAAATGAGCGCAGACGCCTGCCGCCAGATCCTCCGGCACATAGCCGCCTTCCAGCACGGAAACGATACGCCCCTTGCATAGATCATCTGCCCAGCCCCGGACCAGCCGGGTCAACTCGCGAAAACCGCCCGGAGTGAAATTCAAATTGGCCAGGGGATCGCCGGCCAGTCCGTCAAACCCGGCGGAGATCAGGATGAAATCCGGACGGAACTCACGCAGGGCTGGTCGGAACTCATTCTCAAAAATAGCCCGCAAATCAACATCCGTAGACCCGCGGGCCAGGGGACGGTTCAAAATCCGGCCTAACCCGGGTCCGCGGCCGCGTTCCGACTCCCGTCCGCTTCCGGGATAAAGAGGGAACTGGTGGGTGCCACACACCAGCACTTCGCCATCGGCCTCAAAAATCTCCTGGGTCCCATTCCCATGATGGGCATCCCAATCGAGGATCGCAATGCGGCGAAACCCATGCCGGGCCTGGAGATGACGGGCGCCGATCGCGACATTGTTGAGGAAACAGAACCCGCGCGCCAGACTGATTCCCGCGTGATGCCCCGGAGGACGTACGGCACAAAAGGCATTATTCACCGTCCCGGCAACCACCGCATCGATTGCCGTCAAGACCGCACCGGCGGCGCGGCAAGCGGCCTGCCAGGTACCCGCAGAACCGGGGGTATCCGATTCTTCCAGAAAAAATTTATGGGTTTCAGATTGTTCCCGCAAATGATCCAGATACTCCGGGGTATGGACCCGGAGTAGTTCCTCCCGCCCGGCCAGGCGCGGTTCCAGGTAAAGGAGTCGATCCCGCCACGACGCCTGATCAACGGCCTGACGCAAAACTTCCAACCGGATGGGTCGTTCGGAATGACTGGGGCCGGTACGATGTTTCAGGAAATCCGGATGATCGAGGAATGCCGTGGTGTGCATGAGATCCACTTTAAGAAATGATCCAACCGGCTCAGGCTTCGACCCGCGGCGCCCGTTGGAACCGAACGCTCAGCGTTCGCTGATACAACCCCTCACTCAGGTGGCGGTTGACCAGATTGAATTTAACAAGATAGACCAACTGTCGATTTCGATCCTCGGCCATGAAATCACTCCGCACCTGATCCTGATTCCAAGCCCATTCGGCCAACATTCCCCATTCCAGCAACCAGACAATCAGGAAGGGCAAAATATCCGCATCCAATGCCTCAGCCTCCATTTCCCGCGAAAAAAGCACGGATTCCCCGGCCTTGGCGGTCAAGTGAACCATTGCCGGAGGCCCGATGATTTCCATCGCCGCAATGACCTCTTCCAGAGTCTGTTGAACCGCCCCCCCGCCGGAAAGCTGATTCAGATCACGCTGGAGAGCCGCCTCGGGCGTCAGGAAATCACCGATCAACAAACCGCCGGTGGAACCTTCAAGAACCACTTCATCCACAGTCGGATGCTCGACCAATAATTCATCGAACAAAGTTGTCCAAAATTTGGCAGCCGTATTATCAAACGGCAGCCCATTGACAACGATGCTATTCGCGCCCAGTCTTCCAGCCGAGGGAAGCCGCGAGGGATCATTGGTTAAATTCATACCCCTTTATACCATAATTCGGAGGTTTTGACCATATTTTCGTGCGATTCGACAAAAATTATAATTATGACTGATCTGTATACTCGGGGTTGGTATCTCCCTAACATTTTAAGGCCGTAACCGACCCATCAGGCGGGGATAGGCTATGGTTTCCCGCACATGTTTCAATCCGCAAAGCCAGGTCACCGTCCGTTCGATACCCAATCCAAACCCACCGTGGGGCACCGAACCATATTTGCGCAGATCCAAATACCAGGCGTAATCCTCCGGATTTAACCCCTTGGCCGCCAAGTTTGCCCGAAGCACCGCTTCATCGTCCTCCCGTTGGCTTCCCCCGATAATCTCGCCATAGCCCTCCGGCGCGAGCAGATCGAAATTCCGGACCAGGCGGGAATCGGTCGGATGAGCCTTCATGTAAAAGGCTTTCACTTCACGAGGGTAGTCGGTCACGAACATCGGCTGGGCTTGCCGCCGGGACAGGATGGTCTCATCGCTTCCGCCCAGATCTTTGCCCCATTCGAAATTTTGGGCCAGGTCAAGATGTTGGGGCTTGATCGCCAGCTCCTGCTCCAGTTCGTGAATCGTGTCACGGGCCTCACGAAGGGTCTGGTCCAGTTGTTCTTGTTTCCAGGCTTTCGTTTCGCCGGCGCGCTGTCGCTCCAACTCATCCGCCTGCCGAATATATTCGCTCAAGCGAACTTGATCCGTCTCGATTTCCCGGGTCAATCGGTCACGGGTTTCGGGGCCGCGTAACACCTCCATGGCCTCCTGGTAGGTCAGGCGGGGAAAGGGCGGGCGAATGTCCCGCAACGCTGCGGGATCCCGGCCCAACAGGGCCAGATCGGCTGCATGCGCTTCCAGCACCCGCCCCACCACATCGCAAATCAACGACTCAGACACCGCCATCACTTCATCGACATCGGCAAAAGCGATCTCGGGCTCGATCATCCAGAACTCGGTCAAATGGCGCCGGGTTTTGGACTTTTCCGCTCGAAAGGTCGGCCCAAAACAGTAAACTTTGCCCAACGCCATACACGCGGTTTCCAGATGAAGTTGGCCCGTTTGGGTCAACTGCGCCGGTTCACCGAAGTAATCGACCGAGAAAAGCGACTGGCGATCCTCCCCGGCGCCCGACACCAGGATCGGGGTGTCGACCAGGGTAAATCCGTTGCGGTCAAAATATTCCCGGCAGGCCCGGATGATGGTGTGGCGGATTTTCAAAATCGCGGTCTGTCGCGCGCTTCTCAGCCAAAGATGCCGGTGATCCATCAGGAATTCAATGCCGTGCGCCTTACGGGTGATGGGATAATCAACCGCCCGTTGAAGGACTTGCAGGCTGGTGACCGCCATTTCATAGCCGCCCGGCGCCCGGGATTCAGCCCGAATCGTCCCGGTCACAATCAACGAACTTTCGGGGGTCAATTCGCCGGCCTGTGCGAATGCCGCCTCCGCAACGGGCTCAACCACACACTGGCATACTCCCGTCCCGTCGCGAACGGTCAAAAAACAAACCTTACCCCCCGACCTCCGGGCGACCAACCAACCCCGCAGCGTCGCTACCTGCCCGTCCCTCCGGCTCAAATCCCGAATCGTTTCCACCGTCGATGTCGTCTCCATATCCGCCTTTCGCAGCTCAATGTCCCGTAGCCAGGTGCGGGGTCAGGGTGATTTCCAACGAACGTTCGTTGTTATCGCGATCCACCCCCACCAGAAACCGCCCGTAAAAATCACGGTTCTGATTCAATCCACCCAAATCCACCGTCTCCCCGTCCTGAACGGTCACTTCGGTGGTGACGGTTGAGTATTTAACCCGCAAGGGATTGTGATCGACCAGTCCGCGCAACTCGGGGGTGATCCGCAACCGAACCAGGGGACCGGCCCCAATAACCAGGGGCTGAACCGTCAAAAAAGCGCCCACTTCCTGCCATAAAATTTGACTCGAGAACAACCGTCTATTCACGCCGTATTCCTGAAACCATTCCAGATAGGGTATCGATTCGCCGACTCTCAGCGATCCTTCGCTACCACTTTCAACCAGAAGGATTTGTTGAATCTTTTCGTTTTCCTGCGTCCGGTCGTCGTGCACGTGAGGCTTGATCTTGAACTCGGAAGTTCCGCCCCGTCCGGAAGGAGTGCTCCTCCCGCTCCCCCCAATGGAGCCCCCGCGATTGCTCGTAAGTTCCCGGAGTTTGATCTGAACCTCGATCCGGACATTCATCAGGGCGACATCCAGCCCTTTCAGCAATTGCTCGACTAGAACCTGCCGGCTGGCGGTCGTGTTGACAATCAGCCGCCCCCCGGCCCGATCGACGAGAACCTGCCCCTCCGTTCCGAGCAATCCCGCGACCGTTTCCCGAACCGAATCAAGATCGGCATGGAGCACCGTATAATAAACGATGTTGGAAGAGGCGGAGGGTTCCGCCCCAGCCGCCCCCCCTAAAATGAGGGCCAAGCCCAGCACCCCATAAACCGTCCCTATTGAACGCCGGAACCCCGTTAAGATGTTGCCGTTTGTTGCCATATCCGGTCTATCGCATTATTTTCGAGTTGCGGCAACATCGAAATTGATCCGTGTCGGGGCCTACATGATCCGCACTTGGATTTTTCCCACAAAACCCCTATGATGCCCCTTTTAGGAGACCGAGAATGATTCATTTAAACGACTCCACCACGGATTGGTTGCCACTTGGCACGGCCAAGGATTACCATTTGAATGGTCACCCAACGCTGCCGAATGGGAAACCCGCGCATCTCGATTTCTCTGATTATATCTCCTGGCTCGCGGATTATCTGGTCGAGACGCCCTTGGAGGACGACGACGCCCATCAGGTCGCCCTCGAACCCCTCTTGCGGTTGGCGCCGGAAACCGCATTCAGGCTTTTGGGCGGACGCGCCGGACACGATTCCGCAGAATGCGAAGGACGACCTTTCTACCGCTATCCCGACAACTACGATCCGGACGGCGAACCCGTTGAACTTTTACCGGTTCATCCCGACGATGAAGTCTTGGGCGACCCAACTGATCTTGACCCTGAAACCCATCGCACCTTTGTCGCCGAGGATTTCGCGTTTCATGAACGGCATCAACGCGAACTGGAGGATTTTCAGGATCACTGGTCGCATTTCATCAAACAATGGGATATCTCCGGAGAAACCCAAGAGGGCGAAATCGGGGAACCCCCGGACGCCGGTTGGCGCCCTTTCCTTGCGGCCCTCCTTCGGCGTGAATCCGAAAAATCTCGCCGCAAAGCCTTGCTGGAAATTTTTTTTGCGGAATACGCCGACGCCGCCCTGCATTAAACCGAGTCCAGGCGGGATCCGGACGGCGGTTGCATCAACACCGGCAAGGTAATCGAAAACACTGCCCCAGGAACGGGACTGGGTAGAAGTTCCACACGGCCGCCATGCACTCTGGCAATCTCCGAAACGATGGCCAACCCCAGTCCGGATCCGGACGAGGAATCGGAGGAAAAAGTAGAAAACCGCTCAAAAATGCGATGGGCCCTTTCCGCGGAAATACCCGGTCCCGTATCGGCCACCGTTATCCGCACCTGGCCCGGTACTGGCTTTTCAAGTCGAATCAAAATATCCCCTCCGGCCGGCGTGCACCGAGTCGCATTGTCCATCAGGTTGACCAGCATCTCCATCAATAACTCCGTGTTGCCAGCCACCTGCGCCCCTGTTTCGATGTCCATCCGCAGGACAATCGACTTTTCCTGGCAAAGCGTGAGAAACGTGTCCGCCACCCGCTGGACAATCGGCTCCAGATCCACTGGTTGAAAAGCGGAGCGAACATCCTGCCGATCCAATCGCGCCAGTCGCAACAATTGCTCTATCACCGTGGTCAGCCGCGATGTTTCGTCGAGAATCTGGGCGATGGCCGTACGGTATTCTTCAGGAGTGCGATCGCGTGACAAGGTCACTTCCCCGACACTTCGAACGGTTGCCAGCGGTGTCCGTAATTGATGGGACGCATTGCCACTGAAACGGCGGAGCCGCTCGACCGCGTCATGATAATTGTCAAAGGCGGCGTTCAGGGTCAGCGCCAGATGCCGCATTTCGTCATCCGGCATCGAATCCGTCTGGATCCGGGCATCGAACTGCCCCTTCAATATGTTTCCGGCCGATTTCACAATGGTACGAATGGGGTCGACCATTTTGCGGGAAATCACCCAAGCAACCCCTGCCAACACCGGCAATACCAATATGTCCCACCCCACCCCCATCACCACCTCCATCAGGTGATCATACAATCCTTGGCAGGATGCTGTTCCCACGCGCGAAACTCAATGAATCCATAAACAATCGTTTGCAGGAGGAGAAACACGCCCAACAGGGCCAGCAACCAATAAAAGAATCTCAAGCGTAAAGGGGCTTTCACAATTCGCCTCCCGATCGGAATCCCACTCCGCGAATCGTTTGGATCAAGGGGCGGTCGAAGCCCCGGTCGATCTTCTCTCGCAGGTGAGAAATGTGCACGTCGATGACATTGTCCATAGGGGTCGCTCGCGAGCGGACCTGCCAGACATCCCGCGCCAGCATTTCACGCGAAACAATTTTCCCTGCCCGCAGCGCCAGGTACTGCAAAACCAAAAATTCCTGGGGGGTTAATTCCACCATCCGGTCGCCCCGGGTCACCCGTCGCCCCACCCCATCGACCTCCAAGTCCCCCACCTGGATCCGGGTTGCAAGTTGGGGTTCGACCCGGTGAAGTCGAGCCCGAATCCGTGCCAACAATTCCGCTAACGCAAAGGGTTTCACCAGATAGTCGTCCGCCCCGGCATCCAACCCCTCAACGCGATCGGGAATCGCATCGCGGGCGGTGATGATCAGAACCGGAATGCGCACACCCTCCCGACGAATCAACCGGAGAAGATCAAGTCCATCCCCATCCGCAAGCCCCAAATCCAGCAAAATCAAATCATGCGAATCAGCCTCGATGAGGCGATGGGCATCCGCTGCTGACCGGCAGGTGGTCGCCGAATAGTGCGCTTCCTCAAGACCCTTGACCAGGGATCTGGCCAGTCGTTCATCGTCTTCAACAACCAACACCTGCATGGATCTACCTCTTTCAATAACGATCCTATCAGATTCCCATTGCCGGGCAATGCTCTTTAGTTGTCTTCCGTCTATCCCACTTGAAGGGTTCCAATCCTTAACAAATCTTCAGAATACATCCCTGCGATTTTGTTGGTTTCCTTGCTATAGTAATTGCCAAAAGAAGGCGGAATCGTTTCCTGCACGGGCAAATGGATCGTAACAAAATGTCCAACCATATCAGCGCTCTTTGGAATTCGGTGCGAATCTTTAGGTCGGCTTTTCGGGAACAACAAACCGTCATCACCGACGTATTGCGCATGGCGGATTCAATCGTTCGCACGCCTCCCGGAACCCCGGCTGAATTCGAGGTCAGTTTGGATCGGGCGCCGGAACACCTGACCTCCCTTTCCCGCAACCTGTTTTCAACCTTGTTCCAGTCGGTTTACCATCTTTTGGATATCGGGGCCCCCCGACGCCAACTCTACGGCCGGATTAATTATCTTTTCCGCCTCTGGGTCACCAGTGCCGACAACCTGCTCGATTCCGAGGATAAATTCGTTCTGCCCATCCGCATGCCCGGCTCGTCACGGGTCATGCGGCAAGTCGTCTCGATTATGACCGCGGATCGACTTTTGACGCGAATTCTCCAGGAAGCCATCGCGGAATCAACCCTGACCGAGTCCGAGGCGAACCGGCTGTCTGCGGGGACACTCCACGTTCTTTTGCCCAGTGCCGCACAAGAGGCGTCCGAGGAGGGAGGCATTACCGATCGGCCCAGCCCGGATTATGTCTTGAACACCATTCATCGCTTGAAAACAGGACTCCTGTTCAATTTGCCTTTTCTGGGCCCCGATTTACTTGAGCAGGGAATCGATCCCCATCGCAAAGAATCGCTCAAGAACGCCTTATTGAATTTCGGGATCGCCTGCCAGGTGCTGGATGATATCAGGGACTTGGCGCGCGATTTTCGGGAGCGCCGTCACAATTATATCCTTTCCATCCTTACCTGGAACCGGCACCCGTATCTGCAGCAACTCCAGGCACGTCCGCCCGATATCACTGCCCGCTTACATCTGGAGATCCCCGAGGTGACAATCCCGGCTGCCCGCCAGGCGATTCGGGACATAGCCCAGTCTTTCGGAACTCTCAGCGCCGCGGGGCTGGACCTCCCTCCCGCCGATTCCGTGAAACTCGCTGAAACGTTCATCACCGTTCTCGACCTGGGAGACTTGCAGTATGCCGTTTAATCCAAGCCTCCCCCAGAATCAAAGCCTGCCCTTTCGCGAAGCTCTTTCTGCCCCTCAGAAAGATCCCAAAACCGACGGGCGAACCTTGGGCCATGTCGCCGCCGTCTATGATTATCTGGCGCCCCTGATGACTTTGGGAACCGATCGGATTCACCAACGCCGGGTATTGCGAGAACTCCAATTATCTGGAACGGAACGAGTTCTGGATGTGGGCTGCGGCACGGGCACGTTAACCCGCCTGATTGCCCACACGCTTTCCGATAAAGCCAAGTCCCTTGTGCTCGGAATCGATGCGGCTTCGGCCATGATCGCCGTGGCACGACGCAAGGCCCCCAAAATCCCCAATATCGCCTTCGAAACCGCGGCGGCTGAAGTGCTTCCCTTCCCGGATGAATCTTTTGACCGGGCCGTTTCGACTATGTTTTTTCATCATGTAAATTTTGACCTCAAACGGAAGTCCTTGGCCGAAATCTGGCGCATTCTGACACCCAACGGACGCGCCATCATTGTCGATGTGGCCCCGCCTACAAATCCCTTGGGCACTCTCTGCGCCTGGGCCGGATACTGGCTTTTTCAACAACCGGAAATCCGTGAAAACATCGAAGGGAAATTAGAGCTCGCCATCCGCACTTCACCTTTCAGCAAATGGCGACCGATCACCCATTACACCGGATATATCAGCCTCTACGAACTAACCAAATAAAACCAACCTGGAGTCCATCATGAACCGCATCCAAAACCGCTTCGTTCTCCTTGCCATACTGCTGTTGTTTTCGGTCAGCACCCCGTCCTTGTGGGCCGGCCCAGCCGAAAAAGCCGCCGCTATCAGCAATTACTTTTCAACTGTTTTTCAGGATTTGGGCCAATTGGCAGGACAGGATCCTACCCCGGCCACTTTCCGAACCTTGGCAAAGCCGTTTGTCGAAAAAACCGCCGGCCTCTTCGGTGCCACCTGGATCGACACCAATTTCGTCATCCGCCAGGTTTATTTTAAAAGGGATTTTCTCGCCGTCGGATTTGACCTGAAAAAGGTCTCCGAACTAAGTTCATTCTGGGCTCAAATGCAGAAAAAACCAGCCCCTCAACTGAGTGAGCCCGGTCATGGAAACCTGATTCAACCCCGCCTGATTGCCGTGCGATATCCCATCCTGATCGAGGGGCATTTTAAAGGGATTGTTTCGGCGATGATTCACACCGAAAGCTTTCTGAAAGCGGTCGGACTGGATCAATGCCCGGCCTACTCGATTTCGTGCCTGGGAAAAGTAGCCGAAACCAAGGGGCAGCTACCTTCGCATCCTTCGGAAATCCACCTCGTTTTGCCGTCCACGGAATGGGTCATCCAATACCAGGAATAAGTTCGTATGCATATTTTAATTGCCGGGGCCGGCGGCCTTTTGGGACAGCAACTGATCGATCGATTCCTTCGGCGGGATATGTATGTCACCGCCATGGGATATAGCATCAAGGAATTCAGTGGATGGGTCCATCCCCGCCTGACCATCCGGGCCTGTAATGTTACCCAACCGTATCAACTCACGGGCCTGTGTAATAAGGTTGATATCGTCATCTCCTGTCTCGGGATCAACCGGATGAGCAAAACCCAGACACACCAGGCGGTTGATTTCCAGGGAAACTTGAATCTCCTGCGCGAAGCCGAAAAATCCGGCGTCAAGAAATTTGCCGTTATCACACCCATCGGCGCCGAAGCCGGAATGCAGAAGGGGGTTCCTTTATTGGAAGCCAAATATCTATTTAAGCGCGAACTCCGCAAGTCGAGTCTGGAATGGTTGATCTTCCGATCCGGTGGCTTTTATTCGGATCTGGCTGAAATGGGACGGATGGCTTCCAAAGGGCCCATGTATATGGTTGGGCCCGGGACTCATTTTTCAACCCCCATCGATGTCGGCGAGCTGGCAACTCTGATGGCTGACGAGTTGCCTGTTCGTGAAAACGAGGTGATCGAGCTGGGCGGGCCGGAAGATCTCTCTTGGAATGACATCTGCCGGGTTTGCTTCGCGCATTATGGACGCAAGCTCAATATCGTACATGTTCCTATCGGAGTCTGTCATTCAATTCTGGCCTTGATCAAACCTTTTTCGCCCTCCTATTACGCGATGGGGAAGTTGATCGTATTTATGTCCACGCATGATCTGCCAACCCCGCACCGGGGCAATTTGCATTTCGTCGATTATTTAAAATATCATCGAACACCCGCATCAATTCAACCCTCATGAAAAACATCAAAACGACTCGTGTATGGGGATGGGCCGCGTTGGGGATGGGCCTACTGATCTTCTTCAGCCTTGCTTTTCGGTTGGACCGATTACCGCTCTTTGAACCCGACGAGGCCCGCTATGCCGAAGTCAGCCGGGAAATGAACGAAACCGGCCAATTCTTGATTCCCCAGCTCAATTACCAACCCCGAATCACCAAACCGGCCCTTTTCCATTGGATGATCGCCGGTTCCCAGCGGGTGATCCCTTCTTTCGTTGCGGCCTCGCGCGCCCCATCGGTTCTGGCCGGTGCGGTATTAATGACAATCTTGAGCTTGTTCGTCTGGCGCTATTTTCCCACCCGAAGGTCCACTCCCGTGGTGCTGACTCTGCTGGGCTCACTGAGCTTGTTTTGGATCATGGCTCGGATGGCCATGGTCGACTTGTGCCTGACCACCTGCATCACGACCTCGCTTCTATTGCTCTTTGGATGGGAACAACAACGGGACCGAAGAATTTTATTTTGGATGGCGGGAGGGGCCATCGCCTTGGGCTTTAACTTCAAAGGACCCTTGGCTTACGCTGCTCCGCTTGTGGTTTTCTGGATTTATGCCGCCTGGCGGGGACAAGCAGTATCCATTTGGCGGATGCTGCCCTGGGGACGGTGGTTGATCCTGACCGTCGCATTGTCCCTGCCCTGGTTTGTCGCTGTAATTTGGAAAGAAGGCCATAGCGCTTCCCAATTCTTTTTGGGAAATGAGGTAATCGGACGTTTAGTCGGAAGGGGCGAAAATCGGGCACAAGGGTTCTTCTATTATATCGGTATTATTCCCGTGATACTCCTGCCATGGACGGGTTTATTCATACGGGGACTTTGGCAGACAAAACATGAAATCCAAAAAGAAGGGCGTCATGCCTGGGCGCAGGCACATCCGCTGGAAGCTTTTCTCGTCGTCTGGGTACTGGCGATTCCGGTATTCTTGAGCTTTGTTTCCGCAAAAATGATTCAATATATCCTGCCCATTATTCCCGGCGTAGCCTTATATGTCGCCTTAAAATTGAATCGCGAAGAAACCAAACCTCAGTTCCCCCTCAAATTTCCGGCCGTTGGGTTTGGCGTGCTGGTTACGGGCGTCTTCCTTTTATTCGCGGCCTTGGAAACTGGAACAGTAAAAGGAATCCCCATTCTGGCGGCATTTGGGGCGCTCCTGCTGATACTGACTTTCCTGGTCTCGTTCAGCGCTCGATGGCGGATCTTACCGGCCATTATCGGTAGTGCCGTCATTGCTCTGGCATGCTATCAGGGTTTGCAGGCCACCCTTTCCGGAATGAACACCGTCTGGAATTCTCAGCGGGCTTGGGGACAGTTGGCTCTGCCGTATGTCCGACCGGGCGTACAATTGTTGACCCATGGACAGATTCCCTCCTCGGTATTGACCGAAGTGAAGACCCCGATACTGCAAACCGACCCCTGGTTTTCAATTGCCGCATTTGCTGATCACCAACCGGTCATGTTGTTGGGGCGCAGGGCGGAGATCTCACATTTTCGTAAGATTCTTTCGTTGCCGCCCTATGATGAGATGCACATCGAGGTGTTCACTCTTGAGGCCGGAGACGGGAAACATGCGTTTGCCTTTAATCGGGCCTATATAGAGAAATTTCATCCTAAGTTATGAATATCGCTGAAGAAAAGCATAAAACCTGTTGGAAACATTGGGTTATCCTTCTCGGCTTTGGATTCTTGTTTCTTATGGTCGGGAACGGTTTATTTAATCTGACCAATCCCGATGAGATCTTCTACGTCCAAACGGCCCATGAGATGATGCACAAGCAGAGCTGGGTAACGCCTTACCTGTTTGGCGAACCCCAGTTCGAAAAGCCCATCTTCTTGTACTGGTGCCTTCGTTTGGCTTTTCTTCCGGCGGGAGTGTCGCCTGCGGCGGCCCGATTTTTCCCCTCTTTGTTTGGGATACTGGGCATCTGCGCTGTATATCTATTGGGAACGATCGGCTTCAAGAATGCGCGCAAATCCTTTTGGGCCAGTCTGATCTTGATGTCTTCAGCCTTGTATGTCGGTTTGTCGCGAACCGTTTTCACTGACATGATGTTCTCAGTCCAGATCCTGCTGGCGTTATTGTCCTTCTACTGGGGATATGAGCAAAAGGACAAACGAAAGCCGGCCATTCTTCTATTTTTTGTATTTTCAGCGTTAGCCGTCTTAACCAAGGGTCCCTTGGGTTTCGTCCTGCCGGGAACGATTGTGATTATATTTTTGCTTTTGAGAGGCGAATTTCGCGCGTTCCTAGGTCGGCCCGCGCTCATGGGCGGACTCCTTCTTTTCGGGGCATTGGCCATTCCCTGGTATGCCTGGATGATCGTCCATTATGGCACCGCTTTCACCCATGAGTTTTTCATCAACGACCATGTCCGACGCTTGCTGGAAGCGGAACATTCAGGCAACGACAACTGGTATTTTTACTTGATGTGTATGATCGGCGGGGTTTTCCCTTGGAGCCTGTTTCTGGTCGCGGCCTTTGCGTTCTGGGCTGTCGCGATGAAACGGAATCGGACACCTTTTCGGATTTTTCTGGGAATTTGGGTGCTAGTCGTCTGGGGCGTGTTTCAAGTGGGGCATTCCAAACTGGCCAGTTATATCTTCCCCCTGTTTCCAGCTCTGGGGCTCCTTATTGCAGATTTTCTGATTGAGGCTGTATCATCAGATCAAAAAAGGCGGATCTTATTGCTGGCCACAGGAGGGACTTTGCTTCTGCTGGTGTTCACTCCTCTTGGATATCTTCCCTTTCGGAATAAATCCATTGTGCAGGCGTTGATTACTCCTGCGATGGGCCGGGCGTTGATCCTGGCATTTGGCGCATTTGTGCTAATTGCCATCTGGGCCGTGATTAATTTCGTGCGTCGAAGAAATCCGGCGGTTCCCTTGTTGTTTGTGCTCCCTGTTCTTCTGGTTTTAGCTGGATCCCAATCCGATTTACTGGACCCGCTTGTCTCGTCTTCTCGGGCCTGTGAAACCTGGATGGCCAAATATTCCATTCAGGGAACGATCCTGTGCTCCAAAGGCAATGCACGGGCCATTCATTCGTATACGGATCAGAAGGTGGCCATTGTGGGCATGGACGGCTCGCCCTTTTTTAGTCCCCATCCTGTTCTTTATTTTACTAAACCCGAAGCGCTGCTCGTTTTCCTTCGTCAACAATCCGTTACCTACGGAATGATTTTGAAAGGGAGCATCCACCCACTGGACCAATTAGATCCCAAAGAATTCCATTATGAATGCTTGGACGTGATCGGGAATCAATACCTGGTAAAAATCGAATCGTTAGCGGGAATCACAGGAATCGCCATGAAAACCACAAAACCACACTCCCCGATTTTGCGCGACAAAAAAACGGGAAATTTGTAGGATTCCGGCCGGTCGGATGGTTATTTCTCTACTGGAATACGCAAACCTCATGCTCTCTAACATTAAATTAAATCTCACCCGGCTCCCCTTCCTCATTCTTTTGGCCGCCCTTCTCTGGGGCGGTGAATATTTGCGCCGCGATCTCTGGGAACCGGACGAGGCCCGCTACGCCTACGTCGCCGCGGAAATGCATGACAGCGGTCATCAATTAATTCCCTACCGAAATGGAGAGGTCTACGGCCATAAACCGCCCTTGATGTTCTGGTTAATGCAGGCGTCTTCGGTTTTCACCGGCGGGAAAATCAACGGGCTTGCCGCACGGCTTCCCAGCCTGTTGGGAGGACTGGTTGCTTTGTGGTGCCTGATCCGGCTGGCGCGCCGCTGGTATGGAAATGAGGTGGCATCCGCCGCGGTCCTGGTCCTGATGACCACCTATCTGTTTTGGCACCAGGTGGGCATGGGGCAAATCGATTCATTGCTCTGTGGTCTTGAAATGCTCGCCTTGTATCTTCTCTTCACCGCGGGCCCGACCGGGTGGCGTTCCAATCTCCGGTTCGCCGGCGCTTATGTCTGCATGGGAGTAGGCATCCTGGCCAAAGGGCCGGTTGCTCTTCTTGTCCCCCTGCTCGTCTACGCCTTCTCCAGTTGGGCCGCCGGCGAAGCTGCTTCCCTCAAACGCTGGCATTGGCTCTGGGGGCTGTTGTTGGCCGCGCTCTTCCCGGCCGCATGGCTGCTGGCGATCGCCGCAACCGGCGCACCGGACGGATATTTCAAATACCTGATTTTCGATCAAAATATCGGCAGAGCTGCCGGCGAACTAGGTCATCGGCAACCCTTCTTTTATTACCTGACCTGTTTCCCGGTCGATTTCCTGCCTTGGGCCCTCTTTCTCCCGGCCGCTTTCGCAGCGTGGAAATACCGGAACTCGGTCCGCTCCCAGGACCGTCGCCTATTGGCCTGGATCGCCGTTGTCATCGTGTTTTTTTCCCTCAGTCCGAGCAAGCGCAATCTCTATATCCTGCTGGCTTATCCGGCCGCCGCCCTGTGGATCGCTTCCTCCTGGAAGGATTGGGATAAAATCAACCGACTTTGGATTGTGATCCCGGCCTGGATATTGATGGGCTTGTTCCTGCTCCTTGGCCTGTCCGGATGCCTGGCATGGCTTTACCCCTCGCTGCCCTTCTCCCCCCTCATCCTGGTGCCCCTCGGAGTAGGTTTATTGGCCGCCTCTTTATGGCTTTGGAATCAGCGTAGCAAATTGCAAACGGAACCTACCGCCTGGTTGACCCGGTTATGTGTCGTTTTCATCGTCCTTTTCATGGCGATAGGTTCCGTGGTTTTTCCCGCCTTGAATCCCATTAAAACCCCCGCTCAACTGGGCGAGCGCGCGAAAACGTTTCTGGCCAAAGATCAGCGACTTCTGCTCTATCGAATCGACGGGGAAATTATGGCGCTCTACGCCGAACGGCGCGGCTTGCGCGTGGATTCACCGGAAGAAATGCGGGCCTTCATTCAAAGCCAAACCCGCGCCATGGCGGTCGTTACCCAGCGTCAATGGCAAGACTTGGAACCCCTGCTTCAAAAGCCCATCAGAACCCAAGCGTTCACGATGGGCAGCAAAGATATGGTCTGGCTGGAATTCGATTCGAAGGAATAGGTCAGGCACTGTCACATAACAAGGGCGAGATCTCAGAGCGAGCCGTCTCCGCCTGGTTTCAGGGAAAAAAGTCATCCCTGCATAATCTCGGCAAGCTGGATGCTGGATACAATGGTGACTCCGTAGAGCGTCTTGCCGTACAGTGCGCCGAAGTGCAGCCGATCACTGGTCCATAGATGGGTACAGTCGGCGCCGATCGTGCCAGCGAGAACCGGCTTGTCCTTTTCGGCCACTTCAATCTCGCCGGGAAGTTTGAAGGCGTATGTCAGAGTAACCGTGTGGCGGAGGATCTCGAGACCAGGCAGGAGATGCGGCCGCTTTCGGGCCAGATTCCGGCGCGTTTCTTCCCAAGCGTGGGGACTGGTGACAGTGGTTGCGCGACCTGACAGCAAATCAAGCAGCCGTCGCGTGGCGCTCATCTCGTCGCTGGCCGAAAAAAGGATATTCGCATCCAGGAATACCTTCACGGCTTCGGTCTCGACAGGTGCTTGGCCAATTGCTTATCGGCATCATCGAACTCGGCGATCCGGGCGTCCGAGTATAATTCGATGGGGAAGGCGACAGCAGGATGGAGAACAATGCCATTTTTTTCGGTAGTGGCCATCACGACGCCACCCTTATCGACACCCAACGCCTTCCGAAGCGTTTTAGGGAGCGTCATTGTGCCCCGTGCGCTAATCTGGATAGTTGCATTCATGGTTTAATTATGCCGAAAAGCAGAATTACTGTAAAGCTGTAAAGCGGCAAAGCGGCAAATAAACGGCGCTCATGCGCGCCCTTCGTAGCCTTGGCGAAGTAGGGCGCGCCTACTCAAACCGAATTGGGCTCCCGTTCGTAGTAGCGCCGTGTGAGGCGCGTTTTTTTGTAGGGCTGTCATTCCAAAAAATTCTTTAGGTGGCCCGACGGCTCCGTACGGCGGGCGCTGAAGTATGCGCTTCGTTTAACTTCAGGGCGGGCTCTTCGCCGGGACGATTCAGTTGGCGTGCGTTTCCGAGGTGGCCCGGCGCGTCCCTGCGGCGGGACATTCTCTTCGTTCTTTATCAGAGGCCGTGCGAGGGACCGCCCGGCCCACCCCGGAAATTGCGATCACCTTTCGGTGGCTGAATTTTCAACCGCATGTATTGCAGATCGCAGTTTTATCATCACAACTGAATCGTTCCGGTTAAGGCATCATGGAAATCACCGCACAATGATGCATCCACAATCGGTTTCAGGGATGCCGGGTAACTGTACCAGTAAGCGTGATAAACCGTTCGGCTTTCACATCGCCAAGCGCCCCGCTCAAGGCGCGAAAACCCTCGATCCTAATTTCAGCCTCGGTACTCATGGCTTGAATCTTGTTCTCCGTTTTATTCCGCGTCAATGTTTTTTAAGGCCGCTGTTTATGGACGCAGAGGATTATGATGAGTTGTTAAGGTCTCTTTTTGGGAGCCGGGGTGCCCTCACCCCGCTCTTCCGCTCCCTCTGCGCACCGTGGAGTCGGGCTTTCCCCAGGCATCATTGCCTGAATGACGCGGGCGAGTTCGGCCACTTGGTCGGCGAAGTGGGCCCTCCGGATCGAGAGGTGCAAGGGCGGGGTGAGGGCACCCCGGCTCCAATTACAGAAATACGCACTTTTCATCGGGGCGGCATCGGAATTGATATGGTAGCTTTGGGGTTGAGGGCGAAACCCACGTTAGGCGCATCTGTAATGAATCCATCTTGAATAGCAGTTCCTGCGATGGCATATTATTGGCATGGCAACCAGCAGGGATCTTCTGTTAGAATGGTAATTGGGCCTGAGGGACAAATGGTGTGAAACAACAGGAATTCACTGTCACCCGCCACTCCCCGCCCGAAGACAAGATTGCCCTATTCCGTTCTCTTTTCAGAGGCCGGGAAGACGTCTATCCTCGCCGATTCGAGAGCCGGAAGACGGGCAAATCCGGCTACCAACCGGCTTGTTCCAATGAATGGGTGCGGGGACTTTGCGATAAGCGCGCCGTCAAATGCGTGGAATGTCCCAATCGCCGGTTTCTGCCTGTGACAGATGACACGGTCCGTCAGCACCTATCCGGACAAGATGAGACCGGACGAGATTTTGTGATGGGGCTTTATCCGATGTTGCGGGATGAGACCTGCTATTTCCTGGCGGCGGATTTCGACAAGGAATCATGGCATGACGATGTGCACGCGGTTCTGGAAACTTGTCTTCACCTAGGCCTTTCAACGGCATTGGAACGATCCCGATCCGGCAATGGCGGACATCTGTGGTTGTTTTTCGAGAATGCCATTCCCGCCGGGCTGGCTCGAAAACTCGGCGCGCATATCCTGACAGAAACGATGGAACGACGACCGGATATCGGTCTGGACTCCTATGATCGATTCTTTCCAAATCAGGACACCCTGCCCCATGGCGGGTTGGGAAACCTGATCGCCTTGCCGCTTCAGAAACAAGCGCGCGACCATGGAAACAGCGTGTTCCTCGATGAACAGTTGATCCCGCAAGCAGATCAGTGGGCTTTTCTATCCTCTGTTAAAAAGATCGGCCTGCCTGAGATTGAGGCGATTGTCAGCGCCGCTATTAGTCGCGATCGTGTTGTCGGTGTTCCCTTTGTTTTTGATGATGAGGCTGATAATACCCCATGGAACCTGCCGCCTTCGAAACGACGAAATGATCCGCCCCTGGCCGGCCCATTACCGGCTTCTTTGGAATTGGTGCTTGGAAATCAAATCTACATTTCCAAGGATGGTTTACCTCCCGGATTACGCAACCGCCTGCTCCGACTGGCAGCCTTTCAAAACCCTGAATTCTACAAAGACCAGGCCATGCGACTGCCAACCTTCGATAAACCTCGCATCATCGCCTGTGCCGAGGATCATCCCCAACATATCGGCTTGCCACGCGGATGTTTAGAGGATGTGCGTAAACTCCTGTCAGCCCTGAATATCAAGACGGTTTGGGCTGATAAACGCTTCGCGGGAAAACCGCTGGACGTTACATTCCACGGCGAGTTGCGGCCAGAGCAACTATCGGCAGCTCGGGCTATAGCCATCCATGATTTTGGCATATTATCCGCCACGACCGCCTTTGGGAAAACCGTATTGGCTGCCTGGCTTATTGCTCAACGCGGGGTCAACACTCTGGTTCTCGTTCATCGCCGGCAATTATTGGCGCAATGGCGGGAACGATTATCAACTTTTCTGGGGCTTCCCGCCAAGTCGATCGGACAAATCGGTGGTGGACGAAAGAAACCCAATGGTTCTTTGGATGTGGCCATCATTCAGAGTCTGGTGCGAAAAGGCGTGGTGGATGACCGCGTTGGAGAGTATGGTCACCTCATTGTGGATGAGTGCCATCATTTATCCGCCTTCAGTTTTGAGCAGGTTGCCCGCCAGGCCAAAGCAAAATACGTTACCGGCCTCTCGGCCACCGTAACCCGAAAAGACGGCCACCATCCGATCATCATGATGCAATGCGGACCGATACGATACCGCGTTGACGCCAAACAGCAAGCGGCAGCGCGTCCTTTCATTCATAATGTGCTGGTTCGCCCCACCTCGTTTCATCAGCCCGATATAATCAATCCGGATGCCCGAATTCATTTCCATGAACTTTACGATAAACTAATCGCGGATGAAGTTCGGAATCGTTTGATCTGTGAGGACGTCTTCTCCGCCGTCCGTGAAAAGCGATCTCCGGTGGTCCTGACAGAACGAACCGAACACCTCGATAAATTGGCTGACAAACTCTCGCCGGAAATTCGCAATCTCGTCATCCTTCGTGGCGGCATGGGAGCGAAGGCGTTACGGGAGGTGGCGGCAAGGCTGGCTTCCATCCCTGGCGACGAGGAACGGGTTTTATTGGCCACCGGACGGTTTCTTGGCGAAGGCTTCGACGATGCCCGCCTCGACACGTTGTTTCTAGCCTTGCCGGTATCATGGCGCGGGACCATCGCCCAATACACCGGGCGGCTGCACCGCTTACATGACGGCAAAAAAGAAGTCCGCATCTATGATTACGCCGATCTCAATGTACCCATGCTAGCCAAGATGTTCGACCGTCGCTGTGGAGGATATGAGGCGGTGGGATATACGATACTGCTTCCGGCCAGCGCTGTTCCCGGTTGGCCCCCAGAGGTTCCTCTTCCCATTGAGCCTGAATGGAAGCGCGATTATGCCGCCAGCGTACAGAGATTGATTCGCGATGGGGTAGACACCCACCTTGGCAACCTATTTGTCTATGCCGCCCGCTCGTTTACTTCGGATGATCAGGGTGTCGCCCGAGCCCGAAGCGCAACAGAAGCATTTCTATATCGGCGATTGGAAACATTACCGGAAACAGCCGGGAGATTCCGTCTCAATACTACACTCCAGATACCGTTCGATGGATGCAGGTGCATGGAGGTGGATTTATTGGATCAAGCCACCCAACTGGCTATTGAAATTGACGGTGCTCAGCACTTGTCTGACCCGGACGCATACCGGCGTGACCGTCGAAAGGATGCTTTTCTGCAAGAAAATGGTTATTTTGTCTTGAGATTTCTGGCTGATGATGTGGGCAAGAAACTTGATGAAGTGCTTGATGCCATCTTGCGGACGCAGGTCCATCGCCAGAGGAGATAACCTCACCGCCGGGACATTTCGCGGCGGGCATCGCGATCGGCATCGCGGGTGCGGATCAGGTCGCGTTTGTCGGGATCCTGCCGACCGCGGCCGACCCCCAGTTCTATTTTCACGCGGCCGTGTTTGAAATAACAGCTCAAGGGAACGAGCGTCATTCCTTTTTGCTGAATTTGGGCCGTCAACTTGATGATTTCACGGCGGTTCAACAACAGGCGCCGGGGCCTGTTGGAGATGTGATTGAATTGGTTCCCGCATTTGTACGGGGCAATTTCGGCTCCGGTCAGAGTGACATTATTCCCATCAATCTGAGCGTACGAGCCGGTTAAATTAATCTGACCGTCACGAATCGATTTGACTTCGGTCCCGCACAGGGCGATTCCAGCCTCGATCCGGTCGGTAATGAAAAAATCGCGTAACGCCTTGCGATTGGTTGAGGTCTTGTGCGTCTCGGGTTGGGCCGACATACGGACCCGCCTTCCGCTCAGGGGGCTCAGGCCCGGTTGGCGGACTGGGCACGCGGAGGATTAAAGAAACCGATTTCCACCGTCAACTTGCCTTCGCCGATTTCCCGAAGGGCGATATCCACATTGGGTTCATTGGCATCAATCGGCTTGACGTACGGGCGCATACCGGCGTTGAGCTGGCGGACCCGACGGGACACCGCATTGATCAACATCGGAACCATCGGAATCTTCAGTTTGGCTTTCTCAATCAGTTCAGTATTCATGGTTCCCTCATATAAAAACGCGGGGCGCAATATACGCGCCCCGCGTTCATTAGTCAATAACAGAAACAGACTGGATGATTAATAATCCATCCCGCCCATTCCACCCATTCCACCCATTCCGCCGCCGCCGCCATGGCCGCCGCCGGCCGCAGGCTTCTCATCCGACGGAATCTCGGTGATCATGCATTCGGTGGTCAGCAACAATCCCGCGATGCTGGCCGCGTTCTGCAGAGCCGACCGGGTCACCTTCGCCGGATCCAACACGCCGTCCTTGATCAGGTCGGTGTATTGCTGGGTCGCGACGTTATAACCGTAAGAACCCTTGTTCTTCTTGACTTCCTGGACGATCACAGCGCCTTCCAAGCCGGCATTGGCAACCAGTTGGCGAAGGGGGGCTTCCAGACAGTTGCGGATGATCTGAACGCCAATGGCTTCATCGCCGGTGGCTTCGACCTTTTCCAGCGCAGGCTGACAGCGCAACAGCGCCACGCCACCGCCGGCCACAACACCCTCTTCCACCGCGGCGCGGGTCGCATGCAGAGCGTCCTCAACGCGGGCTTTCTTTTCCTTCATCTCCGTCTCGGTCGCGGCGCCGACATTGATCACGGCCACGCCACCGGCGAGTTTCGCCAAGCGTTCCTGCAGCTTCTCGCGATCGTAGTCCGAGGTGGTTTCCTCGATCTGCCGCTTGATCTGCGCAACCCGACCCTGAATCGCCGAAGCCTTCCCGGCGCCTTCCACGATCGTGGTGTTTTCTTTGTCGATGGAGATCCGTTTCGCACGGCCCAGATCCTCGATCTTGACGTTTTCCAGCTTGACGCCGAGATCTTCGGTCAGGCATTTGCCACCGGTCAGGATCGCGATATCTTCCAGCATGGCCTTGCGGCGGTCACCAAAGCCCGGGGCCTTGACTGCGCACACCTGCAGAGTGCCACGAAGTTTGTTCACGACCAGGGTCGCCAGGGCTTCGCCTTCCACGTCCTCGGCGATGATCAGGAGGGGCTTACCCGCCTTGGCCACGCTCTGCAACAGGGGCAGGAGATCCTGAAGACTCGAAATCTTCTTCTCGTTGATCAGCACGTAGGCGTCTTCCAGAGCCGCTTCCATGCTCTCGGTATTGGTCGCAAAGTACGGCGAGAGATACCCCTTGTCGAACTGCATGCCTTCGACGACATCCAGCGTGGTTTCCAGGGTCTTCGCTTCTTCGACGGTGATCGTCCCGTCTTTGCCGACTTTGTCCATCGCGTCGGCGATGATTTCGCCGATGGTCTTGTCACCATTCGCCGAAATCGTGGCCACCTGGGCGATTTCCGTGTGTTCCTTGACCTTCTTGGCCTGCTTGGCGATCGCGTCAATCACCGTGAGAACGGCCTTGTCGATCCCGCGCTTCAGGCTCATCGGGTTCGCACCCGCGGTCACGTTCTTGAGACCTTCGCGATAAATCGCTTCGGCCAGCAAGGTCGCCGTCGTGGTGCCGTCGCCCGCGATGTCACTGGTCTTGCTAGCGACTTCGCGAACCATCTGCGCGCCCATGTTTTCGAAAGCGTCCGGCAGATCGATTTCCTTGGCCACGGTGACGCCGTCCTTGGTGATCGTCGGCGAACCGAATTTCTTGTCCAGGATCACATTGCGCCCGCACGGGCCGAGGGTCGTCTTAACCGCCCGGCTGAGCTTTTCCACGCCGCGAAGAATCGCCTGCCGCGCTTCGCTGTCATACTTCAACTGCTTGCCTTTATCCGCCATGGTCATTTACTCCTTGATGTGTTTCTTTTGGATACCGGGTCTTACTCAATCACGCCCAGAATGTCTTCTTCCCGGACAATCTGGTATTCTTTGTCGTCCAGCTTCACTTCTGTCCCGCCGTACTTGGGCATCAGAACGGTGTCGCCGATTTTGACATTGAACGGAATGATGGTGCCCTTGTCATCGCGCTTGCCTGTGCCGATCGCGATCACTTTCCCCTCCTGGGGTTTTTCCTTGGCGGAATCCGGAATGATGATTCCCCCTTTGGACACTTCGCCTTCCTTTTTAGGCTCCACTAATACCCGATCTCCCAATGGTCTAATCTTCATCTTGCGCTACCTTGCCTTTCCTGTTGGTTGTCCGTCAAAGTCGGATGCTCCCACTCGGAGCATCCCTCTTATTTCTTCTTCTTGTCGTCGACCATTTCATAGTCGGCGTCAACCACATCGCCTTCGGTGGATTTTTCCGCCCCGGCTTCACCGCCAGCGGCCGGTTCACCCGCCGGACCGGCTCCCGCCGCCCCTTCGGCACCGGGCTGTTTCCGGGCTTGGGAATAAAGATCGGCGGAGACCGTCTGCACGGTCTGCGTCAAACTCTCGATCGCCGCCTTCATCACCTCGGCGTCATTGGACTTGATCGCCTCGCGAACCTTTTCGATTTCCTTCTCGACGGCGCTCTTTTTGTCCGCAGCCACCTTGTCGCCCTGCTCCTTGAGCAATTTCTCGGTCTGGTACACCAGGTTTTCGGCCTGGTTGTGAACTTCGGCCGACTCCCGCTGCTTCCGGTCTTCCTCGGCATGCGCCTCGGCATCATGGACCATTTCCTTGATGTCCGAATCGGAGAGACCGCTGGAAGCGGTGATGGTGATCTTCTGCTCGCGGTTGGTACCCAGATCTTTCGCTGAAACATGCAGGATGCCGTTCGCGTCTATGTCGAAGGTCACCTCGATCTGGGGCACGCCCCGGGGCGCCGGCGGAATTCCATCGAGATGGAATTTGCCGATGGTCTTGTTATGGGCGGCCATCTTGCGCTCGCCCTGAAGAATATGAATCTCGACGCTCGGTTGGTTATCCGAAGCCGTGCTGAAAATTTCCGTCTTTTTGGTCGGAATCGTCGTGTTGCGTTCGATCAGGGTCGTAAAGACCCCGCCCAGCGTCTCAATCCCCAGCGACAACGGGGTCACATCGAGCAACAGCACATCCTTGACTTCCCCCTTGAGGATGCCGCCTTGGATCGCCGCACCGACTGCCACCACTTCATCCGGATTGACCCCTTTATGGGGCTCGCGCTCGAACAAGGTTCGGGCCATATCCTGAACTTTCGGCATTCGCGTCATGCCGCCAACCAGGATCCCCTCATCCACATTCTTCAAACCGGAATCTTTCAGACAGGCCTGCACGGGTCCCACGGTCCGACGGATCAAATCTTCAACCAACTGTTCGAGTTTCGCCCGGGTGAGCGCCAGGTTCAAATGTTTCGGCCCGGAGGCATCGGCCGTGATGAACGGAAGATTGATATCGGTCTGCTGCGCGCTGGACAACTCGCACTTGGCTTTCTCCGCCGCCTCTTTCAAGCGTTGGAGCGCCATCGAGTCCTTCGTCAGATCGATCCCCGATTCCTTTTTGAATTCGGAGACCATCCATTCGATGATCTTCTGGTCGAAATCGTCGCCGCCGAGATGCGTGTCGCCATTCGTGGCCTTGACCTCGAAAACCCCGTCACCGATGTCGAGAACGGAAATATCGAAGGTGCCGCCGCCGAGATCGTACACGGCGATTTTTTCGTCCTTTTTCTTATCCAATCCATAAGCCAGCGAGGCCGCCGTGGGCTCATTGATGATGCGCAGAACCTCGAGCCCTGCGATCTTGCCGGCATCCTTGGTCGCCTGCCGCTGACTGTCGTTGAAATAGGCCGGAACCGTGATCACCGCCTGGGTGATCGTCGTCCCCAAAAAGGCTTCGGCATCGGTCTTCAGCTTGGCCAGAATCATGGAGGAAATTTCAGGCGGAGAATAGACATCGTTGCCGATCTTCACTTGGGCATCACCGTTTTTGGCCCGGATCACTTCATAGGGAACCAAGGCAATTTCATGGCTCACTTCATCATATTTCCGGCCCATGAACCGCTTGATCGAATAAACGGTGTTCTTGGGGTTCGTCACCGCCTGGCGCTTTGCCGCCTGTCCCACCAGCCGCTCCCCGGTTTTCGTAAATGCCACAATGGACGGGGTTGTTCGCGCCCCTTCCGCATTGGGAATAACCACCGGCTCCCCACCTTCCATCACGGCCACACAGGAGTTCGTGGTCCCCAAATCAATTCCAATAACCTTTGACATGGCTTTCTCCTTCGCGCGAGGCGCACAGAAGCCTTTGTTATAAACACCATCGTTTCAAATTCTGAATGTAAGCAATGACCGTGCCAACTAATTAAAATCGGTCAGTTTTTGTTTTTATAAACATCAATTTATAAATGACTTACTACTTAAATTATAATATAATGGATTGAATTGATCGACGCCTAAAGAGCCGTAATGTCGCACATTGGCACGCAAAAAATGTCGCGGCGCGTCAAAATGTCTCTATTTGTCAGAGCAGGTTGGAGCGTGCTTGAGCAAGTAGGTCTCGGCCTCTAAACTCCAAAGACCATTGTGCCGCGCACAGATCTTCGCCAGATCGCCGGCAAAAGGATAGCGGTCCGCCGATTCGGCCAGCCGATCCAGGGCCATCAATGGGAAATCGCAATGGGTATAGACCAATTTCTTGGCACCCGGTATCTCCGGTAGCTTCAAAATCGTCTCGGCCGCGCAGGTAATTCCTCCGATATGCGTGATCATCGCCGCCGGATTGATAAGGTTCCGACTCATCAAATCCAATGATTCACGCATATCATCCGTATTGCCCCCCGAGGTCCCCACCAAATGCGTTTCCGCATAATGAACATTATAAAAATTGAACTTCGCCGCGAAATCGGTCTTCGTCGGACCGGCAAAGAAATTCAGGCATCCATTGCGCGCCAGGATCGCATCGCCTTGTTCCACCACCGGAGCCACCGGCGCAAACACGAACACATCGTCATACCCTTTGCCGCCGGTCAGCGCCCGGAGGGCCTCGACCGGATTCGCCATCCCCGCGGTGTTCAAATAAACCAATTCAACTCCGCTTTGTCGGGCTGTTTCGGGAGAAAACAACTGCGAGGCGCGCGCGATCCGCTGGTCGTCAATATCGGTAACCATCAATCGGCGGGGTTTGCGCGGGCCATGGCATAAATAATCGATGCACCCCAATCCCATGGGCCCGGCACCGGCCAGGATCGCGCAGTCGCCGTTTTCGACGATGCCCATCAGGTGGGAGTAATTCCCCATCCGGGTGTGATATTGGGCATGCGCCGCCCCCACTATGCAGGACATTGGTTCGCTCAATGAAGCCTTGAAATAACCTTCTCCCTCGAATGGCAACAGGCAGTTCATCTCCATCACGCAGGAGGGAATCACAACCCGGGTGGCCATGCCCCCGATGGTGCGAAACGAATACCCGGGCGCATCCAGGCTGCCTTTGTAGCCCAACGCCGGTTGGATGCTGAATTTCTGTCCGGCCTTGAATTCGCCGGCCCATTTTTTTCCCACCTCCAGCAACCGGCCGGAAAATTCATGGCCGATGATGGTCGGGTGGATCGCCACATCCTTCGGCACCCGTTTGTGGTCCGGTCCCTGCAAGGCCGCCTTGTGACAGGACATGCAAACGGAATTGGTGATCACTTCCGCTAAAATCTCATCGTCCCCCATCGCGGGCAGATCGAAGGTTTCCAAGCGCAAATCGCTTTTACCGTAAATTCGAAGAGCTGTTGTTTTCATCC
>Ga0073936_10002377_pt1 | contig 28109 bp, 21 predicted proteins | sample AliMusrvi5mmetaG_FD_87041 | JGI IMG/M metagenome (GOLD analysis project Ga0073936, IMG submission 87041) | Freshwater lake bacterial and archeal communities from Alinen Mustajarvi, Finland, to study Microbial Dark Matter (Phase II) - Alinen... | ecosystem: Environmental > Aquatic > Freshwater >...
GTGTTCATGCCGTTCCGGCCCCCATTTCCCGCAAGCCCTCTTTCCCCGCCTTCCGGTCCGGCCTCCGGCTCTTGCAACGGCCTTCACCCCAACTGCAAACCCCCGGCAGTCATGAGCAGCTTGATTCAATCTTCCGTTGGCAGCAACGCAGTGAATTTTCCGGCTGACGCTCTGGTCATTCAAGAGCTGCTCAATATGATAGCTCCGAGCATGGGTGGGCCTGCCCCGGCGCTCGAGATTGACGGCATAGTTGGGCCAGAGACCATCGCCGCGATTAGCCAATTCCAAACACGCCAGTTGGGTTTTTCCGACGGGCGCGTGGATCCGAATGGCCAAACCCTTCAGAAGCTTAACATGCTATCATCCATTTCGCCGCCGGCGTCCTTGCCGACCCCGGTGCAGCAAGCCGAAAACGACAAGCCGCAATCGGCGCTCTGGCTGTCGGCGGGACTGGTTGCATTCCAAAATGCCTATTGGTGGTCCCAAAATGGGCCGCCCGCCATTGGCACCCCCTATTGGTCATTAGTCAACCTGGCCCTGGCAACGCATTTCAAGTTTCTTGAGGTGAGCACACCGGGCGACAATCTTGCGCGCATGTATGACAACGCGTGCAAGGTGACTGGCGTGTTAGCCAGAAGTTACCTGGTGTTTCAAAACAGCGACCCGGCACAGGCGGCTGCCGACCGCGCTCTGGACAAGTGGGGCAATCCCTACCCGGCTTACACTTTCTATCAGCGGAAGATCTGTTTCAGCAACACCTTTTTGAACATCCATGGGCCTTTGTGCCGTGCCGCCATGGTGCTGCATGAACCGTTTCATTACGTCGACATTGAGGCGACATCCGCAAACGAGGTCTATGAGCACAGCCCGGAGTATGATTACGCCATGACTCCGTATCAAGCCCTGCACAATCCCTCCAGCTATGTCTCATTTTGCCAGCACGTCTACTACTGGCAGGATCGCCGGTACGGTGCCGCGAATATCAATCAGTAGGAGAATCGGGTCAACGCTCACCGCATTGGAGGATTTGTTCGGCGGAAGAGCGGCGGAAGCCGTGCTTCTGCATGTATTTCACTACGGCGAAACCTACGGTCGGGCCGCGTCCCGGGATTTTGCAGTGTCGCTCGATTCTGTCCAGCGCCAACTGGATCGTTTCGAACGCGCTGGTGCCCTGGCCTGCAAGCGACAAGGCCGGACCTTGGTCTATTCTTGGAATCCGAAGTCCCGGCTTGCGGGTCGCTTGCGCGATCTGGTCGGGGTGGTCCATGAAGGGCTGAGTCCGCAGGCCAAGGAAGAACTATTCAAGGAACGCCGACAGCCCAGGGCAAAGGACAAGCCGGTGATACGATGAACGCGGCCAGGACATGCTCCTCACCTGCCTCGACCGGATGAAACATGGTCACCCTTCATCGTCAATCCACGGCCCACGATTCCCTGCCCAGAGAATCCTCACTTGCCGGAATCGAAATTGAAATCAACGCCTTTGCGGCCCCAGGCTTTCGTGAATTCCGTTTGGACCTTCTCGAAGCTGCGGCCGTCCGTCAGGTATTCGAGCGCTTGCTCGCCGTCCTTGCCTTCCTTTAGAGCCTTGAGGAAGGCCTTGATGCGCTTCCCATCACCATCCCCGTCCATGTGAAAGAAGTAATAGGTGAGGAGCAGGGCGCAGCCATAGTTGAGCTGGGGGTGTTCGAGGAATTCCGGGTATTCCTGCTGCATGAACGAACTCAAGGAGGGCAGCTTGATCTTGGTGCCGAGGGATCTGCCACCCTTGCCCTTGCTGCCGGTGCCGGTGACGTATTCGATGATGTCCTTCTGGTTGTTGTGCACGTGGTACGAGCCGGACTGGTAGGGAGTGTTCGCCACATATTCCGCTAAACCTTCCGAAAACCAGCCCATTGCGCCTTGTTTGAAATACGGGTGAGGTGTCAGTTGATGGGTGAGTTCGTGTGGCAGCGCCCTGCTGTCCTTGGTCCGGTCCAACATGAAACCGCTACCGAACGGTTTGACTCCAAGACTGGTCAGCGGCACCATCACCACCCCGCGCTTGGAGATGAAAACGCCGGCACTGCTCGGCGGTCCGCCGGCCCTGACGTAGTCCTCTTTTTCCTTGAATAGCTCAATCTGCTGTTTGCCCTCGCCCACGGTCCCGCCATCGAGCGCGAGGGGCAGGCTGCTGCAAAACAGATGGGTGGCCTCGAACATCACCGCGAACGCCTTGACAACGGCCTTGGTGAGCCGCACATCGCAGACGTAGCGGTAATTCGCGCTCTCGTAGATGAAACTCTTCTTCTCCGGGTCTTCTGCTACGATGGTGATCCCCGGGTCTTCCGTGGCCTTAATGATTTGGGGCCATGGGGAATCAAAATCAGCAGGCTTCCCGTTGCCGACGGTCTTGCCGCCGGTGGCCGGGGCCTGCTTGGGCGTGCCAGCACTTGGGGTGTGTCGGGTTTCCTCGACGTATTTGGCGTCATCTTCCGAGAGTTTGGCGAGTGGGTATGGGACCTCGCGCTCATCCTTGAGCTTGAGAACCACGGTTTGACCTTCAACCCGCACCAGAGTTGCATCGACCTTCCGACCCTGAAGATCCGTCCAAGTGCGGGTTTCGACCGCTTTGCCATCACTTAGACTTAGCAGGAGACCCAACACCACCCCCAAAGCCGCAAGTGAATCACCGCTGGAAATTCGTACTTGAGGCGGCCGTTGCAGGAGCCGATGACCGGACCGGGGGGGGGCTAGGCTAGATGTCATTAGACAATGGTGTTTGGGGGAAATCCGTTACCTAGCGTCCTAGGTTCCCTTGGGTATATCCGTTTCGGAAGTGGATTACAAGATTTCATGCTATGCACAATCGCTCAATTCTTGCGCATGAATTGCTACCCTCTGCTTCCCGTTACCGGTTCCTGCCGTTTGGCAAAATGTCGCATGTTTGGAACCAGTCCTTGCATTTCAATATCGGATAGATAGCGGCATCCCGCATTGGGAGTGGTCTTGGCCTGTGAACCTGTGGCAAGGGCGAGAATGACCGGGCGGCACCCGCGCGGACTTCCGTGGTGATTCCGATCCCGCATTCAGGTCTGCGACCGTCGCCGGCGGAACGAGCCCAAGACTACCCAGTTCTGTCCTGACTCAGGCAAATATCTAACTATCCGAAAGTCCGCCGTTGCCAAAATCCGAAAGACGACCTATTTTTTCCCAGACACTCATTAAGAAATCCGTAATTTCCCGTTGACAAGTCCCCGGATTTCCTGCAACGCTACGCCGTCATGAATCGAACCTTCCTGCTTGTTGCCATCCCGTGGCTGTTTGGGGTGTCCCACCTGTTTGCCAAGAGCGAGTTGGAGACCTTGCGCAGCCGCTGTGCCGAGCAAGAGCGCCAGATCCGCCAGTTGGAGGATGAAAACGCCAAGTTGCGCTCCCTGACGAGCCTGGCCGCCAGCCGCAGCAGCGACAAGACCACCCTGCCAAGCGTTGCGGCTGCCGCGGCAGTCAAGACTGCCAACACAAGCAGCACCTACACGGTGCGTGCCGACGACACCGTGGAGCGGGTTTCGCGCAAATTGGGAATCACGCCGACTGCGCTGGCCGCGATGAACGGCTTGAAAGCCACCAGCACCCTCCACGAGGGGCAGAAACTGAAAGTTCCCGGCAGTGGCCCTGCCGCCGAACCGGTGGCCGCGGCCACGCCCTCGGCAAGTGCGGCCACGCCCTCGGCGGGATCCGCCGCGGTCACGGGCAAGACCCACCAAATGAAGCAAGGCGAGACCTTTACCAGTGTGGGCAAGAAATACGGCATTTCCGTCGCCACCCTCATCGAGGCCAATCCAGGCGTCAATCCTTCGGCGTTGCGCCCCGGACAGGTCATTCAGCTCGCCAAGTCCGCCCAAACGGCGGCGGCTGCGGAAAAATCGCCGGCGGCTGCGGAAAAGGCGAGTGCCACGGAGAAGGCACCGGCCTCGGAAAAGGCGAGCAATTCAGAAACAGCGCCGGCCCCGGAAAAGGCCGAGCCCCGGGTGCCCGCTCCCCAAAAGAAGGCCACTCCTGAGCCCGAGAAAGCCGGCACGTCCGCGGCAGCGACGCACAAGGCGCCGAGCCCGGCCCCGGTGGCCGGCAAGAAAGCCGGTTCTCCGACGCCGTCCGGTTCCGCTCCGGCGGGCAAGTCAAACATCCGCTCGGTGATCATCGATGGAACGACCACCTACGGCGAGTTTGCGGCGAAACACGGCACCAATGTCAGCCGTCTCAATGATCTCAATGCGCTGGATCTTGTCGAAACCACCGTCTTGGCCAAGGGTTCCGAATTGTATATCCCCACTCAGCCTTGAGCAATAGGCTTGGCGTCTTGTGAGATGTTAGAAAACCCCGGGCGGAATGCCCGCGCCACCTGTGGTCCGGGTATTCCGCCCGGATTCCATCTGACTGCGACCGAGGAGCAAAGCACACCGTATCAGGCGGGTCGTCGGCTTTCCGAACTGTCCGCGAGCTGAACTCCAGGTCGCGGCCTATTCCCGGTGTTTTTCGTCATGGTCGAAAAGTTGGCACGCTCCTTGCTTGTCTGTAATCGGTTGGCAACAAGCCAACGCTCCCAACCATCCATCAACACACCCACCATGAAATTATCCAACGCGCTACCCACCCAACTCGCTGCGGAACCCTGATTTCTGCTAGACAAACACCACACACCACTGGAACTATGAAATCACGATTCAAGACCCCAACCCTCGCGCTGCATGCTTCCTCCCTGATCCTGGCCGGCCTCGCGCAGGTTCACGCCGACAGTGCCAAGCCTGCAGCCAGCGGTGCCAAGGATGCCGTCATCACGCCCGCGCCCGCACCTGAGCCACGGCTCAAATTCTATGGCTGGATCGAAGGTGGCATCACCGCCAACCCCGCCAGCCCCGGTGACAATCAGAACTTCGGCCGCCTGCTTGACGATCGCTCCAACGAACCGCTGCTCAACCAATTCTCACTGACCGCCGAGCGCGCCCTCGACCCCAAGGCAACCGGCTTTGATTGGGGCTTCAAAGCCCAGGGCATGTTTGGCAGCGACGCGCGCTTCACCCATTCCATGGGCCTCCTCGACACCACTTGCTCGGACCGCTACCAGCCTGACATCGTCGAAGCCTACCTCGCGCTGCACTGCCCGATCCTAACCGAAGGCGGGGTGGATTTCAAAGTGGGCAAAGCGGTGACCCTCGAAGGTGCCGAGACCATCGACCCGCGCACCAACTTCTTCTACTCGCACAGCTACATCTTCAACTTTGGCATCCCGCTCACCTACACCGGCGCGATGATGACGATCCACGCCACCAAGGAGCTCGACCTGATCGGCGGCGTCACCCGCGGCGTGAACACCAGCCTCCAGGACAACAATGGCTGCGCCGGCTTCCAGGGCGGCCTCGGTCTCAATTTGCAAGATGGCAAACTCACCATCCTCGCCATCACCAACCTGGGGCCCGAAACACCCGGCAACAATCAGGATTACCGCTACTTGAACGATGTCACCGTCACCTGGAAAGTCAGCGACAAACTCACCTCCATCACCGACTTGAACTACACCTATGACGACGGTGCCAACGCCGCCTGCTATGGCGTGGCACAGTACCTCACCTATCAGATCAACAACTGGCTGAGCGTGGGCGGCCGCGCCGAAGTCTGGCGCGATGACAAGGGCTTCTATGCCGTGTCGTATGCCAATTACACCGACCCGATGCAACTGCTGCGCGACGGGACGGTTTCCGATCCACGCACCGTGGGCGGCGGCGACACCACCTATGGCGAACTCACGCTTGGCCTCAACATGAAGGTGCCTGTGTCCGGATTCATCCAAGGCTTGGTCATCCGACCCGAGGTGCGCATGGACTGGGCCCTCAACGGCAATCATCCCTTCAACGATTCGCAGGACAAGAGCATGTTCACCTTCGGCGTGGATGCCCTTATGACCTTCTGATTTCATACGGCTTTCGTGACAGGGTTGCGGGTGGACCCGCCACCTTCCCCTTACCTTGACGCGCATGCCCGGCGGACCATGTGCTCTGGGGCTTGAAACTCAACCTCACCTTCTAACATTTCATTGGGTTGAACCAGCCTGCCGATGGTTGGCTTCCATCGCAACGGGTGCGCAAGGATGCAACGGGGAGGGACCCCCGTTGCATCCCCCTGCGTTCGGCCGTCAGGTCGGGCGAGCATGAATCGGCCCAGGCTGAATCCTGTTGCGCTGTATCGGCTTGCTCTGCCGTGGATTGCCGACATGATCCAGGCCGACAAAGCGGTGGAACGTTACCGAAATGACCGGACCTGCCTCGTGCAGAGAGGCTGAATTTCGATTCCAGCGGAAAACAAGCTTGAAACGGTCGTGTTTTCAGCAAGAATGCCTCCCGTAGGCGGCATTACCATGAATCTGGCATCTTTGGTTCGCTATCATCGTCGGGCAGCCGGTCTGTCACAGATCGAGTTGGCAGCCATGGATGGGGTGAGCAGGAAGGCGTTGCGGAAACTGAAAGCGGGCAACGGGCAGATGGCGTGGAACCCTGTTCTGGCGGTGCTTCGGGTGTTGAACGAGAGCCTGACGCCAGTGGGACCTCTGGTGTAGCGGTGACAATCAGAGGAGGAGCCGCGATGTGATCGTGACCGATCTCTATCCGATGAATGATCCCGCCCATCCGAAACGTTTCATGAGACTCAAGGTGGGCCGATGACGCCATGATTCCATCCACAATGCCACTGATTCGAATCCTGTTGCTGAGCGCGTCGACTCTGATGCTCGGAGGCTATTGTCCTGCCGGCGAGAATGGCGCCTTGAACCTCATTCCATGGCCGAAATCAGTGAAGCCGGCGGCCGGTAGCTATGCCTTGGCGAGGACGAACCGGATCGTCGCCACGGATCCGGGGCTCGCCCCGCTCGCACAGGTGCTATCCGATGAAATCCACCTGGCCTCCGCGCTGCGCTTGGCACCGGCGTCCGGTGCGGCCAAACCGGGGGACATCATCCTGCGCTTGAACAATGGCTTGCCTGCTGACGAGGGATATCGCCTGAGCGTGAGTCCGGCGGGTGTGTTGATCGAGGGCCGCTCCTTCCGCGGCGTGGCATGGGGGACGGTGACATTGGTGCAGGCGTTGAACCTCAAGGACGGCAGGGCCAGCGTGCAGGCCATGAGCGTCGAGGACCAGCCTGCCCACCCATACCGCGGCCTGCTGATCGACTGCGCCCGGCAGTGGCATCCGGCGCAAGGGCTCAAGGATATCATCGTCATGTGCCGGCTCTACAAGATCAATTACATCCAGTTGCATCTAACGGATAACGAGAGTTTCACCTTTCCTTCCAGGGCATTCCCGACGCTGGCCACCGTTGAGAAGGGCAAGCGCCGGCACTACACGTGGGAGGAACTCGTCGAACTGGTGCGCTTTGCCGATGCGCGGGGCGTGACGCTGGTGCCTGAGTTGGAGACGCCGGGCCATGCCGGAAAGCTGCGCGGCATCGAGCCGTTCGGACGCAAGGGCCTGGCCTGCGTCAACATGGCCAATGAGAAGACCTACGAGGCCTTCGACACGTTGATCGGGGAAATGTGTGAGGTATTCAAGTCCAGCCCCTTCATCCATATCGGGACCGACGAATCCTCGCTCAATGGTTCGGGCGATTTGCCCGAGGAAAAGGCCTATATGGAGCAACACGGGATCAAGAACGCTCACGAGTTGTTCTATCACCACATCGCCCGTCTCGACAAGATTGTCAAGAGTCACGGCAAGAAGACGCTGCGCTGGGGCGGCTTCACGGATGGCGATGCGGGTGCGGTGAAACTTCCTAACGACATCATCAACATGGTTTGGGACGTCCACAGCGGCGGCGTGGTATCGAAGATCGACCATCCGATCATTAATGCCGCCTGGAAGCCGCTGTATGTGGTGGGGAGCAAGGCGTGGCTGCCCGAATATCTGCTGGAGAAGTGGCACATCCGCCTGTGGCAGTTCCATCTCGATAGCAGTCCGGGCAAGACGGCGGCTCCCACGGTGCCGGTTTTTGGAGCTCAGATGTGCGCTTGGGAACAATCCGCGGATGCCGAACTTCCCAGCCTCCGCTGGCGCCTGCCCGCCATGGGCGAACGGATTTACAATCCCGAGTCCGGCCGCTCGTACGCGGACTTCGCCCGGCGTTTCGAGCGCAGCGACGTGCTGCTGGACACCTTGCTTTGTCCAGTTAGAATGGATTTCGCGGGTCTTGCCGGCGACCCCACAGACCGCGCCTTTACCGATACCCTGACGATCTTGCTCAGTGCCCCGCAGCAAGGCACGATCCGCTATACGTTGGACGGCAAGGATCCGGGCACCGCCTCGCCTGCTTATGCCGGGCCAATCAAAGTTGCAGTGGGGGATGTCAAACCGGAGAGTTATCTATACTCGCGGGCGCATGGCAGGTTCCTGCGAAACTCCCCGCGGCTGCACGTGAAGGTGGCATGCTTTGATCCCACGGGATCACCAATCGGGCAGATCCGCGAGGAGATTTTCCATGCCATCGCGCCGCGGGTCCGTGCCAGGATCTACCTCAGCCCCAAAATGTTTGATAACACCAGGAAGGATTGGATGGAGGCGCAGGATTGGGACAAGTTGGGGATCAAGCCCGACAAGGAGGTCATCTGGCCCGACCTGGTGTTCAGCATGCCCTCGGCCTGTCGTGGCGCGGTGTTCGTGCCGCTGTGCTCGGGCGTTAGGGCCACGGGCAGAATCCGGGTCCCCGCCGCCGCCAGTTATGCATTCCTCTATGGTGAAAGCGGCGGTGAGGTCTATATCGATGGCAATCTGGTTACCAAGTCCAGCGCCGGGATGATACAAAGCGTCGCGCTCACGGTCGGCTTGCATGACATCGAGGTCCGCTACGCCCATCCCGGCCCTTTCGACCGGGGCACCCAATCGCTCTCTTATGCGGTCCTCAAGGACGGCCAGCAACCCGCGGAATTGCTAGATCCGCCGAAAGGCAAGGAAACCTGGAACCGGCCCAAGAAGGGCTGTTGGCGCGATCACGCGGAACTGCTGGCGCCGTTGGAGTTGGCGAAACCGGGAGCGGGGGAGGGGAAAACGCATGAATAGGAACCTAACAGTATTGCTCGGGGTGCCGACATTTCTAACCGGCCTGTGGCTGAGGGGGCGCAAGGTCCGCCACTGGCCTTGGTTCCTTGGCCGCAAACCGTGACCTTGGTCGACGGCGAGGTGGTGCGAGGCGGCGATTCAAAGTATTCGGGACCCTGCGGACTTCAATTGCGATTCCTGAAGAGCGTGCTGGCACCATTGTGGCCAGGTTCGGTTTGTCTCACCCCAGGCGCTGTACCAGGTCGGGCGTCCACAGGCTGGCGACAATCGCTTCCTGGGCGGCTTCCATTTTCTCGCGGTTGGCCGGTTCGTCATCCTCGTGGCTGGCGAGATGAAGCAGGCCGTGGACGAGGTAGCGGAGGATTTCGCGGGGCAGGGGTTCGCCGAACTCGGAGGCTTGGCGCATGGCCACTTGCGCGCCAATGACAATCTCACCGTGATGGAAGGTAATGACGTCGGTGGCGCCGGGGATTTCCATGAACTCGCGGTGGACGCGGTCGCTGGTGGCGTCGTCAACCAAAGCCACCTCGATGGTGGCGAGATGGAACAGCGGGGAATCCTCGAGCGCGGCATGGCGGAGGGCGAGCGCGGCGGCTTGCGCCGCGACTTGCTCCAAGACCGTGAGCCAGTGTTCCGGGACGTCCACGAGCTGCTGATGGTTGCCAACGATGATTTCCAACGACATGGGGAAGGGGAGGTGTTGAATGATGCCGGGTTATCGCTCAAGCGGGTGAAGCAGCCTGGCGCGGATGGCTTGCTTTGATGCAAGGTTCCCCGTCGGCGGGGAGGCGCGTCACCTCGGTGCGTTTGGGCATGGGAGTGGGGCGTTCGTCTTCTTTGGGATAATCGATGCGGGCGTGCAACATGCTGCGCAGGGTGACGGCAAAGCTGTCTTTGACGATGGCGAGTTCCCTGAGGGTCAGCGGGCAATCATCGAGTTGGCCATCGTTCATTTTGGAGCGGACCAGATCCTCGATCATCGCGCGAATCTTCGCCAACGTCGGCTTGCGCAGGGAGCGGGACGCGCTTTCCACCATGTCGGCCAGCGCGATGATGCCGCTTTCGCGAGTGCTGGGGAGTTGGCCGGGATAACGGAAGTTCTTTTCATCGACATGGGGCAGGTCTTCCGGGTTTTCCAAACCGCGGTCCACCTTGTCCAGATCGGACTTCTTCTGTTCCTGGGCGCGGCGATAGAAGTAATAGACCAGCGAGTCGCCGTGATGTTCCTGGATCACGTTGATGATGCGCGGGTTGAGCTTGTGCTTTACGGCGATATCGACCCCATCCTTGACGTGGGCGATGATGATGAGCGCACTCATGGTGGGGGTGAGCGAATCATGCGGGTTTTCGGTACCGTCCTGCTGGTTCTCGATGAAATATGCCGGCTTCTTGAGTTTTCCGACGTCGTGGAAATACGAGCAGACGCGGCACATCAGGGCGTTGGCACCGATTTTTTCGGCGGCGGCTTCGGCCAGCGACGCGACGACGAGGCTGTGATGGAACGTGCCGGGCGCCTCCAACTGCATCTGGCGCAGCAGGTTGTGATTGAGGTCGCTGAGTTCCAACCAACTGATGTCGGTGGTGAGCTGGAAGAGGCCCTCAAAGACGGGTAGCAAGCCGCTGATGAAAAGCGCGGCGAAAAGCGCCGTGCCAAGAGCGGCGGCACTACCCAAACCGAACATTTCGAGGTGGTTCATCGCCTCGATGCCAAAGCAAGACTGGACGTCCAAACGGCCCCAAACGATCGCAATGAGAAGTGAGACCACCCCGGTGAGGATGCCCGCGCGGAGGAGTTGCCCGCGTTTGCGGACATTTCCGGTGAGCAGCACCGCGGCGATGCCGGAGGTCAGACTGAGCGTTAGAAATCCCAACATGTCGGGCGGCGGCACCATCAGGCTGCCGATCAGGCTGACGTAAATCGCGGAAAACACGCCGACGGCTCGCCCGAGGAGAATGCCGTGCAGCATCGGTGCCAGCGCGAAGGGAACCAGCAGGTAGCGGAGCACCTCTGGGACCTCACTCGAGTGCGCCAGTCGCATGATCAGGCCGATGATGAGCAGGTGGGCGAGAGTGCCGCCCAACACCAGGCTGACGCGGCTGTTGCGGCGGCAGGAGTTTTGGCGGTTGGCATGCAACATCGCCACGGCGGTGAGTGCGAACACAAACCCGTAAAGCGCCCGTCTGAGCGCCTCCTCTGCAGGGCCGCCCTCATCCGCATGGAGGATGAGCACGACGCTTGCCACCACAAAGGTGGCATACAGGCCGAGTTTCACCAAGAAACTCTCCTCGAGGGCTTGAATGGCCGGATTCTCGCTGTAAACCCGCCGTTTCCGGCCAGAAGAGAGCCCTTGCCGAGCAAGCTGCCAGCGTTTGATTGCATCGAGGAATCCCACGGCGTTGTTGATCGGTTGGTCGCGCAGGGCCGGCGGGTACCGGGCGGGTCGCGGGGCGAAAACTAGCCGAAGCCGCCGCCCTTGGCAATCCGCAATTTTGCCAGAATCCCCTCCATCCTAGGCAACCCGGTCATCACCGGCGACATCCGGCTGGCTCATGAAGGGAGTGACGTGACCCACTTTTCCGGCAGCGACCGCCGGGGGATGGCGGTTTCCAACACCTGTAGTCTTGAACCGCCAAATTCGTGCTGTTTGAGTCAGATTCTTCGTCTTGGGTCTTGCGTTTTGCCGTCATGGGTCTGAGGCGCAGCCTCGCCAGACTCGCAAACGCCTGTGGGATATTGATAGATGCTCGAACAACCCGATTGCCAAGGGCACGCTGATGGTGTAATCTGTCAGCAAGTCCATGAAAAAACATCCATTGTTTCCGACTCCCATGTCCGCAGCCGCGGCGGGGCTCCATCAACAACAGCCGCCCTGCGGACAACCCGGTAAGGCGGTCACCGCGCGTCACAGGCCCGGAATTTGGCTGGCGGCGCTGCTGCTCGGTCTCGCCAGCCTCGCTTGGCAGCCGTCCCTTTGCCGGGCCCAACAAGCGGACGCCGATGAGAAAGACGCCCAAGTGCTCACCCGCGGGCCGGTGCACGAGGCGTTTGCCGGGATCGTCACCTTCAATCCCGAACCGGGAGTGGTGGTGCCAAAGGCGCCGCCCGAGGCCATCGAAGAAATCCCCCCGGACGAACGACCGGAGGGCGACAACGTCACTTGGATTCCCGGCTACTGGGCGTGGGACGACGAACGCGGCGATTTCCTCTGGATCAGCGGCATCTGGCGGGCGCTGCCGCCGGGCCGCCAGTGGATCGCCGGCTATTGGGGACAAACCGCCGACGGCTACCAGTGGACGTCGGGCTATTGGGCTGACGCGGCTGCCAAGGAAACGACCTACTTGCCGGAGCCGCCGGCCACGGTGGAAAGCGGGCCTAACATCGAGGCGCCTTCGAGCGACTATGGCTGGACACCGGGCTGTTGGGTCTGGCGGCAGCAGCGCTACGCATGGCGGCCCGGGTATTGGGCGCAAGGCCGCGCGAATTGGAATTGGATGCCTGCTCACTATGTGTGGACGCCGCGCGGCTACGTTTTTGTCGATGGATATTGGGACTATACGGTGGCGCGGCGCGGCGTCGCGTTTGCGCCGGTCGCTTTTGGCGCGGGTGTATACGGCCGCCCGGGTTACACGTACTCGCCGTCGATCGTGATCGATCTGGCTCTCGTCACCGAGCAACTGTTTCTGCGGCCACATTATCAGCATTATTACTTCGGCGACTACTATGCGCCTAGTTATCATCAAGGGGGATTCTATGCGGCCTCTGCCTATCAATCCAGTCGGATCGGCTACGACCCGCTCTTCGCGCAGCAGCGCTGGGCAAACCGCAACGACCGGCTGTGGGAGCAGCGGGTTACGGAAACTTATCAGGATCGCCGCGATCACGAGAGCGCCCGTCCGCCGCGCACTTGGACCGCCTTGAAGAACATCAATCCCAGTGGGGTAGACGCCACCCACAACCATGCTCTGATGGCCACCCCGATCAGCCAATTGGCCAAGAAGAAGGACGGTCCGCAGCACTTTCAGGCGGTGGCGCCGGAAGACCGGCAGAAGCTCGCCCTGCGCGGCCAGGAAGTTCAGAAATCGCGCGAGCGGCGGCACACGCTGGAGGCCGCGGGCGCGAACCCGGCAATCCACAAACCGGGTGCCGTGACCGAACCGAGTACCTTGCAACTTCCCAAGTCATCGATCGTGGGCAAACCGGCGAAGCAGTTCAAGAAAGGCGAAATGCCGCCCGAAGTGCCGCAGACACCCAAGGCCGAGATCAAGGCCCCGCCCAAGTCCGGCACGCCTTTGCCCGATGGCGCGTCCCGCGATAAGCCGGTCCTGCCCCCAACCGGCAAGCCCGAGATTGTGCCTGGCAAGACGGCGGTGCTGCCCGAAACGCCCAAGCCCGAGGTCGTGCCCGGCAAGAAGCCAGTCCGGCCGGATGGTCCCAAGCCGGAAATCGCGCCCGGCAAAAAGCCGGTGCTGCCCGAAACGCCCAAGCCGGAGATCGTGCCCGGCAAGACGCCGGTGCTGCCCGAAACGCCCAAGCCGGAGATCGTGCCCGGCAAAAAGCCGGTGCTACCCGAAACGCCCAAGCCGGAGATCGTGCCCGGCAAAAAGCCGGTCCGGCCGGATGGTCCCAAGCCGGAGATCGTGCCCGGCAAAAAGCCGGTGCTGCCCGAAACGCCTAAGCCCGAGGTCGTGCCCGGCAAAAAGCCGGTCCGGCCGGATGGTCCCAAACCGGAGATCGTGCCCGACAAAAAGCCGGTGCTGCCCGCAACGCGCAAGCCCGAGGTCGTTCCCGCCCCGAGACCGGTCCAGCCGCCACCGCGCAAGCCCGAGGTCGTTCCCGCCCCGAGGCCGGTCCAGCCGCCACCGCGCGTGCCCGAGGTCGCTCCCGCCCCGAAGCCGGTCCAGCCGCCACCGCGCGTGCCCGAGGTCGTTCCCGCCCCGAAACCGGTCCAACCGGCCCCGCGTGGGCCGGACGCGGAGAAAGCCGACAAGAAGGACCACAAGAACGATCCCAAATGAGCGTGCCGGGGCGTAGGGCCTCATTCTCCTGCTCCTATCAGAACCACTCGCAGCCACATATCTAACCGAACTAACCACCATGAAAGACCCCGTCTACAAGCTCATCGAACTTACCGGCACCTCCACCGCTTCCATCGAAGACGCCGTTGAGAAGGCCCTGGAACGCGCCCACACAACCCTCAAGAATCTGTGTTGGTTTCAGGTGGTCGAAACCCGCGGCAGCATCACCGAGGGCAAGATCCGCCACTGGCAGGTGACTATCAAGGTCGGCTTCATGATCGAGGAATGAGTGGGCCGGGAACAAAAAACTCCGCGCACGGACAAGCCATGCGCGGAGCTGAGGTTGTTGGAAGCGGGTGGGGGATCAGAACGAGCCATGCAGGCCCACATTGAGGCCGTTGTAGTCGTTGCCGTTGCTGTCGGTGGCAAGTTCACCCAGATACCCGATGTCGCCGAACCAGGTTTCGCCGAATCCGACGATGACCCCGGCACGCAGGATGATGGAATTCTCGGCGAGCTTAAGCGGTGATCTCACCGCAAAGGTGCTCCCTAGGAAGGTTGCGGTATATCCATCGGCCGTGCCTTCATACTCATGCGCCCATTCGGCGCTCACGTACGGGCGGACATTGCTGGTGGCGGTGAACTCCGCACGCAACCCGAGCAGCGAACGCAGGCTTTCCAGTTTGTCAGCACTGTAGTTCATCGCATAGACACCGGCCCCGGGATTGATGCTGCCATCCAGCTTGGCGCTGTTGTATTCCATGCCAAGGGTCGGTCCCCAGGTGCAGAAGCCTTGGTCAATCATGTAGCCGCCGGAGAGCAATGCTTGGAAGCCATCACCAGCGGGTTTGTAATTGATGGCGTTGAGGTGGGTGGTCTCCTCGGCGTGGGACCCGCCGATGTAGCCGTTCAACTGCCAGCCCGTCGCTCCGCCCATGCCTAGATAGGCGCCATAGGACAGCGACGTGATGTCGGTGGCGCTGGAGACGTTGCCGTCCGCATAGGACACCAAAGCACCGAAATGGAAGCTGTCGATGGCCGTGCCGACACCCGCGGTGATGCGGTTGGAAGTGCCGGAATTGGAGTTGTCACTGTAGTTGTAGTTGGCCCACGCGTGATTACTGCTCGGGAACAAGCGGTCCCCGGCATTTTGCTGTTCCACAATGCGGTGGATTTCCCGGGAGCTGACAGCGGCATAGGCTTGTGAGGCTTGGAAATCCGTCGGCTCATAGCCGTTCATCGCGCCTGCCGTGACGGCCGCGTTGCTGTAGTCAAGGTAGGCGAGGAAATCCGCCACGACCGAGTTGCCTGCAGAGGTGGCAACCAGATTGTTGAGGGTCAAGCCGAATTGCTGGCCGAACGAGCTTAGGCCGGGAACCAAATCGTAGCGATGCACCACCTTCACGTTCTGATCAACCCCCGTGCCGACGACGCTCAGTACCATGGTGGAACTGGTGAAGGCACCAAGGCCAGGCGTCGCGATCAGCCCGCTGGTATCCGTTGTTTCAAGCCACAAGCCAGCCGATGCATACGATCCGCTAAGGGACGTTGCAACCAATACCGGAGATGTGGTGCTTTGCAGCGGCACACTGAGGTTGCTGGGCGAAACCAGAATAGTGGCACCTCCCGTGATGGAAGCGTTGCCAGTCACCACGATCTGGTCGTTCGTGCGGGTAACCGGATTCACGTGAGTCAGCAGATTACCACCGGTGACGTTGAACTTCAGAGCCGGACCCCCAGTCGGGGTTAGCGCCAGGCTGCCGAGATTGAGAAAGCCGCCAGACTGGGCAATCGTGGCATTCCAGACGGTGCCGACGCCATTCAACCAACCATTGTTGATCTGGATGGCGGTGGCCGTGCCGGCGACGCCAGTCGTGACATTGCCAGTCTGATTCAGGATGCCAGCCGTCAATGCGGTCCCCACCGTGATGGCGTTGGTGTTGGTGGCACCAACGATGTTAAGAATCCCGGCGTTCACCGTGATGCTAGTGGCGGCGGTGACGGCTGGGACGGCGGGAGTGGAGGTGACGCCACTGATGGTTGTCGTGCCAGTGCCGTCTTTCTGGATGGTTTCAAAGTTGAGCACGTTACCAGTGATCGTCGCGATGCCTGTGCCACTGAAGAAGGCCTTGTCAGTGCCCGCGCCACCGTCCAAATTGCCCGAGATGGTGCCGCCGCTGAGATTCAGGGTGTCATCTCCGCCACCGAAATTCACCGCGAAACCGGCAGGGGCAGCAGCGGTGGTAGTGAGGGCGGTAATCGAACCGCCCGTCATGGTGAGGGTGTCCGGCGCTGTCAAGCCGGCAAAGTCAACGCCCACCGTGCCCAAAATTCTGCCGCTGTTGGTGACGAGGTCAGCGCCAGCGGTCAGGGCCGTAAAGGAAATGCCCGCACCGCCGCTGGCTTGGATCAGGCCGGAGGCCTCGTTGGTGATGGTACCTGGACTTCCGCCGCCGAGCACGGTAATGCCGGCGACTGCGCCGCTAGGCTGCAATGTGCCAAAGTTGTCAAGGGTAACATTGCTCAGATTTATCGTCACCGGAGTGGCGGCCGCATTGCCGATGAGCGTGCTTACCGAGGCGATCGTGATCGTCCCCGGGCTCACAGCGGACGTGATGGAATCGGCATTGACGCCCGGGGTGTTATAGAGGAATGGCGAGGGCGTCGCCGAGATGGCGGTCGCGTGCGCCGTGGTGAGAGTCGCCGCGAGAGCCAGTGCCCGGAGGGCGAGCTTATTGGTGTTTTTCAGTTTCATTATGGTTGTTGGTTGGGATGTGTCTATCAGTTTTGGTGAGATTGGGAAACATGGGGAATCCGCGAAATTGGCACGACCGCCAAGCACCGCCGGGCGGCTTGCGGCGGTGCAACTCGTGCTGGCGCTGAAGTCAATGGGAAGCTCATCTGGCGCGATACTGCCCGTCCGGCATGGAGCGTCAAGAAAATTGTTTTAGGATTTATTAAGCGTTTTTTCGGGCTGGTCCCCATCAAATGCCAGCACTGAGCTGGCGCTCGGCCTCGACCCAATCGGTGGCGGCATGTCCCGAAAGGCCCAGCGCGGTGCGCCTGCGGTAGTTAAGATAGGCGGCCTGGGCGATTTGTTCGCGGGTGGGGCGGGCCGGAGTGGGTTCCGTGGTTGTGGCGGCGGCCGGCTTGGCGGCGGGCTTGGCGGTGCCATCTTGGGCAGGAACTTTCTTGGCGACGGCCTTCTTGGCGGCGGCCGTTTTGGCTGACGGGGTGGCGGATGAGTCCGTGGCGGCGGATTTCTTGGCAGGCATAGGTGTAAGGGGTGGGATTGGGGAAGGAGGCGATTGCCAGCCGCACCATAATTGTTTTTCGCGGGATTGCCAGTCGATCTTGCACGGGGTATGCTCGGGCCGTGGCCGAGGGTTATTCATGGTACCATGCACGCGAAGGGAGAACCTACCGGTTGCCCGGTCCGGAGCATCTTGGCTGGTGGGCGACCATGGCCATGGCGGTCTCGATTTTGCTGCATGTGGCGGTGTTTCTGGTGCTGGATCATTTTAAAATCGGGCTGGATTTTTCCGCACCGCGTGAGCTGGTGACCGAACGGATGAACGTGCAGCAAGTGGAGGAGCGGCCGCTGGAGAGCGAGAGAAGTGCCCCGCCGGAGGATGTGGTGGTGCCGCCGAGCGACGCGGCGGCCTTGCTGGAGGAGGTGGACCTGCTCAGCAAATTGCCCAAAGATCAGGACATCGACATCAAACCGGACGTGCTTGAACCCGAATACGCCTTGCGGATGACCCGGCCGGCCGCGGAAGGGGAACCCGCCGCAGTGGCACCGGATTTTTCCGCAACGATGGAAGTCGAGGCGGATTTGCCGGAGTTGGGGCGCGTGAAGGAAAGCCTGCCGCCGGCCGCCGCCGGGCAAATCACGGTGGATCCCGGGGCAGTGCCGGCCGATGATGTGGATCTGCGCAAATTCACCGAGAACATCCTGAAAAAGGGTGCCAATGGCAGGGTCAAGGGCGGGGCCTTGGACGGAGTGACCTCGCTCGACGACTTGATCGGCCTGCCCGCCAACGTGCTGATCAACAAAAAGACCATGCTGCCCAGCGACTTGCTCTTTGATTTCAACAGCGCGGATTTGCGTGAGAGCGCCAAGGTGGGCCTCATGAAGTTGGGCTTGCTGATCGATCGCAATCCGAACCTTTATTGCTGGATCGAGGGCCACACGGATTTGGTGGGCGGGGACGAATTCAACCTCGATTTGTCGCGGCGTCGCGCTGCGGCAGTGAAGGAATATCTGGTCAAGTCGCTGCGGATGGATGGTGACAAGATCCTGACCCGCGGCAAGGGCAAGGCCGAGCCACTGGTGCTGGCCGGCACCGAGCAGCAGCAGGCACCCAACCGCCGCGTTGAGATCCGCATGCGCAAAACCCCGCCGCCGCCCGAACCGGAACGCCCCGCACCGCGTGCGGCACGCATCGAAGACCCGCCCGGTGCCGCACCCGCGGAAGAGCCCAAGAGGGCCGCGCCAGCGGAAACGCCCAAGCGAGCCGCGCCCGTGGAAGAGCCCAAAAAGGCTGCGCCGGTGGAGGTGCCAAAGGCATTGCCGGTGGAGCAGCAGGATCCGGCGGAAGTCTTGCGTCCGGTTGAAATTCCCCGGGCGAAAGCCGTGGAAGAGTGACCTTGGCCGCAAGCCTTGGCCGCCACTGGCTCTGGCTGAACGGATCCGGAAAACCGCAGATCGACCCGGTCTTCCTAACAACCCGTAGCGCCGCAATACCCCGCGTGCCTGCTCCTCCGGATCGTCGGAGCTCGGGCAATAACCGTGCCGCAAGATCACGCGGAAAACCAGCGACGGTCGCAGACCTTCGCTACATTTGATGCAAAAATTCCAATATCGCCGCGGCGGACGTCTTCGACATGTTAGGCAGCGCGGCGATCTCGGCCACATTGGCGATCTTGAGGCGTGCCACGCTGCCGAATTTTTCCAACAACATTTGTTTGCGCCGGGGCGACATGCCGGGGCAATCATCCAGCAGGCTCTCCTTCATGCGGCGGCGGTAAAGCAATTCGTTGTAACCGTTGGCGAAGCGGTGGGCCTCATCGCGGATGCGCTGGAGCAGCTTGAGGGCGCCGCGCTCATGGGGGATGCGCAGCGACTGACTATGGCCGGGGATGAATACCTCCTCGTGTTGTTTGGCCAGGCCGATGACGGGCAACTCGTGGAGCCCGAGCGCATTGAGTTCCCTGACAGCCATTCCGAGCTGCCCCTTGCCGCCATCCACGATCACCAGATCCGGTAACACGATCCGCGCCCGCCCCTCGCCAGCCAACCGCCGCTGGGCTTCCATCACTTCCTCCTGGCTCACCTCCGCGTCGGGATCCGCCGCGGCGTTTTCCAACAGGATACGGGCGTAACGGCGGCGGATCACTTCCGCCATGGAGGCGAAGTCATCCTGGCCCGGCACCGTGCGGATGCGGTAGCGGCGGTAGTTTTGATTGTCGGGCCGGCCATCGGTGAAGCGCACCATCGAAGCCACGATGTGGTTGGAGGAGACATTGGAAATATCGAAGCACTCCATCACCCGCGGCGGGCCGGCCAGATGCAACAGTTCGCCCAGTTCGGCAAGATCCTCGGCCGGCTTCACCGTGCTTGGCAGACCGCGGCCGCGGGCAAACTGGCGAGTCGGACTGAGCGTCTTCTCGAGATTGCGAAGGATGTCGCGCAGCGTCGCGGCACGCTCGAAGTCGAGTTGCTCCGCCGCCTTCTCCATTTCCCCCACCAACCCGTCTAACAACTCTCGCCGGCCCTTGCCCTCGAGAATCCGGCAGGCTTCTTCGACGCGGGCCAAGTACGCCTCGCGCCCGATGCGGCCGATGCACGGCGCGGAACAATTGCGGATGATGTCGGCATTGCAGTGGCGGTAGTCGATCTCGCCGGGCGCGAGCGGGCGGCAGACCCGAAATCCAAAATGGCGGTTGAGCCACGAGAGCGTCTCGCGCAAGGCGCTGGAGTGCGGGAACGGCCCGAAATAGCGTGAGCCGTCGTCTTTCTTCATCCGCGTCATCACCAGCCGCGGCCAGCGATCTGCGAGGCGGATTTTCACCAACAGGAAACGCTTGTCGTCGCGAAACGCCACGTTGTAGCGCGGCCGGTAGTCCTTGATGAGCTTGCCTTCCAGTAGCAACGACTCCTCCTCGTTGCGGACGATGTGGATCTCAAAATCATGCACCGAGTCGATCAAGGCCCGCGTCTTCAGATCGGCCCGCGTCTTGCGCGACGCCATGAAATACGAGCCGAGCCGCTTCTTCAAATCCCGCGCCTTGCCCACGTAGATGATTGTGCCCAAGCGGTCGCGCATCAGATAGACCCCCGGCTGATGCGGAACCTCGCGAAGCTTGGCTTTGAAATCGGGATCGGGCATGGCAGGCGGCGGGCGCCGCCCATTGAAAGGTGCGGCGGCGGCAAATCAAAATCAAAAAAATTCGCCGCAGGCCGGTCCGGGGCCAGCGGAATTGACCAAATCCGCGGAAATAGCCGGGATTCTTGTCACGTATCCTAAGCCGCCCCAAGCCAAGGCTTGCGTTGGGGTGGCCCTACGCTACGATTCTGCCACCGAACCTCATGAATTGCCGCCTATTGACTGCTGCGGGGATCTCCCTATCCGTGCTTTCCGCATCTGCCGCCGAATCCTCCGCGCCCGCCAACGGCGCCGGGGTCACGATCCTACAGATGAACTTCCTCGAAGTCCTCTCCAAAGGCGGGATCATGATCTATCCGCTCGCCGTGCTCTCCGTCATCATGGTGGTGCTCATCCTCATTTTCGTACTCACCATCCGCCGCAACGCCGTGGTGAGCGACCGCTTCATGAACGCCGTCGAGGCCATGCTGCGCAAGCGCGACTACCTCGGCCTCATCGCCTACAGCCACCGCCAGAACGAATGCATGGCCCGCATCACCCAGAAAATACTGGATTTCATCCTGAACAATCCCGGCATCCCGTTTGAAAACGTCCGCGAGGTCGCTCAGACCGAAGGTTCCCGCCAGGCGAGCATGCTGACCTCCCGCATCACCTATCTGGCGGACATCGGCTCGATCGCGCCGATGATCGGCCTGCTCGGGACAGTCATCGGCATGATCAAGGCGTTCATCGAGATCGCCGCGGGAAAAGTTCCCGGAGTGCGCGAAATGGGCCTGGCGCAGGGGGTTTCCGAGGCGCTGATTGCCACCGCATGCGGCCTCGCCATCAGCATCACCGCCTTGTCGTTTTATTCCTATTTCCGCGGACGTGTGCAAAAGTACATCGCGGAACTGGAAGCCGCAGCAACCCATGTCGTCGCCCTGTTGCACGCGCAATTCGAGCGGCAGCAACCGCACTCCCACGCTTATCCGGTGGCGGGAAAACGCCCTCGCGAGGATTACCCGCTGGGCGCGCCCTTGCCCCACGGCGCGGATCGTCCGGACCTCCACGGGATCTAACCAAGGACCGACCATGAAATTCGCCAATCGTCAACTCCCACCGATCGCCATGCAGTTGGCACCGATGATTGACATTTTACTGCTGCTGCTGAGCTTTTTCATCATCAGCCAACAATTCAGCCGCTCCGAGACCGAACTCAACGTCTCGGTCCCCACCGCCGAGGAAGGTGTGCAGAAAAACCGCGCGCGCGGTGAAATCATCATCAACGTCCTCGCCGACGGCTCGCTCAAAGTCGAAGGCAGCGGCGTGGACCTGAGCCAACTGCGCGACAAACTTGCCGCTGTGTCCAAACAGTTCAAGAACCAACCGGTGCGCATCCGCGGCGATGGCCATGTGAACTACCAACGCATCGTCGAAGTGATCGATACCTGCCAGAGGGCCGGCATTTGGAACATTTCCTTCGCCACCCAGCGCCCCGAGCCGTCTAACAAGTGATCCCCGTGGTGATCCGCTCCATCAGGCCCTCCTCCCCGCACCCGTGAAACGCATCCCCGCCCTCCTGCTTCTCGCCTGTGGCACCCTCGGTGCCCAAGCACCGCGTGCCGAACCGGTGGCGGATCCCAACCTGCGGGCGGACCCTTCCATCGACTTGTTCGCCCGCGGCAAAAACCTTTACGATGCCGCCCAAAGCAGCACCGATCTGGACAACCGGCAGGCCGGCTTTCAGCGTGCCTCGGAAATTTTCACCAACTATCTGAATGAATTTCCCAACCACCCGAATGCCGAAATGGCTTGGTGGTATTTGGGCAACAGCCACTATCAAGGCGGTCAGATCGATGAAGGCAAGCGCTGTTTCCACACCCTGCTCAACCGCTACGGCAAGGGCAAATGGGCCGCCGCCGCCGCCTACACCCTCGCCGCGGACCACTACAATAAAACCGAATACAACCTGGCCGCCCCGCTCTTCGAACGCTTCGCCCAAAACGCCGCCAAGCCCGACGACCGCGCGCGCGGCAATTATTTCGCCGGCACTTGCTACCGCCTGCTCGGACAGGACCGCGAAGCCATCGGTGCCTTTCAAAAAGTCCTCGACGATCCCGCCGGGGTGTTGTTCGCGCCACAAGCGAAACTCGGCCTCGGCCACCTCGCGGCCAAGGCCGGCAAACTCGCCGACGCCATGGCCCTCTACGAACAAATCGTCGCCTCGCCCTGCCAAATCAAGCTCCGTGGCGAGGCCGCCCTGCACGCCGCCCTCACCGCCACCAAACTCGACAAACCCGACATCGCCGAGAAATACCTCAACCTGGTGATGACCACCCCAGGGATGGAAGCCTTCCGCTTGGATGCGCAAACCGCCCTGATGGCCAGCCACTTCGCCGACAAGGACTACGACAAGGTCATCGAGAGTTTTCGCAATGCCACGCTCAAGGCCGAAGGCGAAAAGGAAGCCACCCGCCTGATGCTCGTGGCCCGCTCCTATCTGCGCCTGAAAAAGCCCACCGACGCCCTCACTTACTTCCGCGAAGTCGAGCGCCTCGTGGCCCCGGAACACGACTTGGCGTTCCAGGCATCCTACTATCGCTTGCTCTGCTTTTTCGACATCGAAGGCCGCCACCTGCCCGATCAAGTGGACGCATTCCTCGAACTCTATCGCAAGTCCAGGCCCGATGACCCGCGCATCCACACCGCGATGTTGATGAAGGCGGAAGCCCTCTTTTCAAGCAAGAATCTGCCCGCGGCCGCCAAGCTTTACAACGAAATAAACGCCGCACGGATCAGCGAGAAGAATCGTCCCGGCCTGCTCTATCAGCGCGGTTGGTGTTTGGCCGAAGCCGGCGATTCCCAAGGGGCCATCCGCTCGCTCAGTGATTTCATCAGCAAGTATCCCGGCGACCCGCGATTGTATTCCGCCATCGCCAAGCGTGCCACTGCCTACGCCGCCAGCGCCGAACCGGCCAAAGCCATCAAGGATTTCGAACGCCTCACCGCGTCCGGCACCCCCGCCGAACTCACCTCGTTCGCCTGGCTGGAAAGTGCCCGCATGCGCCGCACCGAAGGCAACCTGCCGGACATGATCGCCCGCTACAAAGGCCTGCTCGACAACGTCAAGGACCTCAACCCCAAACTCCAAGCTGAAGCCAATTACTGGATCGGCCAGGGACTCACCAAGACCAATGCCTCCAAGGACGCCATTCCCTATCTGGAAAAAGCCCGCAGCCTGCGCCCGGACACCTACGCCAAACACGCCGGCCTGCTCTTGACCCTCGGTTATTTCGCCGCCCAGGACTCGCACAACCTTGCCTCCGAAATTGATCTCGCCATCAAGGACAAGTACGAAACCGACATCCCCGAACAAGTCCTCCAGTGGGTCGGCATGCAGGAATACAACGCCGACCATTTCGCCGCCGCCGCCCGCTTCCTCGCCCTCGTCGCCAACCCGAAAGAACCCCGCGAAACCCCCAAGGAAGTCTGGCGTTACCTCGCCAAGGCCCGCCTCGAAATCGGCGACGCCCAAGGTGCCCTCGAGGCCGCCAGCAACGTCCTCGAGGTCGAGGACAGCCCCGGCTGGAAAGCGGATGGATTGTTAGACCGCGGTCGCGCCCTGCTCGCCCTCAAGCGCCCGGCCGACGCCCGTACCGCCACCGACGAAGCCCTCTCCCTGCATCCCCAGGGACGCACCATGGCCGGCCTGCGCATCCTCTCCGGCGATCTCAAATTGCTCGACAAGGATCTCGCCGGAGCTGCCGCAGAATACTCCATCGTCGTCCAGTTTCACGACGACAAGGACCTCAAGCCGCTGGCCCTCGACAAGCTCATCGCGATTCTCGAAAAACAAGGCGACGCCGCCGGTGCCGAAAAATACCGCCGTCAATTGCAAGCCGAGTTTCCTAACTGGAAACCACCGAAACCCTGACCCTGGCGAGGTGAGGGATGGTAATCAGTGCCGGGCGGAGGGAGCGGCTGTGGCCTCGAAGATGATCGGGCCGCGGTCCGCGCCGAGTTGGGCTTCGCGGTGCGAGATTCGACGGTCGTGGTTGATGTCATAGGCGGCCATCACCCGGTCCAATTCGGCGGGAGTCAGGCTGAGGGTGCCCTCGGCGCGGAGACCGTCCGTGAGTTCCTTGCGGGTCAGGAAGCCATCGCCATTGTGATCGAAGCGATCAAACTTCTGCACCAGCCCGATCATCTGGCGCTGGCGTGCGGAGGGCGCTTCGGGCACGGGGGCACAGCCGAATAACATGCCAAACAGCGCAATAATCAGATAGATGAGGAAGAGGAAACTGGTGCTCACGGCCCGAATCAAAGCACACCGGACTGCATAGGCAAGCCTGGAAACCGGCACGGGCAACAACTTTCTTGATAATAGGAGACTCCTTTGGTTGGAGTTGCGGTGGCCGGGGATCGCCTATGGAGCACTCCGGAGCAGGACGGGATCAGGACGACTTGCGGAGGTGGACGGGGAGGATGTTCAACTGCTCGCGGTATTTGGCGACGGTGCGGCGGGCGATCTTGATGCCTTGTGCGGCGAGTTGTTTGGTGAGGGCGGCGTCGGTGAGGGGTTTGGCCGGGGGTTCGCGGCCGATGAGTTGCTGGATGGCCTCGCGCACGCCGGAATTGGAGACTTCCTCGCCATCGCCGGTGTGGTAGCCGGAGGCGAAGAACGCGCGCATTTCCATCAGCCCGTGAGGGGTGAGCAGATACTTGCCTGCCACCGCCCGGGAAATGGTGGCGTTGTGCATGTTGAGTTCTTCGGCGATGCTGGTCATGGTCAGCGGGCGCAGGTGGCGCGGACCTTTTTCAAAAAACAGCGGTTGGTGCTCGATGATCTTGTGAGCGATGGCGAGGATGGTTTCCTGGCGCAGGGAGATGGCGCGGATCAGGCTGCGGCCATCGCTGATTTGATCGCGCAAAAACTGCCGGGTTTTGGCATCCACACCATTGCTGCCCAACATGTCCTTGTAAAAATCGTTGAGTCGCAGATTCGGCAGGTGCTCGTTGGTGAGTTGGGCCAGCCAATGTCCGCCAGCCTCGCGCTCGATGATCACGTCCGGGAGAATGTGCGGGTTCGCCGTGGGATCAAACTCGCCACCCGGATTGAGCGAGAGGTGGCCGATGCTGGCCGCGGCCGCGGCGACGCGTTCCTCGCTGGTGCCCAGGGCGCGCGCAATTTGCGGATAGTGCTTGCGAGCCAGCGCTTCGAGGTGATCGCGCACGATCTTGTATTCGAGGCTGTCCTTGCGGCCGCTGTGCTCGAGTTGCAGCAGCAACGAGTCGATCATGCCGGAGGCACCGACTCCGGGCGGGTGAAACGACTGCACGAGTTTGAGAGCGGCATCCAACGTTGCCGCTGGCAAGCCGAGACGGGTGCTGAGTTCTTTCGCCGGCAGGTCGAGAAAACCGCGGGAGTCGAGATTGCCGAGGAGGGCTTGGGCGGCCTGGCGGATTTGCGGTTCGACCATCGAGAGGTCGAGTTGTTGCTGCAAATGCTGCTGCAGCGATTCCGGCGCAACGATCGAGTCGTAGAAATGTTGGCGGCGCTCTTCGTCGTCCGCACTCCAGGGCGAGGTGCTACCGCTGGTGATGGCGTAATCGCGCCGGTCGTCGTCGGTTTTATTGAAACGCTCCAGGGCATCCTCGCTGTTGGGATTGGCAGCGTCCGCATCCAGCGACACCGAATCAATCGCCTCCTCCAGCACCGGATTGGTTTCCAGAGCCTGGCGGACAAGTTGCGACAACTCCATGCTGCCGACCTGCAAAATCTCCAGACTCTTGCGCATCTGCGGCGCAAGTGTCTGCTGCTGGGATAGCGACTGCTGGAGCGAAGCTTGGGACATGGCGGCAATGGCTTTGCCGAGTCCATTCAAGCAGCTCTACCCGCGAAATGAAAGCAAAATTTGTGCCAAAGCTGATGATTTTTTCGGAAGTGGACCGCGCCGCCCTCTGTGCGGTCCTCGGCAATTGTGCAAGCCCTCGGGATGTGATTTGGCCGCAGCAACCACCCGTGCACAGCGCCAGACTGTGATAGCAATCAAAGACATCCGACATCACCCCCCCGGCGGCAAAAACCTCCGGCCAACTCCGCACTGCCCCGCGATTCCCGCCCGGAATGGCGGCAATTTCGGAAAGGTTTAACGAATCATTGTGACGATCGTCAGAATGATTTGCTAACAAAAACCGCAATTCACCCGGTTTTCCGCCCGGAATGGCGGGAATTTCGGAAAAGTTTAACGAATCATTGTGACGATCGTCCGAATGATTTGCTGACAATCCTGCCGCGGGTCGATGCTTTCAACGGACTGGAAACACGGGCGCAGTGGTTTCGCTCCTATATCAGGTGTCTTGCTGCGCCGGTTGGGAGGGAAGCGCGGGGTGGCCGTGATCCACCGCTTGGGCGGCGGTCTCCGCGGCGGCAAGCCGTGCTCGCTCTGCTCGCTCTGCCTGCTCAGTGGCGGCATGCCCGGCGGTTGCCTTTTCGGCGGCAAGGCGCTCCAGTTCCGCATTTTCTGCGGCTGCCTTCTCAGCGGCGAGACGTTCTTGCTCCGCCTGTTCGGCGGCGGCTTTCTGAGCGGCAAGGCGGGCTTGCACGGCCTGCTCGGCGGCGGCCTCTTCTGCTGCGACGCGTTCTTGTTCGGCCTGTTCGGCGACCGCTCTCTCTGTGGCAAGACGTTGGTGCTCCGCCTGCGCGGCCGCGGTCTTCTCAGCAGCCAAGCGTTCTTGCTCGGCCTGTTGGGCGGTGGCATGCTCTGCGGCGCGACGGTTTTGTTCGGTCCTGGCGGCGGCGGCTTGCTCGGCGGCGATGCGCTCCGCCTCTTTTTGGGCGTTGAGCGCTTGGAGGCGGGCGACTTCCTCCTTGGCGTCGGCAACCTTGTCCGATCCGCCTGATTTATTAGAAAGGCGTTCGGCCAACTCCATGGCGGGCAGGAGGCTCACCGTGTCGGTGGAAGCGGCGGAGGATTTGGGGGTGGCGGCTTCGAGTTGGGTTTGGACCTTGACAAGGGTTTGCGCGGTGGCGGCTTCCTGTTTGCGCAGCTCGCCGATGACGCGCGTGGAGTTGGTTAGATTCTCGCGGAGTCGGTCGATCTCGGCTTGGAGAGCCAGGGAATTGTCAGGGCGGGCCTCGAGGATGGCGAGGGCTTCGCGGGCTTTGGAAAGCTCGTTTTCGAGGGCGAAGGTACGGTCGCGCTGGCCTTTGTTAGCCTCGGCGGTGGAGGAATTGAGGGTATTGAGGGTATCGCGGCTCTTCTTGAGATCGGTTTCGAGGGCTTGGATGCGTTTCTGGTCGGCCTCCAGGCGGTGTTGGGCATCGGCAAGATCCTTGGCGGCTTTTTCGAGGGATTGCTTGGAGACGGTTTTGGCCTGGAGGGTTTCGAGTTCGAGTTTGAGTGATTTTTGAGCGGACTCGGACCTGGCGAGGGCGTTTTCGAGTTTTTTGACGCGCTCGCGGGCCGGCAGATCATCCTGGACGTGTGGTTTGCTGCTGGAAACCACCGGGGCGTGGAATTTGCGACGCAGCCACCAGCCAAAGCAGCCGAAGAGGGCGGCGGTGACGGCAAGCAGGGGGAGGAGTTTGATGATAAACCAGAGGTTTCCGGGGACGTTCATGTTAGGGGGGGATGGGAGTTGCTA
>Ga0073936_10002379_pt1 | contig 28092 bp, 18 predicted proteins | sample AliMusrvi5mmetaG_FD_87041 | JGI IMG/M metagenome (GOLD analysis project Ga0073936, IMG submission 87041) | Freshwater lake bacterial and archeal communities from Alinen Mustajarvi, Finland, to study Microbial Dark Matter (Phase II) - Alinen... | ecosystem: Environmental > Aquatic > Freshwater >...
ATTTACATACTGAATAAAAACATTAGCTTTGACTCATATTAAATTTGAATTCTCTAGGCATTAATTCTGTAATTATTTGTATTGATAAAAATACACTTAAAATTAGTAAACAGCCCTTAAACTTTACAAAGTTCTAAAATATTTTTCCATTAAATAGCCATGAAATCACAAACCAAACAGTTTAAAATATTTTTCATGGCTATTCCATTTGGCCACTAAAACACAAATTATATGCAAATGAAACATAAGATTTTAGTTATCGATGATGAAAAAAGTATCCGTCTATTATTGGAGAATTTTCTTTCAAAAAATTATGACGTAGTAAGCAAAAATGATGGAATTGAAGCGCTTGAATGGTTAGAAGGCAACCTACCGGATTTGATAATCTGCGACATTCAAATGCCGAACATGGATGGTTATCTGTTTATCGATAAAGTTCGTCAACGAGGCTTTACAAAACACACTCCGCTAATAATGTTATCAGGCGTAGAAAGTAGCAAAGAACGCATCAAATGTTACCGCTTGGGAGCTCAGGATTTTCTGGCCAAACCATTTAATCCTGAAGAATTGGCAGAATTGATATCAAAGAATCTGTTTCCTGTACATTATGCCTTAAAATGGTAAATAAGGTTGTTTCGCATGATATGCAGGCGACAACAATCTAATCTTTTTTATTGACAAATATTATGGAAAAACTAATAAAAATTCTTTATATAGGCTGGTCAACCTCGGGTATTGATGAACTTCGTTCTCATACCGAGATTTCAGTGGTTCAAAAATCTAATGCCCTTGAGGCTGTAAATTATCTCAAATCAGGAAATATTCCGGATGCAGTTATTTCGGAAATGGTTCTGTCAGGCGGAGACGGTTTGGGTATGCATCAATGGCTTCGCGACAGACCTGAATTCGACAATATAGCTTTCATATTGATTTCACATGAATTCCGGGAGCAATTAATCAGAACAGCTTTCGAAACTAAAATAGACGATTTTTTTGTACTCCCTCTACCAAAGGCTGAAAGTATGGTTGGAAGAATCCGGTTTTTAGTTGATTTCAGAACAAAGTACCCTCATACTTCAAACGAAATATCTGATATTAAGGAAATTAAATATAAAATGCCGCTCTCCAAACGACTATTTGACTTACTGGTAGCCATCAGTGCATTAATCGTTCTTTCTCCCATATTATTGTTAATCGTAATTGCGATCAGGCTGGAATCGAAGGGAAAGGTCTATTATATTTCGAAAAGGGTTGGACGTGAGCCTTTTGACTTTTATAAACTTCGTTCAATGCGGGTAGGTGCAGACAAAGAATTAAACAAACTTGCCAAGGATAAGAATCAATATTCTACTGCCTCAGAGCAATCCGAGATCGACTTTACCAAACCCTGCCCTAAATGTGTCGAATTGGCAGACGGAGGTACTTGTTCACCTATCCTGCATATTGGGACCCATAAGATTTGTGATTACTGGTACAATATCCAGAAAAAAGGTGTCGCAAAAACAAAATCTGCATTTATAAAGATATCAGATGATCCTCGAATAACTAAAGTAGGAAAATTTATCCGCAATACCAGTATCGATGAACTCCCTCAGCTGATCAATGTTATAAAAGGAGATATGTCAATTGTTGGTAACCGGCCACTTCCGGTCTATGAGGCGGAATTATTAACCCGCGGATTTCTGTCCAAACGATTCCTTGCTCCGGCTGGAATAACCGGCTTATGGCAAGTCGAACTACGGGGAAAAGGTGGAGTGATGTCTGAAGATGAAAGAATGCGGTTGGATAACGAATATGCTGACCACTTTATTGGAGACAACTACTCCTTTTGGTACGATCTTAAATTAATTCTAAGAACTGTGCCTGCACTGTTTCAAAAGGATACAGTCTAAGAAGTGATGATTTTAGTATATTTGCATTAAAAGGAATAATACAGTACATAAAATATCCGATTACATTAATGGTGATTCAAATATTCGATAAGCATTTTCCGGTGAAGTTTAATTTTTATTTTCAAATTGTCAGTTTGATTTTACTGGCAACGCCTTGTTGGTCGCTCGCACAGGAGTTCAAAGACTTCGATATAATGAAAGATAACATCGAATTTATGCTTCCGCCACTTGAAACAATTATAGACTCGGCTATTGCAAAAAATCCTTATGTAAAATTCCGCGATCTGCAAATTGATATCAACAATTCCAAATTAAAAGGGTTTAAGATGGATTGGACCAGGAATCTGGGTGTGCAGTCAGATTACTTATATGGAACATTTGATAATGTATCATCCAATGCAGCACAGGGATCAAGTCCGGCAATGTTAACGACCCGGAGTACACAACTTAATTATGGAACCGGAGGGTTCATAAGAATTCCATTATATGATTTAATCAGCCGTAAAAACACAATAAGGGGAGCCAGAGCAGAAGTTGAACAGGCAAAAAATTATGCATTGGAACAACGAACTGAACTCAGACAAATTGTCATAAAACAGTACAATGATTTGATTATCAAACAACGACTTTTAAAAATAAAAATAAAATACGCGGAAACGGCCAAAATAAATATGGAAATGGTCCAAAAACAATTTTTGAATGGAGTCGTATCGCTTGCAGATTATTCAAGTATTTCAGAAAGTGTTGCCAGAAGTGAAGCTGAGCTTGAAACATCGAAAATGGATTTCAAAACGGCTTATATGATTCTTGAAGAAATTGTCGGAATAAAATTTAATCTTACCTCAAAATAAACAGATTAATGACAATAATTGGTTTCCTACGGTTATTGAGAAAGCATTTGGTTCTACTGCTTTTCACACCTGTATTGATGGCTGGACTAGTCATGTATTTTACAAAGAGTCCGAACTTCACCTATTCTTCTGAAACGACTCTCTACACGGGATTGGCCTCCGGATCAAGTGTTGAGATGGGTAAATCACTTAATTATTTTGCGACAAATACCGACTTTGACAATCTTATTAATGTTATCAATTCAAGGGAGACCCAACAAGAGGTAGCAATCAGATTGTTAGCTCTGCATTTAATGCTTTTGAAACCCGATCCTCGATACATTTCTCCAAAGTCTTTCGATTATCTAAAAAAAATCACTCCCGGCTACGTAAAGTCTTTAGTTGTCCAATCAAATCAAAAAAAAATTCCTTCAAATTCTAAGGCAGCTCCCCTCCCCCGAAAAACTGAATCTGGTTCTCCGACACCACAGTATCAAGCAATTAAAAAACACACTGTTACAGCAAACGAAACACTTTTCTCGATTGCCCGTAAATATGAAACAGTAGTCGACTCAATCAAGCGATTAAATGGGCTGACAGGTAATAATATTCGGGTCGGACAAATTTTGCAGATCACCAGCCAAATCTTTGATAATCCGGTTCTGGCTTCAAAAGATACCATCGAAACAATCATTCAAAAGGATAGTAGTTCCACTTTCTCCTTTTCAAAGCTTTATGCTTCCTCTCAGGGCACTAAACTGCTTCCAGCCTCAATCGACGAATCCGAATATGAGCTGACAGTAAGGAATCTAAAAGACCTTGTCATTAAAAGTGACACTAATTTTGTCTCTCACCTTCTCAATTATGAAGACCCTCATTATTCAATTACCGCAATCTCTTCAATCAATGTCCAGCGAATTGGCAGCAGCGACCTTGTCAAGCTTAAGTATACTACAGATGATCCTGGAATTTGCCAGCAAACGTTGGTTTTATTTACAGAAGTATGTATCAAGAATTATAAGATTCTAAAGGAAAACCGATCGGATGCAGTAGTGAAATATTTTGAATATCAGGTAAATCAGGCTACTCAAAAATTAAAAACCGGAGAGGATAAACTCCTTGCATTTAATAAGGATAATAACATCATTAACTACTACGAACAAAGTAAGGCAGTAGCTGTGGCTAAGGAAGCCCTGGATGTAGATTATAACAATATGAGAATTAAGCTTGCCGGAATTGAGGCCGTAATTAAGCGGCTTGAAGAGAAACTGGAAAGTCAGCACAAAATACAACTTAAGAGCGCCCCCATAATTGAAAAAAGGGACCAACTTAGCCAAATCAATGTAAAAATTGCTACTGCTGAGACCATTGGCTATGGAAATTCATCTGACGGGAAAAATCTGCCAATTCTTAAAGCCAAAGCAGAAAAACTTAAAGATGAAATCCGTGAAGCAGTTGGCGAGCTTTATCATTTGGGAAATACAACTGAAGGACTTCCAATAAGTAGTCTTCTTAATGAATGGATTACAAATGTGGTTAACTATGAAGATATTAAAGCAGGTCTTGGCGTGCTGGCAAAAAGAATTCAGGATTTTCAAAAACAATATGAAATTTATGCTCCGGCCGGAGCCAACCTGAAGAGAATTGAGCGCGAAATCTCTGTTTCAGAACAGGAATTTCTGGAATTATTGCACGGTTTAAATCTAGCTAAACTCAAAATGCAGGATCTCGAATTATCTTCAAATCTCAAGGCAGTTGATCACCCATTTTATCCACTGACCCCTAACCCTACCAAAAGAAAGATTTTAATATTGGGAGCTGCATTTTTCGGCTTTCTGATTGTTTTTGCCGCCATTTTGGCACTTTCATATTTTGATGAGACACTCAAAAATCCCAAAAAAGCGTCAAAAATCATCAAATTAAATCCTTTAGGTGTATTTCCAAAGATTTATCTTAAATCAGAAATCCAGAATTTTCAATCCATTGCACAACGGCTTCTTGAATTGATTGTTCAACAGATAGAACTTTTAAAAAAGGAGAAAACTTCACCCAGTGAACCTTTTCAGATTGTCCTTTTTAGCAGTTCAAATAATGAAGGCAAAACGATAATTTCGCAAAATTTAGCCTCTTTGCTCAAAAGAATAGACAATAAGGTAATCGTAATAAGACACTTAACCAATAGCAACAAACAACAAACAACTCAGGGTTTCAATCCTGGTATGTCAATCACACCTGATGCAAAAAAAAGACCGGTAAAAAGCTTCTCATTGATAAACTGGCTATTTGGATATTCGGATACCAGAGTCGATTACAATAGTCCATTTCTTAACGAATATGGAACCTCTCTTTCTGAAGATGAATATTTTAATTACACGATTACCGAAGATTTTCTGCATGTTAAGGATTATAAAGAGTTGTTAATCAGAAATAACTATTCGGTTAATTTTAAGCCTGACTATGTGATCATCGAACTCCCGGCTATTCTTTATTTTCCTTATCCTTCAGGCCTGGTTTCTTCGGCAGATTTACCTGTTCTCATTTGTCGCGCAAACAGAGAATGGTCTCCGGCGGATCAGGGTACTTTAGAGAACATTTCCAAAGTAACCTCTCAAAACCCGATGTTTTTGCTTAATGGCGTAGAAATGGATGTTGTCGAATCAATACTTGGAGAATTACCAAAAAAAAGAAATTGGATACGCAGGCTGGCAAAAAAGATAATTCTATTAAATTTTTTTTCAGCAAACCGGCCATAACATAAATTAGACATTCAAATTTTAAGCACTGGAATAGATCTGATTAAAACAATATATTGAAACTAAAACCTGAAAACCTTGTTCTTCCGATTCTAAGTTTAAATTTATAAAATTATACCTGTGAAGAATACAATTAAAAAAATATCTAAAGAAGCAAATTTCCTATCTCTTGCAGGAAATATTACCATTGCTTTTTTCGGCTTTGCAGGTTTTGCATTGATTGCAAGAAATTTCCCACTGGAGATATTCGGACAATGGGTATTATATATTTCAGCAGGTGCCTTTATTGAAATGTTTAGATTTGGAATTACCAATACTGCCGTTGTAAGATACTTGTCGGGAGTCGAACACGAAGAACGTTTGAAATTTATCGGTTCCAATGGGTTTATTGGTTTGATTACTACAACTTTAATAGCATTTATTATTTTATTGTGTCATCTTTATTTCCCTGTCCCAATTAAAAATGCGGGTTACGAACTCTTTTTTACCTGGTATCCTGTAAATGCCTTTTTAAATCTTCCTTATAACAACGCTCTTGTCATTTTGCAAGCTGATCAGAAATTTAAGAAAATGTTATTTATCAAATCCGTTGAAAGCGGAGCATTTTTCATTCTGTTGGTTATCAACTATTTTTTCCTGAAGATGACAATTGTTGAGTTGGTAATTTCTCAACTAATTATAAATCTAATCTCTTCAGCAATTTGTATTGCGGCTGGATGGGATGGACTCAGATACCTGAGTCATGCCACAAGACGTACCAACAAAATTCTGCTTGATTTTGGGAAATATACCACTTTTACTTTAATAGGATCCAATTTACTTCGAAGTGCCGATACCCTGATTATCAGCGTAAGTCCTTTAGGTACAGCTGCAGTCGCACTTTACAGTATCCCACTGAAACTCACAGAAATTCAGCAAATACCACTTCGCAGTTTTGTTGCAACAGCATTTCCCAAAATGTCGAAAGCAAGTGTTCAGGGAAAAATTGACGAAGTAAAAGATCTCTTTTATGCCTATAGTGGAACCATGTCTATCTTATTTATATTCATATCTGTTTTCACCTTTATTTTTGCCGATTTTTTCGTCTTGCTTCTGGGAGGCAGTAAATTTATGGGATCATATCCTGCCATTGGAGCCAATCCTGTAGTAATTATGAGGATATTTTCAATTTACGGATTATTGCTTCCAATAGACCGGATGACCGGAGTTTGTCTCGACAGTATCAATAAACCCGGAAAGAACCTGGTGAAAGTTGGATATATGGTAGTCGCCAACATTATTGGTGATCTAATTGCCGTTTTTATTTTTAAATCATTGATTTTGGTTGCTGTCGGATCCATCCTTTTTTCAATTATTGGGGTCTGGGTAGGGTTTTATTTTCTGGATAGAGAGCTCCGTCTCAATTATCGTAAAATACTCACCTCTGGCATTAATTTTTACAAGAATTTGTATTTTAAAATCAGATATAATCAATTATAGATCATATTAATTTGTTATATATCAAATTATTAATTTAAATCACTATGCAAAATAATGCAAATCTATTCGAAATACAATCGGGTTCCAACAAGTTGGGAACTCCGAGGTATATCGTTTCAATAATTTGCATAGCAGTCGTTTGTTCCTTGCTCATCGGTAAAATGGGTATATCTGTTGGCGTAATCTTTATTCTGCTTCCATTTGTCGCGGTTTATCTGAATATGCTCTTTAATCACCCGATCGTCGGATATTATTCTGCGGTTGCCCTTGGGTTTGTATTACTTGGATTAGGGCGATACGTGAGTGGTGACCTTCCGATTGGTCTAGCAATGGACGGAATACTGGTTCTAACTTATATCGCGTTGATATTTAATAATTTCTATGGGGAAATTAATTGGAAGGCCACAAATAAGGATGCTACATTTCTCGCATTAGCGTGGTTTGGTTATTCGCTTCTTGAGGTGATCAATCCAGAGTCGCATAGTTTTGCTGCCTGGTTTGCCGGAATGCGTGGGGTATCATTTTACATGGTCTTAATGGTTCCGCTGGCATTAATCTTTATAAACACAAACCGCAAACTGGATTTGTTCCTCTATTTATGGGGAATCTTTTCCATATTAGCTTCCATCAAAGGGATTATGCAAAATACATTAGGAGTTGATTCCTTCGAAAAAGCCTGGCTGGATGCAGGCGCTGCTGAAACCCATATCTTGTTCGGAAAACTTCGCATTTTTTCATTTCTAAGTGATGCGGGACAATTTGGAGCCAATCAGGGCTATTCGGCAGTTGTGGCAATGATTATTGCAATGGCAGTCAAAGAATTCAGGATAAAGCTGTTCTTTATAACTGTCGCTTTATTGGGATTCTATGGAATGTTGTTGTCCGGAACACGGGGTGCCATAAGTGTTCCACTTGCCGGATTCGCCGTATATTTTTTCATCAAAAGAAACACCGCAGTTATGATTTCTGGTATAATTGCCTTAATTCTTGTTTTTGTTTTCTTTAAATATACAATGATTGGACAAGATAATCAGCAGATCAGAAGGATGCGTTCTGCCTTCGATCCCAATGACGCTTCCTTACAGGTTAGAATCGAAAATCAGAAAAAACTGGCAGTGTATCTTTCGTCACGTCCACTGGGTGGAGGAATTGGACATGCAGGGGTAAAAGCCAAAAAATATCTTCCAAATGCTTTTCTTTCGCAGGTAGCGACTGACAGTTGGTATGTTCTTATCTGGGCTGAACAGGGAATTATTGGATTAATGCTGCACCTTTTTATCCTCTTCTATACCCTGATAAAAGGATGTTATCATATTATGTTTAAAATTAGAGATCCGGTCTTGAAAATGAAAATGGCAGCCCTGGCAGCTGGGATGTTTGGAATCATGGTTGCCTCCTATGGTAATGCTGTTCTGGGGACTATGCCGACAGGTATGCTTATTTACACCACCATTGCACTACTATTAAATACTGAGATACTGGATAAAGAAGCATTATCAGTTGCAAAAGTTTAATAATTACAAAATAGAAGACTAAAAATAAGTAAACTGAAAAACTAAAATCTAAACAATATATCCTAATGATTTAGAAATAATATCAAAATAATAAACAGGATTTATCTTATCAATTTATTAAATTGAAATATGGATTACCCTCTTGTATCAATTATTACAGTCAATTTCGATCATCCCGAAGTTACATGTGCATTGCTCGAATCTCTGCAGCATATCACCTACCCCAAAATTGAGGCAATTGTAGTTGATAATGCATCTCCAAACGACGACCCAGCAATCATCACTCAGTCGTTTCCTGATGTGAAATTTATTCAAAGCACAATAAATCTTGGTTTTGCAGGAGGGAATAATCTTGGCATCCGTCAGGCAAAGGGGAAATATATCCTATTGTTAAATAATGATACGGAAGTTGATTCGGGTTTTCTGGAACCACTTGTTACCAAACTCGAATCAAACAATAAAATTGGTGCTGTAAGTCCTAAAATTAAGTTTTATTATCAACCTGACACAATTCAATTTGCAGGTCAGGCTCCTATGAATCCTTATACCATGAGAAGTTTCGGATTTGGTCATGGGGCAAAGGATACCGGACAGTTTAATCGGGATACTCCAACCTCATTTGTCCATGGTGCTGCAATGATGATACCAATGGATTTAATAAAAAAAGTGGGATTAATGGCAGAAACTTATTTTCTCTACTATGAGGAACTGGATTGGGGAGCAAGAATTATAGCAGGTGGTTATCAGCTTTGGTACGTTCATGATTCCACCATATTGCATAAAGAGTCAATGTCGACCGGTAAGTTTTCACCTTTTAAAACTTACTATATGAACAGATCACGAATATTGTACCTTAGACGGAACGTGAAAGGGTTTACATTTTTCGTTGCCTTTCTCTATCAACTTTTTATTGCAATTCCAAAGAACTGTCTGACCTTCCTGTTAAAGAGAGAATACGGACATTTTAAGGCTTATTGCAAAGCTATAATATGGCATACTAAAAACCTGTTTAGCAATAATATACATATTAATCCAGTATTGTAATATAAAAATTAAAACAACTGATTTATGAATCAAATATTGCAATCAAGTTATTTTTTTATACAAGCTTTTTTTTGTATAGTATTATTATTTCCATCACTCTATATTTTTGTGTTTGCATTTGCAGGATTATTTTACAGACAAAAATCCTATGCAGATCAACCTGACCTACGAAAAATGGTTGTTTTGATTCCCGGTTACAAGGAGGATGAAGTAATTGTCGAAGTTGCCAGGGAAGCTCTTCGGCAAGATTATCCAAATGAGTTGTTTGATGTTGTTATTATTGCAGATTCTTTTCAGCCAGACACCATTTTAAAACTTAATGAATTGCCAATCATTGTATTAGAGGTAATGTTTGACAAAAGTACCAAGTCTAAAGCTTTAAATAGAGCGATGTCACAACTATCTGATGATTATGATATTGCCGTTGTACTTGATGCAGATAATATCATGGCGACAGATTTTTTGTCGAAAATTAATTCCACGTTTGAACATCATTATCTGGCGGTACAGGGCCATCGCACTGCTAAAAATGTGAATACTCACCTTGCAATACTCGATGCCGTAAGTGAAGAGATTAACAATCATATTTTCCGTAAAGGACATCGGGTATTAGGCCTTTCTTCTGCAATTATAGGTTCAGGAATGGCATTTAAGTACGATTATTTCAAGAATCTGATGTCATCGGTTACGGCTATTGGGGGATTTGACAAGGAAATTGAGCTGAAGATGCTTAAAGACAGACACAAAATTGAATATCTCGACGATGCCCTGGTTTACGATGAGAAAGTGCAGAAAGCCGAAGTTTTTGCCAACCAACGCCGGCGTTGGCTGTCAGCCCAACTACACTATTTCAAACTCGATTTTGGCTCATCACTTAAGGCGCTGATTACCAAAGGAAATGTTGATTATTTTGATAAAGCAATACAATTTATTCAACCTCCCCGAATTTTGCTATTGGGAGCAGTTCTGTTTCTGGGAACATTTTTTTTCCTATTTAATCTGGCTTTTGAAAGTGGCGGACTATTTAATACCGTGTGGATATTAATTGCGGTATTTTGTGTGCTAGCATTTTTATTTTCAATTCCAGCAAATTTTTACAACTTATCGACACTAAAAGCATTAGCAACTCTCCCAAAAGGGATGGTCCTTATGCTTGGCTCCTTACTTAAAATAAAGGGAGCTAACAAACAGTTTATTCATACCCAACATAGTGCACTTAAAACTCCATCAAATAAATAGTAATAAAATTTATTCCGATCAGAAAATATGAATATCAGAAATAAAATCCTGCTGCTGTTTTTTTCTACTGTAATTATATTGGCGTCTGTTTTACTTTTTTACCGTAAAATGCAGGAGCAACAGCATGCTTTGATCATTAAATCAGCTACTGAACAGTTGGGTGTGCTCATGAATACAGCAATTAACCTTCAATCCGATCAACTCGATCAATTATTATCGGATTATTCCAATTGGGATGAGATGGATTATCTGCACAAGCCTAATCAGGAATGGGCAAAGGATAATATTGGAAGTATAATAAAATCATTCAAGCTTTATAATGTGAGTGTTTATAATCAGGATTTTAAATTAATTTATGGATATGGGAACCAACCAGGAGGGATACTAAATGATTCAGCTATTAGAAACAACATGATCAATTTAATACTGAAGAAAGAGCATATCCATTTTTTCAAGGCAGCATCAGAGGGTCTCCAGGAAATCTCGGCTGCCTCCATTCATCCATCAACCGATACATCCCATGTTACCCCTTCTGCCGGAATATTTTTTATCACCAAATGTTGGGATGCTAAATTTCTGGAAACTATTTCCCAAAATACAGGCAGTACCATATATTTCTCAAGAACAGCATTAGGCACCAATCAACTTATTGAAAATGATTCGATTACAGTTTCTAAGGAATTATTGAGCTGGGATAATCAGCGAATTGGAAATCTGATTATAAAAAAACCCTACAAAGTCATTAGTAATTATCATAAGGTAAATGATTTATTGTTTAACTGCTTAGGTCTGTTTCTGCTATTTCTGGTTTCAATATTTTTTATGCTACTTTACCGATGGATCAGGCGTCCTCTGAAAATAATTTCAGATAGTCTTGCCAATAATGACACTTCAAAACTCGAAATTCTCGAAAAAAGCAAAAATGAATTCAGCCAGATTGCCGGATTAATCTCAATATTCCACCATCAGAAGCTGGAGTTGGAACATGAAAATGCAGAAATCAACTTGATGCAGCAAAAATTAATTCAACAAAAGAGGGTTTTGCAGGGAATGGCAATGGCTTCAAACCACTTACTTACCAATGAAAATTTTGATATTGCGATACATGATGCTTTAGAAGCAGTTGGGACAGCCGCTGAAATAGACCGCATTTTCATCTATAAGAATGTGTTGGATCCAGATTCAGGCAAACGAAAAGCAATTAAGGTGGATGAATATATCAAATCGGCGATTAAAGCTTTTGTAGACACTAATGAGGTAGATGAAATTTATTATACTGATCCGGCCGACGGTTGGTATATGCCCCTTCTAAACGGTAAAACAATCAAGGGACTTGCTCATGAATTTCGCGATGACATCAGGTTAGTTTTTGAAAATCAAATGATTAAATCAATGATGATTGTTCCTGTTATCGATCCGAAAATGAAATATTTTTGGGGAGTTGTGGCCTTTGCGGACTGCTCAACCGAGCATGTTTGGACCACCGCGGAAGAGACGGTTTTAAGTATGCTGGCAGAGGACATTGGAGGTGCTATCCGACGGCAATTATCCCAGGAAAAATTAATGGAGGCTGTTGAAATGGCTAAAACTGCAGATCGTGCCAAATCTGAATTTCTGGCCTCCATGTCGCATGAAATCAGGACTCCAATGAATGGAGTCATTGGAATGACCAGCCTTTTATTACTTTCTGAACTAAGCCTGACACAACGCGAATATGTGAATATCATTGAGAATTCCGGCGAGAGTCTGATGAATATTATCAATGAAATTCTTGATTTTTCAAAGATTGAGTCTGGAAGGATGGAACTGGAAGAAACCTCCTTCGACCTCCGACTCTGTATTGAAGATGTTCTGGATCTGATGGCTCCCAAAGCGCTTGAAAAACACATTGACATTATTTATTACATCGATCCAAATGTTCACCAGTACATATTCGGTGATGGATTCAGACTGCGTCAAATTATTGTCAATCTGGTGAGTAATGCCATAAAGTTCACAGAGAAGGGGGATATTCTGATTTATATTTCACTGGTCACCAAAAAAGCGGAGGATGTTGTTCTGGAATTCTCGGTTAAAGATACCGGAATAGGCATTCCTGCAAATAAAATTGAGACCTTATTTGCCCCTTTTACTCAGGTTGATGCCTCAACTACCAGAAAATATGGCGGAACAGGTTTAGGTCTGGCAATCACTTCCAGTCTTGTAAAGCTCATGAATGGCAAGATTGGTGTTATAAGTCAGGAAGGGAAAGGTTCTGATTTTCGTTTCACCATTCAAACCCGATTTACAACTCCTGATCAGGAAATCGACCATATTTATAAGTCGCTGCAAAGTCTTCCCGGAAAATCAATCTTAATTGTTGATGATAATGCAACTAACCGGAGAATTCTCTCTTTACAATGTGAATACTGGGGGATAAAAACCACCATTTGCGAATCTGGAACTGAAGTGCTGGGCATCCTTGAAAATAACCATTTTGACGCAGGTATTCTTGATATGCAAATGCCTGTTATGGATGGGATTATGCTTGCACGTGAAATCAGAAAAAAATTGACCAATGATCAACTTCCCTTAATCATGCTTACCTCAGTAGGCTTCAATACAGAAGCTGATGAATTAAAAAAATTGTTTTCATCCTATGTTAATAAACCGATTAAACATTCCCAGCTGTCAGAAATTCTCCTTAAAATTATTGCCCCCCCTAAAATAGCAGCGATAGCCAACTCCCCAATTCATGAAAAACTAAATGAAATTTCGAAAAATTATCCTTTCCAGATTTTAGTTGCCGAAGACAATCTGATTAATCAGAAGTTGATTCGTAATGTTTTTGATTTATTGGGATACAAAACTGATATCGCTGCCAATGGACTCGAAGCTTTAGATGCATTGAAGCGTAAAAACTACACCCTTGTCTTTATGGATATTCAAATGCCCGAAATGAATGGATATGAAGCTACTTCTATTATTGTTGAGCGCAGGAAAGAAGACCGGCCTATAATAATCGCAATGACTGCCAATGCAATGCAGGGTGACAGAGATAAATGCATCGAAGCTGGAATGGATGACTATATGTCTAAACCAATAAAAATAAATGATTTAATCAGAGTGATCAATTTTTGGGGAGAAAAAATATTTCCTAATTCAAAATCTGTTTAATCGACCGGATTATGCAAATATTAAAGATTATTAAGTTGAAAATCCAAATTTAATTGAAAATTTATGAAAATAGGTATCGAAGGACAACGTCTTTTTCGCAAAAAAAAGCATGGAATGGATATGGTTGCACTCGAATTGATCCGAAATCTGCAGGAAATAGATCATGAAAATGAGTATGTTATTTTTGTTAAGCCAGATACTGACGATACAGTTCTCAAGCAAACAGATAATTTCAGGATTGTTCAACTTAAAGGTGGATTTTATCCGTTTTGGGAGCAATTCGCCCTGCCTCGTGCTGCAAGAAAAGAGGGATGTGAATTACTTCATTGCACCAGTAACACTGCACCTGTTAATACCAAAATACCTTTGATTGTTACGCTCCATGATATTATTTATATGGAAAGCAGTTACCTGAAAATTCTTCGGGGAAGCGGTACTCTCTATCAAAAAACAGGAAATATTTATCGCCGTCTGGTCATTCCACGAATCCTTAAAACGAGCAGAAAAATAATTACTGTTTCCAATTTTGAGAAGAACAGAATCGCCCATTTTTTTGGAATCGCCGGAGACAATCGGTTAACTGCGATTTATAATGGGGTAAGTGAGCACTTTAAACCCGTTACAGATCTGTCAGAATTGGATCGGGTCAGCGTTAAATATAAGCTTCCTGAACATTTTTTCTTTTTTCTGGGCAACACTGATCCAAAAAAAAATACAAAAGGAACTTTAAAAGCATTTTCTGATTTTCTTAAATTAACAGGCAGTAACTATCATTTAGTAATGCTCGATTACGATCTTGCAGAACTGGAAAAACTGCTTACCGAAATAGGGGATAAATCACTGATTAATAGAATAATACTGACAGGATATGTGACCAATACCGATCTGCCGGCAATTTATAGCCAATGTGAAGTATTTCTCTATCCTTCACTTCGCGAAAGTTTTGGAATTCCAATGCTCGAAGCGATGGCCTGCGGTGTGCCGGTTATTACGTCAAATACCTCATCTATGCCCGAAATTGCAGGCAATGGTGCATTCATCATAGATCCATTCAAACCTGATGAAATTACAGAGGCGTTGATTAAACTATTGGAAGATACGGACCTAAGGACCAAATTGATCAGCAACGGATATGAACAGGCTGCCCGCTTTTCGTGGAAAGCTATGGCACAAAATGTTCTTCAGGTCTACCGAGAAACGGGAATGAACAATAAATCTTAGAGGAGCCAGTCATGATACAAAACCGGGATATAATTATAATTGGAATTCAGGCATGGGATATCGAGATTGGAAGCAACTGTAAAAACATCGCCGAAGAATTCGCAAAGAAAAACCGTATTCTTTATGTTAATTCTGCGTTAGACCGGTTTTCAATGTACCGTCACAGAGCACTTGACAAAATCAGGAAACGGATCGATATTGTCAAAAATGGTCAGCCTGAACTTCATCAGATTTCCACAAATCTATGGAATCTTTATCCTTCATGCCTCATTGAATCAATCAATTGGATTAAATATCCAAAATTATTTGACTGGATAAACCGAATTAATAACAATCGGTTTGCAAAACAAATTTCCTGGGCTATTGAAAAACTTGGTTTTAAGAATTATCTTATTTTCAATGACAGTGATATGTTCCGAAGTTTTTACCTCAAAGAACTCTTGAATCCTCAAATTTATATTTATTATACCCGCGACAATCTTATTGCTGTTGACTACTGGAAGAAACATGGAATTCGGCTTGAAGCTCTGCATATGAAAAAAGCAGACCTTGTAGTAGCAAACTCGACTTATCTCGCAATGCTCGCGCAAAAGCACAACCCCAATTCATTCTATGTCGGACAGGGTTGCGATGTGAGTTTATTCGACAGCCGGTTAGTGACGATTATCCCTCCTGATATTCAATCTATTTCAAAACCAATCATAGGTTATATCGGGGCGCTGTTATCTCTCAGGCTTGATCTTAAAGTTCTTGAATACATCGCCGAAAACAGGCCTGAATGGAGTGTGGTACTTGTTGGTCCTGAAGACGATACCTTTAAATCAAGCCGATTGCATCAGTTGTCAAACGTTCATTTTTTGGGAAATAAAAAGGGAGATGAACTCCCTTCCTATCTTAATCACTTTGATGTTGCAATTAATCCCCAGGTATTAAGCCCCGTAACGATTGGAAATTATCCCAGAAAAATTGATGAGTACCTGGCAATGGGTAAACCAACTGTAGCTACTAAAACAGAGGCAATGAGCGTGTTTAAAGACTACACGTATCTGGCTGAAAATAAAGATGATTACATTACATTTATTGAACTGGCTCTTCAGGAAAACAATGAACTGATTAGCCGGCAAAGGGAGGAATTTGCACGACAACATACCTGGGAAAACAATGTACTTGAAATTTCAAATGCGATAGATTCCATGAAATAGCCTAGGTTGAGAAATCACAAACCGAAAATGGAAATAATATGATATCACTCCATTAGACGCTTTAAAAAACAATTTAATTAATATGAAATTGGAAAAGAGACTATGAGCCTTACAGAAAAAATAAAAGCAAATCCAAAACTGAAGCAATTGGTTTTAAATTGCCTGATGCCCAAAAATCAGTCAAGACCAAGGCTCTGGGTTAAATTATTCTTAAACCCATTTAAACACAAAAGGGGGAAAAATTCCAAAATTTGCAGATTTTCTCGAATTGATGTTATGCCTTTCAATGATTTTGTACTTGGAAATAACTCTACAATTGAAGATTTTTCAGTCATTAACAATGGTGTTGGAGCTGTTTTAATTGGCGATCGTACGCGGATCGGATTAAGCAACGTGATTATTGGTCCGGTAACAATAGGCAATGACGTAATGTTTGCCCAGAATATAGTACTATCAGGACTTAATCACGGATATGAAGACATTACAATTGTACCTCATAAACAACCTGTTACAAAGAAAAAGATAATTATTGAAGATGAAGTTTGGATAGGTGCCAATTCGGTTGTAGTGGCTGGAGTTACCATTGGAAAACATTCAGTGATTGCTGCAGGCTCAATCGTCACTAAAGATATTCCTGCTTATTCTGTTGCTGCAGGTAACCCGGCCAGGTTAATCAAACAATATAATCCCGATTCAGGTATATGGGAAAGGATTCCGAAATGAGAACTAAATTGCTTATCAAGCGAACTAAAAGTATTGAATGAAGAAAACAGTCACATATATTCGGTATCTATTTGATTATCTGATGAATGGTAATTTTGGATTAATCATTCCATCTGTAAAATATGTAATAAATAAGAGTTCACATAGCAAAGACCGGATTACAAAAACCAAAATTGGTGTTTTCTTTTGCAGGAAAAACACCAATGATTTTCAATTTGCCAATTATTATTATGAGTGGGGTGTCCGAAAATATGTGCTTAATCAGAAGAATAAATTTACAGTGTTTATTGATGGAGGTGCCGGAGTTGGGGATTACTCCATTTTACTTTCGAAGTTCAATATCCGTTGCATTGCTTTCGAACCGATGCTAAATAATTTTAAAGTATTGCAGAAAAATCTTGAATTAAATGACATAAAATCTAAAGTTGAAGCGTTGCCATTGGGTCTGGGGGATAAAAATTTCTTGGCGCAGTTTATTTTTAATCCGGTCAACACCGGAGCATCTCACATTTCAGAGAAACCAATTATCGAGGATTCAATTGTTTGCCAGGCTGATATCCGCACTTTTGATTCACTGTTATCTTCGCTGAAAATTGAAAAGACTGAAAAGATCTTGTTCAAACTCGATCTTGAAGGGATGGAATTGGAGGCTATTCTTGGGTCATACAATTTCATCAGCAGTTATCCATATTTGACGTTCCTGATTGAAACGAAACATTCCGGGGAAGCGTTGGTTAAGGAGGCACTGACCAAGATTGCCTCGTTCCAATTCGGAAAAGTTGACGAGTTTAATATTTTTGCAACAAAAAATTAAGTAATAAATTAATATACAAAGCCTTATGCTAGTCATTCAAGTAATATTCTGGATAATGTTGTTTATTGTATTCTATGCTTATGTTGGCTATGGAATCCTGCTTTATCTAATTGTAAAAATTCGCAGAATATTGGGAATTGCCAAAGGATTGAAGGGATTTCCTGAATATGAACCTGAAGTAACTTTATTTATTGCTGCCTACAATGAAAAAGACTTTGTAAGTGAAAAAATCAGAAACTCTCTGGACCTGGAATATCCGCAACATAAGCTCCACATGGTATGGGTCACCGATGGATCTGATGACGGAACACCAGATTTGTTAAAGCAATATAAAGGTGTTGAAGTACACCATCAACCGCAACGAAGCGGAAAAATCGGGGCTATGAACAGAGGTATGAAATTGGTTAAAACACCAATTGTTGTGTTCTGCGATGCAAATACCCTATTAGGTAAAGAATCAATTCGCAGAATCGTAAATTTATTCAGTAATCCCATTGTTGGCTGCGTTTCGGGTGAAAAACGGATATTTGGAAAAGAGAAGGATGCTGCAGCCGGAGCCGGAGAAGGGCTTTACTGGAAATATGAATCAACCTTAAAAAAATGGGATGCTGAACTTTATTCTGTTGTCGGAGCTGCCGGAGAGCTGTTTGCCATTAGAACAGAATTATATCAGGAAGTTGAAAAAGATACTTTACTGGACGATTTTATCATCTCGTTAAGAGTCGCTCAAAAAGGCTATACCATACAATACGATCCAGAAGCTTATGCAATAGAAACAGCATCTGCAAACGTAAAAGAGGAACTCAAACGCAAGATCAGGATTTCTGCCGGAGGCATTCAATCAGTGGTAAGACTTGGTTCTCTGCTGAATATCTTCAAATATGGAACATTATCCTTCCAGTATATTTCACATCGGGTGCTGCGCTGGACACTCGCACCCCTTTGTTTGCTTTTTATAATTCCAGCCGGAATAGCACTCGCTCTAAACGAAGGAATTTTTGAATTTGGATTTTACAGTGTGCTATGGTGGCTCCAGGTGCTGTTTTATTTTAGTGCCTTATTGGGTTGGTATCTCGAAAATAAATCTATCCGTGTAAAACTACTGTTCGTACCCTATTACTTTTTCATCATGAATTTATCGGTATTTCTGGGTTTTAAACGTTACTTAAAAGGCTCTCAATCAGTTAACTGGGAACGTGCCAAACGGGGAAAATAATCTTCAGATTTCATAAATGAATAAGTGCCGCACCATATTATTTCTTTTGCTTTTACTTTCTTCGGTAAAATACGCAGCTGGTCAGACTAATTATACGGTTGCGCCCGATTTACTGACTATTGATGCCAAAAGTATCAGTTTTGAGAAAGTCAAGCCCGGAGACACCATTTTCTTCAGCCCAGGCAACTATGACCACCTGTTGATCAAAAATTTTCAGGGAGCCCCTGGAAATCCAATAGTTATAATGAATGCTGGGGGGGCAGTTATTATTGATACCGATAATTATTATGGAATTTCGATTCAGAATTGCCAGTATTTAAGATTTACAGGCACAGGTGACCCTAATCAGGCTTACGGATTTCAGATCAAACGGGTTGCCAATGGTGCCGGCATGGGAATTGGTTATTTGAGTTCAGATATTGAAATTGATCATATTGCCATTGAAAATACTTTTATTGCAGGCATATACGCCAAAACAGATCCTGACTGCACCCTGGCATCGGTGAGGGGAACTTTTACTCAGTATAATACGATAATTCATGATAATTATATTTCCAATACAGGCAATGAAGGTTTATATGTTGGAAGTTCTGAATATTCAGGACAAATGGTTCAATGCGGTACCCAGACAGTTTTGCTATTGCCAAGTCTGCTTGACGGTGTGAAAATTTATAATAACACAATTAAATATTCTGGTTGGGATGGGATTCAGGTAAGTTCAGCCTCCAAAAATTGTCAGATTTATGACAATACAATCCTCTTCGACAGTCAGACAGGAACTTTAAATCAGATGTCCGGAATATTAATTGGAGGTGGAACAAAGTGTGATTGCTATAACAATTTTATCAGCAATGGTAAGGGGGATGGTATTGATTGTCTCGGACTTGGAGGAACTAGAATATTCAATAATATTATTTTAAATGCCGGTCTTAGCTTTATTCCATCTGACAAAACCCAGATGAAACATGGGGTTTATGTGGGAGATAATTCGTTCCAGAACGACTCGGCTTTTTATATCCAGTTTAATGATATTATCAATCCAAAATCGGATGGCATCCGTTTTTCAAGCATTAAAAGTAAAAATAGTCTTATAGCATCAAATGTGATCATTAATCCGGGAAATTTCGATTATTATCAAAATGGAAATACCAGTTTCAAAGGGATAGATTCATATGTTATGATACAGAATTCTCTGTCAGAGGTAACGCTCCAAAACAATTATATGGCCCGAAATGCCAATTCAGCGGGGTTTGCTTCTTCGAATATGCAGTCGCCCGAAGATTTTAAATTATTAGCAATTTCTCCATTGATCGACCATGCAGAAGTCGACAAATATATTAACTTTGATTTTTCAGGTTCGCCTCGTCCTATCGGATTAGAATCAGATATTGGAGCCTTTGAGTATAATATTCTTTTACCTGTTACAAGCGAAACCGAGATCCTGGATGATGGAATAAGACTTTTACAAAATCCGGCCCATGAGTTTTTAATCTTCAGTATACCACAAATTGCAGATAATACAATTTACCTGGATATATACGATTTAACTGGGAAAAAAATCTCACAGTTAAAAACACAATATTATTCTTCTGAAAATACCACAATTCAGGCCAGTATTTTGAATATCAGTCCCGGAATTTATATTTACACAATACGTGCAGGTGAATTTGCAAACTCGGGAAAGTTTATAAAAAAATAAAGATTTGAATATCTATATTTTACATATAACAATGAAATTAAAGATGATAGACACTATCGACATTATATTAATTAGAAAACCTGAAAAATAATACAACTGAGAATCGCAATGATGGACAATTCTAAAATTACTTGTATTGTAGTCGGTGAAGGTAACCTCGCACAAAGGTGCATGGGCATTTTGAAGGAATATGATATTTCGATCCAATCACTGGTCTCAGGTGATGAATGGTTATATGATGCAAATTCTTTAGAAAGTTTTCCTAAATATCGGAATCTAAGTGATTTATCTGTTTTTGAACCCGTTGATTACATTTTTAGCATAAACAACAGTTTAATCCTTAAAAAGTCATTCACATCACTGGCAAAAATCATGGCAATCAATTACCATGATGCACCTCTCCCCCGCTATGCCGGGATGTATGCGACCAACTGGGCCATCCTAAATGGAGAAACCGAACATGGTATTTCGTGGCATGAGGTTGTGGATGAGATAGATGCAGGTGATATCGTAGCGTGTCAAACTGTTCCGGTTTTACCAAACGATACTGCACTTTCACTCAATACCCGATGTTTTGAAGCAGCATTAAAATGTTTTGGAGAATTAATGGTTTCCATAGTCGAAAACAAATTAAATCCGGTAGCACAGAATTTAAATAGTAGAACCTACTATCCCCTGGGTGCCCGCCCTGATGCATTCGGGCTGATTACCCACGATATGGATGCAAAATCAGTGGATAGGTTAACCCGTGCGACAAATTTCACCCGCTATTATGCCAATGAATTTGCAAATCCGTTGATTTATATTCGACATGAATATTATATTGTACCCAGAACAACAGTGGTTTTTGATGAAACCGGAATTCCGGGCTATATCGTTGATTTTAAAGAGAAAAGAGGGTTTTATTGTCTTGATGGATTGGTAGTTCCTGATGTTATTTTTGATAAAAATGGATACCGTGTCAATATTAATCAACTTCTGGAGTTGGGTGAACAATTAACAATTCCCAATAAAAGCCTTACGAACAAAGCTCTCTTCCGGTTTGAGAAAATGGCCAGATTTGAACCCTACTGGAAAAAGCAACTCTCACAAATGGAGATTCTGGGCTGGCCGATTATCACCGGAATACCCAGCTCTGAAATTTTAAAATCAAGCCTCAGTGAACATTTAATGGATCAGCTTGGAAACCTGTTTCCGGAGCACCAAATTGAGGATGTAATATTTTCGGTTTGGATGTTGTACTTTATCCGAATTTCCGGGCAATTATCCGGTACACTGGGTTTTATATCAACAGAGTTATCAAAGTTAGAAGAAGGATTGGAAAGTTTTTTTAGTTCATGGCTTCCTCTGAATGGCACTATTGATGATTCCAATTCTGTCAATGTCGAAATCAAAAAAGTACTAACTACAATTACAAAAATTGAAAAAACTGGAATATTTGTCCGCACTACCAGAATTCGTTATCCTGAATTGAGGAAAAATTCTACTGATTTCCCAACAGTCATTCTATCAAAGGGTTCACTAAATGATCAATTACAAAATAATAAGAGTCTAACCATCTATTTTGAAAATAATGAGTTAATCTATTCCTTGCCGTCAGATTCAAATTATTCAGGGCTTAATACGATTGCAGAAAGTTTTGAAATGTTTCTTCAAAATCTGGTTGAAACGCCTGAAGTATCTGTCAATCAGCTTGGTCTGGTCTCAGTGAAAAAATCCGAAAAGATAATAGAATCGATTAATCACCCCTCTTGTGAACCTGTTATTGTACAGGATGTTATCGATAGTTTTATGCAGGCATCCGCAGAATTTTCGGATAAAACAGCAGTTTTTGATTCCGGGGTGTCGTACTCATATTCTTCATTTGCAAAGGATATTGAGAATTTATCGGCCCAAATTGGTGCTCAGGGCATTTTACCTGGTCAGATAGTCGCCGTCATTATTGGTCGAAATTACAATTACTTTGTTTCAATCATGGCAATCCTGCGGTGTGGAGCATGTTTTCTTCCAATCGATCCAACAATGCCCTCGGAGCGAAAACTTTTTTTCTGTTCCGATTCTAAAACTTCACTTATTCTGACCGATGATTCAAACTTTGAATTAATTGAAAATATTCAGGTTTTAAATGTTGGAATTGCGTTGAAGACTCCTGCCGGTAGGCAATTACCTACAATCAGTTATGATCCAGACAGTTTTGCCTATATTATATATACCAGCGGGTCCACCGGAGTACCCAAAGGAGTTTTGATTTCACGGAGAGCACTGGCCAACTTTATTTCTGGTGCACTTGGATTATATCAGATAACCAGTTATGACTGTGTTTTACAGTTTTCGAGCCTGGCTTTTGATGCAAGTATTGAGGAGATATTCACCTCATTTTGTACGGGTGCTTCACTCTATTTAAGAACAGCTGAGATGCTTTTGGCAGATGAATTGCTCAGTTTTTCAATTCAACATCAAATATCAGTCTGGGATTTACCTACAGCATTCTGGAGACAAGTCATTCAGTCTGAGAAGTATATTAATGATACTTTTCCTGAAAAATTGCGAATAGTTATCATTGGCGGTGAGGCCGTTTCAACAAATGATGTTATTCTTTGGAACAAACGGGAGCCAAATCATAAACTTTTTAATACCTATGGACCTACTGAGACAACGGTAGTTGCACTGGCTTATGAAATCAAATACGGATATATCCCTGCGACAACCGTTCCAATCGGCCAACCACTTCCGGGATACAAACTTTATATTACAGATAATAATCGCAAAATTGTACCTGAAGGGGTTTCTGGTGAATTACTTGTTGCCGGCGACAGTCTCGCTCTGGGATATCTGAACCGGGAACCTGAGCAGAGCCGGGCCTTTATCTCATTCCTGACACCTGACAATGGTTTACAGCGCTGTTATTGTACCGGTGATTTGGTTACAGCCGGGAATGATGGCCTCATTTATTATATGGGCCGCGCGGATTCTCAGGTCAAAATCAGGGGTTATCGCGTGGAACCCGGAGAAATTGAATCGCAAATAGGATCAATGGACGGAGTTGAAACCTGTGTAGTGGCAGTTTATACCAACCCATCCGGAGAAAAATCTTTATATGCATTTTATACGGAGAAAGATATATCAACTAATCCACTGGCTATTAAAGATGAATTGAAAAAGGTTCTTCCGGCATATATGGTTCCTGAAATGATCCTGAAGGTGGATAAGATCCCGTTAACCAGTAACGGGAAAATTGATAAAAAAAGTTTAATTGCCAGTGCTAAGGAGAAACTGAGCCAAACAACTCACGAAAGTGTTGAACCAACCAATGACACAGAAGCATTTGTTTTGGATATCTGGAAAAAAGTTCTTTCAGTTGAAGCAGTGGGCATCGACGATGACTTTTTTGATATGGGAGGTCATTCATTAAAAGCGGTCCAGCTGATGGCCGAAATTAAAAAACTAAAAGGGATCAACATACCACTCGCATCGTTGATCTCGAACTCCACGGTCCGCACTTTTGCCCCGTTACTTATTTCCAAAACCAAAGATGAGCTATGGCACTGCTTAGTTCCAATCCGGCCAAATGGAACAAAAACTCCTCTGTTCCTTATTCATGGTGCTGGATTAAATATTCTTCTTTATCAATCATTAACTTACCATCTTAAACAAGACCGGCCAATATATGCATTTCAGGCCAAAGGTCTTGACGGCAAAAGTGACCTCGCCGGTAGTATTGAGGAGATGGCAGATGACTATATCGAAGAAATCAAAAAAATACTTCCGCAGGGTCCTTATATGCTCCTGGGATTTTCACTGGGAGGATTTATTGCCTATGACATGGCCAAAAAATTGACTAATGAGGGCAATAAAGTCATTTTCGCCGGAGTTATTGATTCATTTACCTCCATAGCCCGACATATTCAGTCTCCGGTAAAAAGCATGCTGTTTAATTTTAGATCTGCTTTAATTAAGCCATTTTATGTTTTATGGTTATTACTGTTAGCACCCTGGAGTGAAAAACGTCAGCTTTTTCTCAACAAGTATAAAAGTCTCCGTTTCACTTTAATCTACAATCTGATTAAACTGGGTTTAATGAAAGAAAAAGAGCGAAAGATCATTATCGATGACGGAGTGCCTATGTTTTTATCTGAAAATGTGGAAATAGTTATGAGCGAGGCACTTTATAAATATCAGCTGGTCCCATCCTCCATTAAACTTGATTTGTTTAAAGCAGGAAAACCAACTTTTTATATCCCTAACCGGAAGGATTACGGGTGGAACCGATTTGCCGGCAAGGGAGTGATTGTGCATACATTACCAACTGAACATTCCAGGATTTTTGCACCTCCAAACGATAAACTGTTTGCAGAGATTCTGGATCAAAGAATAGTTGAAGTTGAAGCGGAACTGAAAAACCAAAAATGAACTGGGAAAAGTCAGAAAATATCGCTGAAATCATCAGGGTAAAGGATTGTCTGCTGGTTCTTTACGGGACAAGTGCCTGTGCCAATACTCTGCCTGTTATCGAAATCCTTTCTCCTGACGAAATAAGGTATTCAGAAAGGTTAAAGAATGATCGGCAAAAAGGGACATGGCTATCCTGCAGGTCAACATTACGCCAGATTATGGGATCAGTTCTGAATTTAAACCCTGCAGAGATTGAATTTAAAAAAGGGAGATTTGGCAAACTTTATGTGGCTGGTTCTAATTTATTTTTTAATGTCAGTCATTCAAGGTCAGCCTTCCTGATCGGTTTCAATTCAGATGGAAGAATAGGAATCGATATCGAACTGCTGAATGGTTCGGAAGATTTGCCCCTGCTGGTTAGCTATGCTTTTTCTGTAGTCGAATCCAACTATTGTCAAAATGGAGCAAACCTGGTCCGTTTTGTTGAAACCTGGACACTGAAGGAGGCATTTCTAAAGGCAACAGGAGTTGGTCTTTTAGATCAGCTAAGCGGTATTACAGTATTGGGAGGTCTTAAAAATGAGATTACGCAGCATCATTTAAATCACAAATCGTTTGTTTGTCCCAATGGGGAATTCGGAAGCATCGTATACAGGAATAAAAAAAAGATCAGGTTCATTCAGATGAGCTGATTCGATGTGCCGTCAATCCGTTATTTGACAATTATTTAAAACATATTTATTCTTTAACAAGTCACTTTGCCAATAAAATTTAATTTAAACAATGATTATATTTGCTTATTAATTTAGAACTAATTCCGTAATATTATGAAAGTCGCAATTGTAGGAAGTGGATACGTAGGTCTTGTAACCGGAACTTGCTTCGCTGAAGTAGGGATTGAAGTAATGTGTGTTGACGTCGACACCCGAAAAATAGAGAATTTGAAAAACGGAATTATTCCAATTTATGAGCCGGGCCTTGAAGATATGGTTCACCGGAACATGAAAAAAGGAAGATTACAGTTTACAACGAATATCTCTGAAGCTCTGGTAGATTGCGAAGTGTTGTTTACTGCTGTAGGAACACCTCCTGACAAAGATGGAAGTGCTGATCTTCAGTACGTTTTAAGTGTAGCCCGTGATTGTGGCAGAAACATGAAAGACTACCTGTTGATCGTGACTAAAAGTACAGTTCCTGTGGGTACTGCTCAAAAAGTAAGACAGGCATTACAGGAAGAACTGGATAAAAGAGGTGTGAATATCCCCTTTGATGTGGCATCAAATCCTGAGTTTTTAAAAGAAGGCGCGGCTATTGACGATTTTCTGAAACCCGATCGCATCGTGGTTGGTCTCGATTCTCCGCGGGCCGAAGAGCTGATGAAAAGCCTCTATAAACCGTTTACTTTGAATGGACATCCAATTATTTTCATGGATATTACCTCCGCTGAAATGACTAAATATGCTGCAAATTCAATGCTGGCCACCAAGATCAGTTTTATGAACGATATCGCCAATCTGTGCGAGATTGTTGGTGCTGACATTAATATGGTTCGTAAAGGAATTGGATCTGATTCAAGAATAGGAAATAAGTTTATTTATCCCGGGATCGGTTATGGCGGATCTTGTTTCCCCAAAGATGTAAAAGCATTGATACATACCGCGGAAGATTTTGATTACGAATTAAGGGTTCTTAAGGCGGTAGAGGCAGTCAACATGGATCAGAAATCAGTGCTTTACAATAAAATAATGAAGTACTTCAAAGGTGATATAAATGGTAAAACTGTGGCTATCTGGGGATTATCCTTTAAACCTCAAACCGATGATATGCGTGAAGCTCCTTCACTGGTAATTATAAAGAAATTACTGGACGCCGGTGCTATGGTTAAGGTGTATGACCCCGTTGCCATGAAAGAGGCAAAACACACCCTGGGCGAAACCGTCACCTACGCAGAAGATCAGTATGAAGCACTGATCGATGCCGATTGTCTGCTTCTGGTTACAGAATGGCCCGAATTTAAGGTTCCAAATTTCAATATTGTTAAAAAATTACTAAATGCTCCGGTTATTTTCGACGGCAGAAATATCTACGAAATTGAAGAAATGAAACGCAAAGGGTTTGACTACTTCTGCATCGGAATTGATACAACCAAATAATTATTATTTCCAATTTTGACAATACCGGAACCTGCTCGTTGGAGCAGACCGGTTTACTTTAAAAACCAACTGGATCATGATTAGAAAAAAGGTATTAGTTACCGGAGGAGCCGGGTTTGTTGGATCACATCTTTGTGACCGGCTTCTGAAGGAGGGAAATGAAGTAGTTTGTCTGGATAATTACTTCACCGGGCAAAAGCAAAACATTGTTCATTTGCTGAATAATCCGTTCTTTGAATTGATTAGGCATGATGTGACCATGCCATTCTTTATCGAAGTAGATGAAATCTTCAATCTGGCATGCCCTGCCTCACCTGTTCATTATCAGTATAATGCCATCAAGACGATGAAAACCTCGGTGATGGGGGCCATTAACATGCTGGGACTTGCCAAACGGATAAGAGCGAAGATTTTACAGGCTTCTACCAGTGAAGTTTATGGTGATCCCCAAATCCATCCACAAATTGAAAGTTATTGGGGACACGTAAACCCGATTGGTGAGCGGTCATGTTATGATGAAGGAAAGCGATCTGCAGAGACCCTCTTCGTTAATTACCACAAACAAAATAATGTTAAAATCAAAATAATCCGGATCTTCAATACCTATGGTCCGAGGATGCATCCCCATGACGGAAGGGTGGTATCCAATTTTATCGTGCAAGCTTTACAGGGCCAGGATATAACCATTTATGGAGACGGTCAGCAAACCCGCAGTTTTCAATACGTGGATGATCTTGTTGAAGGGATGATCCGAATGATGGCCTC
>Ga0073936_10002380_pt1 | contig 28081 bp, 30 predicted proteins | sample AliMusrvi5mmetaG_FD_87041 | JGI IMG/M metagenome (GOLD analysis project Ga0073936, IMG submission 87041) | Freshwater lake bacterial and archeal communities from Alinen Mustajarvi, Finland, to study Microbial Dark Matter (Phase II) - Alinen... | ecosystem: Environmental > Aquatic > Freshwater >...
CGTGAGTACCCGGTCGAGCGCTGGCACCGTGACTCGAAGATCTTCACCATCTTCGAAGGGACTTCGGAGATTCAGCAGTTGATCATCGCGCGAGCAATTTCGGGTCTCCACATCCAGTAGGACAAAGACTGACGATTCCAGGGCTTTCGCACCTTCCAGAGATGGGAGGCGTGGAAGCCCTGGTGTCGTTTCCGGCCAGATTCTGGATCTCCCAATCGCTCGACGAATGGCGTTTGTGGGGCGATTCGTGTGCGGGTCAGGCTCCAGAGCACCCAGAAGCTCTCGGAGATCCTGCAATTGGAACTTCTCAGGTTCACGACAATCCTGGGGCGAGAAGCTGTGACTTCGACAGAGTGAACGTGAATCAAACGGGTCTTGCCAAGGGACACGCTGAGAATGTTCCGATGGCTCGATTACTTCGTGGACCCTCCACGTGACACCGCTTCAGAGGATGCCAACTGTCTCTTGCTCCGGCGAGTTCGCCACGAGCCGGCGGTCGTTACTTTCGAGGAGGGCCTGGTGGTTCTTGTCGCGCTGATGGCTCGTGTGTGATGTCGCCTGAAGTGCGTCCAACAGATGCGACACCGTCGGCGTCACCCTCGCCGAGAGCGGCGCAAGCGAGCCCGTCGGATTGGAGCTCGATCTGAAGACCATGGCGCCGGCGGCGCGATGGTGAGCGAGGCAAGCTCGAGCAGCGGCCGGTCGTAGTTCACCCTCCACCCCGCAAAAGACGCCCACGCGGCGTCCTGGTCGTCGACCATGGGTGCGCCAGCCTCGCGGAGGTTGGCGAACACCTCGTCGAACTCCTCGCGGGTGACGGAGATCGGATCGTCAGGCTTGGGATTGGCATCGAACTCCAGCCCGAAGTAGCCAGCGATGTGACGAAGGCTCAAGTAGCCGGATCTGATGCACAACTGAGCCTCAGGGTGCTTCTCTGACGTGATCGAGGAGGCGACGAAAGACGCAGAGTCGAGGATCGCACCCGCCGCGGTGACCCAGGAACGGTCGGATTGTGGAGAGCGGAAGAAGACCAGTGCAGGGACTGAGGTGTGGGTCTCTTCGATGTCGGCGAACCACTCTGACCACGAGTGCCAGAGCTGCTCTGTGTTCTCGAGGCGCTCGATCATCGTGAGCCGATAGAGCAGCGTCCCGGCGAATGGTGGTGACCCTGCCTGGGCCTCGAGTCCGGTCACCTTGCCCTCTCGGCGTGAGTAGGAGGAGTAGATGGAAGGCAGATACGAGATCAAGATGGCGACCAAGCCGAGACCGAGACCAGCCTCGATGGCGTTGGCGGCAGCGGTCGGCAGGTCGTGGGCGCTGACCGAGCCAAGCGTGAACAGCGAGGAGGCGCTCATGAGCACCGCCTCATGCGGCGAGAGCGCACCGAGGCCCCAGATGATGAATGAGAAGCCGACGAAGGTGATTGTCAGCCAGACGATCGGCAGCAGCAAGAGGGCGAAAGGTCCATAGAGCGACATGACCGCGTCCTGGCTGGCGGCACGCTTCCTTCGGAGGGCCAGGCCCCGGAAGGCGAAGGCCATCACCGTGAACACCCACCTCGTCAGGGCGACTGGGGTGCCCCTCGGGACCACGAAGGTGATCGCCGCCGACGTCGCCGCCCACACGACCAGGCTCGCGCCCAGGATGCCGATGGCAACGTGGGCTGCGATCTGCATGGAGGACCTCCGTCAGGCTTGGCAGCAAGCCTACGGCTCGAGCCGTCGTCGGTCGACGGTGCTGGGTAGCCTCGATCGGTGAGCACTCTTGTCCCCGCCGAGTTCAGAGCCCTGCTCAAGGGCCCGCTTCGCTGGTACTACCTCTCGACCTTTCTGTGCTGCCTCGGGATCGGCCTGTCGCTAGTGCTCTACGTGCTCTATCTCCACGACATCAGGCACTTGGGCGTGGGCTTCGCCACCACGCTGCTCGCCGCCAACGCGGTGGCTGCGCTCGTGGTCTCACCGCTCAGCGGGACGCTCACCGATCGAGTTGGACCCTTCTGGGTGATCGTGGTGCTGCTGATGCTCCATGCCGCCACCCTCGTGAGCTGGGCCTTTGCGTCGACGAAGCCTTGGATCATCAGCACCTCCTTGCTCATGGCGGTGACCGATGGGGCGATCTTCGGTCCCGGAACCGTGCTGCTCACCCGCCTTGTCGCCCCCGAGCAGCGCCAGCGTGCCTACGGGGTGAACTTCATGATGGTCAACATCGGCATCGGGCTGGGCGGCCTCATCTCAGCGTCGGTGGTGAGCCTCACCGATCCACTCAGCTTCTCCCGCCTCTACCTCGGCACCGCGGTGCTCACCGTGGCGAGTGCGCTGCCGTTGCTACGCCTCCATCGCTTCGGTGGCCCGGTGGTGGCCGAGAAGCCCCGTCGCCATGGCGATCCCGGCGGCTGGCGCGAGGTGCTGGCCGACCGACAGCTGGCGCGCTTCGTCCTCACTGCGCTGGTGCTGCTCATCTGCGGCTACGGATCGCTTGACGCCGGTGCGTCGCTCTTCATCGTCAACCAAGTCCATCTCGCGGTCGGCGCAGTTGGGGTGGCGTTGTTCGTCAACACGGTTGTGATCGTCTGTGGGCAGCTCTTCGTCCTGCGGTTTATGGAGGGGAGGAGCCGGACTCGGATGATGGCAGTGATGGCGTTGCTCTGGGCTGCGGCATGGCTGCTCTTCGGCGCCAGCCCACACGTCGATCGAACCGTGGCATTGGTGGTGCTGTGTCTCTCGATGGCGATCTTCGGCATTGGCGAGACCATCTGGTCGCCAGTCGGTCCGGCGCTCGTCAATGACATGGCGCCCGAGCACCTTCGAGGTCGCTACAACGCCACCTTCGGTCTGCTCTTCGGTCTCTCGGGATCCCTTGCCCCACTGATCGCAGGCGCCTTCTTCGGTGCCGGCGCGGGAGGGTGGTGGCCCTTCGGCATCGCGGTCGGCTGTGGCATCGGGCTCCTCGGCGCACTCAACCTCGGTCGTCACCTCACCGCTGCCCAGGACGGTCGAGTTTCGACGATGAGCTGAGCATCAGGATCGTGGGCGACGAGCCGGCTCTACGATTGGCCAGCGATGGCGACCACCTCCACCACGAAAGACGCAACGAAGAACCACGAGAGCTTGCGTCCGTGGCTCCGCCTGCTGTTCGCCCCGAGCGGGGACGGTGTTCGCCGGCGCAACGGCACGGACGTGGCGCGCCTCATCGGTTCGATCTTCATCGTGCTCATGGTCGGCCTCGAGCTGACGCCGGGCTCGTCGCTCCAGAAACAGGTGTCGAATCTCGTCCACCCACCACCCCACGGTCTGAGCTGGCTCTTCACCTTGCTCTGGTTGCTCGGCACCCTCGGCGTGCTCGCGGGGGCTGTCGTCGTGACCCTCGTGCTTCGGCGCCTCGAGGTGCTGCGCGACCTCGCTGTCGGGGCTGGATTGGCGATCGTCGGCTGCATTGCCGTCCAACAGCTCTTCGGGGTCAGCGCAGGGGTGGACCAGCAGGATGTCGTCGGGGTCAACGTGGGCTATCCCGTGCCGATTCTCGCGGCAGCGGTCGGCGCGGCGCTCACCCTCCGCCCGTACTTGAGCCGGGGGCTCCAACGACTCCTCGAGAGCCTGATCGCCATCGCCGCCATCACCGGTCTGATCCACGGCTCTGGACTCCTTTTCAGCCTTGTTGGCTCACTGGTGTTGGGTTGGGGGGCCGCTGCAGGGGCGCACCTCATCTTCGGGACCCCGACCGGCGTGCTCCCGGCGGCTGACGTCGAGGCACTCCTCGGCCAGCTCGATGTCGATGCCACGGATGTCACTGCATCGCCGCTCCAGAGCTGGGGGGTGGCTCGCTATCTCGGGCAGAGCGAGAAGCATGGACCGCTCGACATCTCTGTCTATGGGCGAGATGCAGAGCAGAGCCAGCTCTTCGCCAAGATCGGCCGCACGTTGATCTTGAAGCAGGACTCAGGACCGTTCGCGCTGACGCGTGCCCAGCAGCTCGAGCACGAGAGCTACCTCACCCTGCAAGCCGCCACCGTGGCCTCGGGGCGGACCTCGAGCATGGTCGCCGCCGGGTATGCCGGACCGGCCCGAGACGCGCTCGTCGTGACGTCGAGACCACCGGGCAAGCTCCTCGACCAGATGGTCGAGGAGAAGGCTGAGGTCAGCGACCAGGCGATCGAGGCGGTTGCCGAGGCGGTGGCGGCGCTCCACGAGGCGAAGGTCTCGCACGGAGCGATCGACCTCCACCACGTGGTGGTGTCAGCGACCGATGGCGGGCTGATCGAGTTCGATCGAGCTACAGCGTTCGCCACCGAGGATGCCCTGAACTCGGACACTGCCGCCCTCCTCGTGACACTGGCGCTCGTGTCGTCCACCGAACGAGCGGTCGATGCGGTCAAGCAGGCGCTCGGGACAGAGCGACTCTCGACGAGCCTCGGATTCCTCCAGGACGCGGCCATCTCCGACCCCCTCACCTCGTCGCTTCGCAAGCTCCATGGCAAGGCCATCTTGAAGGAGCTGCGGGAGAAGGGCGCGGCTGCGTGTGGCGTCGAGGCACCAGAGCTGACCGAGCTGCATCGCGCGTCAGCGACTTCGCTCATCTTGGCTGTCGGGACGTTGATCGGCGGATGGGCGCTGATCGAGGTCCTCCTCCAGGTCGCCGGCTCGTTCGCCACAGTGAAGAGCGCATCGATCCCCTGGGTCATCGTCACAGCCGTGATCAGCCAGCTCACCTACATCAGTTCGTCCTTCTCCACGCTCGGTTCGATCACGATGAGCGTGCCGCTGTTCCCGTTGATCATGCTCGAGTTGTCCAACACCTTCAGCGGGCTGGCACTCGGCACACCTGCCGTCCTTGCTGCTCGGGTCCGCTTCTTCCAGAAGCACGGCATGGACACGACCGTGGCGGTGAGCTCGGGGGTCCTCGTCTCGACCGCGTCGTGGATCGTCAAGGGTGGTCTGTTCTTGATCTCGATCCCGTTCGCCATCGGCACGCTCCACTTCGATGATCTGCTCTCGCAGCGCAGCGGCGGGTCCTCGACGAGCGGATTGCTGGTCTTCGTGCTCATCGCAGTCGCTGTCGTCGGCATCGTGATCGCCGCCGTGCTCGTCGTGCCTCGGTGGCGGGGGATGGCCAAGGCCAAGATCGCCCCCCGCCTGACTGAGTGCATCAGCCACTTCAAGGTGCTCGCTGGGCGCCCGGCCAAGATCGTGGAGATCTTCGGAGGCCAGATCGGCGCCCAGCTGCTGGTCGCGTTCGCCCTCGGTACCTCGCTGCGCGCGTATCACCACTCCCTCTCGCTCCCTGTGCTGCTCGTGGTCTTGACGCTCGGTTCGATGCTCGGTGGGGTATCACCGGTCCCTGGTGGCATGGGCGTGGTCGAGGCCGGGATGATCCTCGGCCTGAAGGCAGCCGGGATCCCGACGGATGTCGCCGTGTCGGCCGTGTTCGTCCAGCGCCTCTTCACCGCCTACCTTCCGCCTATCGCTGGTTGGTTCGCACTCATGTGGCTCCGACGCAAGAAGTACCTGTGACGAGACCGGTCCGTATCGTCACGCTGTGCACGGGCAACGCCGCTCGTTCGGTCATGGCCGGCGTCATGCTCGAGCAGTTGGCCGAGCACGAGGGTGCAGCTGTGGAGATCGTGACTGCCGGCACCCATGTGGTCGAGGGACAGCCGATGGGGATGCGGACCAAGCAGGCGCTGGTGGCTGTCGGCGAGCTCGACACAGCGGGCCTCGGCCGGCACCGCTCGCACCAGCTCACCGACGCCGATTGCGCTTGGGCCGATGTCATCGTGGCCATGGAGGCCGACCATGTCGCCTACGTCAGGGCTCGCCACGATGCAGCGGGTCACAAGACCTCCACCATCCACCGCCTCGCTCGAGCGCTGCCGGTCAGCCCCGAGCCCTTCGGCGACAGGGTGACCGCGCTCAACCTCGCCTCAACCGACCTCGCTGCCGATCGAGACGTGCTCGACCCCGCAGGTGGAGATCAGGAGGACTACGACAGGTGCGCGGCTGAGATCTTCGAGCTCTGCCAGGTCCTCATCGCCTTAGTGGGAGTGCCACCCGGCTGATCAGTCGGCGTGGACGGCCCTGAGGCCGGCCCACATGAGGTCAGCGACGCGCTGCGCGATGCGGTCTGCCTCGAGGTGTCGAGCCCGCTCGTCCGCCTGGCTCCAGTCGTCGTCACCGAGCTCCGTCCACGCAGACGAGGCACCGATGGCCATACCGAGCATCCCGCCGGCGAGGACGAGCCGGTGGTCTCGCTCGAGCCCGGCATCGATGAGTGGATCGATCGCGGTCACAAGGGCTCGCTCGACGCGCCTGATGGCACGACCGAGCTCCTCATCGTCGCCATGGTCACGGTCGTTGAGGAGTCGGAAGGCGGCTGGATCGTCCACCATCATGCGGAAGTAGGCCCGCAGGCTGAGCTCGACCTGTTCCTTGGGGCCAGCAGCAGTCGAGGTGGCGAGCGCGAACTCGGCCAGCATCTGGAAGGCCAGGGCATCGACCAGCTCGAGGTACAGCGCTCGCTTCGAGCTGAAGTGCTGGTAGAGCAGCGGCTTGGTGACGCCCGCCGCCTCGGCCACGTCGTCCATGGTGGTGGAGCGGTATCCCCGTTTGGCAAAGAGCATGGCAGCGACGCCGAGCAGCTGCGTCCTTCGCTCCTCGCCGGTCAGGCGCCTCGTGGTGGCCTCGGTGGTGGTGACGGCGGTCATCGTCCCCCAAGGCTACCGGTCGCCACTAGCCGGACCCTGCTCAGAGGGTCTCGATCACCTGTGCGATCGCTCCTGGCAGGTCTGCGATGTCGAAGTGTGCTCTGGCTACCTCGAGGTTCCGCTCGAGTAGCTCAGGATCTGGGTGTCGAAGCCACCTTGCCAGCTCGGCCGGTGCGGTTGGATCGAAGGCGGAGATGCCGGTCGCGAGGATCTCGAGGGCGACTGGGTACCGGGCCAGGCTGAGCGGTCGTCGATGCGTGATCGCCTCGATGGCAGGATTCCCGAAGCCCTCCCAGGTCGACGGCAACACCACCACGTCAGCAGCGGCGTAGGCGTCGTCGATGGTCCCGGGCCCACTCCCGCGCAGGAACCTGCTTGATGCGACCTCGATGAGCTCCTCGAGGTCAGGCTCGAAGCCGTCCTCTGCCGCACCCGTGAGCCAGAAGGTCGCCTCGAGCGACTCAGCGAGGGCGAGGCCGAGCGGGACGTTCTTGCGAGGCAGCGCTCGGGTCGGCTGGAGGACGAGGAGTTCGTGGTCCTCGATGCCGAGGGCCAGGCGTGTCGAGGATCGCTCTCCGCTCGGCGGCGCCATGTCGAATCGGTTGTAGAGGCATGAGGCTGTGTAGCCGCGGGACGCGAGCTCGGCGACGCTGAGCTGGTTGATCGTCACGTGTCGCCACGCTGGATCATCGGTTGGCAACGAGAGATGGGCGGTGTCGGCTCGCTGCCAGGCGAGGTCGTGGTGCCGCATGATCGTCGGGCGACCACGGCACACCTCCGCCACGGCGTGGGTGGCTGCAGGGTTGAGCGGGAGCGAGCAGAGGTTCTCCACGATGATGAGATCGAGGCCGTCGAGTGCGTCGGTGAGCGCCTCGACATCGACAGGAACGGTGTCGTCGAGCCGCAGACCCTCGATGATGGTGACGCCCTCGCCCCCCTCGCCAGCGATCTGATCCACCTCAAAGCCGAGCGATTGAATCGCCGCTGACCACTTGGCAGCCTCGATGGAAACCCCATCCGTGCCCCCGAGCCGATAGGACACGATTCCGGCGCGGGGCATGGGCCGATGGTACGGCCAAGAGGCCCAGTACGGCTGCATCGCTGGACTAGTCTCGGTCGAGGTCCTGGCCGATCTGGACGGACACAGTCGATTGAGAGAGCGGAGTCACGATGGCGAAGAAGGCGCTGATCACTGGGGTCACAGGGCAGGACGGCTCCTACCTCGCTGAGCTGCTTCTCGATGAGGGCTACGAGGTGATCGGGGTGGTGCGTCGTTCCAGCACCGTCACCTTCGAGCGCATCGCCCACATCCAGGATCGCCTCACGCTGGTCTCTGGCGACCTTCTCGACGAGGTGTCGTTGATCCACATCCTGCGCGACCACCGTCCGCAGGAGGTCTACAACCTCGCTGCACAGAGCTTCGTCCAGGCTTCCTGGGGACAGCCGGTCCTCACCGGCGAGACCACGGCGCTCGGCGTGACGAGGGTTCTCGACGCGGTCCGCACGGTGGATCCCGAGATCCGGGTGTATCAGGCCAGCTCGTCGGAGATGTTCGGCAAGGTCCAGGCGGTGCCTCAGGATGAGGAGACGCCGTTCTACCCCCGCAGCCCCTATGGGGTGGCCAAGGTCTACGGGCACTGGATCACGGTCAACTATCGCGAGAGCTACGACCTCCACGCGTCCTCGGGCATCCTCTTCAATCACGAGTCGCCGCGGCGAGGCCTGGAGTTCGTGACGCGCAAGGTGACCAACGGCGTAGCGCGAATCAAGCTCGGGCTGGACAAGACCTTGTCGTTGGGCAACCTGGACGCCGAGCGAGACTGGGGCTACGCAGCCGATTACGTCCGTGCGATGTACTTGATGCTCCAGCAGGATTCGCCCGACGACTACGTGGTGGCGACAGGTGAGACCCACGAGGTGCGTGAGCTCTGCGAGATCGCCTTCTCGGTAGCGGGACTCAACTACGAGGACCACGTGGTCCTTGACGAGCGGTTCCTGCGCCCGGCTGAGGTGGACCTGCTCATCGGCGACCCGACCAAGGCCGAGACGGTCCTCGGCTGGGAGCGAGAGGTCGATTTCCCCACTCTCGTCCAGATGATGGTCGAGTCCGACATTGAGCAGCTGACCCGCCAGATCTCCTGACCGATGGCACCGCGCCACGAGGTGCGGTGCCCGAAGGAGGACTCCGAGCGACGGCCGGTAGGATTTGAAGCCGCATGGCCCCCGCCGTCCACCTCTCCAACGCAGTCGTTCTCGCCGGACGCTTCCCTGTCCTCGCTGGCGTCGACCTCGAGCTCGATGCCGGCCAGGTGCTGGTGGTCCTCGGTCACAACGGAGCCGGCAAGACCAGCCTGCTCCGCCTGCTGGCTGGTCTTGTCCCGCTGACGTCGGGCGAAGGTCGCATCCTCGAACATCGCCTCGATGACCAAGCACGCCACGTGCGTCGACGTGTCGGGATGTTGGGCCACGACGTCGGCCTCTACGACGACCTGACCCCCCACGAGAACCTCCGCTTCGCGCTTCGAGCGGCACGGGTCGACCCTGGCGCTGGCCCTGGTGCGCTCGAGCGCTGCGGGATCAGCGGCCGGGTGGCGATGACCCCTCTTGGAGCGCTGTCTGCTGGTCAGCGCCGGCGCGTGGGCTTGGCGCTCCTGTGCGCCCGGCGACCCGAGCTCTGGCTGCTCGATGAGCCCCACGCCAGCCTCGACACCGCCACTCGCCAGCTGGTGGGCGAGCTTGTCGAAGAGGCCGCTCTCGGCGGTGCCACGGTCGTGGCGACGAGCCATGAGCCTGAGGTCGCCGTACCGATGGCCGACGTGGTCGCCACGATGGCCGGCGGGATCGTGATCGAGACCACGAGCGGTGGTCGACCACGCGGAGGTAAAGATGTGGCGTGACGCAGGCCTCGTGGCGGGGCGCGACCTTCGCATTGAGCTTCGCTCGCGTGTTGCCCTCTGGCAGATCCTGCCTTTTGCAGTCCTCGTTCTCCTGCTTTTCGCTTTCGCTCTCGGGCCGAGCCGACAGGCACTTCGCCAGAGTGCCCCTGGTCTGTTCTGGCTCGCCGTCCTGTTTTCCTCGGTGCTGGCCGCGCAGCGCTCCATCGCCATTGAGGGGACCCCGGCAACACGTGAGCTGACGAGGCTGCTCGGCCTCGATCCAGCAGGGATCTTTCTCGGGAAGGCGCTGGCCCTCTTCGTCGAGCTGGTGGTGCTTGAGATCGTGCTGCTCGGGGGCATCGTGCTGCTGTTCCACGTCTCGATCGCCACCTGGTTGCTGCTGCTCGCCACCTGCCTGCTGGCGGCCATCGGTCTGTCGTCAGCCAGCGTCCTCTACGGCTCGCTGGCCGGCGGTGCCCGGACCAGGGCAACGTTGCTGCCGGTCCTGGTTCTCCCGGTGCTCGCCCCAGTGCTGATCGCGGGGACAAGAGCGCTCTCTGCCTCCTTCGTCGGCGGGGGTCCTGACGGACTTCGCTGGCTGTCAATCCTGGCGGTCTTCGCTGCCGTGTACACGGTGCTCGGGATTGCCCTCTACGGTCCTCTGGAGGAATCCTCATGAAACGCACCCTCCGCAGACTCCTTGGCCCGGTCGCCGTCGCCCTCGTGGCGCTCGACGTCATCCTCGGCCTGTTCGTCACCCCGCCCGACATCGAGCAGGGGGATCTGGTTCGCCTCGTCTACATCCACCCGGCGCTCGCCTGGGTCGCGCTCTACGTGGCGTTCGCAATGGCGGGCATCTGCAGCCTGCTCTACCTCTGGCCCCGCACCAGGTCGATGACCTACGACCGCCTGGCCGCGTCAGCCGTCGAGATCGGAGTGGTCTTCACGATCCTGACACTGGTCACCGGCTCGATCTGGGGTCGACCGACCTGGGGAGTGTGGTGGACCTGGGATGCCCGGCTCACCTCGACCGCACTGCTCGCCGTGATGTTCCTCGGGTACCTGGCGCTGCGCCGTGTGCCGGCCGATCCTCACGTGCGAGCACGCCGCTGCGCCGTGGCTGCGTTGATCGCAGCGGTCGACGTCCCGATCGTCCACTTCTCGGTCATCTGGTGGCAGACGCTGCACCAGGGCGCAACGGTGCTCAACTCCAACCTCACCCCGACGATCCACGGCCTGATGGCTTGGACACTCCTCCTCAGCTTCGTCGCCTTCACACTGCTCTTCCTCTGGATGGTCCTCGTTCGCTACGAGATCGAGACCCTCGACGAGGGCGAGGAGGACGCCGAGCTGGCCGATGCGCTCGAGGCTCGTCGCCAGGAGGGAGCACCCGCATGAACTACGTCATCGCCGGCTACACCTTCACCTTCGTCGTGCTCATCAGCTATGGCGCCTCGCTCGCCTACCGGCTGCGCAGGGCCAGGCGCCGTGCCCGAGGTGCGAAGTGAGCGACGCCTCGACCACGCCGCCGTCGACGGCGCCGAACGCACCCGGCACCAGCAAGGGCAGCCCGCGGCTCCGACTGGCGATGGTGGCGGTGATCATCGCCGGCGCTGTCGGGTTCCTCCTCGTGAAGGGGCTTGGCAGCTCGCTCGACTACTTCAAGACGGTCGATCAGGCGATCGCCACCAAGAAGGCCGTGGGCACCTCAGAGTTCCGCCTCGAGGGCACCGTCGTGAGGGGGACGGTCACGAGAAGCTCGACAGGGACGACCTTCGACGTGGCCGGGGGCGGCAAGACGATCCCGGTGGAGAACAGCGGCACCCCGCCGCAGCTCTTCAAGGGCGGGATGCCGGTGATTGTCGTTGGGCACTTCGCATCACCGACCTCGACCACCTTTCTCTCGAACCAGATCATGGTGAAGCACTCATCGTCATACGTCGAGCAGCACCCCAACCGTGTCCGAGCCTCGGATGGCTCGGTGAACTAGGTGAAGGCGCAGCTCGGCTCCCTCGGGGTCTGGATCGGCTTCATCGCAGCCCTGGTCGGCTGCGTGCTGATGGTCGTCGACCTGCTTCGCCGCCGCCGGGGTGCTTCCCCGGCCAGCGCGCTCGACGGGAGGCTGCTGGTGCCGGTGGTCGTCATCGGGGCCGTGATCGCCACGGTGGCGATGCAGTGGGCGCTGGTCACGCATGACTTCTCGTTGGCCTATGTGGCGGAGAACAATGCTCGCCAGACCCCCCTGATCTACTCGATCACCGGCATGTGGTCGGCGCTCGAGGGCTCGATCCTGCTCTGGGGCCTCGTGCTTTCCTTCTACCTGGTCGCCGTCGTCTGGCACTATCGCCGGCGTTCGAGCGAGGAGGTCATCGGGTGGGCGACTGCGGTCATGCTGCTCGTGGCGGCATTCTTCTTCGGCCTGATGCTTGGTCCAGCCAACCCGTTCACGACGGTGCCTGGTGGTGCTGCGAGCTCTGGGGCGGGCCCGAACGCGCTCCTGCAGAACAACCCGCTTGTGGCGATCCACCCGCCGCTGCTCTACGCCGGGATGGTCGGTTTCACGGTGCCATTCGCCTTCGCCATTGCCATGCTCATCACCGGTCGGGTGGGGGAGTCGTGGCACGTCGACACGCGGCGCTGGTCGCTCATCGCGTGGACGTCGCTCTCGGTCGGTGTCATCCTCGGCGCCTGGTGGAGCTACCAGGTGCTCGGCTGGGGTGGGTTCTGGGGCTGGGACCCAGTCGAGAACGCAGCTTTGCTGCCGTGGCTCTGCGGGACCGCCTTCGTCCACTCCATCGTGGTCGAGGAGCGACGAGGGTTGCTGCGCATCTGGAACCTGTCATTGGCCATTGCTTGCTTCGCCCTGACCATCCTGGCGACCTTCTTCACCCGCTCTGGCGTGGTCCAATCGGTTCATGCCTTCAGCGCCTCCGCGCTCGGGCCGATCATCCTCGGCTTCTTCGGGTTCGTGGTGGCCAGCGGTCTCGTGCTCATCGCGTTGCGGGGCGACGAGTTGCGGGGCACCGTCGGGATCGACTCAGCGTTCTCACGAGAGGGCGCGTTCGTGCTGAACAACCTCCTCTTCGTGGGTTTCGCGGTGGTGGTGCTGCTCGGCACGGTGTTCCCGTTGCTCTACGACGCCATCAACGGCGGCCAGGTGACCGTCGGCCCGCCGTACTTCAACTCGATCGCCGTGCCGATGGGCATCGCCATCCTGTTCTTGATGGCGATCGCCCCGCTCTTGTCGTGGCGCAAGGCGTCTGGTTCGGTTCTGCTCAAGCGCCTCGAGATCCCCGCCTGGGTGGCCACCGGCACCGTGGTGCTCCTGGTGATCTTCGGTGTGCGTGGCCTCTTCCCCCTGCTGGGCTTCTTCCTCGGCGCGCTCGCAGGGGCATCGGCGATCCGCTCGCTCATCCTCGAGGTGCGAGCCGAGCGACGGCGGGGGCGGAGCGGCTTCGGCGGCCTGCTCGGCCGGAGTGGCGGCGGCATGATCGTCCACCTCGGTGTGGTGGTGCTCGCCGTCGGCATCGTGGCCTCGACCAGCTATGTCCAGCGGGCGGAGCTGACGATGGTGCCCGGGCGCACGGTGAGCTTCGCTGGCCACACGCTCACCTTCCAGGGCTTCCGGACGGTGTCAACACCATCGAAGACGGCGACGCAGGTGGTGATCAAGGTCGATGGGCGTGGTGTCTTCACGCCCGGTATCAGCCAGTTCGCGGGTCGGGCATCGGAGCCGGTCGGCACGCCCGCCATCGACTCTGGGGCCTTCGGCGACCTGTATTTGACCTTCGACGCAATGGGGCGTCGTGGCGGGGTCTCAGGCGCACAGGTCACCTCTGGTCTCCCCGCCGGAGCTGTGGTGATCGGCGCCATCGACGAGCCGCTCTTGTCGTGGCTCTGGGCTGGAGGCCTCTTGATCGGGCTCGGTGGCCTGCTCGCGTTCATCCCGCTGCGTCGTCGTAAGACCCCGCCTGCAACGACCGAGCCGACCGAGCCGACAGAGGCGACGGTGCCGGCGTGAAACGACGTCGGACCATCGCGATCGTGGCCGGCGTCGTGGCAGCGGTGCTCATCGCTCTGGTGGTGCTCTTGGCCACGCGTGGCACCTCACAGGCGACCGTCATCAACAGCCCGTTGCTCGGCAAGCCTGCACCCACGACAGCGGGCGTGACCTTGAAGGGGAGCGAGATCGACCTCGCCTCGTACCGAGGCCGGCCGGTGGTCCTCAACTTCTTCGCCTCATGGTGTGGTCCCTGTCAGACCGAGGCGCCGCAGCTCAACGCCTTCGCCTATGACCAATCGCTCAAGGCGCAGGGTGCACAGATGATCGGGGTGGTGTTCAACGATGCGGACTCGGCAGCCAAGAGCTTCGCCGAGAGCCAAGGCGTCACCTATCCACTCCTCACCGATCCCGGCGGAGCGATCGCCAATCGGTGGGGCGTGGCATCACCGCCGACGACCTTCATCGTCAGCGGAGACGGCAAGGTCGTCGAGGAGCTCGTCGGACCTGTGACGGCCAAGCAGCTTGATCGGATCGTGGCACCGATGGATCGTCTGGCTGAGACCGCCAATGGCTGAGCGCACACGTATCAGGCACCCGCTTCGGTGGATGGCGCTCGTCGTGGTGCTGGTGACCGCGCTTGTGGTGGGCTCGGGCGTCTTGTCGTCGACGTCGAGGACCCAGGAGCAGCGCATCACCGCGATCGAGAGCTCGCTCAAGTGTCCGAGCTGTCAGGACCTCTCGGTGGCGCAGTCGACGTCGCCGTCGTCGCTGGCCATCCGCCACCAGATCACCGACGAGGTGCGTGCGGGTCGGAGCGATGCAGAGATCATCGCCTCGCTCCAGGCTCGCTACGGCGCCACCGTCGAGCTGACGCCAACCGGCGGCCTCTCAGTCATCTTGTGGGTGGTACCGATCGCCCTGGTGGTCGCCGCCGTGCTGGCTCTCATCCTGTGGCGGCGCCGGCACCGTGAGGAGGCACGGTGACGGCTGCCGATCGACGACGGCTGCTCGATCAGATCTCGCTCATCAGGGCATCTCTGGCTGACGCCCAGCTCGAGCACCAGGCAGGCGAGCTTGATGACGCGTCCTTTGCCGAGATCACCGAGCGAGACACGACTCGCCTCGCTGAGCTGGAAGCAGATCTGGCCGAACTCCCTGAGGAGATCGAGGACACGTCACCTTCCCCTGCCGAGCCGGCGGTGGAAGAGGTCGAGGACGGCGCTGTGGAGCCTCCAGCGCGGCGAGGCAGGCGGCTGTGGCTGCTCATCGTCGGGCTCGTGCTCATCGCACTTGGCGGCAGTGTGCTGCTTGCGAACGTGTTGAGCCGGACAACCGCCCAGCCAACGTCGACCCAGGCACAAGTGCATGCACTGCTGCAAGCAGCCGACGCGAAGGTCGCCAAGGGTGACGTTGCCGGGGGGCTCGCCACCTATCGCCAGGTGCTTGCCCTCGATCCCACGCAACCCCAGGCACTGGCAGAGTCAGGGTGGCTGACCTTCGAGGCAGGCGTCGCCGCTCGATCGGCGACGCTGATCGCTCGCGGTGAGGCTGAGGTCAAGGCCTCGATCCAGGCGGCGCCGAACTACTACGCCTCTCGCCTCTACCTCGGCGTGATCGAGCTGCTGGCCAATCAGGACCCTGCCGCCGCGATGGTGCAGTTCAATCAGTTCGAAGCACTCTCGCCACCGGCTCGGTGGCGCACCACAGCCCAGCCCTACATCGACAAGGCCAAGGCGGCGCTCGCCTCGACGACGACGACAACCCCGGGCGGCTGATCAGGCCCTGAGCGCTCGGAGCCGTTCGACGACGGGACCGAAGCGATCGATGAAGAGGTCGACCTCCTGGTCGGTGGTCGACCAACCGACCGACAGCCTGAGTGAGCGGGCTGCGTCGAGTCCCATCGCAGCGAGTACCGGTGAGGGCTCCAAAGCCTCAGAGGCACACGCGGAGCCGGAGTGGACAGCGATACCTTCGCGGTCGAGCCCGAGCAAGATGGGCTCTGCCTCGACTCCAGCCACCGTCAGACACGACAGGTGCGGCGCTCGGCTACTGCTCTGGCCGACCACGGCCACGCCCTCGACCTCGAGCGCTGCAGCCTCGAGGCGCTTTCGGTGTCGCAGTGCCGCGGCCGCCTCGTCGGTCCGGCAGTCGGCGGTGAGCACTGCCGACGCGATGCCGAAACCAACGATGCCGAGGAGGTTCTCAAGTCCCGCTCGCCGTCCACGCTCCTGGCTGCCCCCGACGACGAGGGCATCGAACGGCCGGCCCTTTCGCACGATCAGAGCAGACGTGCCGAGAGGGCCACCGATGAGCTCGGCGCTGATCGTCGCTGCGTCAGGGTCGAGGGCGCCGAGGTCGACTGACTCGTGTCCAACGGCGCTCGATGCGTCGAGGTGCACCAGCACGCTGTGGGCTCGAGCCGACGCGATCAGCCGCTCGACATCGTCGAGCACGCCGGTCTCGTGGTTGGCGAGCGAGATGGCCAGCATCGTGGCAGCGCTGCTGGCGAGCCGAGCGTCGAGCAAGTCGAGATCGACCGTACCGGCATCTGTGACCGCCACCGTCGCGAGACCCCCGTGCTGAGCAGCAGCGTCGACGACACTCTTTCGCTCGGTGGCGGGAGCAAGCACGCCACCGCCATCGGCCAGACCAGCGATGGCCGTGTTCACCGACTCGGCGATCGACGAGGTGAAGATGACCTGGCGAGGGGTGACGGCTACGAGCTGGGCAACAGACGATCGTGCGTCCTCGATCAGCTCACGGCTGACGAGTGCCTCGCGATACGGTCGGCCTGGATCGGCTTGGGGAAGAGCGAGCAGCTCGCTGAGCGCCTCGATCACCTCAGGTCGGAGCGGACTCGTCGTGGCGTGGTCGAGGTAGGCGCGCACCTCAGGCCGTGGCACGGCAGTCAGCGTCACCTCTGGCTCGAGAGCGCAGCTGCACGGTGGTGGCTGAGTCCTCGACGCCGAGCCCGGCCAGGAGGCCACCGACCATGCCGCGATCGACAGCGCAGAGGACTGGGTGATGGGCGGCCGCCTCGCCGAAGGGGCAGCTCTCGGCCACGATTGACGTCTCGTCGCCTGTGTTCTCGGCGCGAGCAGCGAACCCATGGGCGGTGAGGGTCTCTGCGATTGCTCCCATTGCGGAGCGGACCGAGCGCTCGGTGTCGCCGGGGCCCATCTGTGCCGCCAGCCGGCGACCGTAGTCCTCGCCGACCTCGGCCGCCATGGCCTCTGCCTTCTCGGGACCGAGCAACTCGAGAGAGCGCTCGAGGAGGGCGACGAGGAGATCGTCGCGGCGCCCGCCGAGCTCGACGGAGAGCTCCGCATCCGCCACCGAGTAGCGCTTGGCCGGTCGTCCTGCGGTCGTGGACTTCGTCGGCTTCTCGACCATGACGTGGCTGCCTGCGACAAGACGCTCGAGGTGATGGCGCACCACATTGGGGTGGAGAGAGAACTCCGTCGCGATCTCGGTCACCGTGGAACTGGGATGGCTGCGCAGGTACAGGTAGATCGCCCGTCGTGTCGGATCCCCGAAGGCGCTCGAGAGGGCGGTGATAGCCGCCGAGAACTCGTCGTCGACGTTGCCCACGCTCTGATCGCCGCCGACGTCGCCTTTCGTCGGCACGACGTCGCGGTTGGTCTCAGGGGTCATCACACTCGGTAGTGTACCGAGCAGCCCCGCAATTCGACCCTCCTTGTCGAGAGCGGCGCCCCCCTGAGGAGGGAGACATGGCGGAGACCTTGAACATCGCGGCCGCAGCAGGTGCCGTGGTCGATCCTGAGCTCGAGCTGGCGCTGGACGTCGTCGGGATGGTCGGCGAGACCAGCCTCGACGGTGGCAACGCTCGCGTCGAGCTCGCCCTGCCGATCGCCGCATGGCCCTCCGCTATCGCCATCGAGCAGGCCATCGAGCGAGCGGTCGAGGCGCTCGACGGAGTGGACGCCGTCGAGGTGAACCGCCGCACGATGACAGAGGAGGAGCGCCTCACGCTGCGCTCAACGCTCCGACGGCTCATGGGGGGCGAGGAGGACGATGGCCATGGCCACAGCCATGGCAGCAGCGGGCCGCGCTTCTTGGAGACGACCTCAGCCACGAGAGTCCTCGGCATCTCGTCAGGCAAGGGCGGGGTGGGCAAGTCGTCGGTCACGGTCAATCTCGCCATCGCGCTCGCCCAGGCTGGCAAGAGGGTCGGCGTGCTCGACGCTGATGTCTACGGATTCTCGATCCCGAAGATGCTCGGGCCAGACCACGATCCAATCATCCTCGGCGATACCGTCATCCCGACCCCTGTGCACGGTGTTCGTTGCCTCTCGATGGGCTTCTTCGTCCCCGACGAGCAGCCGGTGATCTGGCGTGGCCCGATGCTCCACAAGGCTATCGAGCAGTTCGTCACCGAGGCGTGGTGGGGCGAGCCCGACTTCATCCTGATCGACATGCCACCTGGGACCGGCGACGTCGCGCTGACGCTCTCTGAGGTCTTGCCTCGGGTGGAGATCTATGTCGTGACCACTCCGCAGCCGGCAGCCGAACGAGTGGCACAGCGATCCGCGTGGGCAGCCCGGAAGATGAAGCTGGCAGTGCGTGGCGTGATCGAGAACATGAGCTGGTTCATCGGTGACGACGGCACGCGCTACGAGCTCTTCGGGGCCGGCGGCGGCGAGCAGCTCGCCCACCAGCTGGGCGTCCCGCTGCTCGGGCAGGTCCCGCTCGTGCCGGCCTTGCGGGAAGGCGGCGACGCCGGCTCACCGATCACGGTGAGCGACCCTGAGTCGATCGCCTCCAGGGCGTTCGCCGAGCTGGCCGCCAAGATCATCGCCCAGGGTCCAGCTCGGGTGTACCGGCAGGAGCTGCGGATCGGCTGACGCCTTCGACTTGCCGACACGCAGCTCACGTCGGTGGCAAGATCCCTCGGGGACCATCCGAGTGGGTGGCAGGCAGGAGGCTGGTCGATGAAGGACGTTGCAGGCAAGACAGCGGTGATCACCGGCGGCGCCAGTGGCATCGGCCGAGCCACCGCTGAGCGGCTGGCCTCGAACGGGGCGAAGCTCGTCCTTGCCGATATTGAGGTGCCGGTGCTCGAGGCCACGGTCGCTGAGCTGCGTGCCACCGGGGCGGACGTGATCGGCGTTGCCACCGACGTGGCGGACCTCGGTTCGGTCGAGGCGCTGCGCGACGCGGCGCTCGACGCCTTCGGCGAGGTGCACATCGTCTTCAACAACGCCGGTGTCGGCGGCGGACCAACGATCACGTCAACGCCAGCTGCCTGGGACTGGGTGCTGGGCGTGAACGTCGACGGCGTGGTCTACGGGATGTCGACCTTCCTCCCGCTGCTCTTGGCCCAGGACGAGGGGCACATCATCAACACAGCCTCGCTGGCAGGACTCGGCGGCGTGCCAGGCATGGGGCCGTACTGTGCATCGAAGTTCGCCGTGGTCGGGATGACCGAGTCGCTGTTCTACGAGCTGGCCATGATCGGCTCGAACGTCCACTGCTCTGTTCTGTGCCCTGGCTTCACCAAGACTCGGATCCATGAGTCTGATCGCAACATGCCGGCCGCACTTGCGGCCCAGGGTCGAGACCCGATGGCCGAGCAGACCGCCTCGATCGCCAAGCAGGCAGTGGAGAACGGGATCGAGGTGGAGATCGTGGCCAATGCCGTGGGCGATGCGATCATCGACGAGCGCTTCTGGATCTTGACCCATGAGCGAGTGGCGCTTGCCACCACCCGACAGCGCTTGGCCTGGATGGAGGGCGGGCAGCCGCCACGTATCGATCTCGACGAGGCTGGTAAGGCCTCGTAGCTCAGCGGTCGATCCCCTGAGGGAGGCGTCCAGGGTCGAAGCCGAGCAGCGCCACCGCCGAGCGAAAGGCGAAGCGGTCGGTCATACCAGCCACATAGGCCACCGCTGCGTGGCGAGCTTCGTCCTCGCCACTCAGCAGCCCACCGTCATCGAGGACGCCGGGGATCTGGTTGGGTGAGTCGATGAAGTGCTCGGTCAACGCAGTGAGGACCTCGATGACGGCGGTGGCCTGGGCCACAGACGCATCTCGAAGGTAGATCTGCTCGTAGTTGAAGGTTCGGAACTCTGCGAGCGCCTCTGCATGGTCGGGATCCATGCCGATGGTCCCGCTGACGAGCGTGGTCCGCACCAGCGCATCGATGAAGGAGCCGAGCTGGGCGCCTCGTCGGGTCCCGGCGCGCTCAGCCACGATGGCGGGGAGGTGCTCGGCGGTGACAATCCCGGCCCCCTCGGCATCCTCAAAGTCGTGACAGACATACGCGATCCGATCGGCCCAGCTCACTACTTCGCCTTCAGGGGTGGAGGGAGCTGGGCGAGACCATGAGTGGTTCCTGATGCCATCGAGCGTCTCGACGCAGAGGTTGAGCGGTGCCAGCGAGACGTCTGCGCCCCACGACGCATGGTCGAAGCCCTCGTCCAAGAAGGGATCGAGCGCGTCCTCGCTCGCGTGACCGCCAGGACCATGCCCACAGTCGTGTCCGAGGGCGATGGCCTCGGTCAGCGCGACATTCAGGCCCAATGCTCGTGCGATGCCGGTAGCGACCTGGGCCACCTCGAGCGCGTGGGTTAGTCGAGTCCGCTGGTGGTCGTCGGGGAAGACGAAGACCTGGGTCTTGCCGGCAAGCCGGCGAAAGGCGGAGGCATGGAGGATCCGGTCACGGTCCCGCTCGAAGCAGGTGCGCCACTCGTCGGGCTCCTCGGGAACCGCCCGCTCTCCAGCGCCTGCGGATCGGGTGGCGCCGGCGACGAGCCAGCTCGCCTCGCGATCCTCTCGGACGGTGCGGACGACGCCGAGCTCGGGCTCTCCCAACGAGCTCGGATCAATGGCAGCTGACGAGTCGGCGTGTGCAGTGACGACGACGTCGCTGCCGGTGAACCCCTCCATGGTGGCAGCCCACCGGCGGGTGCGATCGGTGAGTTGACGGTCGTGGGCCACGCCCACCATTCTGCCTGCCCCCTGTAACGTGGGTGTCCGGCAGCGTCGGACCGTAGTGGTGCGGCGCTGCAGCGAGATCTTCGAGAACAAGAGAGGGGTGCGACGTGGACGTCCGCATCGGCATCGTGCAGACAGTCAAGGAGCTCGAGGTGGAGCTCGCCGACGACGCCGACCGCGACGCGGTCATGGCGGATATCGACAAAGCCCTCGGCGGCGACGGCGTGCTCTGGCTGACCGACAAGAAGGGCCGACGAGTCGGCGTCCCGTCGTCGAAGGTCGCGTACGTCGAGATCGGCGCACCGACCTCGGAGCGCCGCGTCGGCTTCGGCGCCCCCTAAGACCGGCGCACACTGACATGAGCGCACCGCCGCTCGTCGATCGGCGCCTCATCTTCGTCACCGGCAAGGGTGGCGTGGGCAAGACGACCGTGGCCGCTGGCCTGGCGCAGATGCTTGCTGACGAGGGCCGTCGGGTCCTGGCCTGCGAGGTCGACGCCAAGGGAGACCTGGCCGCCGCGTTCGAGGTCCCCGCACCAGGCTTCACACCCGAGCGGATCGGCGACAACCTGTCGCTGATGGCCATGGACACTGAGGCCTCGTTACGTGAGTACCTCAAGCTCAATCTCAAGATCCCGATCGTCGGCCGGATCGGCCCGCTGGCCAAGGCCTTCGACTTCGTCGCCACCGCAGCGCCGGGCGTCAAGGAGATCCTGACCGTCGGCAAGCTGTGCTTCGAAGCGCGAGAGAAGAACTACGACTCGATCGTGGTCGACGCGTCGGCGACCGGCCACATCATCGGCCAGCTCGCGGCTCCGCAGGCGATCAACGATCTGGTTCGGGTCGGCCTCATCCGGTCCCAGACCGACTGGATGCTCGACATCCTGTCTGATCCGGTGCAGACAGGCCTCGCCATCGTGACGACGCCAGAGGAGATGCCAGTCGCTGAGACCATCGAGCTCGCTGGCAAGGTGGCGGCCGAAACCACGGTCGAGCTGGCTGCTGTGGTCGTCAATCGGGTCCTGCCTGAGCGCTTCGGCCCACGTGATGAGGAGGTGTTCTCGTCACTCGAGACGCCAGCAGGACGCACGGCCCTGGCTGCCGCGCTCGGTGAGGACGTCACCGCCCTCTTGGACGCCACCCGACTTGCGACCTCATTGCGACGCAGCCGTGCCGCCCACCTCGAGACCCTGCGAGCCAGTCTCGACACCTCGATGCCGATCATCCTGCTCCCCGAGCTCTTCGCCAGGACCGATGGGGTTCGAGCCACCCGACAGATCGCCGAGCATCTCGAGGGAGAGCTGCGATGAGCGGCTCCTCGCCGATCCTCGAATTGCTCGGCCAGCGGGAGATCGTGGTCGCATGTGGACCCGGTGGGGTGGGCAAGACCACGACCGCCGCCGCGGCGGCAGCCCAGGCAGCTCTGCGCCTCGGCGGCAGGGTGCTGGTCCTCACCGTCGATCCGGCGCGACGCCTCGCCGACGCGCTGGGGATCAAGGAGATCGGCAACGAGGTCACGGAGGTGCCTGCTGAGGCCTTCGTCACCGCTGACGGTGCTCCGGTAGGCAGATTGTTCGCGGCCATGCTCGACACCAAGAAGAGTTGGGACGACCTCATCGAGCGCCACACGCCTGACCCCGCCACTGCGGCTCGGATCATGGCGAACCCGCTCTATCAGAACATCACCGGCCGATTCATCCAGAGCCACGACTACATCGCCATGGAGCGGCTCTACGAGTTGCACTCGACGGGGGAGTGGGACCTGATCGTCGTCGATACCCCGCCGACCCGAAATGCACTGGACTTCCTCGATGCGCCTTCTCGAATGGCGGACTTCTTCTCGAGCCGACTGCTCCGATGGCTCATCGCACCAGCGCGCAGCGGCCTGTTCGCAGTGGCGTCGAAACCCTTCACGCAGGTTGCTGACCGAATCTTGGGGACCGAGTTCCTGGGCGACATCACCGAGTTCTTCGTGTCGCTCCAATCGATGTACGGCGGCTTCGTCGAGCGTGCGAACGCGGTGGCCAGGCTGATGGCCGACGAGCGCACCACGTTCCTCGTCGTCTCGAGTTCAGAGACTGTGCCACTCAGAGAGGCAGAGTTCTTCGTGTCGCAGCTCGTCGATCGCAACCTGAGCGTCGGCGCAGTGGTGCTCAACAAGGTGCTGCCTGACTCGCTCGCAGATCCCGGCGGCCTGGCTGCCGCTCGAGGTCTGGGCGAGCGAGCAGGCGAGATCGCTGGCGAGGTGGCGCAGGTGATCGGGGTCGACGAGGAGGCTCTCGTCCGGGTCCTCGGGACGATCGCCGAGAGCTACGGTGACTTCGCCGTGACCGCCCGACGTGAGGCTGGCGCCCGGAGTCGCTTCGAGGCGGGCGGTGCGCCGCTCGTCTCGGTACCGAGGCTCGACGAGGACATCCACGACATGGCGGGACTCTTAGCCCTCGGCAATCTGCTCATCGCCGAGCCGTGAGCGGCACCGTCACTACGATGGCCGTGTGACGAGGCCCAAGGATCGACTTCTCGATGCTTGACTACCACCTGCACCTCTGGCCGCACGAAGACCCGACGACGTGGCTCTCGCTCGAGCAGATCGCCGAGTACTGCGAGATGGCTGCGAGCCACGGCGTCACCGAGGTGGCCATCACCGAGCACCTCTACCGCTTCACGCAGGCAACCGACATGGTCGGCGAGTTCTGGAAGACGACCGAGGACGACCCGAAGCTCCAGGCAGCCCTCGCCGCCTCCTTCGACCACCACACCGGAGCCGATCTCGACGCCTATGTCGAGCTCTGCCTCGAAGCCAAGGCGGCCGGCCTGCCTGTCCGCATCGGGATGGAGGTCGACTACTACCGAGGCCAGATGGATCAGGTGGCCGATCTGCTCGCTGGCTATCCGTTCGACGTGCTGCTGGGGAGCATCCACTGGATCGGGGGGTGGATCTTCGACGATGTCGACAACGCTCTCCACATGGCCGAGTGGGACGTGCGCGACGTCGACGACTGCTGGGATGCCTACACCACAGCACTCGAGGAGCTCGCCGCCACCCACACGTGTGATGTGCTCGCCCATCCAGACCTGATCAAGATCGCCGGTCGGATCCCGTCCAACCCGACCGAGTGGTGGGATCGCATCGCTGAGGCTGCATCGACGTCGGGGATGGCGGCCGAGCTCTCGAGCGCGGGCTGGCGCAAGCCCATCGGGGAGCAGTACCCCTCCATCCCGCTTCTCGAGCGCTTCGTTGCCAGCGGCGTCCCGATGACGACGGCGTCCGACGCTCACCACCTCGGCCACGTGGCCGATCGCTCGGAGGACCTGGCTGCGCTGGTGGCCTCGAGCGGACTGACCTCGCTCGCCTCCTTTGAGGGCCGGGTCAGGACTGACGTGCCGATCGTGGAGGAGGGCTGATGCCCACACCAGCCGAGCTGGCTCGACTTCGCACCCAGCTGACCGACGAGCAGACCGAGCACCTCCAGCGCCTTCTTGGCTCATGGTCCTTGCTCGCTGACCTCGCCTTCTCTGACCTCCTGCTGCTCGCCCAGGCGGTGGCGCCACCCGCGGGCCAGGGCGCGCAGCTCGTCGTGCTCGGCCAGGTCCGACCCAACAACCGAGGCACGTTGATCTCCCAGGACCTCGTCGGCCAGACGGTGCCAGAGAGCCGCTGGGACCTGGCAGCCGAAGCGCTCCACACCGGGCGCCTGGTCGAGGGGACGATCTTCGACGTCGAGCTCGGCGAAGACGTACCGGTCTGGAACATTCCTGTGCGCCACGAAGGCGAGGTCATCGGCGTCCTGCTCAGGATCCAAGGACCACTCAGGGGGCCAGCAAGTCTCTACGAGCGGACCTACCTCGATGTCTTCGAGCGCCTGTGCACCATGGTCTCGGAGTCCACCTTCCCCTTCGAGGATGAGGAGGTCGCAGCCGAGGAGACGCCGAGAGTCGGCGATGGCGCCATGGTCGTCGATGCCTCCGGACGGGTGGAGTACGCCACCCCGAACGCCATCAACGCGCTTCACCGGCTCGGCGTCTACTCGCCCCCCGACGGCTCTCGCTTCGAGAGCCTCGGCGTCGAAGCGGACCTCGTCGCCACCGCGCTGGCGACCGGCAAGCCCGTGGTGGAGGAGATCGAGCGCCGACCCGATGTGGCGGTGCTCGGCCACTGCGTGCCCCTCCTCGAGAGCGGTCGTGTCACCGGTGCGCTGATCCTGCTCCGTGACGTGACTGACCTCCGACGCCTTGACCGCCTTGTGCTCAGCAAGGATCAGGCGATCCGAGAGGTCCACCACCGGGTCAAGAACAACCTCCAGACGATCTCGGCCCTCCTGCGCCTCCAAGCTCGTCGGACCGACGCGGGCTCTGGTCGCCAAGCGCTCCTCGAGGCTGAGCGACGGATCCGATCGATCGCCATCGTCCACGAGATCCTGTCCAAGGAGCCGGGCGACGAGGTCCCGTTCTCTGAGATCATCACGTCGCTCGTGCAGATGGCGGAGGACTCGGTCGTCACGCCACATCCAGTTGAGATCTCTGTGGTCGGGGACCTCGGGGACATGACTGCTGACGTGGCGACGCCGCTGGCGGTGGCGCTCGCCGAGCTGCTGCAGAACGCCGTCGAGCACGCCTTCGTCGACCCCGACGCGCTCGGTGACGTCGGCCACGTCAACCTGACGCTCCGCCACGATGCGTGGACGCTCTATGCCGAGGTGCGCGACAACGGCGTCGGCCTGCCGGAGGGATTCGACCTCGAGTCGACGCCGAGCCTCGGCCTGAGCATCGTGCGAGACCTTGTGCGCACCCAGCTCAACGGGACGATCGAGATCGAGCCGGTGACCGGGTCTGTGGTCGGCGGCACTCGGGCCATCATCGAGGTGCCGCTCCATGAGCGGCGATCGCAGCACCCCGCGGTCCGCTGGCGCGGCGGGGGAGAGACGTCCTAGGCGCTGGTGACAGCCTCGCGCTCGCGTGCCTCGAGCAGGCTGCGACGACGGGCGGCGAGCCAGGCCTTGCGAAGCTTGCGTCGCTCGTCCTCAGAGGTGCCGCCCCACACGCCAGACTCCTGATTGGTGGCGAGTGCGAAGTCGAGGCAGGGCTCCATCGCCTCGCACGACTGGCAGACCCGCTTGGCTGCCTCGATCTGGTCGACGGCGAGGCCGGTCGAGCCGATGGGGAAGAAGAGCTCAGGCTCTGCGTTCCGGCAGGCTGCCTCCATCCGCCAGGCGTCAGCGTCCCAATCGACAGTTCGGTTCCACGTGAGGGCCATGTCCGTACCTCTTCTGATCTCGCAGGGGGGATTGTGCAATTCTTCACAAGATCCGGCCCACTTGGTACCGGTCCGTGAAGGAAGTGTGACGTCATCGTAACCTTGTGAGGTTGCCGAGACAAGGGGTGGCACCCTGAAAATCCTTTGAGCCGCGCAATCGAGAGGGGCAGGTCATGACGAGGGTCTTCGCCCACCGGGGCCTCCACGCCTCTGGGGCACAAGAGAACACGCTCGCATCATTCGAGGCTGCGGCCGATGCGGGCGCTGATGGCGTTGAGTTCGACGTTCGCAGGACCGTGGACGGTGCGCTCGTCGTCCACCACGATGCGGTGCTGCCGGGTGGCGGGGTCATCGCCGAGATGAAGGTGGCCGAGCTCGACCCCTCGGTGCCGCTCCTAGCCGAGGTGATCGCAACGTGTGGCCAGCTGGCCATGAACGTCGAGATCAAGAACGATCCTTCAGAACCTGGCTACGACCCGACCGGCGGCTTGGCGGCCCAGGTGGTCGCCGAGCTGGCAGAGCTCGCGAGCGGTGCCGACGTGATCATCTCGAGCTTCGATCCAGGGACCTTGGTTGCAGTGCGGGCAGCGGACCCGGATGTCCCGATCGGGCTGTTGCTCGGGTGGGGGGCCGACATCGACGCTGCGGTCGAGACCGCTCGACTCGAGGGCTTCGGGTGCCTGCACCCGTTCGTTGGCGACGTGGACGAGTCGGCCGTCCAGCGCTGTCATGCCAGCGGCCTCATGCTCAACGTGTGGACGGTGGACACGCCGGCCGATCTGACCACGATGGTGGCGCTCGGCGTCGACATCGTGATCACGGACAACGTTGAAGGCGCGCTCCTCGCCGTCTCTTCGTAAGGGGCTCGACTGGAATGGCGCAGTTGCCCGCGGATCCGCTTAGATTGCGTGCATGAACGTTGTCGTCTGTGTCAAGCAAATCCCCGACCCCGCCGCGCCTCAGTCGCTGGAGCCCGGCACTCACACCCTGGACCGCTCAGGCAAGCTGATCTTGGACGATTCCGACGCCTACGGCGTCGAGATGGCCCTCCAGCTCGCTGAGCAGGCTGGCGGCGGCGAGGTGACCCTCGTCTCCATGGCGCCCAACGGTGAGACCTCCGGCCTGCGCACCGCGCTGGCCATGGGAGCCGCCAAGGCGATCCTGGTGAGCGACGATGCCCTGAAGGGTGCCGACGCGCTGACCACCGCCAAGGTGCTCGCAGCTGCCATCAAGCGCGCCGAGCCCGACCTTGTCGTGGCGGCCACCGAGTCCTCCGACGGCTACACCGGCACCACGCCGGTGCAGGTCGCCGAGCTCCTGGGCCTCCCCTCGGTCACCTTCGCCAAGTCGGTGGCGATCGACGGGTCCTCGGTCAAGGTCGAGCGCCAGACCGAGTCTGGCTACGACGACGTGACCTCACCGCTGCCTGCGGTCGTCACCGTCACCGCAGGTGTGGTCGAGCCCCGGTACCCGTCCTTCAAGGGGATCATGGCTGCCAAGTCGAAGCCCGTCGAGACCCTCACCGCTGCCGATCTCGGCATCGCCACGGGTGCGACCGGCCAGGAGATCACGTCGGTGGACGAGGCCGAGGCCCGTGCCGCTGGCGAGATCGTCGTCGACGAGGGTGACGGCGCCCAGCGCATCGTGACCTTCCTCGAGGGCCTCAAGCTCGTCTAGGTCGAGCTTCCACTTCTAGAACGAACCATCTGAGCACGAAGGAACCACATCATGGCCATCGACAAGATCTGGGTCGTCGCTGAGGCGACCGACCAGGGACCGACCACCACCACCCTTGAGCTGCTGACCGCAGCCCGCGACCTCGCCGGCACCGTCGAGGCGGTCGCCTGGGGAGCCGGGACCGCCGCCAACGCCGCCGTCCTCGGCGAGTACGGCGCCACCGCAGTGCACGACGTCGGCGACATCGGCGACGCCCTGCCAGGCGCGCCAGTCGCCTCGGCGATCGCCGCTGCCATTGCTGCGGGCAACGGCCCCTCAGCGATCCTCATCCCCACCTCGTACGACGGCCGTGACATCGCAGGCCGTCTGTCGGCTCGCTGCGACCTGCCGGTCCTCACCAACATCACCGGCCTGGTCGGGGGCGACGAGCTCACCACCCAGCACCCGGTCTTCGGTGGCAGCCAGATCGTCTCGGCCCGCTTCACCGGCCAGGGCCCCGGCATCTACGTCATCCGAGCCAAGTCGTTCGCCGCAGAGAGCGCCGGTGGCGCTGCCGCCGCGGTGTCCCCACTGGCTGTCGGCGACCTCGGGTCGACGAACACCGCCACCATCGTGACC
>Ga0073936_10002381_pt1 | contig 28077 bp, 29 predicted proteins | sample AliMusrvi5mmetaG_FD_87041 | JGI IMG/M metagenome (GOLD analysis project Ga0073936, IMG submission 87041) | Freshwater lake bacterial and archeal communities from Alinen Mustajarvi, Finland, to study Microbial Dark Matter (Phase II) - Alinen... | ecosystem: Environmental > Aquatic > Freshwater >...
TGTGGTCCTGGCGATGATCGAGGCGGAAGAACTGGGGATAACCTCGAAGAACGTCGACGAAATGATGACCAGCACCAACCCTGCTGTCATGCGGTTCCTCGGCGTTACCCCGGGTAACGGCAAATCCCTCGGCCTTGACGAGAAATGGGCTTACAATATTGTCAAGCAGGTCGGCAACTACAGCGAGGTCTTTGAACGTAACGTCGGCGTCAACACCCCGCTGATGCTCAAACGCGGCCTGAACGCCCTGTGGAACAATGGTGGTCTGATGTATTCACCCCCTTTCAAGTAGCGAATTAACCCCGATGTTCTGCCCGGCTCCTGCCGGGCAGGACCTATTGAGCCGTCGTTCAAAAATAAGTCATCCATTTCCACGTCATGAACGGCACTCTTTTTAGTACCCCCTTGAGGGGTATAAGGGGCCGTAACGAAATGAAGTGAATGGTAAAAGTTATTTCTTAACGGCCCCTAAACAGGTGAATATGGACACGACAGCACCAGAGAAAATCCCCTTTCTGCGTGACCCGGCCAAGCTGGCCATTCTTTATCAGTGCCTCACCATACTCGGTGTCGGGCTGCTCAGCTATTATCTGATCCACAATACCCTAGCCAACCTTGAAAGACAGTCTATCTCGACCGGCTTCGGCTTTTTCAAGAAAGAGGCTGCTTTCGAAATCGGCGAAAAACTTATCAGCTATTCGGCTGCCGACTCCTACAGTCGCGCGCTCTTAGTTGGGTTCCTCAACACCTTGGTCGTCGCTTTTATCGGGGTGGTCCTCACCATCCTTTTCGGAACGATCCTGGGAATCGCACGGCTTTCCACCAACTGGCTGCTCGCCAAACTCTCGGCCATCTACATTGAGGTGTTCCAGGACATTCCAATACTCCTGCAACTGTTTTTCTGGTATGCCTTTTTTTATGAGATGCTTCCGGCACCACGTCTGGCACTCAACCCCATACCTGGACTCTTTTTGTGCAACCGAGGGCTCATTTTTGGTCTTCCGCAAGCGCATTCGGCATATTTCTACGCCTTCGTAGCCTTGGGCCTCGCCTGTCTGATGATCTTCTTTCTCCGCAAATGGGCGGCAAAACGCCAGGCGGCAACTGGGCAGATCTTTCCGATAGTAAAAGTATCGCTTGCCCTCTTTATCGGTTTTCCTTTGATCACCTGGTGGCTTGCCGGCGCACCGACCGCCATGAATGTACCGAAGTTGACCGGTTTTAATTTCCAGGGCGGATTATCCATCAGCCCGGAATTCACCGCGCTGCTCCTCGGTCTCGTGCTCTATACCTCGGCCTTCGTCGCTGAAGTCGTCCGAGCCGGCATCCAGTCGGTCGGCAAGGGCCAGAAGGAAGCGGCCATGTCCATCGGCCTGAAACCGGCGCACGTCCTCAATCTGGTCATTCTCCCCCAGGCACTACGGGTAATCGTGCCGCCTCTGACCAGCCAGATGCTCAATCTGACCAAGAACAGCTCGCTGGCTGTGGCCATCGGTTACCCCGATTTTGTCTCGGTTGCCGGCACGACCATCAATCAGACCGGGCAGGCCATTGAAGGTGTTGCCCTGATAATGTTCGTCTATCTGGCTTTCAGTCTATCAACGTCGGCGCTTATGAACTGGTACAATAAGAAAATCGCAATCGTGGAAAGATAATGGCAACCATGGAAAAGACCCCGCACCGCAAAGCAGCCAACAGCATCCGGCCCCCGGCTACCAGTATCGGCGTTATCGGTTGGATGCGCGCCAATCTGTTCAACGGCTGGCTCAACTCCATCCTCACCCTGGTGGTTGGCTATCTGCTTTTGTTGACAATCCCCTCTTTTGTCAAGTGGGCCTTTATCAACAGCAACTGGTTTACCACCAGTGAGCAGTGCAAGGCAGGGAGCGGCGCCTGCTGGTCGGTCATCACCGCCAATATCCGCTTTATCCTCTTCGGCTTTTATCCGCACCAGCTGCAATGGCGACCGCTGCTGGCGGTGCTCATTTTGATTCTGCTGTTGTTTTTCAGCCAAAACCGCAAATATTGGAAAAAATCCCTTGCCTATGTCTGGCTGCTTGGCCTGTTTTCCATGGGGCTTCTCCTGAAGGGCGGCCTCGGTCTTGAGGTCGTTGACAGTGACAGCTGGGGCGGGTTGCCGCTCACCTTGCTGCTCTCGGTGTTCGGTCTCACTGCTGCCTATCCGTTTGGCGTCATTCTCGCTCTTGGACGGCAGTCGGACATGCCGGTCATCAAATCTTTTTCTGTGGTGTATATCGAACTGATACGAGGAGTGCCGCTGATCAGCATGCTGTTCATGTCGTCGGTGGTTTTCCCGCTGTTTCTGCCGGAAGGGGTGACCTTCAACAAAATCCTCCGGGCGCAGATTGCCATCATTCTCTTTACCGCCGCCTATATTGCAGAGGTCGTTCGCGGCGGGTTGCAGGGCATGAACCGCGGACAATATGAAGCGGCCGAATCTCTTGGGCTGAATTACTTCCAGGCCATGCGTTTGATCATTCTGCCCCAGGCCTTGAAAATTGTTATTCCACCTTCGATGGGCATTCTTATCTCGGCCTTTAAGGATACTTCTCTAGTGGTGATCATCGCCCTCTATGACTTACTGAAAACCACCCAGACCACGCTCACTGACCCGAAATGGATGGGCTTTTCCGCCGAGGCCTATCTTTTTGTGGCGCTTATTTATTTTGTCTGCTGCTACGCCATGTCCAACTACAGCCGGCGACTGGAAAAGGAACTCGATACGAGCTTGTAGCCATTTTACTCACTACTAATTGATCAACGATGATCAGAACCCTGGAAAAGAATAGATGAATCCGCAAGCAGCAGGACAGAAGAATGTAGACAAAACGCCGATTATCACCATCGAAAACATGCATAAGTGGTACGGCGAGTTCCATGTTCTGAAGGATGTCAACCTGACGGTCGACAGAGGCGAGCGCATCGTCATCTGCGGCCCTTCCGGCTCGGGAAAATCAACGCTGATCCGGTGCATCAACCGCCTTGAAGAACACCAGCGGGGTCGTATCGTCGTCGACGGCACCGAGCTTACCAACGATCTGAAAAATATTGAAAAGATCAGGACCGAGGTCGGCATGGTGTTCCAGCACTTCAACCTCTTCCCCCATCTCACCATCCTCGAAAACCTGACCCTCGGGCCGATCTGGGTGCGCAAGACCCCGAAAAAAGAGGCCGAAGAAAGGGCCATGTACTACCTGGAAAAGGTCCGCATCGCCGAACAGGCCAAGAAATTTCCCAACCAGCTCTCGGGAGGCCAACAGCAGAGGGTGGCCATCGCCCGCAGTCTGTGCATGAAACCGAATGTCATGCTCTTTGACGAACCGACTTCGGCCCTTGATCCGGAGATGGTGAAGGAGGTTCTCGATGTCATGATCAGCCTCGCCCTGGACGGTATGACCATGCTCGTTGTCAGCCACGAAATGGGCTTTGCCAAAAGCGTGGCGCACCGGGTCCTGTTTATGGACGGCGGCGAAATTCTCGAACAAAACACCCCCGAGGAGTTCTTCAACTATCCGCAACATGATCGCACTAAGCTGTTTCTCAGTCAGATTCTTGACTGATTGCGGTTGATGACCTTCGGCCCTGGGTATGAAAATCAAAAATATTATGACCAGTTCTTGAAACGTGGATTTCTTAGATTTCAAGACTAATTTCTTGTGTTCACACTGCAAACTTTTTTGAGAATGACAACCTACCTTGTCGCTTTGAAGGTTCTGTTATGGGCAATCTCTTGGAGATTAGCAAGGATCTCATCGCATTGAGCCGAAACTTTACGCTTTCTTCCAAGCGAAAGGTCGAGAGACTTGACGTTGCTGTTTTGTCTGGACAGGATGATCACCTTGGCAGTCACTTCTATAAATTCAGAAAAAGCCGCCTTCGCTTTCGGTAAGGCATCCATATTTTCTTTTCCTACGATTTCGGAAAGTTCATCGAGGGACTTTAAAACCTCATTCTTCTCCGTGTTCATCTGGGCCTCGATTTGGTCCATTTTCTCATCGCTTGCCTCGGCTATGTGGGGACTGTGCAGATTGTAAATTTTCAGGCCCGCTGTAATTGCGTGGTATGAAAGTCTGGTTACTCTGCTTTCATTCGGATCGCCCAAATATGACCGCATAACGTCTTCAAGAGCATCCTCAAAGCGCTGCATCACCTCGGCGCCTTTTCCCCGGGAAAGGCTTGCAGCCTTGAGATTGGTATTCTGCACAGCAAGCTCCAAAATGGTTTGATCGAGCCTGCGCAGCTCTGTCCAACAGGTGGCAAACTCAACGACAATCTTCTTCTCGTCTTGCAGGGGAGCTGCATCGATAAGAGATTGAAGTTGCTTCAAATTTTTTTCTACTACCGCCGAGGATGCGAACGATTCATCGGCAAACTTCTGAGATTCCTCATCCGTTTGGGCCATAACTGCGTTTTTCTCCATTTCTACGGATTGAAGAAAATGCGTACGTATTTGAGAGAGGATCTCGTTTTTTTCCAAGATATTCCGAAAGGTGTCCTCCAGGTGCACAGAAGGTGTCTGATATTTTGCAATAACAAGGAAAAGGAGCAATCCTACAACGATCCCTATGCTCCAAAAGATTGCACGTCGCTCCTTACCATTGGCAAACTTCATACCCATTTCCTCCATTGTTCAAATTTGATAATCTCGTGAAAAGTCAATTTATTTGCGAGCAAAGAAACCAGAAGAACGATGATGTGCTCAAAGAAAAGATATATCTGGTTCTGACAGAAGAGGGCCATGAACATTGCCGTAATTGCTTGACTTGACATTACTTTTTGCCGTATTCCGGGGCAAGAGCTCCTTTGAAGGATGGCGAGGAGAGGTGCCGGCATTTGTCGGAGCACCTGATAGGGAAAAATTCAACTTTTTGCAAGCACCTCATTAGCATGCTTGACATAAAGATGTAATCAAAAAACAAGCGAAAGATATCAAAAAATCATCAAAGCATGTAATATTGTTTCTGTAGATCTTCTTTCCAGCATGGAATATAGTGCTAAGCCAATACCTTATTGGATCGATGAGACTGATAATAGAGAGGAGGTCAAATATGGCCAAAAGAAGCTTATTGTTACCGTTGCCCAAATTTTTAGCATTATGCATTACCCTTTTTGGTGCCTTGATATGTACCAAGGTTGCCGTAGGTGCACCCTCGAATACGCTTGAGGCCTCTCGCGAAATGGATCGAACAGTCACTTCCGATCCAGCACCGAGCAGAGTCGGTATCGCAAGGGTACAATCACCGGCTCAAAAAGCCGTAGAAGAGGCGTCTTCACAAACAGAAACAACCGGTTCCACACCTCCATCTCTCCCCAAGCCGAAACTTGGTGGACGTATAAAGAAAAGTGGCAACGTGGTAGATTCAACATCATCGGACAAAAGTGATATGCGACAACCCCGCGGCCCATCTGAAATTCAAAACGAAGATAGTCTTTCAGCAGGCAATTCCAAGGGAAAATCTTCTGCCAAAAAAAATAATTCTTTCGATTGACACAGCTAGACCAGCCGTGCTGAGGATAATCAAACCCCACCACCAAACCAGGGACTAGAGGAAAGAAAACAGTGACAACCTACGTTGACCATAACTATTTCGCGGAACTGGGAAAAGCGACCCCCACCGATATTTGTCGCAAGGATCGTTGCCGTTACGATCCGACCGGCAAGTGCTATGCTCTGTCTATTTGGGGAAATGAGTATACCATCGACTGGACAGAGGGCCGGATTGCAGCAAGCGACCCGAGCGTACCGCCACACCATGCATTTTTCGATCTGTTCATCATCTACTATCTGCTCCTGCCGCAGGATATTACACCACGGGGGGAATGGATCTCGGAAAAGGATTTACCGGGCGGTACCACCTTTTTCCGTGGGCCACACCTCCTGCCGACAAGCCTTATCAGCGAGCGATTCGCCAATGATCTGCAGGGGTTTTGCGACTGTTGCAAGAGATTGGGCGGCACGAAACTCAACCTTGCGGACGCGGCCTACTCGTTCACAATCACCAAGGATATAAGGGTTGCGGTGTTGTATTGGACCGGAGACGAGGATTTCCCGGCCGATGCGAAAATTCTTTATGACAAATCAATTTCCGAACCCCTGCCGCTGGATATTGTCTTTGCCTTGGCGTTTGAGGTGTGTACCCGTATCGGTACGGCTGAACCTTTATAACGGCCTGTCAGTTGCCGCCCTCTTTTTTACATGGCTACGCAGAGCCGCAGCCACAATCGCAGGAACCACCACAGCCGCCATGCCCGGTCGATTTAGCCAGCGCCTGGACCACTTCCCGGTTATCGGCATCAGCCACCACCGTCACCGTCATCTGTAAAAAGAGGATCGGAGGTAAGAGGTGTAACCCAAGAAGTTGCCGGATTGGCCTGAGAAAACGGCCAAAAAACTGCGGCGCTTCATCTGCTGTAAGAGTCAATACCACATTGTCTCCCGCGCATTTATCACTGAGGACCACCTCAAAAGGCTCCAGGCCCTCTGTACCAATCCCGTAGATAAACTCAAAAATTGCCGGAGAGGCCGTCAGGCTGTACCCCTCTGGTTCAATGCCTGCCAGAATGGCAAGTTTCACATTTTTCAATTGCTGTATGGTCGTTGTCATGGGATTCTCCATATGGATATTTTACCACTTCTTAAATTCGCCCAATTCTGCTAGATATTGTTGCAGTTTCCCCGATTTCCTGGAACAGTGTCGAGAAGAACTTTCTATTGCTTGTTACTAACGCAAAAAAGGAGTAAAAATGAAAGACGAAGAAACAAAAATTGCCAACCCCAGCACCGAAGCCGCCAAACCGGAGAAAATTTGGGGTGGTTTTATCATCGATATCTTAAAAAAATGGCTCGGCTTTAACCAACTGACCTACGGGATTAAAAAGAAGTTTTAGAAGAGAAGAACGCACGACAGAGACTCCCTTCGTCACACCTCCGGCTTATACCATCTCAGACGCAGGGCATTGCTGACGACCGAGACGGAACTAAGAGCCATGGCCGCTCCGCCGATCATCGGATTAAGCGTCGGCCCGCCAAAGATAGCCAGTACCCCGGCTGCGACCGGAATTCCCACAATATTATAGGCAAAGGCCCAGAAAAGATTCTGGCGAATATTGGCAAGCGTTGCCCGACTGAGTCCGATAGCCCGGCAAACACCCAAAAGATGGCCGGTCATCAGCACTATATCGGCCGATTCGACCGCCACATCGATACCGGTCCCCATGGCGATGCCGACGTCCGCCCGAGCCAAAGCGGGGGCATCGTTGATACCGTCGCCGACCATGGCGACAATTTTCCCCTCCTTCTGCAGCCGGACGATTTCCTGCTCTTTCTTGTCCGGCAGGACTCCGGCCACTACCCTGTCAATCCCGGCCTGCTTTGCTACCGCTAAGGCGGTTTTTGCATTGTCGCCGGTAAGCATCACTACCTCGATCCCCATTTCCCCGAGACGTTTGACGGTATCGATGGCCTCCGGCTTTAACGGATCGGCGATGGTCAGAAGGGCAGCAAGCTTCTCATCGATGGCAAGAAAGAGCACCGTTTCACCCTGTTCCGAACGTTCGTCGGCATCGCCGGCAATTTTTTCCGTCAGGCCGATAAGCTGCTTTTCCCTAAAAAATTCTTTATTGCCCAAATGCACCTCGAATAAGCCGTCATCAAGTGACACCGCCGCTTCAATTCCTCGACCGGGCAGAGCAACAAAGGATTCAACCCGCCAACCTCCGCAACCTTCGGCTTCGGCCGCCCTGAGAATCGCCTCCGCCAGAGGATGCTCGGATCGGCTTTCCGCGGCTGCGGCAAGAGTGAGAAGCATCTTTTCATCATAGCCGGCCAAGGGAAGAACCTCGGTCAGCGTCGGTCTGCCGACGGTGAGAGTCCCGGTTTTGTCAAAGACCACGCAGCCGATTTTCTCCGCCAGTTCCAGGACCTCACCGGTTTTCACCAGAACGCCGAGTTGAGCGCCGCGCCCGGTACCGACCATGATCGAGGTTGGCGTTGCCAGTCCCATGGCACACGGGCAGGCAATCACCAGGACTGCGATAAAGATGCGCAGGGAAAAACTGAAGTCGGCATCGCCGATAAAAAACCAGCTGAGGCCAGCAAGGGTGGCGATGAGCATAACCGCCGGGACAAAATAGAGGCTGATGCGGTCAGCCAGATTGGCGATTGGTGCCTTGGTACCCTGGGCCTCCTGCACCAGTCGGACAATCCGGGCGAGCATGGTGTCACGTCCGACTTTTCCGGCAATCATGGTGAGTGCCCCGTTTTTATTGAGCGTTCCGCCATAGAGAGAATCACCCGGTTTTTTGCCGACGGGCATGCTCTCGCCGGTGAGCATCGATTCATCGACGGCCGATTCGCCGTCAACAATTATCCCATCCACGGCAATACGCTCCCCGGGGCGGATGAGGATACGATCGTCCACCCGGATCTCCTCGACCGGGACTTGTCGCTGGCCATCATCGTCAAGCAAAGTGGCGGTGTCGGGGGCAAGCTTGAGAAGTTGCCTGATTGCATCGGTGGTCCGGGCCTTAGAACGGGCCTCCAGATATTTTCCCAGGGATACTAAGGCAATGAGCATCGCCGCCGACTCGAAATACAGATCATGGGCACGGCCGACCGGATCGATCCCCAGGCCGATTTCAACGAGATTCCAGGTTGAATAAATAAAGGCCGCACCGGTTCCTATGGCGATGAGGGAATCCATATTCGGTATCCCGCGAAAGAGTGCCGGAAGGCCGCTCGTGTAGAAATTCCTGCCAAGATAAAGCACGGGCAGGAGAAGAAGAAATTGGCAGAGGGTGTGGGTAAAAGGTGCACGTCCCGGATCGAGAAACCCCGGCAAGGGAATGCCGAGCATATGGGCCATGGAAAGCCCCATGATACCAAGGGCCAGGACAAAGGAAGGCAGCAAACGCCGTTTCATTGCCGACAGCCTTTTTGCCGCTTCTTCCCCCGCCTGTGCCGAATCGGGGGCATCGTCGGCACTCTCCGCCGTAAAACCAAGATCGCTGATGGTTTCGGCGATCACTGCCAGGGTGACGGCTGCCGGGTCATAGTCGATCTTGGCTCTTTCAGTTGCCAGATTGACTGAGCAGGCGGCCACACCTTCCAGGTTGCCGACCACTTTCTCGATGCGAGTCGAGCAGGCGGCGCAATGCATGCCGTGAATTTTCGCCAGATATATTTGTTTTGCCATAATGCTAAGATGCCTTATTTTTCTCGGAGCACTTGTGCCACTTCCCGAGTGCGGTGTTGTTGTTATGGGGAATCGTCTTTCCAGGGTAAGCATGCCGGTCCTAAAAAGCAAATCGTCCGTTCTTTACCATCAATCCTGCAGTTAGTATTCGCATAAGCAAACGTCATTTATTATAGTTTCCAAAAGAAGCAAAAGAGCAATACCGTAAACCGATCTGCAAGAGGAAACAATGTCTACAGGCAATGCATGTGATCTCAACCGCGGCGGGTGACCGCCGACAAACAAAGCTGGCGGACGCCAGTTGCAGACGGCCATCGGCTCGACCAAACCACGAAATCAACTCCAGCCGGGGGCCTTTTCTGCCGAGGAGATGCAACGGATACGCTCTGCGGTTATCAAAAAATATGCCGCCGTTTCCTCCTCCGCCGCCGGTTTTTTCAAGTACCCGGTAGGTAAGGAGGGCGCTTTGCAGTTGGGCTATTCGCAGGAATTGCTCGATGCAATCCCCGACACCCTCCTCAACGCATTCTGCGGGGTAGGCAACCCGCTGAACATAGAAGATATTGCAGCGGGGAGCTGTGTACTGGATATCGGCTGCGGCGCCGGGTTCGATCTTTTTGCCGCATCACGCCTGACAGGGGGCACAGGCCGGGTCTTCGGGGTAGATCTTTCCCGGGAGATGGTGGCCAGGGCTCGTGCCAACCTTGCGGCCTTGCAGGCAAATAATTATGAAGTTTTGGAGATAACCTCGGAAACGCTGCCATTCTCGAACCACACCTTTGATGTGGTAGTATCAAACGGCGTTATCAACCTGAGCCCGGACAAAGCCCGGCTCTTTGCCGAAATTCATCGGGTTTTGAAACCGGGAGGACGGCTCCAATTTGCCGATATAATTTTAGAAAAAGAGCTTCCGCCACATCTTGCGGCAGGGGTTGAGTCGTGGTCGCAATGAATAGGCGGTGCGATCCCCGGAGGGGATCAAATCGTGTTGATGGAGAAAGCCGGTTTTATCGAAGTTACAGAACTCGGGAAAACTCCGATCAAGACCTCGGAATACACCGTCGGGGCTCTGTTTCGGGCAAGAAAACCCCTTTGACCCAGTCAACTTCTCGTAATGCTGCGGAAACTACTACCAAAAATCTCACCCCGCTAGTCGGGACAAGGAGCAATCAATGGATACCCTGAAAATTAAAGGAATGAGTTGTCAGCACTGTGTCGGCGCCGTGAAAAAAGCCCTGGAGAAATTTCCAGGCCTGTCGCAGATTACTGTTGATCTTCTGGCCGGGCAAGCCACCTTTACCAACAATGGTGTGGATCGTCAGCAACTCCGCACCGCCATCAGCAAGATTGGTTTCGAACCGGGAGAGTAAACCCGAGGGGTTCCTTGCTCTCTTTGCACGAACGCCGAGCAAGCTGATTGACAATTGACCGGAAAATCGGCATAGCCAAGGTGGCGGCTGCCCCGCCACCATTCCGAACCGAAGGTATTATAACACCTCAAACATCACCCTATGGCAGCCCCCCAACAACCCACCAAATATTCCTTCCGAGAAGAACTTGCCCACGGTATCAGCCATGGGATCGGTGCGGGACTGGCCATCGTCGGCTTGGTCTTCCTGCTGATCGCCGCCATCCGTTACGGCAACAGCCGGCACATTGTCAGTGCGGCGGTCTACGGCGGCAGCCTTATTCTCCTCTATCTGGCCTCAACCCTGTATCACCTGATTTCCCACCCCGGCATTAAACGGATATTCCAGAAGCTCGATCATTCGATGATCTATATTCTTATTGCCGGCACCTATACCCCGCTGACCCTTGTAACACTGCGCGGCGGATGGGGATGGCCCCTCTTTGGCCTGGTGTGGGGTATGGCCCTCTGTGGTCTGCTGCTGGAGGTAATTTTGCCACGAAGAATTGGCTGGCTCTCCATTATCCTCTATCTGGGGATGGGTTGGTTGATCGTCATAGCCGGGAAACCGCTACTGGCGACTCTGGCAACGGGAGGCCTCATTCTTCTGGTTGCCGGTGGGCTGTTCTACTCACTCGGCGTTATCTTCTATGCCTGGGAGAAACTCTCCTATAACCACGCCGTCTGGCATCTCTTTGTCCTGGCCGGCAGTGCGGCGCACTTTTTTGCCATCCTCTTATATGTCTATTCCCCTGCCTCCTGAACACAACTGTGACATAAAACCCTCCGAAGTATTTTCTCTTTGACACACAATCGAAAATTCTGTAATAACTCTGGTGTTACAATATATTTTTTTATAGCACCAAGAAGCGCGGAGCATTTTCTCAGCCACGAAGGCTAACACCTGGAAACACCCCGCCAACATCAAGTATTTCTCGGAGACGAACAGTATGCATATGGCCGACGCCCTCCTCTCCCCCGCTGTTGGCGGTACCATGCGGGTCGCTACCGCCGGCACCATTGCCTATTGTGCGAAAAAGGTGCAAGAGGAACAGGATGACCGCAAGGTACCGCTGATGGGGGTGCTCGGCGCCTTCATCTTTGCCGCCCAGATGATCAATTTTTCCATTCCGGCAACGGGCTCCTCCGGCCATCTGGGTGGGGGAATGATCCTCGCCATACTCCTCGGGCCCTACGCGGCATTTCTGACTATTGCCTCGGTGCTCACCGTGCAGGCCCTGTTCTTTGCCGACGGCGGCCTCTTGGCCCTTGGCTGCAATATCTTTAATCTTGGGATCTTTCCTTGTTTTCTTGCTTATCCTCTCCTCTATAAACCGCTTGCCGGGAAAAAACCTACGCCGCTGCGCATAAGCCTTGGGGCAACCATCGCGGCGATTGTCGGCCTGCAACTCGGGGCGCTGGGAGTGGTCTTCGAGACTGTTGCCTCCGGGATTTCCGAATTGCCCCTTTCGGCCTTTCTCTCGGCAATGCTGCCCATCCATCTGGCTATCGGCCTGGTGGAAGGCATTGTTACCACTACAGTGGTCACCTTTATCTGGCGGGCACGGCCGGAAATTCTCGAACTGACGGCAGACTCAAGACCTCTCGGCGGCCTGCGCACCGGCAAGATTGTCACCGCCTTCGCTGCTGCCGCGATGGTCATCGGCGGGGCCTTGTCCTGGTTCGCCTCATCCTCGCCGGACGGGTTGGAATGGTCGATGGCCAAGGTCTCCGGCAAACAAGAGCTGGAAGGCCCGGACCGAGGTATTCACCAGAGCCTTGCCACCCTGCAGAAAAAAATTGCCTTCCTGCCGGATTATTCGTTCAAATCCGGAGATGCTGAAACTGCAAGCAAAGCGGAATCGCCGAAATGGTCGGTTGTCGACAGCGGAAAAACCACCTCGGGCCTTGTAGGCGGCGCATTGACCTTGGCTTTAGCCCTAATGATCGGCATCCTCCTGAGAAAACGTCAGAGACCCGCTTAGCCAAAGGCCGTCGTTCAACAATAAGTAATCCGTTTCAATGTCATGAACGGCATAAGGGGCCGTAAAGAAATGGTGAAAATAGTTTGAGTTATTTCTTAACGGCCCCTAAGATCTTCAGGCAAAACATCCTCGGGCAGCGGTGGTTGGTGCCACCGCTGCTCGTTTTTTGAAGACCCGTCACAAAGAGATGCCGCATGGCGAAAATCGAATCCGCCTTTTTTGATCTGAGCTACCTTGAGGCCCTGGCCGGCGGCAACACTTTCATCCATCGCCTCGATCCGCGAATAAAGGTATTAACGGCCGCACTCTTTATGATGTGCGTCGTTTCCTTTGATAAATACATCATCTCGGCCATGCTGCCCTTTGGCCTCTTTGTTATCGTTATCATGGGCCTCGCGAATATCCCGGCCGGCTATCTCGGGAAAAAGTTGCTGCTGGTTTCGCCTTTTGCCGTCATGGTCGGAATCTTCAACCCCTTTCTCGACCAGCAACCCCTGCTGCAACTCAGCACCTTCACCGTCACCGGCGGCTGGATCTCCTTTTTTTCCATCCTCCTGCGCTTTAGCCTCACCGTCAGCGCCGTGCTGATTTTGATCGCCACCACCGGTTTCAACGCGGTCTGCCTGGCCATGGTGAAAATGGGAATGCCGAAGATTTTCGCGGTGCAGCTGCTTATCCTCTACCGTTATATCTTTGTCCTCATCGACGAGGGCCTGAGCATGCACCGGGCACGCACCCTGCGGTCGTTTCAGCGGCGGGCCATGGGTTTGAAAACCTTTGCCCATCTGGTCGGGCAACTGCTCCTCAGGACTCTCGACCGAGCGCAGCGGATTCATCTGGCCATGCTCTGCCGCGGCTTTGACGGCACCATCCGCATCCGCCAGATCCTTTGCATCAAAGCCGCCGACCTCATGGCACTGGCCGGTTGCGCCGCTCTTTTTTACCTGATGCGTTATTTTGATCTGCCGGAAATGCTTGGCCGGTTTGTTACAGGACTTTCATCATGAGCCATCACATCGTCGAGGTCCAGGACCTCAATCATACCTACCCGGACGGCACCAAGGCGGTGCGCGGCATCTCCTTTCGCATCCATCACGGCGAATCGGTGGCGGTGGTCGGGGCCAACGGTGCCGGGAAATCGACCCTGCTCCTGCATCTCAACGGCTATCTCACCCCCCAGACCGGGAGAGTGCGCATAGGCGATTTTCCGCTGACCAAAGAGACGGTGACCAATATCCGCAAGACGGTGGGAATGATCTTCCAAAACCCGGACGACCAGCTGTTTATGCCGACAGTCTACGAAGATGTCGCCTTCGGCCCACAGAACCTTGGCCTGCCCCCGGAAGAGGTGGAGCAGCGGGTCACCGATGCGCTTACCCGCACCAACGTGGCGCATCTGCGGGATCGTCCACCCTACAAGCTGTCCGGCGGGGAAAAGCGGGCGGTGGCCATTGCCACCGTGCTCTCCATGAGTCCGGACATCTTGGTTATGGACGAGCCGACCTCAAATCTCGACCCAAAAGCACGGCGTACCCTCATAAAGCTGCTGAGCGGCTTTCAGCACACCAAGATTATCGCCACCCACGATCTTGACATGGTCCTCGATCTCTGCGAGAGAACCATCGTCATTCACAACGGTAAAATCACCGCCGATGGCCCGACCGCCGCCATCTTTCAGGACGAGGGCCTGCTGGCTGCCAGTCATCTGGAAAAACCCCTGCGCATGCAGGCCTGTCCGATCTGCAACCCGCCGAAACGGGCGACCTCATAGTTGATTACACCTCTTCCGTCGTCCGCTTTTCTTCCCTGGCCTGCATTTCTTTTATGAGGCTTCGAGCCATGCCGGCCAAGAGACCGACCCCGAGAATGAGGATCGCCCACAGCAGCCACTTTTTCCAAGGCTGTGGCGGGGGCGGCGGCTGCAGGGCTTGGTCGCCGCTCAGTTCAATCCGTTTTCCGAGACGAGCCGCGCCGACACCCTGGTTGGTCCGGGCAGTACCGACTGCTTGCAGGATCATTTCGCTCTCGGTCTTTCCCTCCTGCTGTTCCAGCCTCGCGCTGCCGAAAGCGAGGAGAAAGGGCGGCGCGCCCCTGGCGACGAACACTAATTCGTTCGGAATCCAACCAAGTTGCAGGACCGGCACCTGACGTCGCGCACCAATCCCCGCCCCGTCCTCACGCACCATCGCCCGCCAGAAACGGTCGGATGTCGAGGAGAAGGTGCATGGCTCGTTGCGCACCTCCGAGATATCTACACTGAGGGCGTAAAACACCTGCTCGCAGCGCGTTCGCCAGGGATCTTTGGCATTTGCCCGTGACTGCAGGGCAATCCTGGCCAAGGGATTTTTATCGGAAAAAAGGATTTGCGCGCTGCTCACCGGCAGGTGCGAGGAGGTTTCATATTCAACGGTCAGCTCCTTTTCGCCTGCATGGACGGCACCGTTGCCAAGATCGGTCCATTGGCGTCGTTGCAGCGACTGAATAACCTGCGACAAACCGGTTACCTGGGTGAGACGCAGGGGCGGCCCGTTACCCTGCCAGGTAAGTTGCAGATATCTTTGCGGTTTGTAGGCCAGGGGTACAGTCCTTTTTTCCACCCGCTCGCCGCCATGCTGCAGGTCGACCAGGGTCGCCGTGGCCACCAGCGGACTCCAGCGCTGCAGATCATTGCTGTGCTGCAGGGTGACAGTGATGACAGAAGACTCCTGACTGACCGCCCATTGGAACTCCAAACCGCCGGTCGGCCACTTGAGCCCGCTCAGATCGAGGAGATAACCGGTGATCCGCGGTTCGCCCACGGTCTCCGGCGGCAGCGCATTGATGTCGACAATGGTGCCGGCGCTGTTGCGGACCACACGCATTGCCAGATCGGCTTGGCTGTTCGCCGCTACGCCTTGGTACAGGGGAAAGAAGGGGATGGCCTCCTTCTGCCGCACCGCCTCGGGTTCCACGGCCACATTCCTCAGTCCATGCGGCACCACCTCGCCGGCACCGTTGAACACCCGGATATCGCCGAGATCGGCACGGCGCACCGTTCGATACACCTCAAGGGGCACCTCCAGGGCATGGAATGGCCCGGTGCCCTCGACCTCCAGATAATATCCGGCGGCAAAATCGGAGGTCGATATCTCTTCGGCATGGACCGACATCGGCAGCATGAGAAGAATGGCTAAGATATGCAGATATTTCATGTTTTATCCTCCCCTGTCTTCGGCGGTATCGGCGAGAAATAACCGATGATGAGCATCAAGACGCCAACCACCAGAAAGGAGACAATGCGAGCGATGGTCCCCGTGCCGGAGAGATCGACGAGAAACAGTTTCACTACCACCATGCCAAGAAGTATGGCGCCAACCGCCCAAAGCGGCCTGCTCCCTCGCCGGGTCGCCCAGATGGTTATCGCCAGGGCGCCAAAGCCCCAGAGCGCGGCAATCGCCGCCTGGAAAATTGCCGAATGATAGAGCGAATCAGGATAGTAGGGAATCCCTGCATAAAAGTGGACGGTACGGGCGACTATGCTGTTCAGTAACAAAAAGAGCAGGATACCTACCACTGCCAACACATATTTCTCCGGCAAGTACATAATTGCGTAGTCATTATTCTTGCAATGCGACACCCAGCGAAAGAGTATGAGAATTACCAGAACACCACTCATCTCTAAAGGATTAATGAGCGGCAAATAGGGCAGCGGCGCCGGATCCCCGGCAACCGCAAAAGAGGCAAAGAGCCACAGGCAAAGCCCAACAGCCGGCAGAATCCCTCCGCTACCCAGATAGACGGCGCGGAATTTGCCGACCGGCCAGAGGGGTTCCCTCGCTAGTCGCATGAGAAGGACAAGCCCGCCGCTCGGCACCAGTGCCCAGCAGATCAGCGACCAGCCCGGCGACAAACCGGCCACCTGCCCGACAGCCCAGGCGGTCTCATGGCTTATGACAAAGAACAGCAGCCACAGGGTACCAACATGCCAGATAGCTTCGCAGTTTTTCGGCCACTCCCCGGCAAACAGGTAAAGAAGCCGGTACTGCACGATAAAGGCGATGCTCCAGGCAACCCCGCCCCAGCCGGAAAACAGATGGGGCGTGTCATGGAATGCCAAAAAGCTGCCCGGCACGAGAAGAACCATGGTCGGCAATTGCAGGAGCAAGGCAAGGGTCAAGCGCGACCACTGCAGTTTTCTGGCAAACATGCCGAGGAGCACCGACGTGGCACTACAGAAGAGGAGAAAGGCGTGTACCTTCTCGCGCACCGTAAACTGTCGGTCCATCTCCTGTATGCCGCCGAGATACCACCAGGCAAGTCCCCAAATCAGCAAGGGCATGGGGTAAAAGCGTTCCCATTTTTTCAGGTGCTGGGCGTAACGATCAAGGAAATAGCTGGAAACAAGGGCTGCCAATGCCAAAAACAGGCAACCGAGGAAATAGCGATTGGCAAAAGGCAGAGCGGCAAAGGGATACCATACCGAATCAAGAAAAATAAAGGCGGCGGCAAATTGCAGGAGCAGGCCGAAATGGCGGGCAAGTACCCTTTGTTGTTTCGCCCCGACCCACACCATACCGGCACCCTCAAGGGCCCAGATCGATGCCGACCAGTGGCCGTCAAGGGCAAGGGGGATGGCCAGACTGCCGAAAACCACGCCCAGGGCAAGGAAAGCCTCGCAGAGAAGATGCAGCGAATCGCTGAGTCTGCGCCACAAAAATACAGCCAGCGACAGATAAAAGAGGCCGAAACCAAGCGCCGACAAAGCCATGCCGTACTCCATGTCCCGTACCAGATAATACTGCAGGCCGGAGACTACAAGCGGCAGCCCGAAGACCAGCGGGCCGTCGATAAAACCCCGGAGATTCACCGGCTGACGATGGGCAAAAAGGATGGAAATCAGCACATAAAAAACAAAAAAGAGCAGCAGGAAGGGCTCGGTCGAAGCGAAATGCTCCGGCAGGTAGCCGGAACTGCCCCACAAGGTACCGATGGCGAAAGTAAAAATAAACCCGATGAGATTCAATTCCCGCCATGATTTTGCCCAGGCGATCCCGAAAATCCCGGCGTTGAGGACAGCATAATAGGAGAACAGCATGACATGGCTGCCACCGCCCGTAGACATCAGCACCGGCGCGAGAAAACCACCGATAATACCGAATACCGCTAGAGATCTGGCATCCTGGAGGACTGCCAAAAAACAGGAGAGGGCCACCAAAGCGACCATGACCGCCAAAGCAAGAGGCATGGGCAGAAGGCCGTAAAGCTTGGCAGCACCGAAAACCACCAGATAAAGGACCCCTACCCCACCGCCCTGCAGGACAAGCCCGTAGCCGGTTTTGTTGCGCCTCAGCCGCCAGCCGGTGGCGAGCATCGTAAGCCCGCCGAGAGCAACGCCGGCAAGACGCAGTTCAAGAGGCACCATATTGCGCTGGGCGGCGTATTTCAAGAGGAAGGCCACGCCGAAAAAGACGATGATCACCCCGATCTTTAAAACGACATTACCGGTGCTGAAAAAGTCTTTGATTTTCGTGAAAAATCCGGCAGCGCCTTGGCCAAGCGAGACGAAAAAGCGATCGACAAAAGACGGTTCCCGGTTTATATCCGACACCGGACCAGGGAAAGCTGTCGGCCCTTCAGTGGGTGTCGGCTTTGGCGGCTGCGCAGCAACGCCGGTAACAGGGTGCGGCGTGGGAGGCACCACCGGGGTAAAAACCACCTCCTCAATCTCTTTTGCCCCATACTCCCTGCCGGACCAATTTCTCTCAAGAACCTCAAGCCGCTTGCGCAAGGCCAGGACCTCGGCTATCAAAGCGCCGACCAGACCACCGAGAAGAGCCCCCCAGATGCCGAACTGCAGCATTGCAAGAATGCCAATCGCCATTCCCAGGATCAGATGCATTATTCCTCTCCTTCGCTTAAATTAATTTGGGGTCATGCCTCCAAGTTGTTAAGATTGCACGCAATCGACCTGTGAATGCGGTCGTGCAGACATTCCAACAACCTGGCCGACGACGAGACGACGGTCACTCACCGATAAGTTCCGCAGCCTCTTTGTCTCCCGGCAATCCTCTTTGTTGCAGATAGGCACAAATTTTTTCCTTATCGGCTGCCGACTTTTTCTGGGCCAGATTGGCTTTTGCGGAAAGCGACTCGATCCGTACCACAACAACGGCACAGCGGGCAACGGCCGGAGTGCTCACGGTGATCGCATTAAACTCCGGAACATTTTCATGGCTGGCCATGAGGGCGTTGAGAGCTTCCACCTTCTCTGCAATATCGACGATAAGTTCCGCTCGACCGCGAATAACCACCGACTGATAATATTGGCTCACATCGCAGACCGCCATCTTCGCATCAAAGCCACCATCAAGGTAGGCAAGAGGTCGGTCGACGGCAAAACAGACCTTCGGATCACGCTGCAAATTGTCGAGTTTTTCACCCTGCAGGGCACAATGAAAATAGATCGCCCCCCGCCGGTAGACATAGTTCACCGGGGTGATGTAGGGATAGCCGTCCTGCCCGAGGGTGGCCAACCTGCCGATTCTCGAACCTAGCAATATTGCCTCGATTGCCTTCTTGTCCGTCATTTCATTAAATTTTCTGCGCATTCTTCTTTCCTTAAAGTTTGTATAATCTCACTCTTCCGCCTAGGTCATCTATCGTTTGTAACAACCATCAACATCTTTTAACTCTACCGATTTGCAGATATCAACGATTAAATTTCTCGCAATTTATGAACCTCGTCTTGCTGATATCCTTCATGCCATACTTAGCAGACTTTGCAGTCCTCTAATTTGAGGAGGTACTATAAGGCGGCTTCAACCGCAACTGCACGGCCAAAAGCTCACCGCTCCGGCGTCGGTAGCGCAACCGCCGCCTGCGGCAAAATAGCGCCGGTTGCTTCTTGCAAAATTGCCCTTGCCTCCAGCAAGTTTTAATGCTTCACTAGAAAGAGCAGCAGTGAACTGAGAGATTCGCATCCCACCAGCGGAGAGATGCAGAGCGTCGACTTTTCCCTGGTGAGGATACATTTTCGAAATTATACAAGGAGACTGGATATGAAAAAAATGGTTTTTGCAATGATGTTTGCGATTATGCTTTTTGCTACCATGGCGACAAGCTATGCAGAAAGGGGGGATTGGCATGGTGGAATACGGTCACGGATTATAGAAGACCAAGAAAGGATAGAACGGGGAGTAGAGCATGGATCCCTGACAAGACATGAAGCAAGAATGCTCCAGAGGGAATTGGGAGACATTCTCGACAAAATCGATCGCATGAAAGCAGATGGTCGTCTCGACCCACGGGAAAGGGAGATTATCAATCGTAATCTTGACAGATTAGACAGGGATATTACGAGAGAAAAGCGCAATGATCAACGAAGATATTAAACAATTATCGGATTGGCAACGGGATCGGTGAATCCTCTCAAATTGCAGTTAAGCCTCCAATGAAAAAAATCTCTGCGACTATAAATATGACGCCATCACGAGATGATTTAAAGACAAACGGTAATGCCAAACCGCGCCTGCAAGTGCGGCAGGGAACATCCACCCATCCGGATGCGGACGAGGCGGTGCGCGAGCTGGCAGCGCAACTGATGCAGCCGAACATCAAGATCTGTCTGGTCTTTTTTTCGGATGAATACGATCCGCAACAACTTGGCCGGGCCATCAAGGAGCATCTTCCTGGCCCGGTGATCGGCTGTACCACCGCCGGACAGTTGGCGGAGTCGGGGTTCCAGCGCGGCGGCATCTCCGGGGCCTCACTCGCCTCGGACGAGCTGTCGGTGGTTCCCTATCTCGTTCATCCTCTTTCTATGCTCACGGCGCAGGTGCACAGTATTGCACTGGATGTGGGAAAACGACTTGCCGGCGATGCATCGCCTTCCTTTGGTTTTTTACTGGTCGACGGCTTGTCGATGAAGGAGGAGTCGCTGATATCGGCTCTCTACCTGTCGCTCGGCGCTGTGCCGATCCTTGGCGGGTCTGCGGGTGACACCTTGAAATTCAAACAGACCTTCGTTTACTACGACGGCAAACTCCTGCAGGATGCGGCGGTCTTCACCCTGTTTCAGACCACCTTGCCGTTCCATGTCTTCAAACATCAACATTTTATTCCTACCGCCAACAGGTTGGTGGTAACGGCGGCCGACCCGGTTAAACGGTTGGTTCATGAAATCAACGGTGAACCGGCGGCGGAGGCGTATGCGCAATTGATCGGCACCACCGTCGACCAGTTGGATGCCGCGGTGTTTTCACGACATCCACTAATGCTTCGTATCGGCGACGATTATTATGTGCGGTCGGTCTCCAATACCGAACCGGATGGCAGTTTGAAGTTTTTCTGTGCCATCGAGGCCGGGCTTGTCCTGACCATAGGAAAGGGTAATTCCGCTATTGAGGCCTTGGACCAGGAGCTGGAGGACATGAAGCGTAAAATGGGTGAACCGACTATTATCATCGGCTGCGACTGCATTCTTAGGCGACTGGAGATGGAGCAAGCCGGCATCGACGACACCGTGGGCCGGTTAATGGCCGGCAGCAAGGTGGTCGGCTTCAGTACCTACGGTGAACAATTCAATTCCGTACATGTCAATCAGACCTTTACGGGGGTCGCGATTGTAGGTTGATCCATGGACCAGAAAGACAAGCAGGAAGACAGCCCCGCCATCATCGCCCGATTACAGGCTAAGCTGAAGGCACAACAGAAGACCATCGACGTGTTGATGAATGCCGCCGAGCAGCGTCTCTCGGAAGGGCAGTCCTCAATGGCACTGCTCTCTCAGAACCTGAACCTGGAGCGGATCGTCCAACAAAAAACCGAGACCCTCCAGCGTCAGGGGGAACAGCTCAGAAACGCCATGCAGGATCTGCAACTCACCCAGACGCAGTTGCTCCACGCCCAGAAAATGGAATCGGTGGGTCGACTTGCCGCCGGAATCGCCCATGAGATCAACACCCCCGCCCAATTCATTGGTTCAAACATCGATTTTCTCGAAGGTGCCCTCGGCGATTTCCGCCGCCTTGTCCATGCCTTGCAGAGGGTTCTGGCGGCAGTCGCTTGCGGCTCCGCCATTATCGAAACGACCAGGGAGGCAGAAAACCTGCTCCAGGAAGTGGATTGGGAATATCTGGATACGGAGATTCCTGCGGCGGTCAGGCAATCGAGAGAAGGGATCGGAAGGGTGAACACCATTGTCCGGGCAATGAAGGAATTTTCCCATCCCGGCGGCAAGGAAAAGGCCTTGCATGACCTGAACAGGATAATCGATACCACCATTACCGTAGCGAGGAATGAATGGAAGTATCACGCGGAGATGGTCACCGATTTTGCCGATGCACTGCCCCAGGTACCTTGTCTCGCCGATGAAATCGGTCAGGTTATCCTCAACAACATCATCAATGCCTCCCATGCCATAGCCGAAAAGAACAAGGACAGCGGTGAAATGGGAAGGATCACCATCTCCACCCGCCTCTCCGGGGATCAGGTTGAGATTCGCATTGAGGATACCGGAACCGGTATCCCGGCCGGCATTCGCGACCGGATTTTCGATCCCTTCTTCACTACCAAACCGGTCGGCCAGGGGACGGGTCAAGGCCTGGCCATCGCCCATGATGTCATCGTCAAAAAACACGGCGGGACGATCACCTGCACCTCGGAGGAAAACCAAGGGACGATCTTTACCCTCCGCTTGCCGATTCAGGGACGTTAAAAAGCCGTGTATCCACCCCTCCACGGGGTCTTCCAATATTCCTTAGATATATTCCGAAACCATATATTTAAACTGATGAGGAATCAACCTGGACAATACCATATAAAGTTTCCTGCTTAGACTTCTATCCACCCACTTCGCATTTGTTTTCATTGTCAAATAAATATCGCAATGAGTGCAGGGAATATCATCTTTTGCCTCATTTATTCCGAGAAGCATGCCCTTAGCGTAATTAATATTTTCATTGTTGAGTGCGTCAGCAAGACCATCATTAAACACATTGCTCCCGAAATCCCCCCAAAAATTCCGACAACACCCCAGTACTTTTCCGTCCCAATTTATTTGCGGATTATCCCATAATTGATGACATATCCGGTGCATATAATTTGCAGCATACTTCTCTTGGTATTCTTCTCGTGAAGAAACGTAAAATTCTTTCTTGGCAATTTCCGGGCTACAGGGTGAAAATGCACTGTCCCAAGAAAGTTTAGGGTAGAAATCCATTTTAAGGCTTTTAGCCAACCTTCTTGCCTTTATTAATTCGTTCTCATTATGCCCAAAAAGAATAAATTGCCACGACAGCAGCGGATATTTTGTGTGATATTTCTTTTTTAAGTCATTTATGATTTGTATATTGTTAAGCACAGCATCATAATTTCCACCCACACGATATTTCGCATAGGTTTCTCTACTTGCCCCATCTATAGAACATGACATGCTCCTAACTTTATATCTAACTAACCCATTAAGCACTTCCTGCTTTACAGTGTTGAAATTTGCCCCATTATTAATTGTCAGGATGACTTTGTTTTCCGACGCATATCTCATAATCTCCAAAAGATCTGGATTGAGGAACACTTCTCCATAATTAGAAAGCTCGATTTCTTCAATCCATGTATTTTCATCAAGTAACTTACTAAAATCTTTTAATCGAAGAAATCCTCTTCCAATAGCCGGCGATACTACTTTACTTGCCATTGGACAGGAAGGACATCTGAGTTGACACACAGATGATGCTTCAATTCTGATTTTTTTATGCTTATATTTTGTTTTGATAACTTATCCTGTCCTTGTTTTTATGGTTCTCTTACGACTTGCGGATCAACCGGAAAACCATCCCTGGAAGTGCTTCCTCGGGAACCGCACCCCAGTGTTTGTCTATGTAAACGTTCTCTATGCGTTCGATTTCAAAGAACGGGTAGAAAGTATCTCGAATCCTCTCTTCCTTCATGTGCTGCTCTTCAGGATCTCCAAAGGGGATGCCATCGCGGAAGGCCCGGATGTAGAGCATCATTCGGGCATCAGGGGCTGACACCCGCAGGATGTTTGCCAGGAAATTGCCGTGATCGTTCTCAGAGATTTGATGGAGACACCCGCGGTCGATCAAAATCTTGTACTGCCAGTCTGGGGGCGACATGATACATGCATCCAGAGGGTGAAACTCCGGCGGCGTTTCCATATGTGCCCACCGTTTCCGAGCGCGCTCTACCGCAGATGGTGCGATATCGAAACCAAGAGTTCGATACCCGCGTTGCGCAAACCAGGCGCTGATATCTCCGAGACCGCAGCCAATGTCGAGAACCGGCCCTTCAGCCGGCAGCCAGCCCTCGTCGACCGCCTCCTCCACTTCCGGAGAGATTGCACGTCCGCCCCAAGCGGGCGAGAAGTCATCCCGACTCCAATATTTCTCCCATACATGTCGCTTACGTGCCCGAGCATATCGACGCGACAGAGGCGAGAGTAAACTGCGTGTCAGATGAACCAGTCTAGTGATCATTGATTCGCCGTTACCTCAGGCGATCTCAAACCCGATGCCATAACCATCTGCACTCTGCTCAATCCTTTCTCCTCCATCCATTTGCGATTCCTCAATCACATTCCCCCCTATATTGTTCCGTGCCGACGGGCCTTGGCGTGACCTGCGTGGCGGGGTTAGCCGTGTCAGAGTCTACGCCGTTGGTTAGCCATCGTTCACTTTTCACAACCAGAGATGAACTCTTTACCGCATGTCTTCAGTTAACGCATCCCGATTAATGGCGGCTTCACTGCCATAATACTTCGCCATAATCTGCATATATATCCCGCTCTTCTTGATGGTCGCCAGACCTTCCTGAAACTTGGTATTGTAAATATTGTCCGGGTCCATTTTCTTTGAGAACACGACGGACACATCTCCCAGATTGAACGACTTCGTAAACTTATAATAGTCAGCTTCGCCCGGGAAAAGTTTCTTCATGTACATTATTCCTGTCAGGTCAACAATTGCCCAGACATCGATTCGTCCCATTTGTAGTTGTTTTGCGCTACTTTCATGCACTGTATTGGGGAAAAGCTTCAACCCTTGTGTCTCTTCCAGGAACTTCATAATGCCACTGCCAAACAGACCACCGATGTTGTATTCTGCCATGTTAGCGAGATTTTCATATAGTATTCCGTTCGGATATTTTCTGGTGTCATAAAGAAACGTTTGCGACACAAATTGTATTTTCGAAGAAACCGTGACGCTTGTAGCAATCTCCGGAGCGGCGAACAATATCGCTCCTCCGATCCCGCAAACGGCCTCACCATTGCTGACCAGACGAACCATCCGCGCAACCGGGAAAAATTGCATATCAACATCAATGTTCACCGCCTTGAATGCTGCTACAACGAGATCACCGCTCAACCCCTTGTCTTTGTCGTTTTGGTAAATAGGCGGATACTCAAATGCCAACACGACAATCTTCTCGTTCGCTGCCATTCCTTTGGTGGTAAACACGAAAACCAATACAAATCCCCAAAAAATGCTCAACCATGATTTCTTCCGTGATGCATTGCTCGATCGAAGTTCCTTCATTTTTTTCCCTCCGTGATTACACGTCGGAAATCGGGGACGTTGTGGAAATCGGGGACATCCTCTATATCCGTCCAACTCAAGGCTGACCGGCCCGTTTTAGGGCCGGTCCAGCCGTGAGTTGAGAAATTCTTTTGAAACTTGGAGACGCGACCCCTTAACTGTTTCGCCTGCTGCTCCGGTAGATGTGTATCCCTTGGCGCTTACCGTTCTATTGTTTCAGCCGTTCACATAGGGGCATGTAATCGTTGAGTGCGCACTGTCCTACAACCTGTGCCGGCAACTGCTGCGCACCGCAATCATTGATAACCGGTTTATATAAATTTTGATTCAAGAGCGCCTGTTTGTCATAGGTAACACTATAAATGTGGCCAGCCTCCGCAGACATGGGGGTCGTGACCGCTGTTGCTTGCCACGTTGTTGTGGCCCTGTTCGTGCCGACTGTCGATGAAGAAGACGCTGCATAGTCGGTGACAACGCTGTGCAGCCCCGGGTCGAGTGTATAGGCCGTAGCCAGTTGATTGTTGAAAAAATCAGGCTGTGGTATCGCTTTCCCATCCACAGTGAGCAAGTGGATAAAACTGTCGTTGACGAATAGATACGCGCACCCTTGTGCACTTCCGGTGGATGCCTCATTGATTTTGAAAACCTGAATGGTCCTCGTGGGGCAGGAGCAGGCGGAAATGGCCATCGCCAATGCGAAGGCGATGAACCGTTGAGCCAGTCTCCAGGCACGAAACATTTTTACTCGCATAAGAACTCCTTTCTATTGTTGATCTGTAGTTCTATCGCAAGATCTCCCCTCAGCTTTTAATCAGTTTGGCTACGAAGGTGGTGGGAGAGGCATCAATGGGGACATTCTAAAATCGTTAATCAACGTTGCCAAACAACCGTTAAAATAAAGATTTTAGAATGTCCCATATGCTCCCCCTACAGTCTGCGCTACAGACAGTTTGGTAGCCACATACTTCTCGCTCACTCGCCAGCCCTTCGACTCCATACACATCTTGTAGAGCCGATTTGCATCGGTCTGAGAAACCTTATTGCTCCCGTGGTAAAAGACACGATGGGAATATAGGGGTCACGTCTACATTTTCCATTTAATGTTGAATGTAGACCTGCCCCGTATACCTTCTCTTTTCAATTTTGGCAGTTCTGCATTTTCAATATCCCTTGCTCAACGTGCGGGTCAGCCGCACCGGGCCGTTGATGTATGAATTCAAAACGAAGGCCTTCCGGTGTCGTCTGGAATGGCTGTTCGCTGAAATTTTAATGTGAATGTAGGAGGTTAGAAGATAATGGCTTTACGGTCTTCCATGAGCTGGATGAATTTTCAGCCTGCCATAAATCATAGTTCTTTTGCAGATTCATCCAAAGATCAGGTGTAGTATCAAAAGCTCTTGACAGCCGCAGTGCCATATCAGGGGTTACTGAACCTCTTTCATTAAGAATTTTTGAGAGGGTTTTCCTTGAAACTCCAAGGGTAGAAGCCATATCTTTTATGCTGATAGATAATGGTGAAAGATAGTCTTCTTTTATAATATTACCTGGATGTGTTGGTTGCCTTGTCATTCTGTTCATGTGTACCTCTCAATGATAGTCGCCATAATCTACGATATATGCGTCCCCATCTTTAAATTCGAAGAATACTCTCCAGTTGCCAGAAACTCGTACTGAATGCTGGCCTTCCTTATCTCCTCTCAACTGATGAAGAAATGACCCTGGGTAGTCCATATCTTTGATGTCACTTGCGGCATTAAGACGATCGAGAATCCTCGCCAGTCTGCTGGTATGCTCGGTTTTAATACCTTTCCTGCTGCCATCGTGAAAAAAACGTTCCAATCCTTTATGGTTAAAAGATTTTATCATAATGCTTTAATGTAACCCTTTGGGTTTCGTGTGTCAACTAAGCTTCTTTCTGCAGCGAACGTGCAGGTCAGCCGCACCGGGCCACTGATGTGTGATTTCAAAACGAAGTCTTCCCGGTGTCGGCTGGAATGGCTGTTGGAAATTATTTGATTGGGGGCATTTGTCATAATTATTTTGCAATATAAGTAACAACACCCCCAATTTACATAGACCTGTTTTTCTGGGTGAATCAAGCTCTTTTCCTTCTCCGTGTAGCAACAAATCCAGCTAATCCGGTGCCCATAAGGAGCATTGTGGCTGGTTCAGGGACTGGATCGCCGGAGGAGGATGGAACTGTTGAGATGTCGTAAGTTAGTCTACACTCTTCCCATGGTGTATCGCCCCCAATAGCACCTGGGGTAACCTGCATGAATATGCTATGGGGCGAAAAACTCAAAATTTTAAAGGTAGGCGCAATATCCCAATGAAAACCATAACTGTATGAAACCGAGATGCCTGTGATAGTATCAGAAAAACCGCTGAATTCTATGATCTGACCGTCATTCGGATCCTGACCAGGCACCCCCCAACCTACATTACCGGGTGAAATTATATTTATGAAATTAGCGCCGAAATCAAGAGTAACAGGATTCACAAAAGTTCCAGAAAACTCAATCCCATCTCCAACGACTACAGAAATCGGTTCATGACCCGGTGGGTCTGGGGGATGTGTTAGCCAAGTTGCTGTAATTGTGTCACCTATAAACGAAGCGCTTGCAGGTTTAACTGCCAATATATTTGCTTGCATGACAGTAGCAACAAATAATACCAGCGTTGCAAATCTTTTCATAACAACTAACCTAGCCTTTTCTCCCATTTGGTTCCTCCCTATTTAATGAAATGTTGGTGATAGGTTGATCTTAGAAAAAACAACCAGTTAGAACTGCCGAGTATCCGCACGAGGAGCACCCAACGTTGCGATCAGAGGACCCGGCAAAGAAGGCTTAAATCAAACAACGGTGTTTTCCGGCGTCCTCTGTATTGCTTCTGTTCGCGTTTTGTATTTTTGCATCAATGCTAAATATCATATTCAA
>Ga0073936_10002387_pt1 | contig 28033 bp, 25 predicted proteins | sample AliMusrvi5mmetaG_FD_87041 | JGI IMG/M metagenome (GOLD analysis project Ga0073936, IMG submission 87041) | Freshwater lake bacterial and archeal communities from Alinen Mustajarvi, Finland, to study Microbial Dark Matter (Phase II) - Alinen... | ecosystem: Environmental > Aquatic > Freshwater >...
CATCGGAGTCCTCGATGAAGTCGCCGAGCTGGCTGTCCTCCTCCTCGCCGATCGGCGTCTCGAGGGACACCGGCTCCTGCGAGATCTTGAGGATCTCCCGCACGCGCTCCGCGGTCATCTCCATCTGCGCGCCGATCTCGTCGGGCATCGGCTCGCGGCCGAGTTCCTGCAGAAGGCTGCGCTGCACCCGGATGAGCTTGTTGATGGTCTCCACCATGTGCACGGGGATGCGGATGGTGCGGGCCTGGTCCGCGATGGCCCGCGTGATGGCCTGCCGGATCCACCACGTCGCGTAGGTGGAGAACTTGTAGCCCTTCGTGTAGTCGAACTTCTCGACGGCACGGATCAGTCCGAGGTTGCCCTCCTGGATGAGGTCGAGGAACAGCATCCCGCGACCCACGTAGCGCTTCGCGATCGACACCACGAGTCGCAGGTTGGCCTCGACGAGCGCGCGCTTGGCATTGAGCCCGTCGGCCTCGGTACGCTGGAGGCCGCGCATCGTTGCCCGATCGAGCTTGACGCTCTTCGCCTCGGCATCCTCGATCTCCGCTGCGGCCGCGAGCCCCGCCTCGATCCTCTTCGCCAGACTCACTTCCTGGGCCGCCGTCAGCAGAGGCACCTTGCCGATCTCCTTCAGGTACATGCGCACCGGGTCGGAGGTCAGTGGAGCGAGCGATGAGTGGTCGGCGCGGCGGCGCGGCTTCTTCTTCTTGGCGCGCGAGGGCCTGGGCGCGGGGGTCACAAGGACCTCCACCACGTCGGCTGGGACCTCGGCGGCCAGCGAGCCGGTCAGCGTCGCCGACACCTCGTCCGCCTCGTGGATCATCGCGGCGTCTTCCGAAGTCACGTCCACAACGGCCTCGGCGATATCGATCCCGCTCTTCACGAAGTGCGTGTAGACGTTGTCGACCTGCTCTTCGGACAGTTCGATGTCCGAGAGCGCGGCATCGATCTCGTCCTGTGTGAGGTTGCCCTTGGCCTTGCCGATCTTGACGAGGGTGACCACTTCGGGCAGCGCCAGCTCCGGTGTGACCTTCGCCGGCCCCGCTTCCGCGATCTGTCCGACCGCGACGGCGGTGTCGAGAGCCGCCTCCGTCTTGGCAGGAGCCTTGGCCCTGGTCTTGGTTCCCTCGAGCAACGACTCTTTCACTGTCTTTCCGCTCACGTTTCTCCTCACACCGTTCGGACGGTTCACCGGCTTTCGACAGAAGCGCGCAGACCGGCGAGCTGCGCCTGCATCGCGGCGATCCTCAGGAAGAGTTCGTCGCAATCCTTTGATTCCTTCATTGCGGTCGCGGATCGCATCTCCGTCTGCAGCCTTGCGATCCCTGCGCTCAGCGCCAACTCCTTCAAGCGACTCGAGGTCGCGCTGAAGCGCTCCTCCGCCTCCGCCTGGTCCAAGGGCTCGACCAGAAAGGTGGAGATCGCCTCGGTCGCGTCGCGGTCGGTCGTGGCCAACATCTCGTAGAGCGCTTTTCCGGTGGCGTTGCCCGCCCCTGCCACCGCTTCAACCAGCCGCCTCGTCACGGGATCCGTGAGGGCGCCCTCGAATGCAAGCAAGTCCTGTACCCTCGAGCGCAGCGACGGAGCCGCGACCAGTTCCCGAAGCAACTCCTTCTCGGTCCCGGAGCGTGCGCCGACGGCGCGGGACGCAGAAACGGCAGGCGGCTCCTCGGTCACCGCGGCGTCCGCCCGCCCTCCGAACTCGGCCCGGGCGGCGCGCGAGGCCGCCTGGACGGTCGCGTAGTCAGTGCTCAGACGCTCCGCCACGTAGTTCGCATAGTCCTGCGCCAGAAGCGACCCACGCACGCTCGCCAGCACGCCGGCCGCAGACGCGAGGGCCCGGCTCCTCCCCTCAGGGGAAGCGAGGTCGTGCGCGGCGAGCCGACGATCGATCACGAATCGTAGCAGAGGCTGCGCAGAGTCGATCACCTGCCGTACGGCGTCGGCGCCGGAGGCGGTCACAAGGTCAGCCGGGTCCTGTCCGAGAGGCAGCATCGCGACGAGCAGGTCGAGCCGTGAGCTGCCGGCCTCCGGCGTGGCCGTAGAATCGATGAACTCCGCTGCGCGATCGGCCGCGCGCATCCCGGCCTCGTCCCCGTCGAACAGGTAGACGACGCGCTTCGCGAACCTTCCCAACAGTTTGACATGCTCGGCGGTGAGAGCCGTGCCCAGGGTTGCGACCGCGTTGCCCACTCCCGCCTCGTGCAGCGCGATCACATCCGTGTAGCCCTCCACGACCACAGCGGTGCCGGTCGCCACTATCTGCGTCTTGGCGCGATCGATCGCGTAGAGATTCGCCGACTTGTGGAAGATCGGCGTGTCGGAGGAGTTGAGGTACTTCGGCTGCCCGTCGCCCACGACGCGCCCTCCGAAAGCGATCACTCGCCCCTGGAGATCCGGGATGGGGAACATGATCCGGTCGCGGAAGCGGTCACGCAGCGCGCCGCCCTCAGCCGGCATGGCAAGGTTGGCTTCGATGGCCTCGTCGCGCACGACCTCATGCGCCGCCAGCCACTTCGCGAGCGCCGACGGACCCGCGGGCGCGTACCCCAGCCCCCATCGCTTGGCCACCTGCGAGCTCAGCCCTCGGTTCGCGAGGTAGCGGCGCGCGGTCTCGGCGCCGCTCTCCTTCGACGATGCCAGCTGCTTCGCGAAGAACTCCGCCGCGGCGCCACAGGCGGCGATCAGGCGCTCACGGCGGCCGCGTGGCACGCCGCCGCCCTCCTCGACGATCTCGATCCGCGCGCGATCGGCGAGCAGACGCACGGCATCGGGGAAATCGAGGTTCTGGGCGCGCATGAGGAAGCCGAACACGTCACCCCCGAGTCCGCAGCCGAAGCAGTGCCACAGCTGCGTGGCGGGGTCCACTTTGAACGACGGCGTCTTCTCGCCGTGGAAGGGACACAGGCCCCAGAACAGCCTCCCCTTCTGCCGCAGAGGGACCGTCTCCGAGATGAAGGTGACGATGTCGGTCGCGTCGCGGACGCGCTGGACGTCTTCGTCCGAGATGCGTGACACGTCCGGCGCTCCCTCCTCGGCCTTGTGCGTCGAAGCGGGCGCCAGATGCCGCCGCCCGAACCCGTCATGATACTCGCCCGCGGCCTGCGCGCGGACATCTCCCTCAGCGGAAGAGGCCCCCGCTCACATCCGCCACGAGACCGGCACGAAGCGCGCCTCGTAGTCCCTGATCGCATACCTGTCGGTCATGCCTGCGATGTAATCGGTCACGCACTGCGGCAATACCCCGGGCGTGGCCGGCCGATACTCCGCGGGCAGCGATCCGGGCGAGTCCAGATAGTGGCGGAACAGCGCGTGCACGACGCCGAAGGCCTTGGGTTCTTCGATCTTGGCGCGGGGGGACAGATACACGCGCTCGAACAGGAATGCCCGAAGGGCCATCATCGCGTCCCACACAGGGGCGCTCATCGCGATCTCGTCCGAGCGGTCTGAACTGGCGATCATGTCCTGCACCATCGTCCTGATGCGGGCTGCATGGCTGTGTCCCAGCACGTCCGTCGCCTCGACGGGAAGCTCGTCCTCGGCGAGCACGCCCGCGCGAAGGGCGTCGTCGATGTCGTGGTTCACGTAGGCGATGCGATCGGCGATGCGCACGATGGCGCCCTCGAGCGTGGCGGGGCGACCGTCACCGGTGTGGTTCAGGACGCCGTCCCGCACCTCCCACGTCAGGTTGAGACCGCTGCCCTCGTACTCGAGCACCTCTATCACCCGCAGCGACTGCACGTTGTGGTGGTAGGCGGAGGGCACGTCCGGCCAGCGATCGCGTATCTCCGCGTAGCACGCGGTGAGCGCATCCTCCCCCACGTGCCCGAAGGGCGTGTGCCCCAGATCGTGACCGAGCGCGATCGCCTCGGTCAGGTCCTCGTTGAGCCGCAGGGCCCGGGCGACACTGCGCGCGATCTGGGATACCTCGAGCGTGTGAGTGAGGCGGGTGCGGTAGTGGTCGCCCTCCGGCGCCAGGAACACCTGTGTCTTGTGCATCAATCGCCGGAACGCCTTGCTGTGGATGATCCGATCCCGATCGCGCTGGTACTCGGTACGATACGGATCGGGCACGAGCGGGCGCTCGCGCCCGCGGGTCGCGTCGGAGAAGGCGGCGCGAGGCGACAGCCTCTCGTGCTCGTCGCCTTCTATCATCTCACGGGTCGAGACGGTCAAACCGCGCCTCCACGTCGCTCTCAGCGCACGAAGTACATGTAGGCCAGCGTTCCGACCACCGCTAGCACGATGATCATCAGCACCACGTATGGCCACATCCGCCTGTGCGGCCGCATATTGCCGTGGATCAGCGGCGAGCCCAACGACTGGTAGAGCCGCGTCCTCCCGACCACTTCCGCCCCTTCGCAGACCGTCCCCCCGGGCGCCGTCCCCGCGGCGCCACGACCGTCACCTGTTGTCAGAGGCCGTCGCCGACGATGCGAGCGCCGCCTGGGCGGCGGCGAGCCTCGCGAGCGGGACCCGATAGGGCGAGCACGAGACATACGTGAGACCCATGCCGAAGAACGCCTTCACGCTGTCCGGGTCCCCTCCGTGCTCGCCGCATACTCCCAGCTTGATCATCGGATTGGCTTTGCGACCCAGCTCGCAGCCCATGGCGACGAGTTTGGCGACTCCCGCGTCGATGGTCTCGAACGGGTTGCGCGCAAGGATCTTCCGCTCGAGGTAACGCGGCAGGAACTTCGACTCGATGTCGTCACGGGAGAACCCGAACGTGGTCTGCGTGAGGTCGTTCGTGCCGAAGCTGAAGAAGTCCGCGGCGCCGGCGATCTCGTCGGCGGTGACCGCCGCGCGCGGCAACTCGATCATCGTTCCGATCGGGATATGAAGAGGACACCCCTGCTCCTTCTCCACCTCTGCGATGATCACCTCGGACTCCCGGCGCAGCGTCTCCAGCTCGGCGACGACCGAGACCAGAGGGATCATGATCTCGGGTCTGGGGTCCCTGCCCTGCTTCTTCAGCTCGCACGCGGCCAGCGCCAGTGCCCTCACCTGCATCCCGTAGATCTCAGGGAAGACGATGCCGAGCCGGCATCCGCGCAGGCCCAGCATCGGGTTCTGCTCGGCCATGGAGTCGATCAGCGAGAGCATCCTGCGCTTCGGCGCCAGTGACTGTGCGCTCGCTCCGCCACACTCGAGGCGCGTGATCTCCACCTCGAGTTCGCGAGGATTGTCCAGGAACTCGTGAAGGGGCGGGTCGAGGAGCCGGACGGTCACCGGCAGGCCGTCCATCGCCGCGAAGATGCCGAGGTAGTCCTCGACCTGAGCCTTGAGCAGCCGCTCGAGCGGAGCGGCGCGCTTCTCGGACGTCTCGGCGATGATCATGTCCTGCACGATCTGCTTCCGCTCGCCGAGGAACATGTGCTCCGTGCGCGCCAGGCCGATCCCTTCGGCGCCGAAGCTGCGGCCGAGCGCCGCGTCGTCGGGCGTGTCGGCGTTCGCCCGCACACCCATGGTGCGGAATCCGTCGGCCCACTTCAGGATGATGTCGAACTCGTCGGACACCTCCGGCGCGACCAGCTCGACCGCGCCGACCACGACGATGCCAGCCGTGCCGTCGATGGAGATGACGTCGCCCTCGTGCAGCTCCTTCTCGCCCACGCGCACGACCTTGTGCTCGGCGTCGATGCGCAAAGCCTCGGCCCCGCACACGCATGGCTTCCCCATGCCGCGCGCGACGACCGCGGCGTGCGATGTCTTGCCACCGTGAGAGGTGAGGATGCCCTGTGCCGCGATCATCCCGTGAAGGTCGTCAGGGGTGGTCTCCCAGCGCACCAGGATCACCTTGTGCCCCGCAGCCGCGGCCGTCTCGGCCTCGTTGGCCGTGAAGACGACCTCTCCCACCGCGGCGCCGGGTGAAGCGTTGAGGCCCTTCGCGAGCGGCGTGTACGTCTCCTTCGGGTCGAACTGCGGATGGAGGAGCTGGTCGAGCTGATCCGGGTCGATGCGCAAGACAGCCTCCTCGCGGCTGATGAGACCCTCGCCCTCCATGTCCGCGGCGATCTTGAGCGCGGCTCGCGCGGTCCGCTTCCCCACTCGGGTCTGCAGCATCCAGAGCTTGCCCTGCTCGATGGTGAACTCGATGTCACACATGTCGCGATAGTGGCCCTCGAGCGTCCGGAAGACGTCCTCGAGCTCGGCGCCCGCTTCGGGCAGGACATTCTTCAGATCGGCGATGGGCTCCGTGTTGCGGATACCCGCCACGACGTCCTCGCCCTGGGCATCGGTGAGGAAGTCACCGTAGAAGACCTTCTCGCCGGTGGCGGGGTCGCGGGTGAACGCCACACCGGTCGCCGAGGACTCGCCCTTGTTCCCGAAGACCATCGACTGCACATTGACCGCTGTGCCCAGCGCATCGTCGATGCGATAGAGCTTGCGGTAGTCGATGGCGCGCTTGTTCATCCACGACTTGAAGACGGCCTCGATCGACAGCAGCAGCTGCGTCTCCGCGTCCTGAGGGAAGACCACCTTGCCGGACGCGTCTACGAGCTGCGGGAACTCCGATGCCGAGGCGTGCTCGCCTACCACGTCCTTGAACTGAACGACCATGTCACGCCAGTCGTCGGCGGACAGCTCGGTGTCGGTGTGGACACCGTTCGCCTGCTTCTTCGCGCTGATGGCGTTCTCGAACAGGTCGCCCTCAAGATCGAGCACGACCTTCGAGAACATCTGGATGAATCGACGGTAGGAGTCCCACGCGAAACGCTCGTTGCCTGTCTGGGCGATCAGGCCCTCGACCGAGACGTCGTTGAGCCCGAGGTTGAGGATCGTGTCCATCATCCCCGGCATCGAGAACGGGGCGCCGGAACGGACCGAGACGAGCAACGGGTCGCGGGGGTCCCCGAGGCGCTTGCCCATCTTGCCCTCGAGAGCATTGAGGTGGGAGCGGATGTCATCCACCAGCCCGTCGGGGTACTGCCCGCCGGAGCTGTAGTATTCCGCGCATGTCTGGCAGGAGATCGTGAAGCCGGGAGGGACGGGCAGGCCCAGATTGGCCATCTCGGCCAGATTGGCCCCCTTGCCGCCAAGGACGAACTTCAGGTCCCGGTTCCCCTCGGTGTCGTTGACGCCCTTCGCGTCCTTGCCGAAGGCGTAGATGCGCTTGGTCTCGGCCACCGTGTGATCCCTTCCTCGGGCTTGTGCGCGAGCGGAGCATGGCTGCGGGCCATGTGCTGGCAATCGTAGCAGGATGGGCGAGCGAGCAACACGGTTGAAACAACGAGGTCCCGTCGGCCCTCGCGCAGCCGGTGACAGCGTGACCGTGCGATCGGGCCGCAGCCGCGCGAGGAGCTAGTGAAGCAGCTCCGACTGGTCCATGTAGCGCAGGATCTCCTGAGCCGTCTCCTCGATAGCACGTCCGCCCGTGCGGATGACGATGCAGCCGAGTCGCCGCATGACCGCGCGCGCCTCGTCGAGCTCCGAACGGACCGCGTCGAGCTCGGCGTACTTGCGGGCATACGTGCCCAGCTCCGCCATCCGCTGGCGACGGATCTCCACGAGCAGTTCGGGCTCGGTCACGAGCCCGAAGATCCTGCGGCTGTCGAGCTCGGCGAGTTCCGGCGGCGGGTCGATGCTGCCGGCGAGCGGGACGTTGGCGACCCGGTATCCCTTGAAAGCAAGGTACATCGAGAGCGGCGTCTTGCTCGTGCGGGACACACCCACGAGGACGATCTCCGCCTTGGCGAGCTCCTCGGTGTTTCGGCCGTCGTCGTGCTTCACGGCGAACTCCAGCGCCTCGATCCGCTCGAAGTAGCCGCGGTCGGTGCGCCTCGTGAGGCCGGCCTCCCACGCCGGCTCCCGACCCGACAGCCCCTCGAGCGCGCTCACCGCGGGGCCGAGGATGTCTATCGCTGTCACGCGGAACTCCGCGGAGATCTGCGCCATGGCGTTGCGCAGCTTCGGTTCCGCGAGCGTGTAGAGGAAGATCCCGCCGTCGTTGCCGGCCGCCGCCTCCACGAGTCCCCTCAGCTGCCCGGCTGTAGAGACCCGCGGCAGCCGCACAACATGGAAGACGTCTTCCGGGAACTGGGTGAGTGCGGCCTTGGCGACATGGTCCGCCGTCTCCCCCAGAGAGTCGGAGAGGATGTACAGGGTGGGCGGATGGGCGGCGTCCACGGCAGTTCGTCAGCCCTCGAGCGCCGCGAGGTCGGCAAAGCCGGCGAACGGCTCGATGACCATGTTCAGCAGGGCGAGCCGGTTGTGGCGCACCGTCTCGTCCGGGTCCATCACCAGCACTCCCTCGAAGAACGCGTCCACCGGGTCGCGCAGGCTCGCCAGAAGACCGATGGCCTCGTCGTAGGAGCGGCGTGTGATGGCCGCGGAGAGATCCATCCGCACCCCGAGCACCGCCTCGTAGAGCGCCTTCTCCTGCGGCCCCATCGAGGTCGCGTCGGGCCGGACACCGGCGGACGGGTCCGCGAGGTTCGCCGCGCGCTTGAAGGCCACCAGCACGTCGGCACCCGCGTCGCTCGCGCGCATCGTCGTGAGCGCCGTGGCGCGCGCCAGCACGTCGGCCGGGTCGTCCACCGTGTTGTCGAGCAGCACCGCCGAGATGATGTCGTGCGCCAGTCCACGATCGCGCAGCAGCACGCCCAGCCGGCCCTTGAAGAACGCGCTGATCGCGGCGCCCACATCGGCCGGCTCGAAGGACGCGGCGTCGCGGTAACTCTCCAGCGACGCCTCGATCGCGCGGTCCAGGGTGATGGCGAGGCCCCCTTCGAGGATCATCGCGAGGACGCCGATGGCGCTGCGCCGAAGCGCGTAAGGGTCCGCTGAGCCGGTGGGACCCTGGCCGATCGCGAAGATGCCGCAGATCGTGTCCAGCTTGTCCGCCGCCGACAGCAGCATCCCGGCCGCCGAGCCCGGCAGGGCGTCGCCGGCGAAACGCGGACGATAGTGCTCGAGGATGGCGTCGGCGACCTCGGGCTCCTCGCCTGCCGCGAGCGCGTAGTAGCGGCCCATGACTCCCTGCAGCGCCGGGAACTCCACCACCGCATGGCTCACCAGGTCGGCCTTGGCGAGGTGCGCCGCCCGTACGGCGGCCGCGCTGGTGTCAGGCCCGGCGCCGCAGATCTCGGCGAGGACACCGACCAGCGTCTCGATGCGCTCGGTCTTGGCGGCAAGCGTCCCGAGCTTCTCGTGGAAGACGCTGGTCTCGAGACGCTCGACCCAGTCCTCCATGTTCGCCTTGAGGTCCTCGTCGTAGAAGAAGGCGGCATCGGCGAGGCGCGCGCGGATGACCCGTTCGTGCCCGCGCACGATCGCCTCGGTACGGTCAGGGTCGCCGTTGTGCGCGACGATGAAGCCGTCGGTGAGGGTGCCCTCGGCGCTCTCCAACGGGAAGTAGCGCTGGTGTGATTCCATCGCCGTCTCGAGCACCTCGCGGGGCACGCGCAGGAACGCGGCGTCGAAGTGCCCCACCGCGACCGTCGGATACTCCACCAGGTTGACCACCTCGGCGAACACCTTCTCCGGCACGACCGCCCGCGCCCCGGCCGATCCGGCGGTGGCATCGATCCCTTCTCGCAGGAACTCGGCGCGTGTCGCGCCGTCCACCATGACCTTGCCCCGCTCGAGCGCCTCGAAGTACTGGTCGGCATCGGGGACGCTGATCGGGTTGGCAGCCAGGAAGCGGTGCCCCCACGTGAGCCTGTCCGCGACGAGACCGGCGAACCGCACTCGGACGACGTCGCTGCCGTGGAGCGCGAGGAGCCAGCGCACGGGCCGGATGAAGCGCGCGTCGCCGCTGCCCCATCGCTGGGACTTCGGCCACTGGATGTCGGCGGCGAGTGAGGCGAGCGCCTCGGGGAGCACATCGGCGCTCGCCGCGCCCTCGCGGTCGATCACCGCGTATACGTACTCTTTGCCGCCCTCCTCACCACGCACGAGGGCGGCGACGTCCACACCCTTCCCGCGCGCGAAACCGACCGCCGCCGGGGTCGGTCGACCGTCGGAGCCGAAGGCCGACTTCGCTGCGGGGCCCTTCACCTTCTGGTGCAGGTCCTCCTGACGCTCGGCGAGACCGAGGACCAGCACGACGAGCCGCCGCGGCGACCCGTAGACGCGCACATCCTCATAGCCGAGCAGGAGCGACTTGAGACGCTTCTCTGCGAGCCCCCGCAGCTGCGACACCGCGTCGTACAGCGCTGCTGAGGGGATCTCCTCGACGCCGATCTCGAAGACAAGGTCGCGTGCCATGGCTTCAGGCCACACTCCCCTCGGTCTTCGCGCTGTCGGGCGCTGTCCCCCGGACCATATCGATGTAGGCGGCGCAGCATGCCTTGGCGAGCGCGCGGACGCGCAGGATGAACCCCGTCCGCTCGGTCACCGCGATCGCGCCGCGCGCGTCGAGCAGGTTGAAAGCGTGCGAGCATTTGAGGACGTAGTCGTACGCGGGCAGCACGAGCCCCGCCTCCAGCGTCCGTCCGCACTCCTTCTCGAAGACCTCGAAGTTGCGGGAGAGCATCGCGGTGTCGGCCACCTCGAAGTTGTAGGCCGAATACTGCTGCTCGTCGCGCAGGAAGACGTCACCGTAGGTCACATCCCCCACCCAGCGGATGTCGTAGACGCTGTCGACGCCCTGGATGTACATCGCCAGACGCTCGAGCCCGTAGGTGATCTCCGCCGGCACCGGCCGGCACTCGAACCCGCCCACCTGCTGGAAGTAGGTGAACTGGGTGCACTCCATGCCGTTGAGCCAGATCTCCCAGCCCAGCCCCCACGCTCCGAGAGTCGGCGACTCCCAGTCGTCCTCGACCAGTCGGACGTCGTGCTCCGCGGGATCGATCCCGATCGCCCGCAGCGACCCGAAGTACAGGTCGAGCACGTCGTCGGGCGACGGCATCAGGATGACCTGGTACTGGTAGTAGTGCTGCAGTCGGTTCGGGTTCTCGCCGTATCGTCCGTCGGTCGGACGCCTCGACGGCTGGACGTACGCGCATCTCCACGGCGTCGGGTCGAGCGTGCGCAACGCCGTGAACGGGTGGAACGTCCCCGCCCCGACCTCCGTGTCATACGGCTGCAGCACCACGCAGCCGTGGTCGGCCCAGTAGCGCGAGAGGGTCAGGATGATGTCCTGGAACGAGAGCGCTGGCATCTACTCTCCCCGTGTCGGTCGTCGGCTGACCCGCGCGCAGCGTCCCGCACGAGTGCGAGACATTCTACCGCGCCCGGTCGGTCGGCCTCGGCGGGCGACGCGCAGCGGCGCGACCTAGCGCCTGCTCAGGTGCTCATCCAGAAGCGTCTCGAGATCACCCAGCCGCTCGGCGGGAATGTCGCGGGCCGGAACGACGAGGTAGCGCACCGGTGAGGTGTGCAGCAGGTAGAATCCGCCGACCCGGCGCCACCCGACGAACTCGCTCCAGTCGGCGAGCGCACGGCGGTCGCCCTGGGCGACCTCGATCCCCATCTCGCTGAAGGCGTACTCGACGGGAACGAAGAGCTCAGCCGCGGCGGGACGATACGAGACGTACGCGCCGGAGAGGAGGCCCGCCAGCGGGACGCCGACGATCAGCCACGACATCGTGGCGCCGAACTGCATCAGGGCGCTGCTGTGAGAGAACCATCCGACCCCCCACAGCACGGGGCCGCTCAGCATGACGGTGAGGCTCACGCGGTGCACGAGGGCGAGCCGCACGGCCAGCCACATGTAGTCGCGTCGCTGAAGTCTCGCGGTGAAGACGATCGGCATCATGACTCGACATCTTGCCACAGCCGAGCGAAGGGCAGCGACGTGCGCGGGACCACGGCGCGCCCCCGTCGTCAGCGACCTGCCGCGAAGAAGTCCAGCGCGCGGATGCGGCCGGGCACGTGGAACGCCAGATACGCCCGAAGGAGCATCGTGACCTCCCGCTGCACCCGCTCGGGTATGTCGAGTCCGGCCACGTCACTCATCTTCGCGCGCATGAGCGCCCGCAGCGCGGCGTGAGCCTCCACGCTGATGGGAAGCGAGCCTTCGTCCTCCCGCGCGCACCTCTCGCACAGCACTCCGCCCGCGGCGGGCGAGATCGCGTAGGCGGGGTCCGCGACGCCTGCACAGGCCGCACACTCGCCCAGCGCCGGCCTGACGCCGTGCATGGCGAGCGCCTTCAGCACGAAGGCGAGCACCAGCGGACGCATGGCGCTCACTGGAGACGTCTCCATCGCGTCCAGCGTCGCCAGGGACATGTCGAAGAGCTGGGGCTCGACCTGTCCCTCGACCGAGATGCGCTCGAGCAGACCCGCCACGGCGGACGCCGCGGTCGTGCGGTCGTAGTCGGCGCGCACCGCCTCGTGCGTCGCAACGGTCCGTGCCTCCGAGACGACCTCAAGGCTGCGGCCTGTGTGCAGCAGCACGTCGAGCACCGTGAAGGGCTCCACGCGCGCCCCGAAACGCCCTCCCGGCTTGCGCGCCCCCTTGGCCACCGCACGCACCTGATGGCCGTCGGAGGCGAGCAGCGTGAGTATCAGGTCCGCCTCGCCGAGCTTGGTGCGCCGCAGGACAAGAACGCGAAGCGGGTACGCGGGCACGTCAGCTCGTGGGGCGCTCGTCGAGTTGCGCGAGGATGCCCGCGCCGGACGACGTGCCGATCCTGTCCGCCCCCGCGTCGATCATCGCGAGGGCCGCATCGAGGTCGCGGATGCCGCCCGCGGCCTTCACTCCGAGCCTGGTCCCGACGGCCGAGCGCATGACCCGCACGTCTTCGACGCTGGCGCCACGGGGACCGAATCCCGTCGACGTCTTCACGAACCGGGCCCCCGCGTCCTCGGCGAGCCGGCATCCCAGACGGATCGTCGCCTCGTCGGGTAGAAGCCCCGTCTCGAGGATCACCTTGGTGATCGCCGCACCGGCGCTCTCCTCATCCGCAGCTCGGACGACCTCACGGATGTCGTCGAGCACCCACTTCTCGTCGTGCTCGCACAGAGCGCCGATCTCGCAGACCATGTCGATCTCCACAGCCCCGGCCGCCACCAGACGCCGTGCTTCGTCGGCCTTCGCGAGGCCCAGCGTGAATCCGAAGGGGAACGCCACGACAGAGCAGACGCGGGTGGCCGTCCCGGCGAGCGCCGCCGCGGCCATGGGTACCGCGAACGGCGAGACGCAGAGGGCGGCGAATCCAAGTCCGGTCTGCGCCTCGATCCACGCGCGGGTCTCCCGCGGGCCGGCGTCGCGGCGCAGGAGCGTCTGGTCGAGCCGTGAGGCCAGCTGCGCTCTGTCCACAGTCACGAGCCCTCCCCGTAGCCGAACCTCTCGACCATCGCGTCGTCGCGCCGCCAGTCGCGCTTGACCCTCACCGCGAGGTCGAGGAAGACCTTCGTCGCCAACAGCGTCTCAAGATCGGTGCGGGCGGCTGTCCCGATCTTCTTCACCATCGCCCCGCCGCTGCCCACGACGATCCCCTGCTGGCTCTCGTGCTCCACGAAGACCGTGGCTCGCACGAACGTGGTCTCCCGCGCCTCGTCGAACCGCGTCTCGTCCACGATCACTCCCACCGAATGGGGTATCTCGTCGCGCGTGAACCAGAGCACCTTCTCGCGGATGAGTTCGCCGATCAGCACGTCCTCGGGCTGGTCCGTCGCCATGTCACGCGGGAAGTAGCGCGGCCCCTCGGGAAGTAGGCGTGTCACCGCGACCATCAGGCCCTCAAGGTTGAACCCCTCGCTCGCCGAGACGACCACCGTGTCGTCGAAATCGGCGAGCTGCTGCCCCGCCCCGATCCGCTGTTCCATCGGGACCGTCGACGCGATGTCCGCCTTCGTGAGCACAAGCACCTTGTGGGCGGGCGAAGCCGCGACGTGCGCAGCCACCCATCTGTCGCCTCCCCCCACGGGGGCGGCGGAGTCCAGCACGAGGCACACGACGTCGACGTCGCTCAGAGCGCGCAGGGCGCTGCGGTTGAGCTGTTCGCCCAGCGCGTCGTGCGGCTTGTGCAGTCCGGGCGTGTCGACCAGGACGATCTGCGCGTCCGGCGTGTCGACGATCGCCCGCAGACGGTGGCGCGTCGTCTGCGGCTTGTCCGAGACGATCGCGACCTTCGACCCGACGAGCGCGTTGACCAGGGTGGATTTGCCGGCATTGGGGCGCCCGACAAGCGCGACGAAGCCGCTGCGGACAAGGGCGCTCTCCTCCGCGGTCACTGAGCGGCTGCCTCCTGGTCCAGATAACCGCGCACGAAAGCGTCGGGGAGCAGCTGGTCGAGCGAGGAGACCTGGACATGATCCAACCTGCCGCCCATGACCACTCGCATCTCCGGGTTGAACTCCGCCAGGAACTGCCGGCAGCAGCCGCAGGGGACCGTGGGGTCCTCCGAGTCGCCGACGACGGCGATCGCGTCGAAGTAGGTCTTGCCTGCGAGCACCGCCGACATCGCCGCGCCGCGCTCGGCGCACATCGTGGAGCCGTACGCGGCGTTCTCGACGTTGCAGCCCTGATAGATCTCGCCGTCCGCGAAGATGGCAGCGCCGACCCTGAACCCGGAATACGGTGCGTACGCCTTGTCCTGCGCCTCCCGCGCGAAGGCCAGCAGTGCGAGGTCCGCCTGTGTGATCTCAGTCATCGTTCGTCTCCTCGCTTCGTCTCTCCACCGGCTCGACTATGAGCTGTCTCACACGGTTGCCCTCCATGGCCTCCACGGTCAAGAGGATCCCCTGGACCTCGATCGACTCCCCGACCTTCGGGATGTGCCCGGCGACCTCGGTGAACAGGCCGCCCGCGGTGTCGGCGTCCACGTCGAGCGCAGTCCCGAACCGCTCGTCGAGCTCGTCGACGGCGAGTCGCGCGTCGATGTGGAATCGGCCGTCACCCGCCTCGCTCACCATCGTGACCTGCGGGTCGTACTCGTCAAAGATCTCGCCGACGATCTCCTCGAGCAGGTCCTCGATGGTGACGAGACCCGCTGTCCCTCCGTACTCGTCCGCCACGATGGCGATGTGCGTCCGCAGGCGCATCTCGCGCAGGAGCTCCTCGATGGGTTTGGTCTCGGGGACGAAGTAGGCCGGCCGCGCGATGTCGGCAGGCAGCACCGCCTCCCCGTTGCCGATATGCGCGAGCAGGTCCTTTGCGTACAGCACGCCGCGGATGTCGTCGACCGTGCCATGGAACACGGGCACGCGGGACACGCCCGCCTCCGTGATGGTCCCGAGCGCGTCTGCCACCGTGGCGACGTCCTCCAGCACCACCATGTCGGTGCGCGGCACCATCACCTCGCGCACGATCTTGGTATGAAGGTCGGACACCGCCTCGATGATGTCCTCCTCCTCGCCCTCGTGCTGGGCCTGCTCATCGTCCAGGATCCCGAAGCGATGCTCCTCGGCGGGCTCCACCCACGGCACGTCGGAAGTGCGTTCGCCGCTGACGAGAGAGACGAGCCTCGTCCACGGCAGCGAGAGGACGCGTGCCACGGGATAGAGGACGCGCGTGAGACGGCCCGCCCACTTCCCGGAGGCCAGCGCCACACCTTCCGGGTTGGAGAGCGCGACGGCCCTCGGCAGGGCCTCCCCCGCGCTGAAGACGAGGACGAAGGCGACGATCGTGGCAAGAGCCGGATCGAGCCACAGTGGCACGGGCGTCCAGATGGTGCCGATCGCCCACGTGAAGGCGGCCGACGTGCCGGCGATGCCCAGCAAGGAAGCGCCGGAGTGGGCGGCCGCAAGATGGCTCGGCCGATCGGCGAGGCCTTCGAAGGCTGCCCCGCCCTTCGCTCCCGACTCCGCGAGGCGCCTAGCGCGACCGCGAGGCAGCGAACGAACGGCGGTCCCCGCGGCGGCCAGCACCCCGCAGACGGCGAGCGTCGCGGCGAGCACCACTATGGAGACGGCGGCGGAGATCACGGTCATGTCGGTCGGGCTGTTCCTCCATCTGCGTCGGGCGCCTCCGGGCGCCGCATGCTCAACGCCAGAATAGCTGAAACGCGGCCGTGGCCAGCAGGAAGCCGAGCACGGCGCCCGACACGGCCTGGGGGATCGTGTGGATCTCCGCCTCCACACGGCTCTCCGCGACCATGCCGGCCACGAACAGCCCCAGGATCATCGCCTTCGCCGAGCCCACCGAGTAGCCGATCGCAGCCGCCGCGGCGAACGCGATCGCGGCGTGCCCGCTCGGCCATCCGCCCCGCAGGTAGCTCGTGCCGTCCTCCCGAGTGAACGCCTTGACCACGAGCACCGCCAGCGCGGTGAGCGCGACGGCCCCGAAGGTCACGGCTGTCCCGGTCGCGCCCGCCGTTCGCGCCGTGAGCATGAGCCGCTGCGCAAGCGGGCTCAGGCGGTCGACGAGCACGATGTAGCCCACCGCCACCGCGGTTATGGCGGTCACGAGCACGGCCCCGGCAGCGACGTCTTTCGCGACCCCCGCCGCGGGATCGAAGCCGTCGGTCGCGAGGTCGACCGCCGTCTCGACCGCCGTGTTCACCAGTTCGGCCGTGATGACGAACCCGGCCGCGAACACGAGCGCCACGAGGTCGAGTCCGCTCACGCGAAGGATCAGCGCCAGCGCGAGGACGATCGCAGCCGCCGCTATGTGGATCCGCATGTTGCGCTGGGTGCGCAGCGCGTGGACGATGCCCCGGATCGCGTAGTCGAACGACCACACCAGAGAGCGACTTCGCAACGCCGACCCTCCTACTCGCCTGCGTCCACCCAGGCCTCGAGGAGCGCCCTTTCACGTGCCTGCATGACCGCGGCTTCCTCATCGGCGTCGTGGTCGTAGCCGAGCAGGTGCAGCACACCGTGCACGAGCAGAAGGTTGAGCTCCATCTCCACCGTGGTCCCGAGGTCAGACGCCTGGCGCAAAGCGACATCAGGCGCGATCACGACATCGCCGAGCGCGATCGGCTCGCCTGAGTCGGCGGGGCAGGGCTCATCGCACCCGAAGGAAAGGACGTCCGTGGACTCTGAGACCCCGCGATACTGCTCGTTGAGGTGCGCCATCTCGCTCTCATCCACGATCGCGACGGAGAGCTCGACCGCGTCGGGCGCTTCCTCCATGCGCAGCACGAAGGAGCCCAGCCTCTCGAACGCGTCGAGAGCGAGCGGCTCGGGCTCCCTGTGAGAGATCACCTGGATGAGCATCGGTGCTCCTAGAGCGGTGCCGTGGCGTCGGGATAGTCGACGCGACCATGTCGCACGCCCGCCAGCATCTTAGCGTAGACACGCGTGACCGCCTCGATCTGCTCGTCGTCGAGTCCGCACTCCGCCAGCTGTCCGTCCTCCGTCTTGGCCGTCACGACCCGCCGGACGGCGCCCTCGATGGCGAGTGTCCCGCTGTCCGGCATCGCGCGCGCGGCCGCCTCGCAAGCGTCTGCGAGCATCACGACCGCCGCCTCCGGCGTGCGGGGCCGGGGGCCGTCGTAACGGAACGCCGCCTGGTCCACACTCGAGTCGCGCTCGGAGGCCTTCCGGTAGAAGTACATCACGAGCGACGTCCCGTGATGCTGCTCGATTATGTCGATGAGGGGCTCCGGCAGCCGGGCGCGTCGGGCGAGCTCCACGCCCTCCCGCACATGGGCTGTGATGATGAAGGCGCTCTGCACGGGAGCCGCGTCGTCGTGCGGATTGCGCAGTCCCACCTGGTTCTCGACGAAGAAGTGCGGCCGGCTCAACTTCCCGACGTCGTGGTAGTAGGCGCCTACGCGTGCGAGCAGCGCATCGGCTGCGATCTCTCGGGCAGCGGCCTCGGCCAGCGTGCCCGTGATGATCGAGTGGCTGTAGGTGCCGGGCGCGCGGTCCATCATCTCCCGCAGCAGAGGCGCACCGGGGTCACACAGTTCCAGAAGGCGCACGTCATCGCCGAGGCGGGACAGGCGCCCGAAAACGGGCAGGATGAAGAACGCGCCGAGGACGACGAGCAGGCCCGCCGTCATGCCGACCGCGACGTGGCCCGCCTCTCCCCGCCCGAGCAGCGCGGTCGACATGCCCACGAAGACGGCGACACCCACGAGCACCGTGGACGCGGCGAACGCCAGCCCTGTGAGGAGCACCACGTCGGTGACCACACGTCGGCCGGCCTCCGTCGCGAGGATCCCCCGGCGGGGCCACACGCGATCGAGACGCTCCTGGATCCTAGCCATTCGAAGGCGCCCCGCCAGTGCCGGGCGAGGCAGCCGCTCTCGCCTCCTCATACGCGCCGTACGCCGTGACGATGTGCTGGACGAGCTTGTGCCGCACGACGTCGCGACTCGCCAGCTCGATGAACTCCACGTCGGGGATGTCGGTGAGGATGTCCCGGACCTGCCGCAGTCCGGAGTGGCCGGCAGGAAGATCCACCTGGGTGACATCGCCGGTCACGACGATCTTCGAGCCGAAACCCAGCCGTGTCAGGAACATCTTCATCTGCTCGGGCGAGGTGTTCTGTGCCTCGTCGAGCACCACGAAGCTGTCGTTGAGAGTGCGCCCGCGCATGAAGGCGAGCGGCGCGACCTCGATGGTGCCCCGCTCGGTCAGCGCGGTGGACTTCTCGATGTCCATCATGTCGAAGAGCGCGTCGTAGAGGGGACGCAGGTACGGGTCCACCTTCTCGAAGAGGTTGCCGGGCAGGTAGCCGAGCTTCTCACCGGCTTCCACCGCCGGGCGGGTGAGGATGATCCTCCCGACCTCCTTGCGCTTGAGCGCGTCCACGGCCATCGCCATGGCGAGGTAGGTCTTGCCCGTTCCCGCCGGCCCGATGCCGAAGGTGATCGTGTTCTTGCGGATGGCGTCGACGTACCGCTTCTGACCTGCCGTCTTCGGGCGGATCGTCTTGCCGCGATGCGTGAGGATCACGTCCGTGAAGACCTTCGCGGGCGAGATGTCGCCGCGCCGGAGCATGTCGATCGACCGGTCGATCGCCTCCGGCGTCAGCGTCTCGCCGGACTCCACGAGCTGGAGCATCTCGGTGAAGAGCGCGGACACCGCCTGCGCCTCCTGGGGATCGCCGGCGATGGTGATCTCGTTGCCGCGGACGCAGATGTCCGCCTCGAACTGGTCCTCGATGAGCTTGAGCAGATGATCCCCCTGTCCGAGGAGGTCGATCATGTCGCGCCCGGGAGGCACGACCAAGCGTATCTCCGCATCCGGCAAAGCCATCGCTCTCCTCGTGTGTCAGTACGTGCGCCGTGCATCCTCACGATACTCCTGGCGCCGCGGACCGGCCGGTCACGCGGTACCTCAGACGAGCGGTTCGCCCCGCATGCCTCCCGCACCCCACCCGGTAAGCACGACCCGCACCACGTCGCCGGCGCGCGCGAGGGCTGAGCCGAAGGTCACCCGGAGGTGGTCCTCGCTCGTGCCGACCGCCACCTGTCCTTCGACACGCTCGACAAGCACGTCGGCCACCTCTCCGACCCGTCCGGCGGCTCGACCGGACTCCATGGCCGCGCCGAGTCCGCGAAGTTCGCCGGCGCGCGCGGCCCTCGTCGCGGGCGCGACCTGGCAGGCCATCGCCGCGGCCGGAGTCCCCTTCCGAAGCGAGTATCGGAAGACGTGCATCCGGGCGAATCCGCACGCGCCAGCGAATTCGAGCGAGGTGCGATGGTCGGCTTCGGTCTCTCCGGGGAAGCCGGCGATGACGTCCGTCGTCACAGCGAGCCCTGGCATCGCGGCTCGCGCCCGCGCGACGAGCGCCGCATACGCGGCGGAGTCGTAGCCCCGGCGCATGCTGGCGAGGATGCGGTCGGAACCCGACTGCAGCGGTACGTGCAGGTGCGGCATCACCGCGGGTGTCGCGGCGAGCATCGTCACGAGGCGGTCGGTGAGATCGAGCGGTTCGATCGAGGACAGGCGCACTCGCGCGATGCCGGTGGCCGCGACCTGAGCCACAAGCTCAGTGAGATCCGCCACACCGTCCGCGTAGCGCCCGAGGTTGATGCCGGTCAGGACCACCTCGCGGACGCCCGAGTCCGCGAGCGCCGCGACGCGCGCGATCACATCGCGCAGCGGCACGCTCGCCGGCGCGCCCCGCGCGTCGGGCACGATGCAGTAGGCGCAGCGATGATCGCACCCGTCCTGGACCTTCACATCGACGCGGGTCCGAAAGACACCCGGGGCTCTCGCGCCAGCAGCGGTCGAGGTGCGTCGGTCGCGTCCCGCTTCAGCGACGAGTGCCAGCACGCGACCGGCGACCCGGCTCTTGTCGGCCTCCACGATCACACGCTCACCCATGTGCGCGAGCTCGTGGGGATCGATCGCAGCCAGGCAGCCGGTGACCACCACCGCCGGCCGACCCGGTGCGTCGAGAGCACGCCGGACCTCCTTGCGCGCCTTTGCGTCGGCCTCGCCGGTCACCGTGCACGTGTTGACGACCACGACGTCGGCCTCCGTGTCGGGCGCCACCACGCATACCCCGGCCGCTACGATCGCCCCCGCGATCGCCTCGCTCTCGGCCCGATTCACCTTGCAGCCGAGAGTCCGGACCGCAACTCGCGCGACGCTACCGGGCACGGCCGCCGAGGCCTCCCATCTCGTAGATGGCGAGCGTGACGGCGGCGATCGCGGCCGTCTCCGTTCGCAGGACGCGATCGCCGAGTGTCACGACCACGGCTCCGGCGCCCTGCAGCACACCGACCTCCTGCGAAGTGAGACCATCCTCGGGTCCGACGATGAGAAGGACGTTCGCCGTCGGCCCCGCACCGGCGGCGCGCAGAGCCTCGCCTATCCCGGGCGCCTCGGGCCCCGCCTCCTCCCAGGCCACGAGGACGACATCGAAGCGTCGCGAGTCCGACTGGAGTTGGCGTAGCTTCACCGGCTCGTGGACCAGGGGAGGCTCCGGACGCTGCGACCTGGCTGCCACCTCCTGGGCGATGCGCCGCCAGCGCTCCACGCGCGTCTTCGACCGACGTGGGTCGAGCCGCACGACGCAGCGTGATGCGACGAAGGGCAGCACCTCTGAGACTCCGAGTTCCGTGACCTTCTGAAGCGCGGTCTCCCAGCGCTCGCGGCGCGTCAGCGCCGCGGCGAGCGCCACCCGCGGCCGCTGAGGTGCGGCCTCGACACACTCGCGTCCTTCGGCAGGTTCTTCGCCGGACGCGGCGTGGCCGGGAGTGCGACGGCCCGACACGGCTGGGACTAGCCTCCGAGCCAGTCGCGGACACGTTCGAGCGTCGACTGGGACTTCTTCTGGCCCATCGACTCGGCGAAGTCAGTGAGCAGCACGCGCTGCTGCTTGCTCAGCTTGCGGGGAACGGAGATGTTCACGTGCAGGACCAGATCGCCGTGACCTCCGCGCTGTCGGGGCATGCCGTCCCCGCGGACGACCACCGTCTCCTGGTTCTGGACGCCGGCGGGGACCTTGGCCTGGACGGGACCGAAGAGCCCGGGGACCTCGATCTCTCCGCCCAGCGTCGCGACCCACATCGGAACGGTGGCCTGGGCATGCAGATCGTCGCCGTCGCGATGCAGGAAGTCGTGCGCCTGGACGCGGACGCTGACACCCAGGTCGCCGGTGCGAGCGCCTCGAAGACCGGCCTCCCCTTTGCCGGGGACGTTGATCTGCTGACCGTCGAGCACGCCCGCCGGGATCTCGACCGTGACCGTCTCGCGGGTCTCGTGCCGACCCTGTCCAGCGCAGGTCGGGCATGGCGGGTCCGCGATGGTCCCGATCGTCTCGCAGTTCATGCACGGCTGCACGGACTGGAACGTGCCGAGGAACGTCCTCCGCTCGCTGACGACCTGCCCGGTCCCCTGGCACACAGGGCACGTCTTCAGGCTGCCGCCGGGAGCCGCCCCGGTGCCGGCGCAGGTCTCGCAGCCGCCCAGCCGGCCATAGCGGACCTCCTTGGTCGTGCCGGAGGCGGCCTCCTGCAGCGTGATCGAGATCTGAGCGCGCATGTCCCGACCATCGGTGCGGGTCTTGACGCGACCGCCGGCCGAACCGGGCATGTTGTCGAAGAACACCGAGAACAGGTCGCCGACGCCGCCGAAGGGGTCGTACACGCCACCCCCACCACCCGGGAATCCCATCCTCGGGTCCGCCGTACCGTACTGATCGAAGGTCGCGCGCTTCTCGGGATCCGAGAGTACCTCGTAGGCCTCGTTGAGCTCCTTGAAGCGCTCCTCGGCGTCGGTGTGCTCGGAGGTGTCCGGGTGATACTCCCGGGCCTTGGAGCGGAAAGCCTTCTTGATCTGGTCGGCGGATGCCTCGCGAGGAACGCCGAGCACCTCGTAGTAGTCGCGTGTGGCGGGCATGTGGCTCCGAATCGGTGGACGATGGAACGAAGATGCAGAGTGGGACGGGGCTACCCGAGCGCCTCCGTGAGGCCCTCGGCGACCGTGCGTACGGCGCTCACCGCGCGAGGATAGTCCATGCGGGTCGGGCCGATGACGCCGACCACACCGGCGGCGTCACCCGCTTCGTAGTTGGCGGCCACGAGCGAGAGATGATCGAGGCCGGCCCGGTTCTCCGTTCCGATGCGCACGGCGACATCGCCGCTCTGGATCACCTCGGTCAGCACCTGCAGAGTCGCGAGGCCGTCCTCGAGAAGCTGCAGCAAGGGACTGACCAGCCTCGGGTCAGCGAACTCCGGCTGGCCCAACAGTGTGGTCACGCCTCCGGACACGACGCGGTCGGCGTCCGCCTCCTGGAGGCAGTCGAGCACCTCGTCGATGAGTTGTCTCGTGACGCGCACAGGCAGGACCACCGCCGTCTCGAGTCCCGCACGCCGTTCGCGCACGTCGTCGCTCATCCGGCCGTCGAGCGTCTCGCTCAGGAACCGCTCGATCGTCTGGAGCTGTTCGGCCCTCACCGGCTCCACGAGGTCGACGGTGCGGTCGGCGACCTGCCCCGAGTCCGTCACGACCACGACCACGACGCGCGCCTCGCCGAGCCACACCAGGCTTATGTGCCTGATCCGGGCCCGGCGCAGTGCGGGGGCGATCACCACCGCCACGTAGCTGGTGAGGCGGGACAGAAGCGTCGACGTCTCCCGCATCGCATCGACGAGCTCGTGCTCGAGCGCCGCGTAGCTGCTGCGGATCGCCTCGACCTCCTGGGGCGAGAGCCCCACCGCCTCGTCCGAGGAGAGCATCGCATCGACGAAGGCGCGATAGCCGCTGTCCGTCGGAACACGTCCCGCGGAGATGTGCGGCTGGAAGACAAGCCCGCTCTCCTCGAGCATCGCGAGTTCGTTGCGGACCGTGGCGGTGCTCACCTTCAGGTCGTAGCGGTCCACCAGCTGCCGAGAGGCGACCGGCTGCGCGCTGCGGACGTACTCCTGCACCAGCGCCTGAAGGACTATGCGTCTGCGGTCAGAAAGCATCCCAGGTCTTCCCTCACACGGGCTTCACGATGCGCGCGACCTGCGCCATTGGCAATCGAGTATAGCGAGTGCCAGGCCGACTCGACAGGTCGCGGCCGTGAGGGGGCACCGCGAGCGCTCCACCGTCGGGAGCCCGTCGACCGGGGCTAGCCGTTCCACACCGCTCCGAAGACCCTGTTGCCCAACAGCCAGCCGCGCTCAGTCGTGCGCCAGCGACCGTCTTCCGACTCCACGAGACCCTCGCCCTCGAGGCGCCGCAGCACCTCCGGCAGACCGGCGGCCTCCACGGCAGCGTGCGTGACTCCCCGCACCAGCCTGAGTCCGAGCATGACATCCTCGCGGGCGGTCTGCGCAGCGGAGAGCAGTTCGAACGGACCGGGCGACGCGAGGGGGCCTTTGAGGTAGTCGAGCAGCTGGACGTCACGGGAGAACCGGGCACGCGCCGGCTGTCCGTCCTCCGCGAGCTGGCCGAGCGCCCAACACTCGCTGGAGGCGACATCCCGCAGCGCCCGGAACGGAAGCATCGACGCTGCGTGAGGCCCGATGCCCAGGTAGGCGCCGCCCTGCCAGTAGACGAGGTTGTGGCGCGACTCGTTGCCCGGCCGCGCGTAGTTCGCGACCTCGTACCGATACAGGCCCGCGTCGCGCAGAACGCTCTCCGCCGTCAGCATCATCTCCGCTGCGACGTCGGGATCGGGAGCCGCGACGGAACCGGCGGCCACCGTCGCTTCGAGCGGCGTGCCGCCCTCCACCGAGAGCGGATAGACCGACAGATGGGACGCCCCGGTCTCGACCGCCCGATGCAGAGTGCCTCGCCACGACGCCTCCGTCTGGCCCGGCGCACCACAGATCAGGTCCAGAGAGAGTGACGCGCCGCTCGCCGCGAGCAGTCTCGCGGCGTCGGCTGCGCGTCGCGCATCGTGTGGGCGACCCAGGACCCGCAGCACCGCATCGTCGAAGGACTGCACGCCGAGGGAGAAGCGGCCCACGCCCGCGGCCACCAGCGCGTCGACGAGGGCGGCGTCCGTCGTCTCGGGGTTCGTCTCCACCGTGATCTCCGCGTCGCTGCGAAGGCACGCGGTCTCGAGGAGCCCCGCCACGAGACGCGGGAGCTCGCCCCCGAGCGCGGTCGGTGTCCCACCGCCCACGTACAGCGAAGGCACGTCGTCCAGAAGGTCGTAGTGCGACCAATGCCCTGCCTCGAAGAGTGCCGCGTCGACGAAGGCGGGCTGCAGCTGCTCGTGACCGGCCAGGGAGTAGAAGTCGCAGTAGGCGCACTTGCTTCGACAGAAAGGGACGTGCACATAGAGGGCGACCGCCAAAGGGGGCTCGGCCGCGGCCGAGACGACCATCGGGGCCGCCGCGGCATCGTCGCACTCTCCGACTGGCGACGACGGTGAGCTAGTCATCCACCTTGAGGATCGCCATGAAGGCCTCCTGCGGGACTTCGACCGCTCCCACCTGCTTCATCCGCTTCTTGCCCTCCTTCTGCTTCTCCAGCAGCTTCCGCTTGCGGCTGATGTCTCCTCCGTAGCACTTCGCGAGCACGTCCTTGCGCACGGCCTTGACGGTCTCGCGCGCGATGATGCGTCCTCCGATGGCCGCCTGGATCGGCACCTCGAACATCTGCCGCGGGATGATCTTGCGAAGCTTCTCCACCAGGACCTTGCCGCGCGCCTGCGCTTTGTCCTTGTGGACGATGAACGAGAGCGCGTCCACGACCTTGCCGGCCAGCAGGACGTCCAGCTTCACGAGGTCGCTGGGCTCGTATCCCTGGAACTCGTAGTCGAGTGACGCGTAGCCGCGAGTGCGGCTCTTGAGCTGGTCGAAGAAGTCCATGATCAGCTCCGACAGCGGCATGCGGTAGTGCATCTCCACTGTCGTGGCGCTCAGGTACTGCATGTCGACGAAGCTCGCACGATGGAGGTCGGTGAGCTCCATGATGGCGCCGACGAACTCGGGAGGGACGAGGACGGTGACTTTGAGGTAGGGTTCCTCGATCTTCTCGACGATGCCGGCGTCGGGCATGTCCTGCGGCGAGTGCACGGTGACGACCTCGCCGCTCATCGCGGTGACGCGGTATTCCACTGAGGGGGCGGTGGCGAGCAGCTCCAGCCCGAACTCCCGCTCGAGGCGCTCCTTCACGATCTCCATGTGAAGCAGCCCGAGGAAGCCGCAGCGGAAGCCGAAGCCGAGCGCGTGGCTGCTCTCCGGCTCGTAGATGACGGCCGGGTCGTTCAGGCGCAGCTTGTCCAGTGCGTCGCGCAGCTCGGGGTACTGGTCCCCGTCGATGGGGAAGAGGCCCGTGTACACCATCGGCTTCACGTCGCGATAGCCGGGCAGCGGCGCCGTCGCGCCGTGCCTGGCCAGCGTCACCGTGTCGCCCACCTTCACCAGCGCCGGGTCCTTGAGTCCCGTGATGAGGTAGCCGACTTCGCCGACCCCGAGTTCGTCGACGGGCAGCAGCACGGGCCTGCGCACGCCGACCTCCTCGACCTCGGCCACTGCGCCCGTCGCCATCATGCGCACCTTCACGCCGCGTGTCAGGCTGCCGTCCACGACCCGTATGAGCGCGACGACACCGCGGTAGGCGTCGAAGTAGGAGTCGAAGATGAGCGCTTTGAGCGGCGCGTCCGCGTCGCCTCGAGGCGGCGGGACCAGGCGCACGATCGCCTCGAGGGACTCTCGCACGCCCTCCCCCGTCTTGGCGGAGGCGAGGACCGCCTCCTCGGCGGGGATCGCGAGTGCCTCCTCGATCTCGTGACGCACGCGGTCCGGGTCGGCCGAAGGCAGGTCCACCTTGTTGATCACCGGGATGATCTCGAGATGCGCGTTCATCGCCATGAGCGCGTTCGCCACGGTCTGCGCCTCGACACCCTGGGTCGCGTCGACGACCAGCAGCGCGCCTTCGCAGGCCTGTAGCGAGCGGGAGACCTCGTAGGTGAAGTCCACGTGCCCCGGCGTGTCGATGAGGTTCAGGGTGTAGGTCTCGCCGTCGTCGGCGGTGTAGAGGACCCGGACCGCCTGAGCCTTGATCGTGATACCGCGTTCGCGCTCGATGTCCATCGAGTCCAGCACCTGCTCGACCATGTCCCGATCCTCGATCGTGTGGGTCAGCTCGAGGATGCGGTCGGCGAGCGTCGACTTGCCATGGTCGATGTGCGCGATGATCGAGAAGTTGCGGATGAGATTCGGTTCAGTCATGGCTGCGTATCATACCAGCCCCGCAGGAGCGTCCCGCCCTCCGCGGCCTTCTGGCTGTCGGTGGCCTTCCTTGAGGCGCCGCGCGGCGCTGTGCTAGTATCTGCGGGTTCGTCCGCCCCGCGGCGGACAGGACATCATTCGAAGACCCTTTGGAAGGACCTATCGGGTTGGCCAACATCAAGAGCCAGAAGAAGCGAGTGCTCACCAACGCAAAGGCGACGGCCCGCAACAAGTCGGTCCGCTCCGCCGTCCGCACGTCTGTCCGCAAGGTGCACGAGGCGATCGCCGCAGGCGACAAGTCCCAGGCGACCACGCTCATGCAGGCCGCGAGCCGCGAACTCGACCGCGCTGCGAGCAAGGGCGTCATCCATGCGAACCAGGCGGCGAACCGAAAGAGCGGGCTCGCCACCGCGGTCGACAGGATGAAGGACTAGCCGCTCGCCGCGTCGCGCGACGTGACCGAGCACGTCCTCACGATCCAGCGCTCCAAGACGAGTCCGGCCTCCGCCGGGCTCGTCTTCATCTCTTCCTCGGCGGCAGTGAGCCCCCGCAGGGCACCGGACAGCTCCTGGGGCGTGTAGTGAAGCGCCTGTCGGGCCGCGTTCTTGGCCTGCCAGGGCGCCATGCCGATCTGCGGGGCCATCACCTCGGGCACGGACACGCCGCGATCGAGCAGCGCCCTCGCGCCGATGAGGGCCCTCAGGTGTCGAGCCAGCATCGCGTGCACGAGCGTGCCCGACTCTCCATCGGTGAGCAGGCCGCGGAGCAGGCCCAGGGCCGCGGCGGTGTCCCGAGCACCGACCGCATCAGCCAGCTCGAAGACGCTCGCTGCAGGTCCGGCCGACGCCACCGCTCTCACGTCGGAGAGCGTCACCTCGTCACCCTGACCGGCGTACGCCACGATCTTGTCAGCCTCGATGTCGAGCCGCCGCAGGTCACGTCCGACCAGGTCCACGAATGACTGGGCCGTGGATGACGAGACGCGCCTGCCTCTCTCGCGAAAGAGCCGGATCGCCTCACTCGCGTACTCACTGCGCCGGGGCGCCGTGTACTCGAACACCACGCCGCCAGCTGACACGGCCCGGAAGAGCTTCGAGTTCTTCGCGATCTTGGTGGCGACGAGCACCACGCACGCGCTCGGCGCCGGGTCCTTCGCGTACTCGACCAGTGCGGCGACCGCAGCAGCGTCAAGCTTGTCCGCGTCGCGCACGACGACAAGCCGGCGCTCGCTCATGAAGGGCAGCGTGTTGGCGGCGTTGACGATCTCGTCGGCGGTGGCCGACTCGCCGCTGAAGGTGTCCATGTTGAAGTCGAGGTCGGCCACGGCCGCGACACGGTCGCGAAGCCGCCTGACGGCGCGCTCGAGCAGCAGCTCCTCCGAGCCGTACACGAGATAGAGCGGCTTGAGATCGGAGAGGTCGGGCGGAGCCATGCGCACTCCCGGACGGGGCGGGCCGCGAGGGGATCACTCGTCGCGGGGCTCGTCCGATTGTCGCACACGGGCGAGCCGTCCAAGGGGACGTCCAGATCTCCCTCCAGATCCGTGCGACGGACCTTCGCGCCCGCCGCCTCGTAGTCGCGAACGGCAGAGGGCGCGGGATGTCCGTAGC
>Ga0073936_10002388_pt1 | contig 28031 bp, 18 predicted proteins | sample AliMusrvi5mmetaG_FD_87041 | JGI IMG/M metagenome (GOLD analysis project Ga0073936, IMG submission 87041) | Freshwater lake bacterial and archeal communities from Alinen Mustajarvi, Finland, to study Microbial Dark Matter (Phase II) - Alinen... | ecosystem: Environmental > Aquatic > Freshwater >...
CTGTATGGCCCGCGCGCGATGGGTAATGTCTGTTTGCGGCAGCGCGTCGGAAGCAACGATCATCAACCGGATTCCGGACGTGGTGAAGATTTCTTCATGGGAACTGATCCCGCGAATTGTCGCGCGCAATCTGCCGGGCGTGCCTTTCAGCTATCTGCCCGTGCCGCCTCCTTCCCTGCCCCCCGCGCGCGCCGGTGAAGTGTACTTCGGTATCGACACCGGCCACAAGTTCTTCGAAGCCGTCCGGAACTTCCGGAGCGTGGGATTTTCAATCCCGTCGCTAATACCGAATGCCGAGTTGAAACTTTACGTGATCCTGGACAAACCTGAATGACCCCCGCGCTCGCAGTCGTTTCGTCTCCGAATCTGGCTTCCTCTTATCAGGAAATCTTTATTCTTATCTCCCGGCTGAAACTGAAAAAGATATCACTTCCCGATTCGGCGCGCTTCCGGATGCAGATGAGGCAGGCTCTCCTAGATGCCCAGGAGTCGGCCCGGAATCTGGGGTACACTTCCGACGACATCCGGTTTGCTTCATTCGCCGTCGTCGCGCTGGTCGATGAGACCATAATGACCTCATCAAATTCCGCTTTCCGGGAGTGGGCCCGAAGCCCGCTCATGCACGACCTTTTCGGCACGTTGAAAGCCGGCGAACAATGCTTTGACCACATGCAGGCGGCCCTGAATCGTCAGGAAACAAAGGCCGGGATCGATTTACTGGAAGTCTACTTCCTGTGTCTCGCGCTCGGATTCCGCGGCAGGTACGACTCCGCTCCTCCGGAGTACATGAGGGCATGGCGCGACCCCATGGCGGAGAAAATAATCAGAACCAGAGGCGGCGCGGATCCCGTTAACCTGTCGCCCTCATGGCGGCCAACGACCAACGTCGAGGCGCCCGTCGCTTCCAATACACTTACCCGACTGGCCCTGATTTGCGGCGTCACCGTGTTCTTACTGTGTGTGCTACTTGGACTCGTCTACCACGCCCTGCTTTCCCGGGGTGCCGCGGAGTTGGCGCGTTACGTTCCAAGATAGGGGCAAACATGACTGCGAAAAGCCTGCTTCTGATCCTGCTTCTGCTGGCTGTCCTGGTCGTTCTCGGCCTCGGGTTTTTCCTGTGGTGGCGAAAACGGAAGACTTCGGGCAGACCTGCGGACCGAAGTGCTCCCGGCAGTGAAACCCCGTCGGATGTTAACCGCATCTGCGAACTGCTGCGAGACGCCGAAAGGATTCTCCGGGACTCCGTGAAGATGAAGGGAGCTTCCCTTTCGACCTTGCCTGCATTCCTTGTGATCGGACCCGCCGGATCCGGAAAAACCAGTTTCGTGGAACGCTCCGGAATGGATCGGAAGTTGCTGGCGGGCCAGGTGTACTCCGACGGCGCGGTCACGCCGACGAAGCACCTGAATATCTGGCTCGCTGCACAATCCGTATTCATCGAGGTTTCCGGGCAGTCTGCGCTGGACCCGGTTTCAATGGAAGCGATACTCCGGCAACTCACGCCCCGCGGCGTTTCCTCCCTTTCCGGCAAAGATCAACCGGTTCGCGGCATCATCCTGTGCATGGACCAGGCTACCGTGGCCGCCGCCAAAGTTCCGGACGACATCGCCGCACTCGCCCTCCCATGGAACGCCGCGCTGGAACGCGCGGCCGAGATCATGGGCGTGCAGTTGCCTGTTTACGTGGTGTTCACCAGAATCGACGGGATACCAGGCTGCGCGGAGTACTTCAGTAATCTTTCCGCCAAAGAGCAGAGACAGGCTCTTGGGGCTACCATAAAACCGTTTAATCCGGCGGCTCCCGGCGTCTACGCTCAGGACATGGAACAGGTCCTCAATCGTGAATTCTCGGGAATCGCTTCTGCGCTGGTTGACGCCCGCGTTCCTTTGCTCAGTCGCCAGCAAGACGGCGCCCGGATTCCACTGGAATACCCGTTCCCGCGCGACTTTCAAAAGCTGAAGAAGAATGTCACGCAGTTTCTTCTGGACCTGGCTCGTCCCAGCCAGTTGCATGTCAGCCCCTTCCTGCGGGGTTTTTACTTTACCGGCACCCGCAGTGTGCCGGCTGACCCGCTTGAGAACCGCGAAGTCCAGGTGGCACCGGAGACATCGGTGAAATTTGACGGCGCGACCTCGTTCATAAAACAGGGTATTCCGGCGGCGCCTGCGCCTCAGAGTCCGCCGGGGCGCCCGGGCGAAATGACTGTTTGGCTCTTTCTTCCGCCGCTTCTCGAGTTCGTGATCCTGCAGGATAAGTCCGCTTTGCGGGTTTCAGCCAAAACCTCCCGAACAGACCGAACAAGGGCATTGCTGATTGGCGCCGCCGGAGCAATGGGTCTCCTGCTGCTGCTGGGGCTGAGTGTTTCCTACGTCCGGAACCGAAATCTGGAAAAGGATCTGATCGCCGGCGCCAGACTGGCAGGAGAGAATGCTCCGGGAACTTCGGTGCGACGTCTCGATGAACTGCGCCGACCGCTCGTCCGGTTACTGGGATATCGCAGGACCGGAGTAGATCTTAGCATGCGGTGGGGATTGTACTCAGGCGAGAATCTTCTGCCGCAAGCCGAAGCCGCCTATTGCGGAGATCTGCGGCAGCAGGTTTTGGGTCCCGTTCTGCAACAGATCGCCGCTCATCTGAGCGCATTGGCCGGGGCCAGCCCGGGCAACGCGGAAGATCTGAGCTATTTGAAGGCGTACATGATGATGACCACACATCCCCAAAAAGCTCTGGATGAGGATTCTTTCCTCAGCCAGACCCTGCTCGATGCGTGGAGTCAGACCCCGAATCGCGCTACCTCGGAAGCACCTCAGCTGATCGCAGAACAGTTCCGAACCTACGGTGCCCTGCTTCCCCTTGCGGAAGCTCAGGGCGCCTGCGTCTTCCCGGCGGGTCCTGGGATTATTCGGGACGCGCAGCATTACCTGCGGCAGCTGAATCTCAACGACAGGTATCAGTCTCTGCTTCAGCAGGCGGGCAAAGGTCTGGATCCAGTCGGCTATTCAAAGGATCCGGTCATTGATTCAAAGGTGGTTCCCGGATGGTTTACAAAACAAGGTTGGGCGCAGATGCAGCAAATCCTCGCCAATCCCGCAAAATACCTTCAGGCCGATGACTGGGTGCTCGGAGAAGCGAATCAGTCGGCACCCAGGAATCAGGACACGATGGCGAAAGAGCAGGGGCAACTCGTCTCGACATACCGGTCTCATTACCTCGCCGATTACGTGAGAGCCTGGAAGGACTTTCTGAGCGCGGCCCGCGTTGCTCCCTATGCGGATCTGACGGATGGGGCAAACAAACTGGAAAGAATTGCAAGCGCTCAATCCGCACTGCTCAATCTCATCGGCGTGGCGGCGGACCATGCCGCTCCTCTCGGGAAAATAAATTTGCGGATTTTTGAACCCGCCAGTGCCGTAGTGCCTTCACCCGGCGATTTTCAGCCCGATGCCGAGTACCTTACGGCGCTGGGCATGCTCAAGAACCAACTTACGAAGGCTGCGGCTTCCAGCGGTCCGGCGCACGAGAAGGATATTCAGGAGGCCCGGGACGCTGAAACTCCGGCAAGGAATGCGGTGGATAAGATTGCTCTCAGTCCGAAGTTCCGGGAGGATACAGGGGTTCTGGTGAAATCGATTCTGCTGATGCCGATCACGCAAATCGACGCGATGCTGAACAGGCAGAACGAGGACGCCGTGAAAAGCGCGACCGCGGATCTTTGCCGCGCATACGGCCAACTTGCCCATACTCTGCCTTTTTCCGGCAAAGCACAGCAGTTCGCTTCGCTGGAAGATGTCCAGGCTCTCTTTCAGCCGGAGAAAGGGCAAATGTGGAAAGTCTATAACGAAACATTGCGCGACAGCCTCGATTGCGCGGGCCCCGACTGCGTCCTCAGGAGCAGCCCCAGATTTAATCTCCCGGATAACTTCGTGAAGTTCTTCAGGACGCTGAACCGCTGGGACCGGATTCTTTACGGCGTAACGGCGGACCCCGTGATGCACCTCCAGCTTCGCGCCACGTCCCAGAACCATGTCAAAGCCCTGGAGTTACAGCTCGACGACCAGAGAATATCCCTTCCGGTCGGCGCCGAATTCCAGAACGTCACGTGGGATCTCAGAAAAGGTCAAAAGCTCCAGGTAGCAGGAACGTTCGAAGGTGAGGCCCAGGGACAGGATCTTTTTCGCACCGACGGTCGTTGGGCAATCTTCAGGTGGCTTTATGACGCGGAAAACGGGAGCGGTGGCCCCGCAGGCTTCACCTGGCTGCCGCGCGTGGGGCTGACGACCCCCGCCCAACTGCCCAATGGCAACACGAAGCAGTACAGGCTCGAAATAAAAAGCGGGGACGGGAAGTATCTTGAACTTCCTGCTCTCGGAGTCTCCTGCGCGTCTTCCGCTGGCCATTAGGGGCCCGTTAGCTTCGCCGGAATGAGTGAACAGAGTTCAGCGTTCTTTTCGGATCCCGGACCGCAAACGCAATGCCCTGTCCGGGTCGTAGTGCACCTCGAAGAGGGCGAACAGGAACCTCGCGAGTTTTCGCGAACCTTTCGGATCGGCCGGGTCGAGGAATGCGATATCCGCATTTCAAATAAATTCGTCAGCCGCACTCACGTCGAGGTCTCCTGCGACAACGGGTTCTGGTCCGTCCGCGATCTGAACAGCAGCAACGGTTTGTTTCTTATGGGCCAGAAGACCGCGCTGGTGAGGCTTACGGAATCCGTCACGCTGCGCCTCGGCATGGGCGGGCCCTACGTTACTTTCACCGTACTCTCACAATCGCCGCCGCTGGCGCCGGTCAACCGTTTGATCGCCGCGGATCCGCTGCCACCTGATGAGACTCCGGCCCAAGAGCCCGTCGTTCCCGCCCCGACGTCGGTCCCGGCACAGCGAAGCGTTTCTGGGTACGTCGATCACTATTTCGGCGAAAAGCCCGAGGGCCAGCCGATCGGGCAGCACACGATGTTGGTACGAATGGCGTATTCGGAACTTCAGAAAAAGAACAGGCAGCAGTGGCTGGCTCTTGTGGGCGTATTGATGTTGCTGATTGTCGCCGCGACGGGATTTGCTGTTGTCGAACACAGGAGAGCACGCAGGCAACTGGCTCTGGCCGAGAATCTTTTCTATTCGATGAGGTCGCTGGACGTGAACATTGCGAACTTCGAGCGTGTCGCCATCCAGACCAACAACGAAACGGTCGTGCGCCAGCTGCGTGAATCGCAAAGCCGCCGCAGATTCATGGAACAGCAATACGACAAGTTTCTTTCCGCCCTGAAGACCGACGACCCGAAGCTGACGCCCCAAAGCAGACTGATTCTTCGGATATCGAGGATTTTCGGAGAGTGCGAACTCGCCATGCCACCCACGTTTCAGGCTGAAGTTGAAAAATATATCCGTAAGTGGCAGTCCACTGGTCGACTGAAGCGTGCGATTGCTTTAGCACAGGAGAAAGGATACATCCAGACTATTGGAAAAGAGTTGCTCGCCGCGGGTTTACCGCCTCAGTTTTTCTACCTGGCGCTGCAGGAAAGCGATCTTGACCCCTTCATAAGCGGACCGGAAACCCGCAAGGGAATAGCGAAAGGGATGTGGCAATTCATCCCGGACACGGCAGTAAAGTACGGGATGAAGGTTGGCCCGCTCGTAAAACTGCGCAGACCGGATCCGGCGGATGATCGACATCACTGGGATATTGAGACCAGGGCGGCCGCGCGCTATATGAAAGATCTTTACGGCAGTGACGCCCAGTCGTCGGGTTTGCTGATTATGGCATGTTACAACTGGGGGGAAGACAGCGTGCTCCCGCTGGTTCGGAGTCTGCCTCCCAATCCAGGCGAGCGAAACTTCTGGAAGCTTCTGTCGAAATATCGTGCCAGGATTCCGGACGAGACTTATGATTATGTATTCTCGATCGTTTCCGCTGCCGTAATTGGTGAAGACCCAAAACTCTTCGGATTTGACTTCGACAATCCGTTTGCCACGCTGGAGACGCATTGATATCGTCCGGAAATCACAAAGCAAGGTCGGAAGATATCGAGGCTCTGAAATCCCCGGGTTTTCTGACTCTTTCGCTTCGGCGAACCAACCCGGCACGAATCGAGGATGTGTCCTTTCGGAATTGGCCAGCGAATCGGCGGTGGGCGAGGGTGCACGCCCGACAAGCGATATTCGTCTCGGGATTTCTCATGGCAAAGATGAGCGTGGCCGGCGGAGCATATACGGCACGAATCTGTTGATCTCACTTTAATGCCGAACTCCGGGGCGTCGGCACCGACACCCTCATCCGCCCGTTCCAGGCGTCCTCAAAATAGGGCAACCCATCCTCCAGACGCCGCACCCGCTCCGAACTGCGCACCCCCTTCCACCCGGCAAATCAGCGTTCTGACATGGTCCAGGGAACTGGAGGATCCGCCAGATCTTCCGCTTCTGGGTCGATCGCAAATGGATCACCGAAAACCCTGCCCTGAAACTGCGGCGGAGGCCGAAAGATCCGCAACCCGCCGACGAGCGCAACCTGTACACCGCCGAAGAACTCGAACAGATCTTCCGCGCCGCCGATACCTTCGGCCGCGGCCCCTACGAACGGTAGCGCGCACGAGCCATGCTCACGCTGATGTTCTATTGCGCGCCCCGCATCTTCGACGTAGCTCTGTTGAAAGGAAATCGTCCATCCTGCTCGACGGGCCGACGGGCGATGCGATCATGTTCCGTACCTAACAAGACCTCGAAGCCGATCTGGCCGCCGCCTATCCGGAAGTGAAGCAGGTTCTCAAAGCTCTTGTTTTCAGTAGTTCAGGTGGTGGCGGAAGAGGGGGTCGAACCCTCACGTAGAGTGAACTACGCCAGATTTTGAGTCTGGTGCGTCTGCCAGTTCCGCCATTCCGCCAGGAATGCTCTTCACCAGTCTACCGAACCCTCCCCCATTTCCCAACCCGTTCCGCACGATATAAGATATGCCATCATCGTTCCCATGCATCGCCGCCGCTTCCTCTCCGCCTCCACCACCGCCCTTGCCGCCTTCCAGTTCGATTCCACAGCCAAAGCGCAAAAAGCGGTCCTCTCCGCCGCGGGCCGCCCGGCGGAGGTTACGGCGCGCGACGAAGATTTCTGGTTCCATATCCGGGACGCCTTCACTATCGACCGCACCCTCATCAATCTGAACAACGGCGGCGTCTCCCCCGCCCCCCGCATCGTGCAGGACACCGAAATCCGTTACCTCGAAATGCAGAACATGAACCCCACCTATTACATGTGGCGCATTCTCGACCCCGGCATCGAAACCTGCCGCCGCCGCCTCGCGCGCGCCTTCGGATGCGATGCCGAAGAAATCGCCATCACCCGCAACGCCAGCGAAGCCCTCGAAATCGTCCAGTTCGGCCTGGACCTGAAAGCGGGCGACGAAGTCATCACCACCAATCAGGACTACCCTCGCATGATCAGTTCCTGGCAGCAGCGCGAGCGCCGCGACGGCATCGTCCTGAAACAACTGAAATTTCCGGTCCCGCCCCCCGGCCTCGACTTCCTTGCCAAACTCATCGAAGACGCCATCACGCCGAAGACGAAAGTCATCCACATCTGCCACATCACCAATCGAACGGGCCAGATCTTCCCGGTGAAGAAGATCTGTCAGATGGGCCGCGCCCGCGGCATCGAAGTCATCGTCGATGGCGCCCACGCCTTCGCGCAATTCCCGTTTAAACACGAAGATCTCGATTGCGATTACTACGGCGTGTCCCTGCACAAGTGGCTGCTCGCGCCCATCGGCACCGGCATGCTCTACATGCGGAAATCGAAGATTCCGAAGATCTGGCCCCTGATGGGCGCGGACGAGTCGCTGGCCAACGATATCCGAAAATTCGAGCAGATCGGCACCCACCCCGCGGCACAGCGCAACGCCATCGCCGAAGCCATGAACTTCCACGAAAGCATCGGCGTGGAACGGAAAGCCGCCCGCTTCCGCTACCTGCGCGCGCGCTGGTCGGACCCCCTCCGGGCCTTTCCGAACGTGCAACTGCACACCAGCGACGACCCCGCGCAATCCTGCGGCATCGGCCTGGTCGGCATCAAAGGCATCGAATCCGGCAAGCTGGTCGGCTATCTGTGGAGCAAATACCGGATCTGGGTCACCGCATTCGTTTCGCCGGGCGAGTACGAAGGAATCCGCGTCACACCAAACGTTTACACCACGCTGGAAGAGATCGACACCTTTACGGAGGCGATGATCGATATCGCCAAACGGGGCACGCTGCCGGCGTAAAACACCTACGGAGTTTCGGGTTGGTCGTTCAGTTGCTCCACTGCCCGGCATGCAATGGACACCGGGCGGAACCAGTGAAGACGTCGAAGATCGACGCGGAGAGAGCGGCGGAGGCGGTTTTGGCGGGAGCGGATTCGGAGGCGTCCACCTCGGTGTGGGCGGCGCCATCATCGTTGGCCTGCTCAGTCTGGTTTTTCACCAGAACTTCTTCAGCATGCTTTCCGGTGGCCCGGCGAGTTCCCCTGCCGTTGCAGACCGTCAGGAACCCGCACAAAATACTGCGGAGAAAACCGCGGTGGAATTCGTCTCCTTCATCGTGGATGATGTGCAGAAAAACTGGGACAAACTTCTGCCTGCCGAAACCAAAACGCCCTATCACCACGCGAAACTGGTGCTCTTTCGGGATTCTTATCCTTCCGGCTGCGGCACGGCGCAGACCGCCGTGGGACCGTTCTATTGTCCGGAAGACGAAAAAGTTTATCTCGACCTGAGCTTTTTTCAGGAACTGAAGACCCGCTTCGGCGCGCCCGGAGAGTTCGCCCAGGCTTACGTGATTGCCCACGAGTTCGGCCACCACGTCCAGAAAATACTGGGTATCGAACCGAAAGTACGTCGCCTGCAGCAGCAGAATCCGGACGAGGTCAATCCTCTTTCCGTGCGGCTGGAACTGCAGGCGGATTGCTTCGCGGGGATCTGGGCTCACACCACGCAGGAACGAAAACTGATCGACGCGCAGGATGTCAACGCGGCGTTGGGCGCGGCGGCAGCGGTCGGGGACGACCGCCTGCAGCGCGCGTCCCGTGGCAGCGTCAACCCCGAGACGTTCACGCACGGGACTTCGGCACAACGCACGAGCTGGTTCCACCGCGGTTTCGACTCCGGAGACGTCTCCGGCTGTCAGACCTTTTCGCGGTAAACCCTAATTCGCCTGCATCGCCGAATGAGTCCGGGTAGAGGGCGTGACAACGCCCTCACTGGCCGGCTCATAGACGAACCGGCGCTCCCGAAGTCCGAACTTGTGCATCAGGCGTCCCACGTGATCCTGGTCATAGCGGATTCCCAGCTTGCGCTCGATGGCAGCCGCCAGTTTGCCCGTCGTCCAGCGCTCCGTTTTAAAACCGTGCGCTGTGGCGCCTTCGAAATACATGGCGCGGATGCAATCCACCTGATCGGCCGTGAGTCGACTGGGGCGTCCGGTCGCACGCCGCTTCCGCAGCGCTTCCACGCCTTTCACCACGATGGACCGATGCCAGCGGGACGCAGTTGTGCGGCTCACGCCATAACGGCGCGCCACGTGTGATTGAGTAGCGCCGTTCAGCAGCTCTTTTGCAGCTGCCAGACGGCGGATTTCCATGTCGTCGCGATTCTGAGACTTCAGCGGGGCAAGCGTCATCCCGAAACGCGCGGAGTGATACCAGAGCACCCTCAGAATACAACAGGCGCCGCACATCTGTAAAATCGTTCGTTGGACAAGCCGAACCAAAACATCCCGTTTTTCAGCGAAGAAGACGTCCGTCGACACCTTCCCTTCGAAACGTTGATTCCGGCAATCCGCGACGCCCTGATGGCGTTCTCCGCCGGCACCTTGCAGCAACCCGTGAGAACCGTGCTTCGAATCGCGCCGCAGGGCGGCTGGTTCGGTGTCATGCCCGCGGTAATGGGCGATGTATTCGGAGCCAAGCTGGTCACCTTCTTCCCGAACAACGCGGGCAGGCTGCCGACTCATATGGCGACGATCCAGTTGTTTCGCGCTGCCTCCGGGGAGCCGCTGGCGATTCTCGACGGCCGCCTGATTACGGAGATGCGCACCGCCGCGGTGTCCGCCGTCGCCACCGACCTGTTGGCGCCTCAGAAGACGCCGGTGCTGGCGCTTCTCGGCTCCGGTGTCCAGGCACGCTCTCACCTCGAAGCGCTTCGTCTGGTCCGGCGCTTCGAAGAGGTCCGCGTGTGGAGCCGAACCGAGGCCCATGCCCGCCGGTTTGCGGAAGAAACCGGCGCCAGAGTGGCAGACACCGCCGAGGACGCGGTGCGCGATGCAGCGGTCATCGTCACCGTCACCAGTTCCGGCGAACCGGTGTTGCGCGGGGAGTGGCTGGCGCCCGGCGCCTACGTGAACGCGGTGGGCGCGGTGGGACCAGACCGGCGGGAGACGGACGATGCCGTGATGCAGGGTCGAATCGTCGTGGAATCGCGCGCCGCCGCGGAAGTGGAGTCCGGAGACATACTCCTCGCCGGAGCGACAATCTTCGCGGAACTGGGCGAACTGCTCGCCAACCCGGAGCGAATCGTCCCCGGCCCGCGGTTCGTTTTCAAATCGCTGGGTATCGCCGTGGAAGATCTCGCCGCCGCCGTGCTGGTGATCCGGCAGAGCGGTATCCTCGCCGTAGGGTAAAATGCAGTTTGCCGTACAAGACGCTTCTCGCTCTCCTCTCGCTCGCCGGCGGACTCTTCGCCCAGCCCACCGTTCGCTTCCATACCAACGTGGGCGACATGGACGTGCTTCTCACTCCTTCGGCGGCTCCTCTGACCGTGGCGAATTTTCTGAATTACGTCAATTCGGGCGCGTATAACAACACGATTTTTCACCGCTCGGTGCCCGGCTTCGTAATCCAGGCAGGCGGCTACCAGGCGGTCAACAACCTTCCGGTCGCGATTCCCCAAAACCCCGCGGTGCAAAACGAGTTCAACGTCAGCAACACCCGCGGCACCATCGCGATGGCGAAGCTGGACGGCAATCCGAACAGCGCCACCAACCAGTGGTTCTTTAATCTCGCGAATAACGGCTCGCAGCTGGATGGCCAGAACGGCGGTTTCACCGTCTTCGGGCACATCATCAATAACGCCGGCCTCACGATCATGGACCGGATTGCGGCTCTGCCCGTAGGAGACGCCAGTTCGCTGTACGGCGCGGACTTCAGCACCTTGCCTCACAGCGGTACGAACTTCGTGATCGTCTATTCGATTCTTCCCGTTCCCGCGATCACCGCTCCGGGCTTTGAAAGCGCGGCCAGTTCGGCCTTTAGCGCCAACAACGGCATCTCGCCCGGAGAGTTTCTGGCGATCTACGGCCAGAACCTGGGACCGGCCACTCTCACGACGCTCCAGCTGAACAACGGAGTCGCGGCGACATCGCTCGGTGGCACGCAGGTGCTCTTTAACGGTGTCGCGGCGCCAGTCGTTTACACGTCCGCCGGACAGCTCAGTGTCATCGCGCCGTACAATATCACCGATTTCGAGACGATCAATGTGACCGTCCTCTATCAGGGAGTTGCTTCTAATACGCTCGTTTTTCCGGTAAAACCGGCTAACCCCGCCATTTTCACGCTGAATGCCTCGGGATCGGGCGATGGCGCGATCGTGCGCCTCGATGGTTCGATCGTGAGCGCCACCAGTCCCGCGCAGACCGGCGACATTCTGGTGCTCTACGGCGAAGGCTACGGCGCGCCGACACCCGCCACGAGTTTGCCTGACGGCGCTATCGTCGCGAGCAAGCTTCCCGTCCCCGCCGACCCGACCACCTGGCTGCTGATCGACGGCCAGAAAATCGACACACTCTACTTCGGCGGCGCGCCTTCGCTGGTGAACGGCGTGTTACAGGTGAACTTCAAGGTCCCGCAACTGGCGCCCGGCAGTCACCAGATCCAGTTGCAGGTAGGCGACCGGAAGAGCCCCTCCGGCGTCACGCTGCAAACAAAATAACTGAGAATTCCCGGTCCGCGGCACACCAACTAAGCGGAGCAGTTCCGCTCCCGGGAAAAGTGTGCCATGCCGCTCTTCAAAACGCGTAGCGCTGCAGTTTATGGAATCGACGCCCATCCGGTGGACGTGGAAGTCGATCTTTACCGGGGTGGCGTCGGTCGCGATTTCATGCTGGTCGGCATGCCCGATACGGCAGTTCGGGAAAGCCGGGAACGGATTAAGTCCGCGCTGATGAACTCGGGCTTCGGGTATCCGAACCAGGCAGTGACCGTGAACCTGGCGCCCGCGCACGTCCGCAAAGAAGGTTCGGGATTTGACCTCCCCATGGCCCTCGCCATTTTGGGCGCGATGGGAATTTTCAAAGGTCTCGACCGGCATCTGGCCATCGGGGAACTTTCGCTGGACGGCGCGGTCCGTCCCGTGCGAGGCGCGCTGTCTATTGCCGTCTGCGCGCGCGAAAACAGGATCGAGAACCTGATCGTGCCGGCGGAAAACGCTCCCGAGGCCGCGGTTGTGGAGGGGGTCAGGGTGTTCGGCGTCCGCCATCTGGCGGAGGTGGTGGCGATGCTGACAAAGCCGGAAGACTTCGCCCCGCACATGCAGGAGAGCCCGGGTTCCGCGCGCGTTTTCACCGAACCCACACACGATTTCCGCGATGTCCGCGGACAGACCACCGCCAAGCGCGCTCTCCAGGTGGCCGCGGCGGGAAATCATAACGTGCTGATGGTCGGGCCGCCTGGTTCCGGCAAGACGATGCTGGCCAAACGACTGGCCGGCATTCTTCCCCACCTGACCTTCGATGAGGCGATTGAAACGACCCGGATTCACAGTATCGCCGGCCTTCTGCCGCCGGGCGGCAGTCTTCTTCGAACGCGGCCCTTCCGGGCGCCGCACCACACGATCTCCGACGCGGGACTGATCGGCGGGGGCTCCGGCACGGCGCGGCCGGGCGAAGTCAGTCTGGCTCATCACGGCGTGCTCTTTCTGGACGAATTCCCGGAATTCCCGCGAAACGTTCTGGAGATCCTGCGTCAGCCTCTCGAGGATGGATACGTCACCATTGCGCGTTCCGGCATCAGCGTGCGTTTTCCGGCCGGCTTCATGCTGGTGGCCGCCATGAACCCCTGCCCGTGCGGCTATTATGGCGACCCGACGCGCGAGTGCCGGTGCACGCCCGCCATCATCCAGCGCTATCTCGGGAAAATCAGCGGGCCTTTGCTGGACCGCATCGATATTCAGATCGAAGTGCCGGCCGTGCCCTATAAGGAACTGCGCGCCGGCGAAGTCGCCGAAAACTCAGCGGACATGCTGGCGCGTGTGGAACAGGCTCGTGAGGTCCAGAATAAGCGCGGGCAGACCAATTCCCTGATGCCCACTCGTCTGATCCGCAAACTTTGCGCGCTCGACGATTCCGGCGAGCGCACGCTCGAAATGGCCATGCGAAAGATGAGCCTTTCGGCCCGCGCGCACGACCGCATCCTGCGGGTTTCGCGCACCATCGCCGATCTGGATTCTTCGGCCCAGGTGGGAGCGAAACATATCGCGGAAGCCATCCAGTACCGCAGCCTCGACCGGAACTACTGGAACTGACGCCTCAGTTTTTCAGGTATTTATCCAGATCCGGATTGATTTTTGCCTGAATCTCCGGCGTGTCCATATTCTCGTGAGTCACCAGGGTCGGCGAAATGTTCTGGATACGCTCCGGATTGCCCCCCTTCAGCTTCTCCACGGCCGCTTTCATCGATTTGTAGCCCATCTGGAAGGGATCCTGGGCGATCAGCGAATTGATGACACCGCTCTTCAGAGCTTCCAGCAGTTGCGGGCTGGAATCGAAACCGACCAGCGTCGTGCCCTGATGGCTTTTCAGCGCGCGCGCCGCGCCGACGGAACTCGATTCATTACTGGCGAACATCCCGTTCAGATCCGGAGCGGCGACCAGCATATTCTCGGCGACTTTCAGAGACTGCGCGAAATCCGCCATGCCGTACTGCTTATCGACGATTTTGATGCCCGGGAAATCGGATGCGATCGTTTCCTCGAAACCCTGTTCGCGCGCCATCGTGGAGGCGCTGCCCGGCTGGACGGCCACCTCCGCGATCTTGCCGGTTCCTTTCAGGAGTTCGCCCATCCGCTTCGCCGCCATCTGGCCGCCCTGATAGTTGTTGGTAGCGATCTGCGCCGTGAACGTCTCGGTATCCACCGGCGAGTCGAAGATAAACACCGGAATGTTCACAGCCCTGGCATGCTCCACCAGGGTCACCAGGATCTTTTTGTCGATCGGGGCGAGGCAGATGGCGTCCACGTGCTGATTGATGGCCGCGTCCATGATTTTGATCTGCCCTTCGTAGTCCGTTTCCGACGCGGGGCCGTTCCAGATGATCTGATAGCCGGGGGTCTCCCGCATGGCGGCAATCGCGCCGGCGTGCACGGACTGCCAGAACACATGGGCGCGGCCCTTCGGGATGAACGCGATCCGCTTGTCGCCGGAGCGATTACAGGATAGAGCGGCCAGCGAACCACAAATCAGGAGTACTGTGCCGAGACGGCCGCGAAGAGAAGTTTGCATGGAAATTGTCCGTCTCATTATCTCGATAATGAACGAGTGTGACAAACTGTCGAATGCGTGAGATTATTCGGAGCCCTTGAGGCAGGCGGCACAAAGTTTGTTTGTGGAGTTGGAACCAGCCCGGAAGACCTGAAAACCGTTCGTTTTCCGACCCGTTCGCCCGATGAGACCATCGACGAAGCGATCTGTTATTTTCGCGAGGAAGCGGGAGACGCGCTCGCCGCGGTAGGTATCGGCGCCTTCGGCCCCGTCGATCTGGATCCGGCCTCGGCTCACTACGGCCACATCACCTCCACTCCGAAAGCGGGCTGGCAGTACACGGATCTTGCCGGCAGAGTGCGGAACGCGCTGCAGGTGCCGGTCGGCTTCGATACCGACGTGAACGCCGCGGCGCTGGCGGAGACCTGCTGGGGCGCGGCGCGGGACGTTTCGAGCGCGCTGTATCTGACGGTGGGAACGGGTATCGGAGGCGGCGCCATCCTGAACGGCGCCCTGCTCCACGGCATGATGCATCCCGAGATGGGCCACGTTCGCGTTCCGCACGATCTGGCAGCCGACCCCTTTCCCGGCATCTGTCCGTTTCACGGCGACTGTCTGGAGGGGCTCGCCGCCGGACCCGCGATGCAGGCCCGTTGGGGGCAACCGGCCGCCACGCTGCCACCCGACCATCCCGCCTGGGCGCTGGAGGCCCGCTACATCGCGCTCGCTCTGGCAGGCTTCGTTTTTACTCTTTCCCCTGGCCGGATCATACTGGGCGGCGGCGTGATGCAGCAGGCCGGGCTGTTTGACCGGATTCGCGGCGAGCTGAGTTCGGTCCTGAACGGCTACATCCGGATGCCGCAGGTTCTGACGGAGATGGACCGGTATGTGGTGCCTCCGGGTCTGGGCGACCGGGCCGGAGTGCTGGGCGCGCTGGCGCTCGCGGAAAGGGCGGCCAAATCATGACACTTTCTTCGGCGCTGATTCGCAGCACCGTGGTGGCCGCGCTGGGTGGCCTGCTTTTCGGCTTCGACACCGCCGTCATCGCCGGAACCACCGCGCAACTCCAGGAAATCTTCCGCCTTTCCGACGCGAACCTCGGCCTTACGGTGGCCAGCGCGCTGGTGGGTACCATTCTGGGATCCCTGTTGGGCGGGATTCCGGGCGATCGGTACGGACGCCGCGACAGTCTGCGCCTCATGGCGGTGCTTTATGTTGCCTCGGCGCTCGGCTGCGCGGTCGCCTGGGACTGGTACTCGCTGCTGTTCTTTCGCCTCATCGGCGGTCTGGGAATCGGCGGGTCGTCGGTGCTCGGCCCCATGTATATCGCCGAAATCGCCCCGACGAAGTGGCGCGGCCGCCTGGTCGGGCTGTTTCAGTTCAATGTGGTGGCGGGAATCCTGATCGCGTATCTTTCGAACTATCTGGTCGGACTGGCCGACTTGGGACCGGCGGAATGGCGCTGGAAGCTGGGCGTTTCGGCGTTGCCCGCTGCGATGTTTTTCCTGATGCTGTTCGGGATTCCGCGGAGTCCGCGCTGGCTCGTCTCGAAAGGCCGGGTGGACGAAGCGCGGCAGGTTCTGCGGCTTACCGAAGGCAACGGGGCGGAGGCGGAGTTGCAGTCGATTGTCGCTTCGGCCAAACAGGACGATCTGTCGCGCGGCCAGCCGCTGTTCAGCCACAAGTTCCGGCTGCCCCTGTTTCTCGCCATATCGATCGCCATGTTCAACCAGCTTTCGGGCATCAACGCGATTCTGTACTACCTGAATTCCATCTTCGCGGCGGCGGGCTTCAGCAAGGTTTCGGGCGATCTGCAGTCGGTCGCGGTGGGCGTGACGAATCTGCTGTTCACCATGCTGGCGATGTCGATCATCGACAAGGCGGGCCGGAAAACGCTGCTGCTGACCGGTTCGGTGGGCACGGCGGCGTGTCTGGCCGGCGTGGCGGTGATCTTCCGTTCCGGCGCGCATCAGGACCTGCTGGCGTGGCTGCTGGTCGGCTTCATCGCGTTCTTCGGCTTCTCGCAGGGCGCCGTGATCTGGGTGTATATCAGCGAGATTTTCCCGACCACGGTGCGCGCCAAGGGGCAGAGTCTGGGCAGTTTCACGCACTGGGCGATGAATGCGGCGATCGCGTGGACGTTCCCGGTGATCGCGGCGTCGTCGAAGGCCGCGCCGTTTGTGTTTTTCGCGGCCATGATGGCGCTGCAGTTCTTCGTGGTGCTGTTTTTCTATCCGGAGACACGGAACGTGTCGCTGGAGGAGATGCAGAAGAAGCTGGGGATCGCGTGAGGGCGCGGCCTCGGGTCTGTTACAGGGGCATGCGTTAAACTGGGGAAGTCTTCTGTTTCTCTCCTCTTCCCCGATCGTCTAACGGTAGGACAGCGGCCTTTGGAGCCGTGAATCGTGGTTCGAATCCATGTCGGGGAGCCAAGATCTTACTTTCAGTAGTTTACGAATTTGAGCGTACGAGTCGTGTACGAATGCTGCCTCAACATCATCTTGCCTTTTGTTCGGCTTAGGCAGAGCCTTGATTCCAAATTGGTAAGAGCATTGAATCGAGTCGGATTTTGATGCTCGGGCCGAAGTCGCGCCTCAACGGGCGCGAGTAGTTTCGCTGTGGCTCCGCTGGACAGGGCTGGAACCCGCGTTGAACTGGGAGCGAAGATTACCATCAAGATGGAGAACGGGGTTCGCGACGATCGACGCGAACGCGGCTGAACGGAGTCGATGAGGAAATGAAGGAAATCGAAGTCGGTGAGGATTCGTATCTTTCGCTGCTGAGGGAGCTCAAGGAGCGAATCCGCTCAGCCCAATTGGCCGCACTTCGCTCGGTCAACCGGGAACTGATCGATCTCTACTGGGACATTGGCCGGTTGATCGTCCAGCGTCAACAGGGCGAAACGTGGGGCCGCGGCGTGGTCGAGAGTCTCGCGGCGGACCTCCGGACGGAATTTCCGGGCGTGACGGGGTTCTCGGCGGCTAACCTTTGGAGAATCAGGGGTTTCTACGAGGGATACCGGCATGACGAAAAACTCGCACCACTGGTGCGAGAAATCAGCTGGTCGAAGAATCTTGTGATCTTCGAACGCTGCAAGGTGTCCGAGGAACGAGAATTCTACATCCGGCGCACGCAGGAGTTCGGTTGGAGCAAGAACGTACTCATCCACCAGATCGAGAACCGAACCTATCAGAAGACGCTTCTCAACCAGACCAACTTCGAGGCGGCGCTTCCCGAAGCGATTCGAGCGCAAGCCAGCCTTGCCGTGAAAGACGAGTATACGTTCGATTTCCTGGAACTGGCCGGCGAACACAGCGAGCGCCAGTTGGAACAGGCAATTCTGGCGAAGGTTGAGCCGTTCCTTCTGGAGATGGGCGGGATGTTTTCGTTCATCGGGAGCCAATACCGTCTGGAGGTCAGCGACCGCGAGTACTTCATCGATCTGCTGCTTTTCCACCAGCGGTTAAGGGCACTCGTCTGCGTCGAACTGAAGGTCGGCGAGTTTCAACCGGAACACATCGGGAAAATGCAGTTCTATCCGGCCGTCCTCGACAATACTGTGCGTTTGGCCGACGAAAACCCTTCCATTGGCATCCTTATTTGTAAAACGAAGGACCGGACCATCGTGGAATACGCGCTGAAGGTATCCTCCAAGCCCATCGGCGTCGCCAGCTACAGGATTTTCACTGCGGTGCCGCCGGAACTGAGTACGGATTTGCCGTCACCGGAAGCGATTGCCAAATTGGTCAATGCCTAAGGAGTTTGCGATGGGGGGCAACCAACTGCTGGGCTGGACCTGAAAGAGACACACACAATTGACCGCAATCGGCTTTGGGCTCAACACCGAACGGCACCAAGCCATTCCATGCGTGTCCGGGTGGCGGCTTCAACCCAATGCGGCTCAAATAGAGACGTCCCGCCGTAATGGCGCCAAATACCGCAGACCCGCGCCACGCCCCAGTGCGCCATGTGGCTGCTCTCCGCGCACTTCGGCGCCGAATCGAGCCAGCCGAAGCGCCACTCGTTCCTACAGAGACTACAAAGTCAGAGACTACCAGTGAGAGCTTTTTCAGTCTCTTCCGCGCGCCGCGATGCCATCACGGGCCGCATCGTATTGGCAAGGACTCCGGCCGCGAGCGAATAGCCGAAGAAGAGAACGCCGCCCACGTTCAGATGGAGGAACAGAACGGCCCCCATCAAAGCAAATCCCCCGCCCGCGCTCAGATAAAAACTCGTACGGAGATTCCTGTCGACCTCGCGCGCCAGATCGATCAGCAGCGGGAGATTCCGCAGGCTCCGGTCCATGAACACGATTTGCGCCGTGTCCGTGGCCATCGTGGTTGCTCCCAATAATGAAATCGACACGTGCGCCGTTTTCAGGGCAACGGCATCGTTTATGCCGTCCCCGATGAAGCATAGCGAGCCCCCTTTTTCCTGCAGCTCGCGCACAAGATCCGCCTTCGCATGGGGCAACACATTTGCGTGATAATCTTCGATACCCAACTCTTCCGCCAAACGCCTGGTAGGCGCTTCCTGATCGCCTGAAACGATCCGCGAAGAAATCCCGCGTTTCCGCAGTTCCTGAACCACGGCCCTGGCTTCCGGACGAACGGCGGGCGACAGTTCGATTGCGCCGGCGACCTGCGCGCCGATTCCCACGAAGACCATGGAATGCCCCGCTGCATCCGCGCTCGCCTGAATTTGCGCAACCTCTTCGGGCACCGCGACTCCCTTGAGAATCATGTAGCGTCCGCTGCCCACACGGACGACCAAATCCGGCGAGGTGTCCGGCACTTCGGAGTCCGCTGACCCACGCTTCCGGATGCCGACCTGAATTCCGTAGCCGACCTCATATTGGCCGGCCTCGATTTCCGGCAGTTCGAGCCCCCGTTCCGAAGCCTCCTGGAGAAGCGCGCGAGCGATCGGGTGAGCCTGATGACGTTCCGCGGCAGCCGCAAGGCGCAGGACCTCATCCTCCGACCACCCGCCGAACAGATGAATGCTTTCCACATTCGGTTGCTCCAGGGTCAGTGTCCCGGTCTTGTCGAAAACCACCTGCTTCACATCGTTGAGAAGTTCCAGAACGCGTCCGTCTTTGACCAGGATCTGTCTTTCGGCGGCATAGTTCAGGAACCTGAGCAGCGAAATGGGGCCGGCAATCAGAAGTTCGACCCCCGGCATGGAAGCCCCGAGCAGCGCCACAGCGCGTCCGGCTCCCAGAAACGGGGCCAGTAACACGGATCCGGCGAGTGCCGGCGTCATTGTGCGTTCGGCAAGCCTTTTGCCTTTCAGTTCGATCCCGAGGTGATGGCTCGTGGTCTGATCGAGCGTGCGGGCGATCTCGCCGGCCAGCGTATCCTGGCCCGCTTTTTGCGCTCTGACGCGGAGTGTGCCGGCCAGCAGCAGCGTGGACGCGAGAACCTCGGCGTGGGGTTCCCGTTCGACAGGCCGGCTCTCGCCTGTGAGCCGGTGCTGGTCGACCATTCCCATGCCATCCTCCACCAGCCCGTCGACCGGGATCACCTGGCCGGCATGGACGACGATCTGGTCGCCCTCCCGGATGCGCTCGTAGGGAATCTCCGTTTCCTCACCGTCCCGCCACAGCAGAACGATGCGCGGGTGCGACCCGAAAGCGTCCTGCATCCGTGCCCGCGCCACCTGTGTGGCGGATAGTTCGATTTTTTGAAACACTGTGCCGGCGCACATCGACAGCGCACCCGCTAACATGCTGCCGGTAAGGGGAATCCCGGTGGCGAAGATCGTAGCGAGGATATTGAACGACAATCGTTTGTTGAGCCGGAGATCCTGGTACGCCGATCGGTACATCGGCGCCAGCACGGCGGCATAAAACGGTATCGTGACCAGCAGCATGGGCGGGTAAAAGCTGCTGGCGCCAGCCGCGCAGGAAAGCAGGGCGACGGTTCCAAGCTGGTTGTTCAGGTTCTGGTGCGGTTCCGGTATCTCTTTCGGATCCGATAATTGACTGGAAAGAGACTGCCGTTTTGACCCGAAAGTGCGATCAAAATTGTTCTGGACTGTTATCTGCCAGCGCCCGCGCGCCGCATCCACGATGCGGGCGACCGCAGTCCACTGCGGTGTCTCGACAACGACCAGCCGGACATCCTCAAGAAGCCCCCGCAGTTCCCGCGCCGTCTCCGCGGATTCCCTGTGCCTCTGCTTCCTGACCGATTCGGGGACCCGCTTCCGGCTCCCGAGAGAGAGCAGGACAGCGGCGCCACCCGCGGCACCCGCCAGGAGAGGAATCATGACGGTTCAGCGGCTCCCGACAATCAGACGGCCAGACGTACAGGCGCATCCGGCGTCTTCCGCGCGGTTTCGCCTTCCATCTCGCGGACAAGGCTGGCCGGACGCATGTCGGTCCAGTTTTGCTCGATCCAGCCGAGACATTCCGCGCGAGGCCCCGGACCGGCCACGGTTCTCCAGCCCGCCGGAGTTTCCAGGAACTCCGGCCAAAGCGAGTACTGATTCTCGTCGTTCACCAGCACAATGAACACGCCGCTTTCGTCGTCAAACGGGTTCGTAGACATAATTAGTCGCCCTGCAATGTTTTATTGCGATTTCACGATCTCGCCAGCTTATTAGAGCACATCCGACCTGCATCCGGCGGACTTATCGTTTACGAATCGCTCGAACAGTCAAAAACTCGTTAATTATCATCTGTTTGGAAAGAAAGCAGGACGCGGGATAGTTTTCCGGATGCAATATGCTGTACACTCGGTTGTTCCAAGGTTCGGCAAACGGGTTCGGCAAACGGCACACTGCCGCTGGATGGACCATGAGCGAAGCTGTGTTATCACCCGGCACGCGACATGGGATTCGACGCGGAGATTAATTTTTATGCGCTACTTAGGGAGGCCGTTTGATCGTACGCAGCGTTGAGGAAATAAGTGGCTCCGACCGGGATATCGCCGGCGAAACCTGGACCAGCCGCCGGCTGTTGCTCAAAGCGGACGGCATGGGATTCTCGTTGCACGATACCGTTATCTTCGCCGGCACGGAGACGCGGCTTTGTTACAAGCATCATCTGGAATCGTGTTATTGCGTGGAAGGCCGGGGCGAGATCGAAGCCGTAGCCGACGGGAGAAGATACGAGATCGGCCCCGGTGTGCTGTACGCCCTTGACAAGCACGATCCTCATATCCTGCGGGCACATACCGATATGCGTCTGATTTGTGTATTCAATCCCGCCTGCGCCGGCCACGAGATACACGACCCGGAAGGAAGTTACCCGCTTCCTTCGGAGACTTAGCCCCATACCCGCCGCCCCGAACGGACTTACAGGTTAGCCAGCGTGTGTGGAATTATCGGACTTTTTCATCTGAAAGAATCCATCGGGCCGGATCTCCGGGCGCGGTTTCTTACAGGACTTGGACAAATGCGGGGGCGCGGCCCCGATGGATACTGGATTTACTCGGACGACCGGACCCTGATCGGCCAGACCCTGTTGTCAATTACCGACCCGGACGGGCCTATTCGTCCATACGTAAGCGACAATGACCGCATTATCGGGTGCGCCAACGGAGAAATCTATAATTCCGCCGAGTTGCGGGAATCGCTGCGGCCCGACGCATCGGGTTTCCAGTCCGGCTCGGATTGTGAAGTCATCGCGCACGGATATGCCCGCTGGGGTGACGACATCTTTCCGCGTCTCGACGGGATGTTCGGAATAGCCTTACTGGACCGTGCCGCCAGGCGGCTGACCCTTGCCAGGGACAGAGTGGGAATTCGCCCTCTGTACTACTCCATCCAGCCCACCTACGTGGCGTTTGCATCCGAACCGCGAATGTTGATTTCGAGCGGCCTCGCATCGCGGGAGCCCTGCGAGGAGGGATTATTTCACTCTCTCGTATTAAGGAGGCCTCTTGAGCCGCTCACCATGTTCCGGGAAGTGCGCGCGGTCATGCCGGGGGAACGGCTCACCTTCGATTCGGCCGGACGACTGTCGAGTTTCACCTTTGCCAGGATGCCCAAACAGGCCCTGGAAGAGGAAGGACGCGCACCCGCGACGACGGAATTGTCGGCGTTGAAGCAAGTCCTGATCCGAGCGGTGGAGCGACGAATACCCGACCGCTCCAAATACGGACTTTTCCTGAGCGGCGGCCTCGATTCCACGATCGTGAATCTTCTCGCCCCAAAAGACGGGGTGAACCGGCTGCCTTCCATGGTTGCCGGGTTCCAGTCCGAGGGGATGGCTGACGAGCGCGTCATGGCCCGGACCGCGGCGGAACTGGTGGGAGTGCCACTGATAAGCCGAAGTGTCTCACGGGAAAGCTTTCTGACCCTGTGGCCCTTTCTTGTCTGGGCCGCCGGCGAGCCGCTCATGTTCAACTCGGCAATTCCTTTGTTCCTTCTGTGCATGGAAGCCCGGAGCATGGGCGCCAAGGTCATGCTGTCGGGAGAAGGAGCCGATGAGATGTTCGCCGGATATCACCACTATCCGGACTACCTTGCCAGAGAAGACGACGGAACCCCCGAGTATCTGTTCGATCATAATCCGGAAATCAATTCACCCTCGTTTGTGCTGTCGAACTGGATCGCCGATGAGTCATGGGGAAAACGCCAGTGGGGCTTACTCCGGGCGAGGATTGGCGCCGCCGTTCCATTTCAGGGCGCTCAGCACGGGCTTGCCAGAGTTCTGGAATTCGACCGTCTTACCTTCCTTCGATCTCTGTTGATGCGCCAGGATCGCGTCGGGCTGACAACCGGGATCGAGATCCGCGTGCCGTTTCTCGACCATGAGGTATTAGCGTTGGCGACGACGAATCCTGCAAATTCTCACCTCGACGGAGGCGCTGGCAAGAAACTTCTTCGAACGGCATTCGCGCCCGACCTGACCAGCGATTTCGTCAGGGTGCCGAAGGTGGGATTCCCGGTGCCGATCGGCGAGTGGGCAACTCACCCCGACTTTCAGAATCTCGTCACAACTCTGAACGGACAATTAAACCGAAGCGGCTTTTTCCGGAAAGACCCGCTGTTGAATTTGCCGGCAGACACCGGTCCACAACGAACCGGCCGTAACAGGTACTTATGGACCCTGAGCAACTGGGCGATGTGGTGGCATTGCAGATCGTCGCCTAATCCGCCTCATGGACTCTGGTCCGATGTGGTCCCGCACGATGCGCACGTTCGGCTCGATCATCTGGCGGGCGAGACGATGCGGACCATCGATCCGGCGCCGGTCGCAGAAGCGCTCGGGCGGTCGGATTCCCCTTGTTATCTGGTTTCAGCCGGGTGGGGGCCGCTCACTTGTACCGGCCTGAAGCGCATGCCTGAGGCCGTGTCCGCGACCTGACTTTTCCGGGACTCTGAGCCCGGCGATCAAGGAACTTTGATGAACATCCTGAAGCTTAGTCCAGGCGTAAAATACGCACCCGTGTCGTTCGAACAGGAGCGCATGTGGACCCTGGACCGGTTCTCCGCCGGAGGCGCAGAGTTCAACCTCGCCGATGCCGTGTGGATAGCGGGTGAGGTGGATGAAGCGCTGCTGGTAAAGGGACTGAACGCTCTGATCCGGCGGCATGAAATCCTGCGAACCTGTTTCGAGGTAGTGGATGAACGGCCGCAACAGCGGATTCACGATGAGATGCTCATCGACATTCCGGTGTCGGATCTTTGCGGACTTACCGCGGCCGGGAAGGAAGATGAGATTCGGCGCCTCACGTCGGAACTTCAACTGACGTCCTTCGATCTGGCTGCGGCGCCTCTTTGGAGTTTTCGGCTGATCCGATGCTCCGGTACCGAACGACTGGCACTGCTGAGCATGCATCACAGTATCTGCGACGGCGACTGGTCCATGCGGCTGTTTTTTGAAGAACTGGCGCGGTTTCATGAAGGTATTTCCGACCGTAGCGATTCCGCGGAAGGTTCGACCACAACGCAGTATCAGGACTACGCTCGCCGGCAACGGGAACATTGGAGCGATCGGGAATTCGGCGCCGATATAGCGTACTGGCGACAGAGGCTCGGCACGGAGGCATCTCAAAGCTGGGGAACGCGGTCTCGCCCTCCGGCAAAGACCAACGGAGGAAGTTCGCGGACCCTGGTCATGAGTGACCCGCCGCGAGGCCACATCGCCGCGCTTGCCGAGCAAGCCGGCGTTCCGCTTTTTGTGTCGCTCATTGCCGCGTTCAAGATTCTGCTTTACCGGTATACGCGCGAGGAGAAGATTACGGTCGGATATCCGGTATCCGGGCGGCGGCAGCCCTCCACTGAAAACCTGATTGGCTATTTCGGCAATCCCATGGCATTGCGAACCAAGATCGGCGGCGATATGTCGTACCGGGCGGTTCTGAGGGAGGTTGCCGGGACCGTGATGGAAGCGGAAGCTCACCAGGAATGTCCGTTCCAGTATTTGGTTGAAGCCCTCCGGCCGGCACGCGATCTTACCGCCACCCCCTTTTTCCAGACGTTGTTTTCGTTGCGGAACTGCGCCCAACAGGACTGGAGCCAGAGGCGGGATGCCGGAACAACGGATCGGGTCTCTGCAGTTAACGCCGGCAGAGATCGACTGCCACGTGACAGCTTACGACATGGCGATGTTAGTGACCGATTCGCCGGACGCGCTTAGCTGGCGATGCGAGTACAACACCGATCTGTTCGACGAGTCAACAATCGTTCGCATGCTGGGCCATTTGCAGACTCTGATCGCCGGGATCGCGGACGATCCGGATCGGCCCATCGCCCTGCTGCCGCTGCTGACACCCGCGGAAACCGGCCAAATCATGACGGGTTGGAACCGGACCGATCGAACTGAGTACGAGCGGGTTTGCATTCATGAGTTGATCGAAGCACAGGTTAACCGGACCCCGGATTCGCCGGCAATCGAGTTCGATTCGGAGTCGCTCACTTACCGCGAACTGGACCGGCGCGCCAATCAGCTGGGTCACTATCTTCAGCGGTTGGGGGTGGGACCGGACCAGTTGGTGGGATTGTGCATGGAGCGCTCGATCGAGGTATTGGTTGCGATGCTCGCAATACTCAAAGCCGGCGCTGCCTATGTGCCTCTCGACAGCTCCTACCCGGCCGAGCGCATTCAGTATATGCTGTCGGACGCCGGCATCACCGTGGCGCTTACCACCACCCGGACCCTGCTCGCCTATCCCGATATCGCCGGAATTCTGGCTGGTATTTCATCCATTCGGGTGGATGAGCAGTGGGACCTGATGGCTCACGAAAGCGGGACTAAGCCGGTTAGTGCCGTTACGCCGGACAATCTGGCCTATTGTCTTTATACTTCCGGCTCTACCGGCCAGCCCAAAGGCGTGGCCATGGAACACGGCGCGCTCGCGAATCTGCTGGCCTGGCACAAACACGCATGGCTCTCGGAACCGGGCGTGCGGGTACTGTTGTTCTCTCCGCTCAGCTTCGACGTATCGTTTCACGAGATCGCGGCGGCGTTGAGCACGGGCGGCGTCCTGATCCAGCTAAGGGAAGAGGTGAGGCGGGACGCCGTCGCGCTGCTCGACTTTCTGACGCAGAGAAACATTCACAAAATCTACGTCCCGTACGTAGCGTTGCAGCAGCTGGCCCTGGCGGCGGATTTTCGCGGGATGCCTTCTTCGTTGCGCGAAATCGTGGTTGGCGGCGAGCCGCTGCAGATTACGCGGGAGATCGCAGCGTTCCTCCGGCAAACACGCTCCGTTTTGCGCAATCAATACGGGTCGACCGAATGCCTGGTTGTAACCGACTACACTCTTGAACCCGATGCGACGGTCTTTCCCGAATTTGTGCCGGTGGGGAAAGCCTCGGTCTTCAACACCAGAGTGTATGTGCTGGACGAGGCCATGCAGCACGTCCCGATCGGAATCACGGGCGATATCTATGCCGATAGTGATTGCCTCGCGAGGGGCTACCATAACCGGGCTGAGCTGACGCGCGATCGCTTTCTGCCGAATCCCTTTGTCCCGGACTTTTCCGGACGACTCTACAAGCTTGGCGATAAGGGCCGCTATCTGGAGACCGGAGATATCGAGTGTCTGGGGCGGGCCGACCACCAGGTGAAAATCCGGGGTTTCCGGGTAGAACCGGGTGAAATCGAGATCGTTCTTGCGCGGCATCCGTCCGTTGCCGAGTGCGTTGTCATGCCGCGTGAAGATGCTCCCGGAAGAAAGCGGCTGGCGGCGTATGTCGTGCCTCCTTCCGGAGTCGGACACTCCGGGCTAAGTTCCGTTTTGCGTTCCTATCTGAAGGAACTGCTGCCGGAGTACATGGTTCCGGAAGCGATTGCCGTGCTGGATCGTTTGCCTCTGACGCCGAGCGGCAAGGTGGATCGGGGCCGTTTGCCGGCGCCTGAGTCCGCCAGAACGCCCGAACCGTTTTCGCCAGTGGCTCCGGGATCGGATTTGGAAAACCGGATCGCGGCTGTGTGGCGCGAATTGCTGGGAATCGAAAGTATCGACATCCGACATAACTTCTTCGATCTGGGCGCGAACTCTTTGATGATTGTTCAGGCGCATCGAAGACTCACCGAAGCGCTGGGAATGAAGCTGCCGACACTGGCCTTGTTTCAATATCCGACGGTCGAAAGCCTGGCGCGTGGTCTCGCGCAGTCTCCGGAAGCATCGAAAACCATAAAGCCTGAAGCGGCTTTCCATCCGTCCGACGGACGTTCCATCGCCGTGATTGGTCTGGCTTGCCGCTTTCCGGGCGCCAACGATGCCGAGGCTTACTGGAACAATCTCCGGGCGGGAGTGGAGAGCCTCAGCTTCTTCCGGGACGAGGAACTGGAAATCGACCCTGCGGCAGTTAACGCACAGGCTAACTATGTAAAAGCGGGGGGCGTGCTAACCGATGTAAGTCTGTTCGACGCCCGTTTCTTCGGCTTCAGCCCTCGCGAGGCTGAGACGACGGATCCGCAACTGCGGTTCCTGCTGGAATGCGCGTGGGAGGCGTTTGAAGATGCCGGCTACAATCCATTAACCCTCGGGACGCGTGCAGGCGTTTATGTCGGGTCGGGCCTTAGCACTTATCTCATCAACAATGTGTCGCCCGGTTTGGGCGTTCCGCATGAAGGGCCGTTTGTCGAATCCAACTCTCTTCTCGCCAGAATCGGGAACGACAGGAACTACTACGCCACGCGCCTGTCTTACAAGCTAAACCTGAAAGGCCCCGGTCTGACTGCGCAGACCGCATGTTCCACCTCGCTGGTCACAATCCATCTGGCCTGCCAGAGTCTGCGCAATGGTGAATGCGAAATGGCGCTGGCGGGCGGCGTCGCAATCCCTGTGCCGCAGAAGACCGGATACTCTTACGAGGCGGGAAACGTCCGATCTCCCGACGGACACACCCGGACCTTCGACGCGAAGGCGCAGGGCACTATGTTTACCAGCGGCGTCGGATTGGTGCTTCTGAAGCCTTTACGGCGGGCGATAGAGGACGGTGACACCATTCACGCGGTCATCCGCGGGTCGGCTATCAACAACGACGGCGCGGTAAAGGTCAGTTTTTCGGCGCCTGGAATAGAAGGGCAGGCTGCCGTTGTGGGCGCCGCCCTCGCCGATGCCGCGGTGCATCCGCAAAC
>Ga0073936_10002389_pt1 | contig 28027 bp, 25 predicted proteins | sample AliMusrvi5mmetaG_FD_87041 | JGI IMG/M metagenome (GOLD analysis project Ga0073936, IMG submission 87041) | Freshwater lake bacterial and archeal communities from Alinen Mustajarvi, Finland, to study Microbial Dark Matter (Phase II) - Alinen... | ecosystem: Environmental > Aquatic > Freshwater >...
AATGACAGCCACGCCAGGATTCACAGACCCGCGGTCGGGTTTGAAAACGAACTTGTCTGCGCTCGAGCTAACAGAATTCGGGAATTTTCAGGTGAAAGTCGTTTCCCGACAGCCACTGAAGCCCGCGCTCCATTTCAAACATCCGCCTTGCCCGCGGCGCGAAAAGCGGGTATGCACAAGTTCAACCGAATGCAATACCGCCCGAGTCTGTCATTCCTCTGTTGCCTCATCCCGTTGCTGGCGGTGGGAGGTGTGGCTGCCGTGGCCTGGCACAAGGCGACATCGCTGCCCGTCGAAGTCCGCGCGGCCACCGGATTTGTGGAAGCGATCAAGTTCAAGGACACCATCGAAACCAACCCGCCGAGTCCCGAACAGATTGCCGACGTGCGCGAACAAGCCATCGCCTTGAAGGCAAAGCTGGTCGCCGAGTTCCCCGCACTATACGCCACCGCGCATCCGGTTGCCGATGACGCGAACGGATTCCTGCTGCTCTACAAGCTTGCCGGCTCCGGCCACCCTTTCCCTGGTCGATTGCCGATTTCCAAGGAGTTCGATAACCTTCTTGGCGAACAAGCTCGGTGGGATCCGGCAACCGCGAGGCGTTGTTTGGCCGAGCACGCCGAATTTGTCACACGGCTCGAACGCATCGCGGCTCTCCCCACCCGGTCCTCGTCTAACATGCCGGCGGAATACAATGGAATTGTCGCCGGACTTCCCGCCAAGCGGGGTTGTGACATTCTCCTGCTCAAAGCCCGGCTCGCGGCGGCGGGCGGTGACCAAGCCGAGACGCTCCGCCTGGTTGCGGCCGCTGGCAATCTGGGCAGCCACTTTCACAATGTGGAATGTCCGTCGCTCTACAGCGAAACCGTGGTGATTCTGATCGATCTCGGCATTCAAAGGGCCGCCTACAAAACCCTGCTTCCCGTCTTGGGCCGCAACGCGGAACTGGCTAGCTGGAAGCGGGTGCTTGGAAACCGGACTTACACGTGCGCGGATTTCGCGAGGGTGATGTGTGGCGAATGGAACATCGGCGCCGATTACATCACCATCCCTGTGCTTCTCGCCGGAGCGAAAAACCACCAAGTGCCCGATGCGGATGCCGTGATTCGCACCTACACGATTTGGTTCAACACCTGCGTGACGCGTCTGCCATCGCTCGGCCTGGCTGAGATGGCCGCCGCTCTTAAGCCTCCTGGCGATGTTACACGCCTATCCGAGGAGGGACGGGATGTCATCGATTCCTTTTATGACGGCTTTCAACCCTGGACCAAGGGCTACATCATGGGTGCCGCCAAGCTCGCTCTCTATCACGCCGCGCTGGATCTGCTGATCATGGAAAGATCCGGATCCCCGCTGGCAGCCAGCGACGTCGTGCGAATCCCCTGTGAACCCGTTAGTGGCTTGCCGTTTGAATTCGATTCCAACAAGCGCGTGCTCGCGGCACCTCCGAGTACCGCCGTGCTGGGCGTCGAGCCGCTGGCGCTGCCGTGGTGAGTCCAAATCCCAGGAAAACAGAATCGGGTGCCTTGCCGCTGCTGTTAGCGCCGCGAGCGGCGTAAAGAATTGTGCCGGGATCGGATTTTGGGGATTTTGGGGTTGCCGGACCTGGAATTGTGGTTTAGCGTTGATCCAGCCGGAGCCGTGTGTTGCGTTTCCGGTGTTTTCCATTGCCATTTCCCATGCCAGCTCGTCCCAAATTCTCCTCCCGGCGTTCCTCGAATAAATCCCGCGGTGGCTACGGGCCACCGTCGCGTTCTGCCGTGCGCGATGATGAAGAGAAGGCGGTGGAAGTGGAAGGGGTGATTTCAGCCGTGTTGGCGGGAACCATGTTCCGGGTTAAAATGGGCAGCGGGCACGAGGTGTTGGCGCACATTTCCGGCAAGATGCGCAAGCGTTTCATTCGCTTGGTGGTGGGCGACCGGGTGAAAATGGAAATGTCGCCCTATGACCTGACCAAGGCGCGGATTGTGTTCCGGATGAACTGAGGGTCAGTTGTCGGCAGCGGCTTCCGCAGCTTGGAGTTCCGCGATGGCGCTGTGGGTTCTGCGCTCAATGGCGATGGAGCCGAGCAGGTTGCTTTGGCGCACGATGAACTGATTGAGCTTCATCAGTTCCAACAAGGCGAGGAAGGTCACGATCACCTCCGCCTTGGTGGTGGCGGATTGGAAGAGGTTTTCAAAGCTCTGGGTATCTCCCGGCGCGAAGTGGTTGAGCAGGAAGTCGATCTTGTCCGAAACGGTGAAGCGGTCATCGATGATATCGCCGAAATCGTGGGATTCCTCGAAGCGTTTGAGCACGTTCTGGAAGGCCCGGATCAAATCGAAGATGGAGACTTCCGCGAGGGGAGCGGGCTCGGCGGCGGCGGGGGCCGGCAGGTCCGGTTGATGGCCGAAGCGGCCTTCCTGCTCGATGGCACGCAAACTCAGAAAGCCCGCCGCATCCTTGAATTTCTTGTACTCTATGAGCTGGCGGATCAAATCCCAACGCGGATCGTCCTCTTCCGCGTCGGCTTCCGGGGGTTGATCCACCCGCGGCAGCAGTGTGCGGCTTTTCAGATACATCAGATTGGCCGCCATGACGATGAACTCCGATGCCAGATCGATGTTGAGGAGTTTGAACGTGTTGAGGTAATCCAGATACTGGCGGGTGATGCGCTCGATGGAAATGGCCTGGATGTCCACCTCGTCCTTCTTGATCAGGTAGAGAAGCAGGTCCAGCGGGCCTTCGAAGATTTCGAGGCGAACTTTGTAGTCATTGGCGTCCACGGACGGGGTGGTAAGGGAAAGGGCTCCCTTGTGCGAGGGGAAAGTGCGAAGGGCGAATTTTAACTGGCATCGGTCTTGAAATTGGGCCTTACTAACGGCGCAGCAGGCAAGGACCTCCCCTTATGGCATCTGACCCAACCAATGACTTTAACGACCGCTTGAGCCACTGGGTGGCAAGCCAGGGGTTTTGGTTTCAGTTGCGCTACTCGATGTCCGGCACCAGCTCCAAGTCGCGCGTGGCGCTTCATTTGCTTCGCCTGGCCACTCGGCTCTTCCTCTTTCTAGTGGTGGTGACAATCGGGGTGCTGGTGTATTTGGTCAGACTGCCGGGAACCCCCGGATTCCAGAAAAAACTCAAGGACTCGATCGGCTCCGTGCTCGGGGCCAGCGAGATGAAAATGGGCGATTTCAGGCGCGTGCAGGGCAGGTTGATCATGGCGCGATTGGCCGGTCTGGGCGGCAATGAGACGTTTTTCTCCACCTTCGAGGCGCGTAATATCCGCTGTGAGATGGGCTATCTCAGCGGTGTGACGGGCGTCTGGAAGCCCGGGGTGCTGCTGATCAATCAGCTTGACCTTGCGCTCAATGCGGGTGCCGATGACGAGAAATCCGCGGAGTTGCTTGGCAATTCCGTGTTCCGGGATTTCGGCAATTTGAAATTGGAGACGGTGGATGTGAAGGATACGACGCTGCGCTGGGGCTACTCGGAGCGGACCCGCGGCAGGATCGCAGGGAGCCACATGAAACTCCAGCGGGTGGCGGACGGCTGGCGGATTCATCTGACCGGGGGGACCTTTACCCAGTGTTGGTGGCGGCGCTTGGAGATTGTGGAGTTGGTGGCCGTCTGCACGCGCGAGGGAGTGGTGTTTGAAAAGGCGGAGTTCCGCAAGGGGGCCGGCAGAGTCACCATGGATGCTGTTCGAGTGGCGGCAGGCGCGCGGCCGGAGGTCAACGGCACGCTGAAAGTCCGCAAGCTGGCGTTGGAGGACATCGTGCCTCCGGCGGCACGCAACTTCATTGACGGCACCGTCTCCGGCGAGTTCCGCGTGTTCGGCTCCACCAACTCGACGGAGGGGATCGGATTCGATGGCAAGCTCGTGTTAGACGGCGAGAATGTTGTCAGGCTGCGGGAGCGACTGTGTTTGTTGCGGGCACTGACGGATTTCGATGTTTTCAACAACTACAGGTCGGTGCCATTCAACGAGGGATCGCTGAAAATCAAGACCCAGGGCGGGATCATGGACGTGACCGAGGTGGATCTGAAGGCGGGCGACCTGATGACCCTGACCGGGCAGATGCGGGTGCGGCCGCCCACACCTGATGAGACGGCCGAAGCGCTGAAGCGGAGTCGGGCGGGGAAAGCCTCACCGACCCCCAGTGAGGCCGCGAATGAGACGAGTTCGGTCCGCAGCCCGGAAGATGAAGCGGAAATCACGTTGCGACGGGCGGCGCGGGCCGCCCGCAAGGACAAAAGCAAGGCGGGTGCGAAATCCGAGGAAGGAAACTCGCTGTTTGACCGCATTGACCAGGACTTTGAAACAAGCCTGCTGGCGGAACAGGCGACCGAACGGGAGTCTCGCAGCCTGATATATGAGGGTCAGTTTCAGGTCACGCTGCCGCCGGACACCTTTGAAAACGTGCAAGCGCTGCGGGAGTTGCTGCCGGTGGATCCGCAGACCGGGAGAATCCCCCTGGATGTGCCGATCAAGGGGGACATCTACAGCATCACCTTCGACCAGGCGGAGGATTTGTATTTGCGCGGCCAGCGCTACAAGCAATGAGCATGTCCGGCTCGTGCATGCTGGCACCCACCGCGGGTCGAAGCCGAAATCCCGTGGCGGGCGCGAGATCCGGATTTTGATGAAAAATCGCAAATAGTTCGTGCAACGAGCGGCGATTTGTGGTGTATTTGCCTTTAGCCATGCAAGCCACCTTGCTGCCGCCGCGAAATCCGGCCCTTTGCGCACCGATTACCGCGAGTCGTGACCTGGGTTCCTGTTTGATTGCCAACGTCCCGATGCGGGATTTGCTTGCCACCGAGTTATCGCGCGCGGGTTTCCAATTGGTGGACCCAAGCGAGGCCTGTCCCCGCACGATCCGCGTGCCGCTTGACAATTGGATCGAGTTGGGAGCCATGCTGCTGCTCGCACGCAATCCCAACTCCGCCCAACTCTGCGACGGCGAAGGCAACATCCTGGCATGGAAAGGGGGCGAAAGTCCCGAGGAGTGCGAGGATCGCATCGTCACCGACGCGGACTGCTTCCCGGTGGTGTACCCGTGGGATCTGTTGCGCATGAACGAGGAGGTCCTGGCCATGATGGATGAAACCGCGCTGCTGGGCGAAGTCAGCCCGCTGGCCACCCTCAGCGGTTTTGTTAGGCTCGGCATCGGCTCCGTCATCCATCCCGGCACCGTCATCGTCGGACCGGTGCTCATCGGTCCTAACAGTCAGATCGGGCCCAATGCCTATATCCGCGGTGCCACCAGCATCGCCGCGAATTGTTTCGTCGGCAACGGCGCCGAGGTGAAAAACTCCGTCATCTATAACAACACGTGCATTTCACGCCATTGCTATGTCGGCGACTCGATCATCTGCGCCCACGTCAACCTGGGTGCCGGCACTTGTACCGAAAACCACCGCCACGACGGTCGCCACCATGTCTCGATGATCCACGGCCGGCCTGTCGACACCGGACGCCTCAAGCTCGGCGCCGTCATCGGCGATGGTGTTAGAACCGGTGTCAACACCTCGCTGGAAGCCGGGGTGAAGATCGGCGCCGCCCGCACCACCCAGCCCGGCAGTTATGTGAGCCGGGACATGTTATGAGTTGCGCGGGACTTTGCTAGGTCCCGTTCCGTGCCCGCGCCGGATGGTTGGGACGGCGGGCCTTGCCCAACGCAAATCGCACATTGCGCTTGCGCGGCGGGCACGGCTGGTGGATGGTGCCGGCCATGCGACAACTTTTGCTTGCCACCTGCGTGCTGGCGCTCGGTTCCTCCGCCGCGAGCCATGCCGGAATCGATCCCGCCACCTTCGATCCCGCGGTCAAGCCGCAGGACGATTTCTTTCGCTTCGTCAATGGCGGCTGGCTCAAAACCGCGGTGATTCCGCCGGAACAAGCGACCTGGGGTGCCTTCATCGAGCTGCGGGAACGCAACAACAAGATTTTGCGCGATATCTGCGAACGCGCCGCCGCCAATGGCGGCAATGGCACGCCCATCGAACGCATGGTGGGCGATTTTTATGCCAGCGGCATGGATGAAGCCGCCATCAACGCCGCCGGCATCGCTCCCCTGCAAGCCGAGTTTGAGCACATCGCGGCGATCCAATCTCCGGCCGACGTGCTCATGGGCATGGCTTTCCTGCACAGCCGGGGCGTGGGCGCGGGCTTCGGGTTTGGCAGTGGCCCGGACGCCCAGGATTCCACCACGGAGGTGGCCGAGTTGGGACAAGGCGGCATCTGCCTGCCCGGCGGCGGCGGGCGTGGCGCCGACCGCGATTACTATCTGAATCCCGACGCGAAATTCGCCGCAATCCGGGGGAAATATCTAACGCACGTGGCAAAGATGTTAGAACTCGCGGGCGACCCGCCGGACGCCGCGGCGAGCGGCGCGCAGGCGGTGTTGAAAGTCGAAACCGCGCTGGCGAAAGGCTGGCTCAGCCGGGTGGAGTGTCGCAACCCGCAATTGAACTTTCACAAGGTCAAGGTGGCCGACCTGCCCGCCACCACCGGCGATCTCGACTGGCCCGGGTATTTCCACGCCCGCGGCACGCCGGCGTTCACCGAACTCAACCTCGGCCAGCCGGAGTTTTTCAAGGTCTTTGCCACCGCCCTCAAGACGGAGTCCGTCGGCGACTGGAAAACCTATCTGCGCTGGCATCTGATCCATGGCGCCGCGCCGCTCCTGAGTGAACCCATCGCGACGGAGAACTTCCGGTTTTTCGCCGCCACCCTCTCCGGCGTCAAGGAGCAGAAGCCGCGCTGGCAACGGGTGGTCGCCATGACCGACGGCTCCCTGCCCGAAGCGTTGGGACAACTCTATGTCGCCCAACATTTCCCGCCGCAAGCCAAGGTCAGGGTGTTGAAACTCGTCGCCGATTTGCAGGAGGCCCTGCGCGCCCGCATCCAACAGTTGGAGTGGATGGATGCGCCCACCCGTGCCAAAGCCCTGGCAAAGCTTGAGGCCTTTGATGTCAAGATGGGTTATCCGGACAAGTGGCGCGATTACAGTTCGGTCACCATCGACCGCGGACCGCTGGTGCTCAATGCGCAGCGACTGGCCGCGTTTGAAATCCGGCGGGAATTGGCCAAGATCGGCAAGCCGGTGGACAAGTCCGAGTGGCAGATATCCGCCGCCACCGTCAATGCCTACTATTCGCCGCAAATCAATGGCATCACCTTTCCCGCCGGCATCCTGCAACCGCCGTTTTTCGACCCGCAGGCCGACGACGCGCTCAATTACGGCGGCATTGGCAGCGTCATCGGCCACGAGATGACGCACGGCTTCGACGACTCGGGCCGCCAGTTCGACGCGCAGGGCAATCTCAAGGATTGGTGGACGCCGGATTGTGCCGCGCGTTTCAAGCAACGGTCCGCCGCCATTGTCAAACAGTTTTCCGCTTACACCTCGGCCGACGCGCCCGTGAATGGCGAACTGACCCAAGGCGAAAACATCGCGGATTTGGGCGGCCTCAAGATCGCCTACGCCGCGTTGCAAACGGCTCTAACAGGCAAGCCGCGCGACCTGATTGACGGCTTCACACCCGAGCAGCGCTTTTTTCTCAGTTATGCCAGCCTGTGGCGGGGGATGACGCGTCCCGAGGAAGAGCGCAAGCGGCTCAACACCGATCCGCATTCCCCCGCCGAGTGGCGGGTGCGCGGCCCCCTGTCCAATCTGGATGAATTCGCCCGCGCCTTCAACGTGCCCGACGACGCCCCAATGCGCCGCCCCGCCGCCGAGCGCGTGGCCATCTGGTGAGAGTGACGCAGCGCCCGTCCCTCGCAGGCGAGTTTCCTTCAGCGCTTGGAGCAAGTGGTGGGTCCTGGTCAGTTCGTGCGGCCCCAACCCGCCGAAAAGCGGCCTGACTAGAGTCCTTGAAAGGCTAAATGTGTTGTCGTTAGGTCGAGTTTCTCGTCTTGCGTCTTGGAGTCTTGTGTCTTGGGTCTGAGGCGAAGCCTCGCTAGAGTCCTTGAAAAGCGAAAGATGTTGTCGTTAGGTCAAGTTTCTTCGTCTTCTGTCTTGAAGTCTTCCGTCTTGGGTCTGAGGCGGAGCCTCGCTAGATAACGCGGTAGCGGGCTGCCATGGCTTCCAGCACGGGTGTCGGCACATAGCGGCGCACGTTGTCCTCCCAGCCGGGGGGGCCGGTGAGCACTTTGACCATGTTGGAGGAGAGTTCGGCGATATCGCGGGGCGGCATCAGGAACACGGTGTTGATCGCCGGCGCCATGTCCGAGTTGATGTGGCGCATCACCCGTTCGTATTCATAATCGTGGGTGGAACGGATGCCTCGCAGAATGTAGTCCGCCTCCATGGTTTTTGCGTAATCCACCAGATAGCGGTTGTCGAAATGCACGATGATGAGGCGGTCACACGGTTGGGTCGACTCACGCAGCATGCGCAGGCGTTCTTCGACGGAAAACGTGTAATGCTTCGAGCGGTTCTCGCCGATCGCCACGATCAGGATGTCGAACAACTCCAGGCCTCGCTCGATCATCCAAAGGTGACCGTTGGTGGGCGGATCAAACGAGCCAGCATAAACGGCGGTGCGCATGCCCGAAGTCTAGCATCGATCGGCCTCGTGCAAACCTCAAAGTGGTTGGATCACACGCCGGGCCCGAGCCAAGGCTTGCCCGGCGCGGGGAATCAGGCAAACTCGCCTTCGCCATGCTGGCGATGCCACCTTTGCCGCCCGTTGCAGGCTGCCGGGTTGGCGCTTTCGCAATCATCTGGACGTGGTGGCCTGAGCACCCTCCGGCATCATCGGCTACCGGCGAACGCTCCCTGCCTATCGAACGGCGGCCTTGGCGGCGGCCAGGCACTCCGCGACGAAGTGATTGCATGCCTCGCGGCAAAGCAGCGGGATGGCCGCGGCGGCGGGAATATCGTCAGGCACGCCGCGGCAGCGGCTGGCCGCGCCGGGATCCAGCGGCGTGTGGGCGTCGATCTGCCAGAGCAGGTGTTTGGCGCAGGGAATGGCGGGGCTGCAGGTGAGCGGCACCTGTGCTTGGAGGGCGGCATCGCCGAGGGCCCGGACGCGCTGATACATGCCGCTTTGGCGCTGCAGTTTGTCGCGCAGGTGATCCACTTCCAGCGTGCCGTCCTGCCGGGCCAGCCACAGCCCGACGCAGGCCGGATAGAATTGATCCAGAGCCAGCCGCAACTCCTCCACCGACGCCAAGCGCATCACCCAACCCCGGCGCAAATTGCGCTGCCCCTTGAGAAACCGATAGCTGCCGTCCTCCGCATGCGACGCAATTTCACGCGCCGCCGCCGGCCCTTCGTACACCGTCAATCCACCTTCCGCCTTATGGCTGCGCTCGACATCCTTGGCATGGCAGAGCTTGAATCGACCGATTGAATCGATTGTTTCAATCTCGATTTCGCCGATGCGGTGGATGCCTGAAACAAGGGCTTGCAGGAGTTTTTCGGAGGTTGACATCAGTTCACTGAATCCGGTAAAAATAGACGCAAGTGGCTCATTATGAGCAGAGATAGGTTCGGTCGAAGTCGTGGACTTGGTCGAGGATGACATCGGCGATGAGGCGTTCGGTGCCGATGGCGGAAGAGTAATAGAGAGACTTGCCGCGGAGGGCGTGCGGATTGTGGCGGAACACCTCGCGCTGGCTGGCGGCGGGGCCGACCTCAGTCTCGATGCCAAGCAAAACCGGGATGTCCTGGAACGAATGAAGGCCATCGGAAATGAAAAAGGGCACCACAACCACGTTGGGACTGGGAGACAGCTTGTCCCAATCGGCGATGAAGGGTTGCTCCTCCATAAAGGCATCCAGCACGGCGGCATACCCCGCGTTGGAAGCGGCAATGAGCGCAACCTGGTCGCGGATGGCCTTGGTGGAATTCTGGTTGAATCCGGTACCGTGGCCGGTGACGATCAGGGTGGTGGCGGCGGGATCGACGTCCGGGGCCACTTCCCTGGCGCGGCGGAGGATCAGCACGGTCATCGAGGGATGGACGCCCACCGGCAGGCAATAGTGGAAGGTTTTGCCGCGCACGACGGTGCTGGGGCCGCTGAGCTTGAGTTCGCGGGGAATGACGTCTTGAGTGAAATAACCCTCGCTGATGAAATCCGGGACCACGTAGACATCACTGCTTTCTATCATATAGACAGCCTCCCGCAGCGACGGTTCTTCTTTCCAAAAGCAGCAATGAACCTCGGCAAACAGGCCGCGGCTGCGGATTTCCTCGGCATGCTCGAAATACGGCGCGGAGGAGTCCGGGTTTTGGGTGGAGCCGTGGCCGACGATGAGCAGGGCGGAATTTGGCTTGGGCGCGATGGGCATGGGCGGGAAAACGACAATCGTGAAGCGGCAATCGAGTCAAGATGACTGATGAAAGGAATTTGGCGGGGTCTCGGCGGATTGCAAGCGCAACAAGCGGCACGCAAGCATGGAGTCGCGCCCACTCCGTTTTCCGGAGTTTGCGAAATTGACGAATGCGTTCCTCAACTCAGCAAGCGATCGATCACATCCTGGGCGTGGTAGGAATCCCGCCCGGGGTCCAGAAAGCGGGCCACCGCCACCGCGTCGTCACCACCTGTTAGGAGCGGTTTTTCGGTGGCGCCCCCGGCCAGCGCCTGGCCGAGACCGAGGGTGGAAATCAGGCCGTTGCAGACGCATTGGCGGCCGACGGTTTCTTCGATGGCACCGCCTTTGCGGAGGAAATTGTCAATGGGCTCGCTCGGGCAGCGGTAGCCGACGCCACCGTCGGGTTTGAGATAGAGATGGCGCAGATAGCCCAGATCGCAGATGCGGACGCGGTCCTCGCCACAGACCGGGATGGACGTGGCGGGCCCGCCCTGGATGATCTTGAAGGGAAACCCGGTCGGCGAGGCCACCGGATCGGTGAACACGCGCAGCACCCCGCGGCGACTGCCGTCGAGCACCTTGTGTTTCAATTCCGGGTCGATGCCGGATTCTTCGCAAAACGCAAAGGCCGTTCCCACTTGGATGCCGACGGCCCCCAACGCCTGCGCCTCGGCGATTTTCCCGCGCTCGCCGAAGGATCCGGCCAGCCAGTAGGGCAGACCGAGGCTGGCGATTTTCTGCAAATCGGGCAAATCGCGCTCGCCGTAGATGGGTTCGCCGACGGCATCCAGATGCATGGTACCGCGCGGCGGGGCGTTGTGGCCGCCGGCCGTCCAGCCTTCGACGACGAAGCCATCGACCCGGCCGGAGGATTTGCGGGCCAAGGCGATGGCGAGGGTGGCGGATGAGACAATGGCGAGAAACTTGGGCCGATGCAGCCGCTGCTCGGGTGAATTCAAATAGGGCGCGGGATCGAACTCGGTGAAATATTCCTCATCGGAGGCCGTGCCTTGGACATCGATTTTGAGGCGGGAGGCCTGCCCTTGGGCGAGTTGGTCCAGAATGCCGGGAATCGCCCGCGGGATGCCGGCACCCATCAGCACGTAATCCACACCCGCCAGCATCGCGCCAAACAACGAGGGAATGGTGGGAAGCTGGATCTTTTCCAATAAATTGATGCCGACCAGCCCGTGGTGGCCGTGCTTGGCCAGATTGACTTCGACGAAATTGGCCAAAACCGTTAGATCAACCAGATCCTGAGGGGGTTTGAGCGCATGCATGGGCACGCCGACGAACTTCTTGGCCATTGCCTTGCCACCTTCGACAAAATAGCGTTTCCAGACCCGCTCGACGATGGCCGGAAAGGGGAAGCGTGCCGCAGCCTCCGCCATGTGCCCGCCGGGATCGCCCTGCTGCAAGCGCCGCGTCAACAGCAAATCCAAGGCGGTTCCGCTCACCACGCCCAATTGCCCGGCTTGCGAAACCGCCCGGGCCAACCGCCAGTTCGACACTCCCACCCCCATCCCTCCTTGAATTATTATCGGTTGCACCGTCATGCGTGAGCGAAACTTGGGCCGGCAAGCCTGTAAAGCAATCCAATTTTCGCCTCAGACCCACGCAAACCCGTAATTTCCCCGAATGAGGAGGCTCGAATTGGACAAATCGACGATTCTTCGGCACGCGGCGTACGCTGATGCTTTCGTCGCACGTCGGCTTGTGATAGCGTCGCTTCGCCCTGCTCCTCTACGTCCATATTCCGTTTTGCCACCGCGTTTGCCCGTATTGCTCGTTTTACAAGCATACGCCGGGCGGGACGTCGATTGGCACCTTCATTGAGGCGCTGGCCAGCGAGGCCGCACGGCGCATCCCGCAGTGTGCCGAGGCACCGCACACGCTCTACCTCGGCGGCGGCACGCCCAGCATGCTGTCGCCGCGCCATCTGCGCCGCTTGTTTGGGGCCCTGCACGGATTGTTAGATTTCGCCACACTCGATGAGGTGACGCTGGAAGCGAATCCAGCAACCTTCGATGCTGCCAAGGCACGCTTGTTTCGCGAGTTGGGGGTGACCCGCGTTTCCCTTGGCATCCAAGCGTTCTCCGCCGAGGTGTTGGCCACCTTGGGCCGCGAGCACTCGGTGGCCCAGGCACTCGAATCCGTCGCGATCCTGCGCCAGGCCGGGATTCCCTCGGTCAACATCGACCTGATGTTTTCCATCCCCGGCCAATCCCGGGACGTGTGGCAAGCCACGCTCGAGCAGGCGGTCGCGCTCCTCCCCGAGCATGTCTCCGCCTACAATCTCACCTATGAGGAAGACACGGCCTTCTTCGAGTCGCTGCGGAGGGGTGATGTGCGCGAGGACGAAGACCGCAACGCCGGGTTCTTCCAACTGGCCGATGTCGTTCTAACCGAAGCCGGGTTCGAGCACTACGAAACGTCCAACTTCGCACGCACGGGGCACCATTCGTCGCACAACCGCGGCTATTGGCGGGGCGAGGATTACCTCGGCCTGGGACCCTCGGCAGTTTCCACCCTGGATCACATCCGCTCGAAAAACGTGGCCGACACCGACCGTTACATCATGCAGGTCCAATCCCTCGGCCATGCCATGGCGGAGGCCGAAACGCTCGATCCGGAAGCCCGGCGCCTGGAGCGGATCGCCTTGGGCCTGCGCACCGGCGAGGGGATCCCGCTGGCGTTGCTCGCGCCCGACGCGCTAAGTCGCGCGCACCACCTCGCCGCCGCGGGATTGCTGCGCATCAGCGCGGAACGCCTCGTACTCATCGACCAGGGTCGCGCGCTGGTCGATTCGATCGCCGCAGAGTTGGTGTGACGTCCGCCTGCGGCACCGCGATGGGGCCGGGCACCGCGCGGCAGCAGCGCCAGGGCTGGGCGGCGGTGGATTCGGGTCGCGGCAAGGTCAAAGAAAACACAGGTCTTGGATTGCCATGGGTGGAGGCGGGTGCTTGACTCCCCGCATGTCCGACATTCGCATCACGCTACACACCACCGCCGGAGACATCGAGGCCACCTTGTATGCCTCGAAGACGCCGCTCACTTGCGCTAATTTTCTCAATCTCGCAAAACGCGGGTATTACAACGGGGTGGCATTTCACCGGGTGATCGAGGGTTTCATGCTGCAAGGCGGCGACCCGACGGAAACCGGTCGCGGCGGTCCGGGCTACAAATTTGCCGACGAGTTTCACCCGGACCTGCGGCATCGGGCGCCGGGCGTGTTCTCGATGGCCAATGCCGGGCCCGGCACCAACGGTTCGCAATTTTTCATCACCACCGCCGCCACGCCGTTTCTGGACAACCGCCACTCGGTGTTCGGGCAGGTGACCAACGGCCTCGACGTGGTGGAAAAGATCACCGGCAAGAACAACACCGGCGAACGCGGCTGCAAATTCAACGGCGTGGGCGAGAAAATCACCTCCATCACCATCCACGACCATCCCACCGCGCTGTTTGAAGCCCAAAAGGATCACGTCTCGCATTGGAATTCGATCCTCAAGTGAGGTCCCGTTCCTCGCCGCGTGGGGGACCGCTGTCCCAAAGGCTGGCCGATTCGTCGTGTCGGGTCGCGCAAGCTCCACCGGCGTGGCTGCGGCTTCCACGCCGCAGGCCGTGCCCACGGTGTCTCGCCGTGAGGAACCCCGCCACCCAACCACTTCCCCCCAACCCGCCTCAACCAATGCCCTTTCGCAGGTCGCGCACGCTCCACAACATCCCGGCCGCCGCCGCGCCACTGCCCCGCAATTTGCGCGGCCCACTCTTGCGTCTTTCGCCGAAGCGCTCCCGGCACCGCGCGAACACCTCGTCCACAAAAGCCCGGCTCCCAATCACCGCCCCGTCCGTGAAATACCTCACCCGGCAGCGCAGCATCTTCCCAAGCGCCACATCCCGGCCCCGTTCAAGCCGCGCCAACTCCGCCGCCACAACCTCCTTTCGCATGCCTCTTCTAACGACTTTCACCGCCAGCCGCCCGTCCGCGCCCCTAACCTCGCGCAGTTTCTCGTCGCCCCCGACCAGCAACAGCATCCGGTAGTCCTTCGATACCTCCTTCCACAGCCCGGCCACCTCTTCGTTGCGAATATCGCGCTTGTGATTTGGTGCTTTCATTTTGTGTGCCATGAGCGCCCGCACCAGGCCCGCCCGCGCCTTCCTGCCGTCGCCCCGCGGCCCGCCGCCCATCGCCTCGCCATAACTGCTCCAGCGATATTCCGCCGGGTCGGCCACCAAGCCCGCCCGCAGCGGGTTGAGGTCGATGTAGGCCGCCATCGTCCGGGCCGCGATCCCGTCCTCCACCAGCACGCTCTTGAAGCGGCTCTCCCACAGCGCCCCCGTCCGCTCGTGTTTCGTGTTGAACCAGCGGGTGTAGCGTGCCAGCAGCGTTTTCATGAACTCGCCCAAGCCGTGCATCCGGTAGGTGTAGCGCCCGTGGATTTCCCTAACCAATGACTCATCCACTAGCCCCACCTTCACCTGCTGCCGCACTTCCGCCAACTCCTTGGCCACCAGCGCCACCGCCGGCGCATTGTAAATCGCCCGCAGGCGCCGCAGCAGTTCGGCGTCCGACAGCCCTTCCGCCGGCATCGGCGGCACCTCCAGCAGCAGGTGCACGTGATTCCCCATCAGGCAATACGACAGCACCCGGCAGCCCGAGAAATTCTCGTACATCCGCATGTAGGTGCGGAATTGCTCTTTCTCCTCCTGCCCGAACGCCAGGCGCCGCTCCACCACCCGTGTGACGCAGTGATAGATCGCCGCTCGTTCAAATGAATCCTTCCAAGGGGCCAGCCAGCGCGCGCGTCTCATAAGGTTGTTGGGGTGATTGTGCCAGTGACAGTCGAAGAATATCCCATCCTCCGCGCGGCGCAAGCACAATCTTAATAATTTATCTGACCCTTTGTGTGCGCTTTGGGACGCTTTGTGCTTGACCCTTTGAGGGGGAGGATTTTGCGATATTCCGGCGGAGCCGGATTTGTGGCGATGCGGGTGGCTTGAAAGCCCGTGCCAGCTTCGACGAAAAGAAGACCGGCGGCGAGACGCCGCCGTCATGGCCTGCCGCGAGACGCCGCAGCCACCCCTCACATTCCCTCATCTGCCCGCGGCGGCCTTGAGCTTGGCGATGGCCTCGTCGAGGCGGCGCCGCGTGCTTGTTAGATCCGCGTTGAGGGCGCGGATGCGTTCATCGCGCTGGCTGATGGCGGCCTGCCAGGTTTTGAGTTGTTCATCGAGTTTGGCCACCCGGTCTTTGAGTGCCGCGCCCTGGCTTTCGAGTTCCGCGACTTGGCCGTCGCGCTGCGCCAGCAGTTTGCCGTTGGCTTCAGCGGCCTGTTGCATCGATGTGATCGACTCCTTGAGCATCGCCTGCTCGCGTTCTAACATTTCGGCGCGCTCGACGGCGGCGGCGTGTTGGTCCTGCGCCGCGACCACGCCGGCTTTCAGTTCTTCGATGCGGCCGTCCAAGGTGCGCACCTTGTACCACTGTAGGATCAACAGCAAAGCCAGCACCAGGCAACCCGCCGCGTTCACCAGCGTCAGCCCGCGTCCGTTCACCGTTGGACCTCCTTGTTCTCAAAGCCGACTTTTTCCACCCCCGCCGCACGCACGGCATCGAGCACCGCCATCATTTGTTTGTAGCGCGCCTCCTGATCGGCGGAAATCAGGACTCGCGTCTGCTCGGGCAGTTTTTCGCGTTTGAGCCGCGAGGTGATTTCCGAGGGCGTGACCACTTGCGAGTCCCAGGTGATGACGCCGTGGGCGTCCACCGCGATTTGCACCAACGGCGTTTTGCTATCCGCCACCCCGCTGGCGGCCTCCGGCAGACGCAGGGGCACCCGGTGCAGTTGGGTCATGCTCAAACTCACCATCATGAATGCCGCCAGCAGGAAGAACATGATGTCGATCAAGGGCACCACCTCGATCCGGGCTTCATCGCCCTCATCATCGGCGGATCGGCTGTGGAGTTTCACTGGCATGGGGGGCTGTCAGGGTTTGCGCAAGGCGGCGGCGAAGGCTTCCAGATCGTGGCCGTGCTCCTTGGCCGACTTCACTAACAACTCCGCGTGGTTGATCCAGCGCTCCAGCGAACCCCGCAACACCGCCACCCGCTTGCGGAAAAAGTTGTAGGGCAGCAAACAGAAAATCGCGATCGCAATTCCGCAGGCCGTGGCAATCAAGGCCTCGGCAATCCCGCCGGAAACCTTCGCCGCCGCCAGTTGCTCGGCTCCCACAAAGGAGAACGAACGCATGATTCCAACGATCGTTCCAAACAGCCCCAGCAAAGGTGCGAGAGTGATGAGCGTACTCAAGACCCACATGCGAGCCTCGGATTTCTCGATCAGGTGAGTGGCATGGAGTTGCATCGCGGCGAGCATCGAGGTGTGGGCGTGTGTCATGCCCTCGCGCAGGTTGAGCAAATACGGATCGGTGGTCCCCTGCCCCAGCTTCCAGGCGGCGGCAAAGTCGCCGATGCCGAGCGCCTCGCGTGCCCGGTCCTGATCGGCGCTGCGCAGGCGGCTCTGCAAGCGCAGCCACCAGACCACCCGATCCAACAGCACACACACGGCGAGGAACGAGGTGGCGACGATGGGCCACATGACCCAGCCCCCTTTGAAGAATGTTTCGACGACGATGTTGGCGATCACGGGACGGGATTATTTCAGTTGGAAATCAATCTGGCGCTGTTGCTTCATGACGCCGCCGGGAGGGAATTTCCAGCGGCGGACGGTACGCACGGCCTCATTATTGAGAACGGGCCAGGGCGATGGGTCCTTGGGATAGGCGGAAATGACCCGGCCGTCGGTGCCCACCACAAACTCGATCAGCACCGTGCCGCTCTGGCCCTTGCGGCGCGCTTCCTCTGGATAGATCGGCGCCGGCATCTGGCCTGCGCCGAGGCGGTCCGCTGGCGACAGACCGGTGCCTTGGCCAGCCACGGTGGAGTCGCCGCGACCCGCCGGCCTGCCCTCGGCCCGCCGCGCCGGCTTGGCGGCTGGGCTCATGGGTGCCGTCTTAACCAGCGGCGCGGATCGTGTTAGGGGAAGGTCGGGCAACTCCGGCAAGGGTGCAAATTCCGAGATTGCAGGGAGTTCCGGCGGGCTTGGCCGATCCTCCGGCAGCGCCGCTTCCGCCATCTCGGGTGCCGGCTCCGCCTCGCCGGCGGGCGGTTCGGGAGCGCCGAGGGAAATCTCGGGATGCGGCATTAGCGCCACGGTTTCCCCGGCCCGGGTGGATTTGGGCTCGGCGTGCCAGATAGGCATCACCCACCCCACCACATCCAAAGCCGTCACGCTCAACCAGAGGGCAAGCGTGGCGATGTTGAGGGCGTAGACCATGGAAGTCATTGGGCGGCGGGACGCCACAATCTGCCAAATCCCTGCGTCAATGACAACCCCTCAGCCAAAAATCCGTTGTTTCAAATCCCCGATCCCATGGGTTCTCAGGATAGACTACAAAAGGTCGGACCGTCTCAAGTTACCACTGAAGGCACCGGAAACCACTGAGGACACAGATTCATTCGAATTTTTCAGTGCTTTCGGTGGTTCTCGGTGTAATCAGTGGTTTCATTCGTCAACAATCCCCTGAAAGTCGTTTTGAATTCCAAGCCAGTTACTGAGCAGTAGGGTTATCGGTCCTTCGCCGCCGAATGCCGCAACAGGCCGTATTTTGGCGAGAAGATGAAGGCGATGAGAAACACGGCGCCAAGCACCAGCACGATGGCCGGGCCTTGTTCGATATTGAGATGCCAGCCAATCACCACGGCGGCGACAGAGGCGAGTCCGCCTAACAAGGAACCTCCCCAAAACAGGGCGCTGGTGGAATCGGTTAGAAGATAGATCGTGGCGGCCGGGGTGACCAGCAGGCCGAGTGCGAGCATGCAGCCAACGGCTTGCAACGAGCCGATCAAGACGACGATGAGCACGGCAAACAACAGGTAGTTGAGGGCGCGGATGGGCACCCCGAGGGTGGCCGCCACCTCGGTGTCGAACAGAGTCATGAGCAGGGGGCGGTGCAGGGCGGTGAGAACGCCGAGGGCGCCGACGGAGATCCAGAAGGTGGTCCACAAGTCGCCATCGCGCAGGCCCATGATGTTGCCGAAGAGCCACTCGTCCATTTGTTGGGCCACGCCGAGGCGGCGCAACAGAATGATGCCGCCACTGAAAGCAGCCGTGTAAAGAATGGCCAACGAGGAATCCTGATCGAGGCGCGAGCCGCGGGAAACGGCCAGCGAGCCAAGGCCGATCATCAACGCGGCAAACAAGGCGCCAAGAAAAGCACTCCACTCATGCAGGCCGACCAGCAGGATGGCCACGGCAATGCCGGGGAGCAAAGCATGCGACAGCGAGCCGACCTTGAGGGCGGACTTTTTGAGCACCACGAAGGCGCTGGCATAGCCGTTGGTGAAGCCGATGAGCAAGGCGGCCACGATCGCGCGTTGGTTGAACGGATGGCGGAGCGGTTCGGTAAGCCAGTCGATCATGCAACCTCCTTTCCGGCCTGGGCAGGCTGGCCGAAGGTCTGTTCCAACCCGGATTCGGTGAAAACCTCCGCCACCGGGCCGAAGGCGAGGCTGGTGCGCCGCAGCAGCAGCGCTTGATCATAGATGTCGCGCACCGTATCCAAATCGTGGTGGGCGGCGATGACCAACCGGCCTTCCTTGCTTAGCTCGCGCAAGGTGTGGGCGAGCGACGCCTTGGAGGTGCGATCGAGTCCGCTGAAGGGCTCGTCGAGGAGCAAGACGTGGGCTTGCTGGGCGAGGGCGCGAGCGATGAAGACGCGCTGTTGCTGGCCGCCGCTCAAGGCGCTGATCTGGCGGTGCCGCAGGTCTAACAAATCCATCGCGGCCAGGGCGCGCTCGATCGCCGCCTCATCGGTGGGTGAAAACGGCCGCCACCATCCGGCCTGCGGGTAGCGGCCCATGCGGACGACTCCGCTCACGGTGATGGGAAACTGCCAGTCGACATTTTCGCGCTGAGGGAGATAGGCGATTTCTCGGCTCCACTTGGCCACTTGGGTGCCGCGCCAGAAGATCTTGCCGGACGCGATGGGGAGCAATCCGGCGATGGCCTTGAGCAAGGTGCTCTTACCCGCGCCGTTGGGACCGATCAGGGCGACGCAGGTTCCGCAGGAGGTGGCGAAGGTGATGCCATCCAGGGCCGGTCCCTCGCGGTAGCGCACGCAGAGGTTCTCCACGCTCAGTTCGTGGTGCTGGCCGCAATGGGCGCAGGAGTCATGGGGGGCGATTGTCATGAGAGGAGTGGATTGGAATACTTTGGTTCAACCGCAACGAACGCAAAGATAGGCCGATTTATTCGTGTTCTCTGTGCTCCTTGTGGTGGATCTCCATCGCATTGTGAGTTTCAAGCGGCTGCGCATTCAGGGTTCGTGCCAAGCGTAGCGCAGGGGCTCGCGCAGGGTGCCGTTGCCGATGGCATAGCGGGTTTGTTGCTCGCGCCCGTCCGGCAGCACCGTGAGAAATACCGCCGTATCGGACGGGCTGTCACCGAGGTCGGCTTCTAACAACACATCGAGGTTGCCGTCGCGCAGCGGCAGGGAAGCATCGTGTTCGGATTCGCCGGGCGCGACGTTGGTCAGATGGAGCAGCGACGCGCCATCCTCGGTGGTGACGCGGATGGAGCGGGCGGGAGTGAGCAATTGGAGGCGCAACACGGCGGGCGTGGCGACAAGCTTCGTCGGCCCGGCGGGATTGACATGTGCCGGGAGTGGCTGCCCATGCGACGTGAGGTGACGCAGCGGGATGGCCAACAAGCCAAGGGCGGCGAGTACTCCGGCGGTTCCTGCCAGCGGTGAATGGAGCATGTTAGCCACCGTCAGGGTGGGGCCAGGGCCCGGGTGATGGATTCCACGTTATGGCGGATCATCGCCTCAAATCCCGCGGCCTTGCCACGGCCGTTGCCATCGGAGATGAGCGGAGTGGCGAGGCTGGTGCCGGTTGCGGTGGCGATGGATTGAAGCACCTTGGAGTTGACATTCTGTTCCGGAAAGATCGCCTTGACGCCGGCCTGTTTGACCGCCGCGATGGTCCGGGCCAATTCCTGTGGGGTGTTGTTTTGTTCATCATTCAAGCCGGCCACGGCAATCACCTCGAAGCCGAATTCCTTGGCAAAATAGCCGAAGGCATTGTGGGCGGTGACCAATTTGCGTTGCGTGCGGGGCACCCTGGCCAGTTCGGCGCGAGCCCAGCGCTGCAAGCGCTCGAGGCGCGCGCCGTAGGCACTGGCGTTGTTCAGATAGATCTCGTTGCCGGCGGGATCTTTTCCGGCCAGCGCCTGTGCCACCACGCGGGCGGCGCGGCGCATGTTATCCACGCCATTCCACCAATGTGGATCGATGGTCCCGTCCGCATGGTCCGCATCCTTGCCCATCGTGAGCGAAGGGATCGTGCTGCCGACTTCAAGCACGGTGACTCCCTGCAAGCTTTCCCTGAGGCGGCTCAGGTAGGATTCCTGGTTTTTTCCCGCGGCCAACACCATTGCCGAGGCCTGCATCTGCCTGAGATCGGCCGGACGCGGCTCGAAGCGGTGCGGATTGCCGCCCTCGCCCACCAAATCGTACACCCGCACCCGCTCGCCGCCGACTTGCCGCGCAAGGTCCGCCATCAAGGGATGCAAGGCGGACACTTGCAGCGGTGCGGCGATGAGCAAGGTCGGCGCAAGGATGAGCAGCAGTCCGCTAAAGATGGATCGTGGCATGCGGAGCCGAGACTATGCATGCAAGGGACAAATGCAAGTGTATTGCGGATCCATTCGGGGGGGCGGATCCATCAGGAGGTGCCGGTGGCCGGCTTGAAAAAATCGATTGTGAAACGGGTTGGGATTCTGCCATAAACCCGTCTCGAGGAGGTTGCCCCCTGCCCGGCCGGCCGGCCTCGCGACCAGAGTGCTTGGAGCGACGGTCAATGGCCGCCGGCAAAACCCTGAAATTTCGGCATCATGCAGCAAATCGTCATCGACAAACCTTACACCTTCATCCCGCCGCGTTTGAGTCGGCTGTGGCTGTGGGTGGCGCGGCATTTGTGTGCCGGGCAGTTGCGCAAGGACCACGGCATCACGGCGGTGGAATGCGTCGGCGTCGAGCGCTTGCGGGCCTCGATCGACGCCGGCAACGGCATCATGTTGGTGGCAAATCACTGTCGCCCCTGCGATCCGTTGGTGATGGACACTCTGGCCCGTGCGGTGGACCGGCCGTTTCACACCATTGCCAGTTGGCATCTGTTCATGGAAAGCGGCTGGAAGCGCTTCATGTTGCCGCGGATTGGAGCCTTCAGCGTTTACCGCGAGGGAATGGACCGCGAATCGCTCAAATGCGCGGTCAGGATTGTGGCCGACGGGGCCCATCCGCTGGTGATTTTCGCCGAGGGTTTCATCACGCGCTGCAACGACCGGTTGCTCAATTTCATGGAAGGACCGGCCTTCATGGCGCGGACTGCGGCGAAGCAGCGGACGGATGGGAAAGTGATGATCCATCCGGTGTTCATCCGCTATTTTTTCGAGGGGGATTTGCCCGCCACCGTGACCCCGGTGGTGGAGGAGATCGAGACCCGCCTGTCATGGCAGCCACAGCGGCAGTTGTCCTTGTTAGACCGGATCGCCAAGGTGGGGCACGCGCTGCTGGCGCTCAAGGAAATCGAGCATTTGGGAACGCCGCAGGAAGGGCACGCGCGGCAACGCCTGCCGCGATTGTTAGATCACCTGCTCAGCCCGCTGGAGGCGCAGTGGTGCGCCGGCCGCAACGATGGCGACGGCATGGCGCGGGTGAAACGCCTGCGCACGGCCATTCTCCCGGAAATGATCACTTCCGAACTCACTGAAACCGAGCGTGCCGCCCGCTGGCGACAATTGGCGGACCTCTATCTGGTGCAGCAACTCCTGTGTTATCCCGGCGACTACATCGAGGAGCCGACGGCGGAACGGATCCTCGAAACGGTGGAGCGGTATGAGGAGGATCTAACGGATTTGGCGCGTGCCCATCCGCCGCTGCGCGCGGTCATCACGGTGGGTGATGGGCTGGAAGTCGGGGCGGCGCGGGACCGCTCGCAGGCGGTGGATCCGGTCACCGCGGAGCTGCGCCGGCGGATGGAGGTTTTGTTGGATGAATCCAAAACGCTGCGGCGTGTCGCACCCAGCGGTGCTGGTGACTTACGCGGTGGGCAATGATTTCCTGGCTCCCTTCGTTGATGGCTGGCTCAAATCGGCCTGAGCGCAAGATTTCGGAAAGACCCCGGCGTCGGCGCGAGTATTCTCCCAAGTGCCGACGCCCGCCCCCAAGACGCCACCGAGCAAGACCGCCATTGCGGCACTGGTGCCCTTTGCCGGGTTGGGTTTGGACAGCATCCGGGTGGTGACCAACGAGCGCCAAGCCGCAATCGCCTTGGAAGAACTCACCCGGGCGGGCACCGTGGGTTTCGACACCGAGTCGAGACCGACATTTCAGAAAGGCGAGCCGTCCGAGGGCCCGCACGTGCTGCAATTCTCCACCTTGGAGCGGGCCTATGTTTTTCAGTCGCGTTTCTCCTCGACCCATCCGGCGATCATCCAACTGCTGGGCTCGAGTGAAGTCACCAAGATCGGTTTCGGCCTCAGCGGCGATCTTCGCCAAATCGCCAACCGCTTCGGCTTGCGGCCCGCTGCGATCGTGGATCTGGACCGTTCGTTCAAGAAGCTTGGCTACCGGAATGCCGTGGGCGCGAAGTCGGCCATCGCCATGCTCTTCAATCGCAAGCTGCTGAAATCGAAATCCGTGACCACCTCCAACTGGGCGGCAAGGGACTTGTCCGAGCGCCAGTTGCTCTACGCGGCCAACGACGCCTACGCGGCGATCATGGTCCATCATGCGTTGGCTGGCGGACATTCCTGTCCTCACCTTAAGGAGGGTGGACATTCCTGTCCACCAAGCCCATGAAAGGCCAAAGCCCGGCCCTGTGACATCCCCCTTCCCTGCCCGTGGGCCTCGCGGACAGGGGAGTGTCTGCCCTCCCTGTCACCAAACCAGGCCTGCCCCCGCGAAGTCCGCCGTTTCAGTCTTCGACGATGACGCGGAAACCGACGTTGGACACCTTGCCAAGAACCAGGCGAGGGGAGGGGGAAATCCTGCGCATATTTTGCTCGACACGAGTGGGCAAAATTTGCCTGGCCTGCAGGTGAATCACCACGGCCTGCGGGCGCCGACCCTGCGGCCCCCTTCCCAATCGCCTGCACCACAACTCTAACGATCATGATAACCACATGATCCGGCTCGGCGTGGATGCCGCCGGCAACAGCCTCACGACCGCGCTGACGATCAATGGCATCAATGAGACCGCGGGCACCAACAACTTCTATTTCAACAGTATATACATTGGTGGCAGCGGCGTTGGAACAACTGCCAGTAATACATTCGCGTTTAACAGTGTCGTCACCATCCCAGCCGAGGCCAACGGCCTGGGTCATGAATCCACCCGATTGCCTGAGGGCTGAAAGCCCGATCCAAACCGTGGCTGGAGGGCGATCAAGCAACGTTTAGACCGGACTTTCAGCCCTCAAAGCCACGGGTCTAACAGTTACCCAGGGCGCTGCCCTGGGCTGGGATGGACCGGGCCGTTGACCCTCATTCGCTGCGACGGTCACAGACCGCCGCCACAAGAAGCATTGCGTTAGAAGTGCAACTTTTTCCGACTGGCGGCGAGACGCCGCCATCACGGCCTGCCGCGGGACGCGGCAGCCACCTCTGCGGTCACAGACCGCCGCCACAAGGCTTCTCATTCGCTGCGACGGCCCGGCCTGCGTGGCGGAGCGGAGCCTGGTGACCGGATCCGCGTTACGGTTGGCTGGCGGCCGGCTGGTGCCAGAGGGATTCCCAGTAGCGCTGGTCAATCTGATAGGGGTTGACCGGGGTGGCGGGCGGGAGGTCGGCGGGAAGCACGCCGTAGCGTTTCATCTCTCGGAGGTAGGCGGCGCGGGGTTTGAAGTCCGGCATGTCGAAGCGGGTGATGGTTTCGAGATGTTGTTTTCCCGCGGTGACCATCGCGAGGAGCGTTTGGTAGGCGGGGTCTGAAGTGTTGGGAAAAACCGCCGCGTCATCGCCGTCCTTGCGGCAGAGTTGATAGCCGCCGGCGTCGCGGGAGAGCGGGGCGAGCAGCATCATGGATTTTTCCGGCCGGCTGAGGTTGAAGACGAGATGGCGGCTGGTGACCAGCGAACGGTCGGGAATCGTCGGCTGCCAGAACGAAGTGCCGCGCTCGTCGGACAGCGACCGGGGCAGCGGCGGCGGTCCCTTGCCGGAGTGACAGGCGGTGCAGCGGGTGTCGATCACCTGTGCGGCAGCCCGGGTACTCGGCCAATCCTGGTCGGTGCCAACTTGGCTGTTCTCCTCGTAACCGCCGATCATGCCGGTACCGAGGGCGGCGTAGGTGCCCGGATAGGTGGCTGCGGCGTCGATCCAGAGGCGCAGCATCGTGGCTTGGTGCGGGGTGACGGTGGCGCCGTAGTGGGAGCCGTCGACGAGCTTGAGCAAACGACTCGCCGAGGATCCGAGGGTGCGCGGCGCGTAGTTGCTAGACGGGCGGTTGCGGCCGTCGGAAAACAGCCCGGCGATGGTCATCATGAAATAGCTGTGGCTGAACATCGGCCCGTGATCGCCGGTTAGAACAAGATTGCCGGCACAGGGGCCGCCGCTGGCGGTCTTGTCGTAGCCATGGCAAGCGACACAAGCGGCGTCGAGGATGGGCTGGATGTCGCGCGGGTAGTCGAAAACGCCGGGCACACCGGGCACCGGGGTGATCTTGCTAGGGGGGCGGTCCAGGGCTTTGGCATGCAGCGGGGGCAGGCTGGTGCGGGTGCGTTGCTCATGGCAACCGATGCAACCGGTGACTTCGCCGGGTTGGACGGTTAGAAAACTCTGCATGCGCTTGACCGCGAGGTCATCCTTGTCGAGCGCGATGAAAAAGAAGCTGCGGCGGGCCGGCAGCTCGAGATAAGCCGAGCCGTCGGCTTCGACCGGCACGGTGCCGACGACGCGTTCGAGGGTGAAGGAACCGCCGTAGGTGAGCGGGTCCATGCCGCCGGTGTAGTTGATCGGTTTGGGGAGGGGTTCCAGGACGAGCAGCTTGCGGATTTCGCCGGGTTTGACCCCCTGCATGTTGCGGCCGTCGAGAATGTTAGACAGGATCAGCTTGCCGGTGGCCAGTGCCGGATCGGTGTGGCTGGCGATGATTGTTTCCAGCGGGCGCGGCAGCACCGGGCGCGGCTCGTGAACCCAGAAACCTGCCTTGCGGTCCGCTTCGGATAGAGTGAGGAGCGGGGTCGTGGCACCCTTCCCGTCCATGGCCAGGATCTCGGCACCGCGGGCGACCAGGAAGGCGTCGCCGGACAGCGGCCACGGGTCGCGGAAGTCGGCTGATGGTGTTAGAACGCGGACCGCGGCCGGGTCGTCCGGACCCAGGCGCGGATTGACGGTGACGACCCGTCCGGCGTGTTCTTTCTGGCCGTGATCGGGTGAGAAGATGCTGACGATTTGGTCGGATCCCGGGATGGGTTTGGCATCGATCATCACGGTGCCGGGGCTTTGGTTGCCGTAGTAGATCATCTGGTTGGTGCCATCGGGATTGGTGGTCCAGAGGTGATGGTAATGCACCTGCGAGCGGTCGATGTATTCCCAGCGTTGATAGAGGATGCGTCCGTCGGGCAGCGGCCACGGGGTGTTGTCCTGTTCGAGGTTGGCGGAGAGCAACTCGATGTTGCGACCGTCGGAGTCGCAGCGATGGAGGGTGGCAACCTGGGTGAGCCAGCAATTCACCCAGCGTTTGCAGCGGCTGGAGACAAAGATGATGCCGCCGTCGGGCAGGTGGCACGGCTCGAAGTCATCCCACGGGCCGTCGGTGAGTTGACGCAGGTCGGAGCCGTCGAGGCGGCAATCGTGAAGGTGGTAGTAGGGGTCGGTCCCCTTGCGCCAGGCGAACAGGATGCGGGTGGCATCGTGGTTGAGGACCGGATCGCGGATGCCGCCTTGGGGGTCGTCGATTATGTTAGTGACCTGCCCGCTAACAAGGTCGAGCTTGCAGAGGCGGCCGCCGGGAAGGTAGGCGGCGCGGTTTTCATCGGGGCCATAGTAGCTGAAGTTGGCATACCAATGGCCGTCGCGGTCATTGGTTTTGCGCACGGCAAAGATGACTTCCTTGAGCGCCGGGACGCGGGCCATGACCTCGCCGCGAACGTCAGCCAAGCCCGCACCGCACCCTGCCGCGAGCGCGAAGGCACCGGCGAGGATGCGGAGCGGGATCGCGGGCACGGCACGGTGGAATGTTAGAGTGAGAGCAAATAGGCGATCAGGTCGTCGATTTGGGCGGGGGTGAGTTTGGAGGTGACGCCGTGTTTGTCGCCTTTGTTCTGTTCGACCAGCACCTCGCGGACGGAGTTGGCGCTGCCATCGTGGAGGTAGGGCGCGGTGCGCCACATTTCGACGAGGCTGGTGGCCTTGAAAACCGCAGCCCCGCGGTCGAAGGGACGGCAGGTGCCGACATCGGCCATGACGAGGTTGGTGTAGAGCGGAGCCGGGTGGCACTTGGCACAGGCCACTTGCGGGTCGTTGTAGATTTTTTCGCCGCGCAGCGCCGCATCGGTTAGGGAGCCGTCCGGCTTGCGGTAGGGACTGACGACCGGTTGCAGTGACTTGATGAAGGCAAAGACAGCCTCCACATCCGCACCCTTGGGTTCGGCAAAGAGGATATGGACGAAACCGGCACGCACGCAGGACGCCAAACTGTCGCGGGCACCGTGCGACATCAGCGGCGGGGTGCGATCGGCAAAGACCAGGGAACGGGCGTTTTTCGGATTGCCCAGGCCATCGTTGAGCAAATCCCAATTGAGGCCGTCGGCCCGTGCGCCGGGGTGGCAGGAAGCACAACTGAGCCAACGCTGGAAACAGTGACCGGCATCGTGGAACATGGCTTCGCCTTGGCGGACGAGAGTGGGTTGAGGCTGCGGACCAAGCGGCACCGCGACGGGAGCGGCGCCGTTGTTGTCGGTTAGGACAACGTCGCCCGAGAAATAGCCGGCGGTGGCGACGAGCTTGCCATCGGGCGAGACGGCAATGCCGCGGGGCGCGCGGGCTGGCAGGTCGATACGCCGGATCAGGTTGTGGCGGTAAAGGGCGGCAAGGTCGTTGACGAGCGATTCGGGGTTTTCCTTGAGGATTTCCGGCAAGCGTTCGAGATCGATGATGGCGAGTTGGTGAACGCCGGCCAGGGTAATATACAAGCGCAGTCCGGAGGGATCGAGGGCGATGCCCCAGGGGTCGGCGGCACCATCCATCACTTGGTCCAACAACGCGGTCGCGATTATTTTGTTAGTTTGGACGTCGATGATGGACAGGGCGTTGGTGTTGACCCAACCGCGGTCGAGTTGGGTGGTGGGCAGGTTGAAACGGCCGAGCGTGTGGACGACGTAAGCGGTGTGACCATCGCCGCTGACGGCGATGCCACGGGTGTCGGTGGCGCCCAGCGGCAGGCGGATGGGGGGTTTGGCTTGCAGCGTCTGAAGATCGACGATGGAGACTTGGGTGGCGGTGTCGGTGGCGGTGGCGGCGGTGTCCGGGATGAGGTTGCTGACCAAGGCGAGCGACTCGTCGGGAGTGATGGCCACCGCGGTGGGCTGGCGACCGACGGCAATGTTGGCCTTGATGGCACCTGAGTCCAGATCGATCACGGTGAGTTTGTCC
>Ga0073936_10002390_pt1 | contig 28019 bp, 19 predicted proteins | sample AliMusrvi5mmetaG_FD_87041 | JGI IMG/M metagenome (GOLD analysis project Ga0073936, IMG submission 87041) | Freshwater lake bacterial and archeal communities from Alinen Mustajarvi, Finland, to study Microbial Dark Matter (Phase II) - Alinen... | ecosystem: Environmental > Aquatic > Freshwater >...
CCCTGGGACCTCCCCCACAGGCTTCCCCACGCCGGATTTCCGGCGGTGAGGGCACACCCCCGTTACCCCTGCCCGCCACACCCCTCAGGCGGTCGGAGCGCCAACGCGACCCGCAGCCTCCCACTTTAATTGCCAAAATCATGTGGGGCGAAAAGGCCCTATTTAAATACGACTCCGGAGAGACCACGGAAGTGGCCGACTGGAATCAATGCCCCGGCGATCTCCAGCAGATTCTCAGAAAGGGCCAATGGCATTTTGAACTGCCCTACACCTGCGAAACCATGCCCCTCTCGGAATTCAAAGGCGATCCGAATACCATTCCCGTTCTGTTTTTCAACGGCAGTCGCTCGCTCAAACTCGATGTCAAGCAGATCGGGCTACTGCGAGCTTACATCCTGCACGGGGGCATGGTCGTATTCGACTCCATTGCCGGGTCACCCTATTTCTATGCCGCCGCTAAAAAAATAGCCAGCACCGCCCTTCCGGAATGTCCTATCAGACTCATCCCATCCGATCATCCCTTCTACCACATGCTGGCGGATGTCGACCAAGTGCGTTACCCAAAGAATCTGGATTCAACTTCCCCCTATCTGGAAGGCGTTTATGTGGGCAGCCGTATCGGAATCCTTATTTCCAAGTACGGACTCGGGTGCGCGTGGGACGGACACGAGGTCCCGATGATCCCGGAAGCCATCTATTATGACGTGGAATCAGGAAATAAAATCGGGGTCAATATGATTGCCTATGCCATCGGCTACGCCTCGGCGGGCCGGGAGGAAGCGAAGCCCGAGTTATTCGGCGCCATCGACGAAAAACACCCCACCGACGAATTCGTTTTTGCCCAGTTGGAGCATGAAGGCGCCTGGAACGTACACCCGGCGGCGGCCACCGCACTCCTGCTCCAATTGCGTCAGAACACCTCGCTCAAGGTCAGTCTTAAAAGGGTCAGTCTCAAGCCGGGCCGGGACGACCTTTCCGGATATTCGTTCCTCTACCTGACGGGCCTTGATGATTTCCTTTTGGATGAGCCCAGCCGGGCGGCGCTACGCGGTTTCCTGAAAAATTCCGGTACGCTGTTCATCAACAACGGATTGGGGCTCCGCAGTTTCGACCTTGTGGTCCGGCGCGAACTGGCCACCCTGCTCCCCGGCTCAAAACTGGAACGGATTCCCCTCACACATCCGCTGTACAGTTCCGTATTCAAAATCACTGACAGCCGCTACACCCCGGCCGTCGTTAAGGAATCACCCGACCTCAAAGTTCCCGTACTGGAAGGGATCGAGGTGGACGGTGATCTGCGGGTGATCTACAGTCCTTATGACATTGAGGCCGCCTGGCTGGGTTGCGACTATCCGCTGGCGCGGGCTTATGAACCTCATTCGGGGACCCAACTGGGCGTCAACATCATGATGTATTCGGCAACACACTAAGGCAGTTGAACACATGAACACACAGGAAGAAGCGATCACAAAACTGGCCCAGGCCAGAGAGAAAATAACACTGGAACTCGGCAAGGTGATCATCGGCCAGCAAGCGGTGATCGAGCAGATTCTGACGGCCTTCTTTGCACAGGGGCATTGCCTGCTGATTGGCGTACCGGGGCTCGGTAAAACCCTGCTAGTCAAAACCCTGGCCGCCTCTTTGGATCTGCGGGCCAATCGTATTCAGTTTACACCTGACCTCATGCCGGCCGACATCACAGGCACCGACATCCTGGAGGAAAACACCTCCACGGGGCGTAGGACCTTTCGTTTTAACAAAGGGCCCATCTTCACCAATATCCTGCTCGCGGATGAGATCAACCGCACGCCGCCTAAAACCCAGGCCGCCCTGCTCGAGGCCATGCAGGAACAACAGATTACCGTCTCAGGAACCTGTTATGAACTACCCCAGCCTTTCATGGTCCTGGCGACACAGAACCCCATCGAACTGGAAGGGACTTACCCGCTGCCGGAAGCCCAGTTGGATCGCTTTATGTTTTGTATTAATGTTGATTACCCCGATGCGGAACACGAGACGCAGATCATCATGGAGACCACGCGAAATTCGCAGCACCAGCCTGAAAAATTCCTGGCTTCAACCGAATTGCTCGAGTTACACCACATCGTGCGTCAGGTACCCGTGACGCCCCATGTGGCGCAATACGCTTCCAGCCTCGTGCGTGCCACCCGGCCCGGCCAAAAAGATTCACCGGATTTCATCAACAAGTGGGTCCGCTGGGGTGCTGGCACCCGGGCCGGACAGTGTTTACTGTTGGCCGCCAAAGCCCACGTCCTTCTCTCGGGCCGGTATACCGTATCCTGCGAGGATATCCGCCAGTACGCCCTGCCAGCCCTCCGGCACAGAATCTTCCGGAATTTTTCCGCTGCCAGCGACGGCATCACGACCGATCACATTATCCAACGTATTCTGGAGCAGGTCAAAGAGCCCAACTATTGATTCCGGCATCGCCCCGCGGCATACCGGCAGGAGTTCCATGTCGAGATACAAGTACCTTCCCTCTGCTCTCGCGGAAACCCTCGCAACCCAGGGAATTTCGGTCAGTCGCCCCGTCCGCGGATTTCAAGCCGGTCTGCACCGGTCGCCGCATCATGGCGCCTCCATCGAATTTGCCGAATACCGGGCCTATAGTCCCGGCGACCCGACCAACATGATCGATTGGGACGTCTATGCCCGTACGGACAAATATCTGATACGGCAGTGTTACGAGGAGACCAATCTACGCGCCTATATTCTGCTCGATATTTCGGGCAGTCTGGCCTTCCGCGATGAAGGCCCTGTCACGAAAATGGAATACGGATGCTTTCTGGCCGCCGGCCTGATGTACATGCTCGTCAATCAGCGGGATGCCGTAGCCCTGATGACTTTCGATCAGCGTCTGAAACAGGGCTTCGCGCCAGTCAGCACTTCCGAAGGGCTCCGCCCGATGCTGGAGCACTTGGAGACCCTGCAAGCCGGCGGGAGCGGTCATATTGAAAATGCGATACACGAAGCCGCGGCCCGAATGCCATCCCGCAGTCTGGTCATCATTATTTCCGATTTTCTGCAAAATGCGGAAATGATTCTGCGCGGCATCCAGCACCTCCATCATGATGGCCATAATATCATGGTCCTCCACATCATGGATCGCGGGGAACGCCGGCTCTCCTTCAGCGGCGTCGCCGAACTGCTGGATCTCGAGACCCAACAGCGGCTGGTGCTGGAGGTGGATGAAGTCAGGGAGGCTTATCAAACAGCGGTGGCCCAGCACCAGGAGACCCTGCGCACGGCCTGCACCAACTGTCTCGCCAGCTACCATCTGATTGAAACCACCCAACCCGTGGAAACCGTCTTGAGCAAACTAGGGAGTTGAAATCACCATGTGGGGAATTGTCTCAGCAAGTTCGATGTTCCTGTGGATGCTTCCACTGGTCGGACTCCCTATCGTGTTTCATCTTTTTTTGCGCGTCCGTAAGCAGGTACGGCCATTCCCCTCCCTGATGTTTTTCCTCCAGGCGGAACCCCACCTCAGCGCCAGAAAGCGGATCCGGGAATGGCTCGCCTTATTGTTGCGCATGATCGTTATCGCCGCCCTGCTGCTGGCCCTTGCACGCCTGCTCTGGCTGGGCCACCGCGGCGGGGGCGCCATCAGCCAAATTCTGCTGATTGATAATTCAGGATCCATGGGCGGGCCGGCACCCGACGGGCGCCCCAAACTTGCCAACGCGCTGGATGCCATCGCTGGCTTGATCGACGACATGAGCCCGGCGGACTCCATCGCACTCGTCCTGCTCGTAGAGGATCCGGCCGCCGCACTCCCGACCGGTTTATCCGCAAACAAACAACTGTTGCGCGCCTCACTGGAACGAATCAAGATCACCCACGGTTCCGGGGCCACCACCAAGTCGCTGGCACAGGCCTTCGCACTCCTGGACACGGCCTCAACCGCCCGGCGTGAAGTGCATATTTTCACCGACGCACAAGACACCGAATGGGCCACCCCCCCACAAACAAACCGCCTCCCGCCCGGCGGCACCACCATCGCCCTCCATCGCATCCGCACTCAACCGTTTGAGGCCCCGAATGTCTCCGTGGGCGAAATCGAACTGCCACGCCAGGCACTGGTGGCCGACCGGCACTACCTCGCCAATGTGACTTTGCAAAATTTATCCAAAAAGGAAGCTCGAGTCCGGCTGAATACCACCGATTCCAGCGGCTTGAAAAATTCCCTGCCCGTCGAGATTCCGCCACATACCCGCCGTACGCTGACCATCCCCATCGAAACCCATACGGCCGGGCCCAACTGGCTGACCGTTGACCTGGAAAATGATGCCTTTGAACCCGACAACCATTCTTGCGTGACCTTCATCTGCCAACCACGAAAAAAAGTTTTGTTCTGCGGCCCCGAAGCATCCTTCGGCATGATCCCACTAGCCGTCTCACCTTCTGGTGATGGCGTCTTGTCAGGACTTATCCCCATTTTCAAAACCGCCGAAGTTTCACTGGCGGAAGCCCTGAAGGAGACGCCGGTCCTGGTCGTCCTCCGGCCCTCCACCGCTTGTACCACATCCTCCGACCAAGCCGCTTTATCGGCCTATCTTGAACAAGGCGGGAATATTCTGGCCCTACCCGACCTCAAAGCCACGACCGCACCGGCGTGGCTCCAAATCAGATTCGGCCAACCCCTTGTCAGCGAGAAAGGACTGTCCGTCATGGTGCTGAACAAACCCCTGGCGGTGTGGGACGATCTCCGGGATGATGCCGGAGAGGTGATGGTGAATCAGACTCGCGTATTCAAAGCATTCCCGCTCATGACTCCAGGATACGTGCCCTTGTTGGCGTTGCAGGATGGCACCCCGGTACTCGCCCAGCAGAGTATTAAAAAGGGTACCCTCTTCGTCAGTGGTATTGAGATGGATACCCAGTCCAGTACGTTGCCACTCAAAGCCGCCTTTGTCGCCTTCATCCACAACATGGCACTCGCCGGGCAAAATCCGAATGGTAACACCCCCACCTTCATAGCAGGGATGAAACCGGCCGGGCTGGAAGGTTCGGATCAACCGGTTCTGCTCCACGCTTTTACTGGCGGCGTGATGGAATGGCAGGGCCTCGGGCGGAATCTGCCGGTTCTACCCAGAACCGGCATCTACTCGCTGGAGGTCAACCACCAAAAATCCTTTATTGCCGTGCGCTCGGCCATCGACGAAGGCCGGGAAACGTTCATTGAAACGGATAAGATCCCCGCGCTGGCCGATTTGAATTACCGGGTCGATGATTACCACGACAGCGAATCGCTCATCAACCTGGTCCGGTATCTGCGGAACGGGATAGAGCTTTATTTTCCCTTATTATGGCTGGCACTGGGCGCCGCGGTGGCCGAGGGCTGGATCGTCAATTTCAGAAAAGGGAGGCCATAACCCATGGAAACGATCCGTGGCATGATTCTGTGGCGTCCTCATCTGGCGGCCGTCCCCTTTGCCATCCTGGTGGGGTTATTGGCAATCTGGGGCACCTTGATCTACCGTAACCTCTTGTCCCGGATGACCCGACAGAAAACCCTGCTCCTGATAATTCCCAGAGCCATGGTGGTCACCCTGCTCATGCTCGCAATTCTTGATCCGGTATGGACCCGGACGGTGGTGATCCATTCCACCAACAAGGTTCTCGCGGTTCTCGATGTCTCTTCTTCCATGGAGGTTAAAGATATCGACCAGCAATCACGCCTGGAACACGCCAAGAAAGCCTTGCAAAACCTGGAACGGGCACTGCCGGCAGGAATGTCATTCAAAACACTCGAATTCGATACGGAGTTGAGAGAACCGGGCAAGACGTCCGCTTTGCACCAACCGGCGGAAAAGCGCGATACTGATTTACGAACGACGCTGGCCTCACTCTCAAAACGTGCGGATCTCTCTTCCTACGCCGCCATTGTGCTGTTAACGGATGGCGGCGATGAGCCGCTCGATAACGTGGAAGCCCCCGGCCTCCCGCTCTATATCGTGGGCGTGGGATCCACTCTCGCCAGGGCCCGTGATCTGGCCATCACCAACATAAAATTCCCATCCTCTGTCGAGAAAGAGGCGACCTTTGAAATCCGTCTGGACGTCATCGCCAGAAATCCTGCGTCCTTCGACACCCAGGACATTTCAAAAGTTCCCCTGACTTTGGAACGTGAGGAAAGCGGCCAGTGGCTAAAGGAAGCGGAACAAAAAGTGGATCTGTCCAAGGGGCAAATCCAGACCGTCTTCAATGCTGCCTGTCATACGGTCGGGCTCCAACATTTCCGGGTGACCGTCAAAGAACTGCCGGGCGAACTTTCCAGCCTCAATAACAGCCGGGCCATGACCGTCGATGTCAGAAAGAAATCGCTGCATATCCTGTTCTTTGCCCGTGAGTTGGGCCTGGATCTCAAAATGCTGCGCAGCGAACTCATGCGGGATACGGGCGTAACCTTTACCGCCTTGTTCCGGACCATCGGCGAACGGTTCACCATTCAGGGCGAACGAACGCCCGGCGATGAAAATCTTGAGTCCGGATTTCCGGTGGACGCCAGTCTGCTGAAACCGTTTGATTGTGTGATTATCGGATCAGTCCCCCCTCGTGACTGGCATGGCAATCAACTGGCGGCCCTCAAGACTTACGTGGAAAACGGGGGCGCCGTGATCTTCCTGGGCGACGAATCGGCTTTTGGTCCCCATGGTGATACTTCAACGATGATCGCTCCGCTCCTTCCCTGGGAGGCCGCCAGCAAGGGACAGGACATGCTACGCGGTGAGTTTGCGGTCAGTATTCCCGCCCAAGCCGCAAATCATCCCATCGTGGCAGGGCTCAACGAACTGCTTTTGCGTGCCGGCACCCCCACGGTTGAATCCATCCTGCCCGTCGGTTACCTCAAAGCAGGCGCGCTCGCTCTCATAACCGTAGGCATCGACCAGCGGACCGTGCCGATGGTCGCGGTTCAACAATTCGGCAAGGGAACAGTGCTGGCGCTTGCCTCCAACACCTTCTGGAAATGGGCAAGGCAAGCGGGGGAACGGCAACAAGCCTACGGGCTTTTCTGGCGCCAGGCCATCAGGAGTCTTGCGCCAAGTTTGGAGGGGGGCCAGATTCTATCCGTCAAATGGGACAAGGAGTTCTACAAACCGGGCGAAAACGCCATCGCCGAAGTGCGGGCCTCACTCAGCGGGAATGCCTCCGAAATTAAGTTGACCTCCTCCCTGACCCGTGATCACGAGATCAGGGAGCTTCCCGTCGAGCCGCTCCAGGGCCAGGCGGGCATTTTTAACATCCGATTGACCTTCGGTCCAAGAGGCCTCTATCAGTTTCACCTCGCCTCCAATCAGGGCAATAACGTCTTGGAGTCCTATGACAAGCCCCTCCCGGTATCACCATTGCTGGGTGAAGGCGCAAAACTGGAGTTGGACAGTCAGGCGTTGGAGCGACTGGCCAAACTCGGCAGTGGCTTGTATGTTGACGAAACAGGTGTGAATACGCTCGCCAAAAATTTAACCACCACCCAACTCAACCGGACCATGCCATCCGAAGTGTCATTAGTATCAGGCTCCCCATGGTTCGCACTTATTTTCCTGGGCATTCTGATTGGTGAATGGATTATCAGGCGCCGGTTGAACCTTTTTTGAAAGCAAAGATATGTCAGGGATACTTAAACAATCAGTGCATTTCGCGGGTCTGCTCACCCTGCTAATACTGCTGTCAGCCCAGGCACTCCACAGTGAAACCAACCGGACCGGTCAGGTACAGCTCTCAAACGGCGACATAGCTGAAGGGACTATCTCCCTGACGCAAGGCAGTGAGTTGAAAATCTACGTCGGCACTACATTAAAGACACTGCCACTCAGCCTGATACAGGAGATCCTACTGGAGCCGGAGAAAGAGACCATGGAACGGAAATGGCGCTTTGAGGAAGCCGGCCGCACACAGAAAAAATACTGGGGCCAACCCTATCCGGTACGTGAAATCCGCGCCACCATTACACTGGCAGATGGCACCCAATTCCAAGGACATCTTTATACAACCGTCCTCTACCTGGAAGGAAGCGAACAGACCACCAAGATCGTGCTCCGGGCAAAGGATAAGGGCAACGAAGGACAAACTTTCAATGACCTCATCTATCCGGTCCGGATCGCCTTTACCGACAAAGCCATACCCATCGTCGGCAAAATCACGATCAAACTCGCCCATTCCAACGCAACCGAGTTAGTGGCCTTGACGCCCGGCGCCCTCCTTCGCATTCCGGCGCGCCCAACGCCAGACGCAAAAGAATTTCAACTTACCGGCCTCACAATGACTAATCTTTTCACGGCCTTTAAAGCGGATTCAGCTCTTCAGGTGACATGGCCAGTCAATACCGACACCGGACTCACCGCCAGAGTGGAACAGGCATTGAACGATGCGCGGGATTTCTTCGATTCCAAACAACTGCTCGGACTACAGCGCCGGGAGGACGACATCTATGCCCTGCTCATGCTTTCCAGGCGGGCACAAACCTCGATGGATCAGGAGGCCTCACAACCCTGGCGCCTGGAGATCTGGCGCTGGAAAGATAATGGCGACCGCCTGATGATTGCGGGGCGGGGCTATTTTTTCAGAGGCATTATCCGGAAGTCTGAAGTCCCCCCGGTGGTGGTGCTATTGCCTGGAAACGGAGTAAACCAACCATGAGCAATCTTTTCTCCATCCGGACTCATCTCACTCGCGCCGGGCGGGTTATCAGATTTTCCGTGATCCTGTCCGGGACGATCAGGTGGCTGACGCTGTCGCTTGGGATCTGTTTGATACTCTTTATCGTCGACAATCTGCTCAACCTTCCCGCGGCCATACGGTTCCCGCTGGCAGTGGTGGGCGGCGGTCTCCTGCTCATGGGGCTGATCCGGCGTGTGATCATGCCCATGCTCAGGAAGGTGAACGCCGAACAAACCGCCGTCGTCCTCGAGCAAAAACAGGGCATACGGAATAATCTTCTGATTAATGCCTGTCAACTAGAGACCCAAACCCTCACTCCCTGCGAAAAAATGTTTGCGGATAAAACGGTTGGTGATTGCAGCGTCATCCTGTCAGCCATTTCCCTCCGCTCGCTCTGGAAACGTCAATTGCTGATCAAATGGGGTTCCGCACTGGTACTGCTTATGGGAATTTGGCTTATCTATGGCATGGCTTTCCCAAGATTCACCTTTAATGCCCTGATGCGCTACGTGATTCCGCTGGGTGATATCCCCCCCGCCGGCTCCATCGTCCTGACCATCAATCCCGCGACCGACATGGTCGTCAACGAAGGGGCCGACCTGACCGTTACCGCCTTGGTCGAGAACCCCAACAAGCAGATCACACCAGGCGTGGCCCCGGTCATCATCTGGAAAGAAGGCCGGCTACCCGTCGCACCGCTCAGAAATGCCAATCCCACCGCCATAATGCTCGATGAGGCCGAACCAGGACACTACCGCTATATGTTCCGTTCCATCCAACGCTCATTCAGTTTCCGTATTCTGGACCAGGACACCTATTCCCGGAGCATCCAAGTCATGGTCCAACCGAAACCGAAAATCATCTCATCCCTCTTCCGCATCACCCCGCCCGCCTACACCAGACTAGCCAAGCATGAAGTGGCAGGTCCACCTGCAGCGGTCTTATGCCTGCCAACCTCGGAACTCGAAGTGCAAATGATCTTTGATCAAACCCTGGAAACCGTTACCTGGAATTTTACGAAGGTGCCGTTGGCGTTTAAAAAGAAAGGTAAAATCTGGACCGCTCACACAATGTTGACGAATGCCGGACCGTATACGATTGAAATCATGAACAGCCGGAATGGCCTCCCCGCCGTCGTGGCCACGGGTGAAGTGCAACTGGAAACAGACAATCCACCCGAAATCCATTTTGTCACGGATAACTCGAATCTGTTCGTCGTGCCGGGTACCCCATTGTCCCTGACACTGCTGGCGGCTGACGATTACGGCATGAGTAACATTGTCGTTACTTGCCAGTCAGGCGATGATTTCGTGACTACCAACGGGCTTCGAATCGTCAAGCAATGGACCTATGCAGGACCGCCCGGGAATACAGGCCCCGTCCGGGAGAGCTTCCCCCTGGAGGTGGATCCACGCACTTTCAACCCGGGTGAGACCTATCTCATCAAAGCATCGAGTTGGGACTTCCGCCCCGGGACAAAGCCGGGAAGATCAAAACCCATTGTCCTGCGGGTCAAAGGGCTCGCCGACCTGACACTCCCGCCTGGCGATGTGCTGACAGAAGCCATGATTCTGCTCAAACAAACCATTACCGCTCAAAAAAAGGCCAATGACACCACGGATAACCTGAGCACACACCTGGCAGAAGCCATTCAGGGCGGGAACCTCGACACCCATTGCCATCGCATGCAAAAACTACAGGAAGAGGCCCGCTCCACGGGCCGGCAGGCAATCGCCTCATTCCTGAAATATCCGACAGAGGGCCATCCCTTCAGTGAGCGGTTGTCCGTACTGGTGGAGGAAGAAATGGGGTTAGCCCTCAAGCAGGTCGCTGGGATTCAAAGTGATAAAGATCAGGAACCGGCAATACTCCTGCCCAAACTTACCCACCGTCAAACCTATATCCTCGATGAACTGATCGCGCTCATGGGCACAATCGCCAACGAACGCAGTCAGAAAAATACCGAGAGGAATGCCGACAAGAATCCCCATTTGGCCCCCGCCCTCCATGACGACAAGGCCGCCACATTAAGCGATGATATCAAAATCTTTGAGCGGGCTCAGAAACAGATAATCAAGACCAGTAAAGACCTTCTGGACAAACGCCCGGAGGACCTGACGCGTGATGAAAAAGAGGAAATCCTGGGGGCGCTGGCCCGGACTGAGGCGGAATGGGCGAAATTTCTGGAAGAAAAACTGACTGATTTCTCAAAACTTCCTCTGCAAGATTTCAGCGATGCGTCGGTAGCAAAACAATTGAATGAGGTCATTCAGGACATCGCCAAGGCCGCCGAGGCACTTTACCGACAGAAAATTGAAATGGCAGTCCCAGTAGAACAGTCAGGGCTGGAAAAAGCAGAAGAACTGGTCAATAACCTTGAGAAATGGCTTTCCAACAAACCCGACAACGTCAAATGGTCCATGGAAGAACCGGCAAGTCCGGCGGATATCCCCTTGGCCGAGTTGCCCGCCGAACTGGAAGACATCGTTGGCGAACTGCTCGACAAGGAAGATAAAATGCAGGATGACGTTGAGGATGTATCGAGTTCATGGCTCGATTCGATCGACAAAGGCGCTGGCTGGGATGTCGCGGATGGCCCCATTTCCAGCATGGGCGCAAAAGGCATCACCGGCAACCTGTTGCCCAACCAGCAGGAAATCGGCGGACGGTCCGGCGAAGGGCGGTCCGGCAGAAGCCAGGGCCAAATGGTTCAGGATTCAGCGGAAGGCAAAGGCGGCAGACCTACCCCCACCCGTCTCTCGCCGAGTCCCTTTGAACCGGGAAGCGTGAAGGATTCCAGCAAGGAGGGCACAGGCGGAGCGACAGGCGGCGGAAAGCTATCAGGATTCAGCGAACCCGGATTACGCGGGCCAACACCGCCGCCCCCGGAGAAAATGGCCAGAATTGCCGGCAGTCAGGCGAAGATCCGGCAGGAGGCGGAAGCGCTGGCTTTGAAACTCCGTAAATATAAACTACCTTCAGGCGATATCGAGACTGCTATCGCCTCTATGAAAAAGCTGGAAGAAGCCGCCCACTTTCAAAATGGGTTGGGGGTGCGGCGTTCCTACAACAGCGCCATCGATTCGCTCGTGGAATCACGGAAAGAAATCCGCACCGAACTGGGCGTCCACCGGGAGCGCACGCTGTTGCCGGAAGCGACGATGCGGGAAATCATGACAGGGTTCAAGGATGGGACGCCTAAGGGATACGAGGAACTGGTTTCCGCATATTTCAGGCGAATGGCGGGAGAAGCGCGATGAAATTTGCAAGAACACTTAAAAAGGCCGGCGGTGGAATCGCCCTGATGATGCTGATACTCGGGAATCAGGCAAGGGCAGAGGACGCCCCCACCCAATTGCTCCCAAACGGCGATTTTGAGATGTCCGATGCGAAAGCGCCTACCAACCCGTCAGGTTGGTTCCAGCCTGACGGACTGGGCGTGCAATGGACCAACGATCCGGCTGCCGCAACTCACGGGAAATGCATCCGGATAAACACAGCCATTTCAGAAAAGGCGATGGTTGAGCGTTGGCAACAGACTGGGCTGACCAACTTCTGGGACATTCCCAAGCCCGGCAGCGGTGCCATCGCTGAAACTTACGGACTCTCCTATTACTCTGCGGCCATCCCCATTAAGTCCAATCAAACTTATCGCATCACGTTCGACTATAAAGGCGGAGGCGGCGGTAAAGTCTGGATACGCTGTTATGGTTTCTATGAAGGCGAGATGCGACGCCGGTACGAAAAAGTGGTGATCTGTAATGGGAGGGGAACGGAATGGGTGACCCAGTCTGCGATATTTCATCCGCCGAGGAACCGCCCCGAAGTCAGTGAGATGAAAATCATGCTCTATGCCTATTACCCGCCAGGCCTCTATTGGTTCGACAACATCCATATCGAACCCATCACACAATTGGAACAGCAGTAGAGTCAGGATCCGGAGCGGTGAAACGTTTTAATGCGCGTCACCAAATCCATAGGCGGCCGACCAGCTGTTGGCGCTGAACCGCACCAAAGACCCGGCTATCAACACTGACGGAACGGTTATCGCCCATGACAAAATAGGCGTTGTCGGCAACCTTAAAGACATTCACCCCAAGCGCCTTCCCATCCGTCATCACCCCTTCCGTCAAATAAGGTTCAGGATGGATCTTCCCGTTCACATAGACACGCCCACCCTTAAATTGCACCACATCGCCCGGAGAAGCCATGATGCGCTTAACGGAAAAGTCATCCAGGGCCTTCAGATGAATCTCCACAATATCGCCGGGTACCGGATCCCTGAACTGATAGATCATCCGGTTAATCAGATAGCGCTCCCCATTCCGGAGTGTCGGCAGCATACTGTCCCCCTCGACTTCCCCGACCGTCAAAATAAAACGGGTGATCAAGAAGTAGCTCAGGATGGAGCCGAACAACATGGCCGCCAGAATGAGGGTTCGTTTCTCATGCGGCACCGAGCGATAATCAAAAAGATAACGCTTCATTCTCTCTTACCCCATAAATGGGTTATCGATTCCCCATCCTCCGCCCCCACTCTGCTAGAGGCACCTTGTATTTCACCATCCGCCGCCCAGCGCTTTATACAAGGCCACCAAGTCCGTCGCCACGCTACGTTCGCTCTGCACAAGGGAATCCTGTGAAGCAAACAATGACCGTTGTGCGATGAGTACACTGAGGAAATCCGTCTGCCCCTGCGTATAGAGCTGCGTTGCGAGACTTACAGCCTCCCGATTAGCTGACACCGCTTCAGCCAGAGCTTGACGGTGTTGCTGTTCCTTGACGTAGGCCACCAAGGTGCTCTCTACCTCACTCAAGGCCGCCAACACCGTCTTCTGATAATTAAGCAGCGACTGCTCTTCGAGTTCATTCTGGACCTTAATATTCGCCCGAATCGCACCGGCATGGAAAACCGCCCACGTTACCGTCGGCCCAACCGAGTAAAAACGGTTATCCCAACTCACCAGCGACGCCGATTTAGTGTTGGAAACACCGAGGGAACCCGTTAACGAGAACTTGGGGAAAAGGTCGGCCGTTGCGACGCCAGTCCGGGCCGTTGCACCGTGCAACAGGGCTTCAGCCCGGCGAATATCAGGACGACGACGCAGAAGATCCGAGGGCAGGCCCGCCGGCACCTCCGGCGGCATCAAGGGAATGGGAGTCACTTTAGAAAGTTCATCCACCAGAGCCGATGGATCGAGAGCCAGCAGTACACTTAAGGAATACATCGTCTGCCGGGCCGTTGCCTCCAGAACAGGAATCTGCGCCTGCGTCGTCGCAACTTGCGCCTCGGCATTGGCCACATCCAATTTGCTTTTGAATCCACCACGGAACAATTGACGCGTCAGTTCCACACTGTGCCTCTGCGCCTCCAGATTTTCCTTTGCAATCATGATCTGCTGCTGAATACCGCACAGGTTGATGTAGTTCATGGCCACTTCCGCCACCAGCGTCACCAACACCTCCCGACGATCCTCAATACTGGCCGTAATGTCTGAGTCCGCCGCCTCCACCTCCCTCCGCGTACCCCCAAAAAAATCCAATTCCCAGGACGCATCCAATCCGGCTTGATACAGATTCACATTGGGCATCCCCGCACCACTTTGGCGACTATCACGATACGCGCCGGAGGCATCCACGCTCGGCCAGAATCCGGCAGTGAGGATCCCGCGCTGGGCACGGGCCTGCCGAATCCGCGATCCCGCCTGCTTCAAATCCAGATTTGCCACCACCGCGCGGGCGATCAACGCGTCCAAAGAGGAATCCCGGAATACGGCCCACCAGTTGGTCATGGCCGCCGACTGAAGGGTCGGTATACTGAACGACAAATCGGGGTTTTTGTTGGTGGCCACACCTTGCCATGATGATGGCAGAGTTGTTTGCGGCGCATGATAATTCGGCCCGACCGTACAACCCGCAAGAGTCCATAGGCTAACACCCAAAAGCCAAGCCACCTTATTTTGTTCCCACCGGTTTTGACCAGGCGGATGATGACGCATTGATCTCATATTCATTTACTCCAGAACCGATCCCGAAAAGCCACCTTCATTCATAACGTAACGCATCTATCGGATCCAACCGTGATGCCTTCCACGCCGGATAGAAACCGAAGATGATCCCCACACTCGCCGAAACCAGAACTGCCGCCACAATCGCCGCTACCGATAGCGCCGTTGGCCAATGCAGCAACGTTGAGACAAGATGGGAGGTGAGACGGCCAAATAGAATGCCGAAGGCACCGCCCGCCAAACATAGGAGGACAGCCTCAATCAAGAACTGCCACAGAATGTCCCGCCCCCTGGCGCCCACCGCCATCCGTAAACCAATCTCACGCGTACGCTCGGTCACCGAAACCAGCATGATATTCATGATTCCAACGCCCCCGACCACGAGCGAGATTGCCGCGACACACAACAGCAGATTGGTCATTAACACCGAGGTGGATGACAATGCCTTAGTCATCTCAGTCATATCGCGAACGGTGAAATCCTCAGGTTCCCCAGAGTGAATTCGATGCCGTTCGCGCAATAATGCCGTAATTTGCCGTATCGCCACGGCCATCTCCTCAGTATTTCGAGCCGACGCCATGATCTGATCCACATTGGCAAAGCGCACAGGCAACGGTGTATCGGCCGCCTGTGTACTTGACGGTGCGGGATAAAGAACCACCGATGCATTCGGATATAGCTGACTCAACGAATTCACCGCTGGTGCGGTCGATGCACTGGTCGACAAGCTTTGGTTCGCCGTTGTCGCGGAAGTACCCGAGACCCGATATTTGATCGTCGTCCACGGCGCCAGCAGAATATCATCCTGATCCTGCCCCATCATATTAGCGCCTTTCTGGACAAGAACCCCCACCACCTTGAAAGAGACATTCTTAACCCGGACTTCCTTACCTATCGGCGATTGGTTCTGAAATAACTCACGAACCAACGTCCGCCCCAGCAGACAGACTTTACTGCCATTACGGACATCACGATCGGTAAACGGCTCACCCTCGGCCATGGCCGTCCAATCGCGGACGCCCAGGAACTGCGGCGTCGTTCCGTATATATAAAGCGGCACCCAGTTATGACTCCCATAAACGACCTGAGTCCTGGCACGAACCACCGGTGCCCCGGCGTTCACCGCCGGGCAATCTTTCAGGATCGCTTCACAGTCCTGCGGCGTCAATGTCATTACACTGCCAGCACCGAAACTCACCCCACCACTCGCCGCCGTCCCCGGCATGATCAACAAATTGTTAGCCCCCATACTCGCAATGGTACTTTGAATCGCCTTGGACGACCCGCTTCCGATCTCCATCATCGCTATCACCGCCGCCACACCGATAATAATGCCCAAGGTCGTCAGAATTGAGCGCATCACATTACGCCGCAAGGCATGCAACGCCGTCCGGATGGTTCGGTACCACTTTCTCATTGCACACCTCCCGAGGCGGATCCGGACAACCCCCCCGGCGACAGTGCCACGGCGGCATTCTGTTCTGCAACAAGAGCATCATCCACAATCCGCCCATCACTGATTCGAATCACACGCTTGGCATGGTGGGCAACCCCAGCATCATGCGTAACAAGAATGATCGTAATACCCTTTTCCCGGTTGAGCTGTTGGAACATCTGTAAAACTTCCTGGCTCGTATGCGAGTCCAGATTTCCGGTTGGTTCATCCGCAAAAAGAATGGACGGACGATTAATCAACGCCCGCGCAATCGCCACCCGCTGCTGCTGGCCTCCCGACAACTGCGCCGGGTCGTGATGCATACGTTCCCCAAGGCCTACCTGTTGAAGCAATTGGATCGCCCTCTGACGCGCCTCGCGATCCGACACATCCTCATTGGTATAGGTCAATGGCATGATAACGTTATCCAGCGCACTAGTCCTCGCCAAGAGGTTGAAGGTCTGGAAAACGAAACCGATTTTCCGGTTTCGCAGCAACGCACGCCCATCCGCCGACAACGTCGAGATTTCCTCGCCATCCAGCCAGTATTCACCTGAACTGGAATGATCCAGACAGCCCAAAATGTTCATCAGCGTAGTCTTGCCCGATCCCGAAGCGCCCATCAAGGCCACCATTTCACCTTGAGCAACCGTCAACGTAATGCCCTTAAGAACCGGCACATCAAGTTGCCCCATATGATAAGTTTTGCATACATCATGCAATTCGATCAGATGCATTACCGACTCCTGCCCGGCAATTGCGGGACAAATGGATTACTATTCGCACTGGCGGCAGCACTGCTACTGCGGACATTGGTAGTCGTCCCGGAACTCATTTCCGACACAATCACCTCGGTCCCTTCCGATAAATTATCAGACAGTACCTCGGTCATGGTCCCATCCGTGATACCTACACGAACCCAGACGGGACGGACATACTCACCTGCCATCACCCAAACAACCCCCTTAGACACTGCTGTTCCAGAGGTATCCGAAGCTTTTTGCATGGAATATCCGCCTGGAGAACCACCCCCAGCCGTACGGCGATCTTTACCTGGCGCCGTCCGCGCCTCCGGAGCAATCCGATCCGGCTGAGGAGTCCACCGAAGTGCCGCATTGGGCACCATCAAGACGTTTTCACGATGATCCACCTGAAACTGCATATTGGCAGTGAGATACGGCAACAATCGCCCACTGGAGTTATCCGTATTCACTTCGACCGTATACGTCACTACATTCTGACTCATCGTCGCATTCAGGCGAACCTGCCCCACTTCACCTTTAAAAATCTCTCCGGGGTAAGCATCCACAGTGAAGGTAACGTTCTGTCCAGGCTTGATGTTACCTATATCCGCCTCATTCACCGCAACCCAGACCTGCATCCGTCGCAGATCTTTGGCGATCAGGAATAGGCTGGGCGCATTCAGACTGGACACCACCGTCTGACCGATGTTCACCCGGCGATCAATAATCACGCCCTTTACCGGCGACTTGATCACACAATAGCCCAAATTCAGTTGCGCCTTGGATAAAGTCGCCTCCGCCTGGGCAACAGCAGCCCGGGCTTGCAGAATGGCCGCCTCACCGGCAACCACATTGGCAACCGCACCATCGTAAGCGGCCTTATAGCCATCATAACTGCTCACCGCCAGAGCATCAGAGGGGCCGATTTTTTTGGCGCGATCCCAATCGCGCTGCGCCTGATCGAGTTTAGCTTTTAATTGTACCAAATTCGCCTCAGACACAGCCACTTGCGCCTTGGCCTGCTGCAACTGGGCATCGGCCTGACGGGCATCGGCACCATACATGGAGTCATCAATCTTCGCCAGCACCATGCCTGCCTCGACTTCCGAACCATAATCAATGGATTTTCCATCCTTGTCCGTACCGAAAACATTGATCAATCCGGCCACCTGGGCACCAACGTCAACAACCTCTTCCGGTTCAATCGTTCCCGTCGCACCGATCACCGCCACCAGATTCCCCCGTTTCGCCGGCGCCGTTGCGCACGATGTTGTGGGCACAGCTTTATGTATGTAATACCACACAACACTACCTCCTAACAATACCGCAACCACACCCAAAACAATAATGCTCTGTAATATTTTTTTCATAAATTCATTTCCCCTCACACCGCTCAAGTTATGGATTCTCACTTTCCACCATCGCATGCACTCCCGCAAATAGCGGATGGAGAACCCCCATCGCACGAACCACAATATCCAAGTCTTCACCTCCCAGTGACAACAATTTCGATGCGATGGCAGCCTTGGTAAACTCACGCGCCATCCGCAACAACTCCCGGCCACGGGCAGTCAGCCGCAATGTCAATCGCCGCCGATCTCCTAGGTCTCCCCGCCGAATCAACAACTTGCGCGTCACCAACCCCTCCACCAAGCGCGACATCGAAGGAAGTGTCACGCCAATGTGGGCCGCCACCTCTGACAAAGACGCCGCCGTGTGGCGATCAATGTAATTCAGCGTACGGAACTGGGGTACCGAGAGAGAACCCGCGCGGCATGCCGGACACGTACGCATCTCGTCCCTCACCATCCGCATCATCAGCGGCACCACCCGTAAGATCGCTCTCGCCGCTTCTGCCGACAAATGATTAACATTATTTCCTTTTATTTTCATTGCTTCTGTTAACTATATGCAATAACAACTATTATGTCAAACAACCCATTGGCAATATTTGAATCGTTTTTATTGTTTCATTCGCTACAATATTGCGAGGTGTTTGTTCGTTATACATAATGAACCGGTAAAAACAGTCAACCCGGCTATCAATGAACAATATTAAAAAAAGGTGGTCATCATGAAGAAAAAGATTCTGTTGTTTTCAGTGGCGGTAGTAGTTGCCAGTCAAGGGATGCAGGCCTATGCGTGGGGTCGGGATGAACATGACCGGGATCGGGATGACCGGCACGGCAGTTTCACCCCTCACTATATCCCCGCCGGCCGGGAGGTGCGTTCGCTAAATCGTGACTTCCTCCGGCTTTATATCGGAGGAATGGAATATTTCTTCTGGGAAGGCATGTATTACCGGCGCTTTGCTGACCGTTATGTTGTTGTCCAAGCTCCCATTGGAGCGGTGGTGACAGCCATTCCGCCACAGGCCCAGATGGTTATTGTGGATGGAGTCCCCTACTACACCGTCAATGGAGTCACCTACATTTCAACGACCTATGGCTATCAAGTCGTTCCGCCCCCCAAGTTGGTGGTTATCAGAACAGAACCCGGAACGCCACAAACCACAGTGATCACCACCCCTGCCCCAACAGTACCCGCGCCCATGGTCACCAGTGACGAGGCGTTCTCGGTAAATATCCCCAACTCGAGGGGAACTTATACCGCCATTGCCATTAGACGTTCAGGCAATGGGTTTGTCGGCCCACAGGGAGAATATTATACAGAATTCCCGAAGGTTGAGCAGTTGAAATTAATGTATGGCAAATGATCACTGGATCATGATTTAACAAAAAGAAGGAGGGGAATTCCCCAGGGGCTAATGCGCCCCACCGGGAATCCCCCCCACCCTAACACCGGGAATAATGATGCGCAGAGACGTGTTGGACGCAATTTGATTAATATAACTCACCAAGGTGGCGGCATCCGCCTCACTTTGTCCCATGGCCACCGCCATATCGAAATATTCCCTGTTGCGTTCATTTTCAAGCAACGGCGCCACCGCCACAACATTACTCCGCAAGTCAGCGACCACCTGTTGGCGTACATCCGACGGCAAACCACTTTGCAGTTGCTGATTTAAAGACGACGCCTGCCCCAACAAAGCCATCATCGTTCTATACTCATCCTGATCTGAAGGCGCCATTGCTGACGTGTCCCGATTCAAAAAATAGTCACTCGCTTGAGTCCAGGCATTCTGCATGTTCCGTTGCATCTGTTGGCGTCGCTGCTGGAATTCCGCATAGCGCTGGGGATCATTCGTACGGAGATTCTCCCTCCAATCAGAAGGGCGGCGGCGGAACCGTTCCGAATCCGAAGAACGCAAAGACGTAGCCACGTCTGCCATCGCTACGGGTCTAACCGGCACGACGACCTGGGCATCAGGTTGCGGTGATGGGCGGCGATCGACCTTCCGCAGAACATGGGCTGGCTTCAACTCTCTCTCCCGCTGAGAGACAGAAGGCTCTACCGGAAAAATGGCAGCATTCATTCGCTCGTGCTGAGCCATCACCGCGTTATATTCCCGCTGAAAGAACACAGCCTGGCTCCTATAGTAGAACGCCAGTGATGAGGTTATCAGTAAAACAACAAAACCGATCACCATGACAATCGACTGCCTACGCATTCATAACCTCATTTAATCTTTACTGCGGCGGTCTGCGCCGCAGGCAACAGGTCGGCTGAGCGATCACTGGCAATCTGATAGGTTTTCAAGATATCAGGCTGTTCGGAGAGACAGCGTTCCCGATCCAGAATAATGATCTCCCCAAAAGCATCCTCAAAACTGACAAAGGGCTCCTTGGAGCTTTCAACCATGGCCATCAGCTCACGCAGGCTGCACACATCATGCCCATTCACCTTTCGTATCACCACACAGTTGATGTCCTGATACCCCTGGTTAAGGTTACCGGCCAGTACGGTCAGCAGCACCACCACTTCATCAATTTTGTCAGATTTCATATTGGGGGACATGGCGGACAACAAATCCATCGGCGCTTCCTTTAACCAGTTCTCCCCCCACGCCTTGACCAAGTCGGTTGTCAGCGGACAGAATACCAGTCCACCGAAAATGTAGTAGGTTGGCGTGACGTCATACCGATCAAGCGGCACCAGCAAATCATCAGACATACGACGCGTCAACGTAATCTGGCCACTTTGCGCCTTTCCTTTGCGGATATAATTGACCTTCAACTTCTCGCCCATTTGATGTTTCTGAACCACCAGCGAACAAGAGGTGCGTTCATCCTTGCGTAACTCCACCGTCCCGTCACCGGCCACCGGTTGATCATCCAGACGGGTAATGACATCCCCTTCATGCAAGATCCCCTCCGCGGAACTGCCTCGCACCACCTTGGTAACCAGCACACCATCCTGCTTGGGCGGGATCTGGTAGCGGCGTTTCAGATCAGGATTTTCCATATTCTGCAGGGAGAGTCCCATCGTAGGGAACCCGTCCTGATGCCCATCCGCGAGGTCATCGAAGAAATGCTGGATCACCATGGACGGCACAATGTAGCCAATGCTGTTCGCCTTTTCGCATACCATCATCGCCACACCGGCAATCCGTCCATCCACGATAGCGGGTCCACCACTGTTGCCAGGATTGACGGGGGCATCCACCTGCACCGCGAGAAAAGACAGGCCACTATGAACGTACACCTGGTGTTCAACACGGGATACCACTCCCCTGGTAATGCACATGGTATCGCCACCCATAGGAAATCCATAGAGGGAAACCTCCTGTTGAACCGCCGGGAGCGCGCCCAGTTCCAAGGCAGAGGCATCGACAAAAAAATCCGGATCGTCCACACTCAGTAGCGCCAGGTCCGCCTCATGAGAGATACTCTCGACACGGGCGTTATAGCGCTGCGATTGACCGTAACGGCGCACCTGAATAAAAGTTCCGTCGCTGACCACATGGGCGTTGGTCAGCACCTTACGGCCCTTAATAATACACCCCGAACCCGTGCCGGAAACGGGATTACCGGCATTCCATGGATTGTGGTAATCGGGGCGACTCGACACCGTGTAGATTTTGACGATCGCATCACTAACGGCGGTCACGTTGGTGGCGGCGAAACCGGGAGTACAAGGAGCCACCAGTAACAGACCGTAAACCAACACACGATGGAAAGCGCTAAGCTTCATATTGATTCCTGAGTAAAAACACAGGGAAAAGATTCCCGGTAACGTCCCGACAGGGACGTCACCGGGTCCACTCAAAACATCGGGGGAACAAAAATCTGACAGGCCAAATCCCCCCCCCTTGCTCAATCCAATCAGCCAGCCGACATGATCGCGTCTTTGGCCGCCTTGGCAATCTTAAATTTCAGAACAGTCTTGGCGGGAATCTGGATCGTCTCACCCGTCGCAGGATTGCGTCCCGTCCTAGCCGCCCGTTCCGCCTTCACAAGTTTGCCAAGTCCCGGGATAGTAAACCCGTTTGAGGCTTCCCGAAACGCCATTTTGACCAAGGTCTCCAACATCTCCGCCGCCTGCTTCTTCTCAACACCGGCCGCTTCCGCCAACTCTGCAATAATCTCACTCTTGGACTTCATTAACGCCTCCTATGATAGATTGATCAACACGGTCTGACTTTATTCCCCACGGCGTCAGGAGACAAGAGGATAATAACCCCTACTTTTCCACTGGCACCACGATCCCGCGCATAATGACTTTCTGGCAGAAAATAAAGACGAGCATGGTAGGGATAGAGGCAATGATCAATGAAGCAAACACAACCCCCTGTCCACTGGTATTCTGCAACTGATAGAGCCAGGGCATGATGGTCCACATGCGCTCATCCTGACACAACAACAGGGCCATCATAAAGTTGGTATAAGCCGAGGTAAACGCCCCCAGTGCCGTCACCGCAAGAATCGGGGTGCTCAACCACATTGTGATCTGCCAGAAAAGCCGAAACTCACCGGCCCCGTCGAGCTGGGCACACTCATAGAGCTCGCGTGGCAGGGAATCAAAGAATCCCTTCAACAAAAAGATCGTATACCCGTTCACCAATCCCGGCAAAATCAGCGCCGCAAAAGTGTTTAACAAATGCAACTGGCGCAGCATCAAAAAGACGGGAATTTGGGTCACCATCGGCGGAAAAGCCATCGTCATCATCAAAAACAGCAAGATCTTATAGTTCGATTTCGGTTTGTACCGGCTCAACGCATAGGCCGCCAGCGGATTGAAAATCAAGGCGCAAAGCACCGACAAGCCACAGTAAATGAACGTATTCAGTACAGCCCGCCCATGCCGCACCACATAGTCAGTAACCGTCCGGAAATTACGCGTTAGAAATTCAGTCCGGAGGGTAGCCGTATTGGCCTTGAAGGCAAGATAATGATAGGCCTGCTGCGGAGGAAGAATACCCCTTAGCGACGCCTCCGAATCAAATCTATCCCCTCGATTTTTACGCAGCCAATCCCGGAAACGGAATTCAACCGTATCCAAACTGAGCGCGGCGGCAGGCAACATCAATAAGGTATCTGTCGACGGATCCCGCCAACCTTGTAGATAGGACTCCCAATCCGACAAGGCGATTCCCTCCTGGGGCGGTTGGGCGGGAAAAGGAACCTGATCAAAGCCGGTAAAGGAAGTCCCGTTCCTTCGGTTAAATGTGACCACATCGCCATACTTGGCACGCAGAAAGTCGCGATAGCCAGGGGCCGCTGAGGCATCAGCCCGGATCCAGACAAGACTCAGAACACCACGAACAAATCGCTCCCAATCATCCCGTTCCAATTGCGAATACAGATCAGGATCCGGAAGGCGACGCTCCAGATGAATCTCATCCCAGGAAGCATAGGTCGTACCATGAGCCCGATTGTAATAGGCGATATCGCGGGTAAATTGATTTTTTAAATACCCCGCCTTGAAGAACCCTTCGACATTGAAATAGATCCGATTTTCCAAAGGCTGATGCCTTGAAAATTCAGCCAGGGCATCATCGAGCGGCAGATTTCCTGTCTTTACCCGACGCTCGAGTCCGTTTTTGGGAAGCACAAAGAAAGCATTCCAACCCGAAAAAGTCGTTCCCATGGCCTTATTAAGCCGAAGCATATCGTTACCATACTCCTGCTCCAGCTGTTGCTTAAAGGCACGGAGTTCGGAAGGGATCGACCCGCGCGATTGCGGAGTCGCCAAATAGCCAATGCCATACATGGCGGGAGACAGGCCTTCTGTCAGCAGAAATTCACACCAGTCGTTAACAAGGGTAGACGACGCATTCGTCACCGGCAGCGCCAACTGTTGAAAGGTGGCAACGTCACTGCCATAAACCCAGCGCATTTGATTAAGCGATTCGTTGAAAAGCCCCTCAATATGCTTCTGATAGAGCGCACGCTCATCATGCAGAAAAGATGGAATCACCTTCTGATCCGCGGCATCCACAGATGATTTCGAAGATCCGGCCAGCATCAGCAGAAACGGATAGACCATGGATACCGCCCCCGCCAATAAAAGCAAATACATGAGGCCGACTAAAAGCCGGGTCTTCCAGTGGCGGCGTCCTATGAGGGATATGATTGGCATTGTTCAGGATGTGGTGCGGAACTCTACCCGCGCCAGTAATTTCAATTGTTGCACGGTAAACCCGATCAAAATTACCCCTAACATCCAGGCGGCGGCAGTAGCGGGGCCAAACTGTAGAAAGGTAAAGGCCTTGTACCAAATGTGCAGTCCCGCCACCTCGGTATTGGCGGCCCCACCCGTCATCACCAGAATATTCCCGGTGGCATTATAAAAAGAAGCGATAAAAGCGCCTACAAAATTGATCAAAATCAGCGGTTTGAGCATGGGGAAAACAACAAAAAGAACTTTATCCACAAAGGTGGCACCATCCATGTCAGCCGCCTCGTATAAATCGTCGGGAATCCCCTTCAAGGCCGCCAGATAAATCAGGCAACCGGGCCCCATCCCGGCCCATATCATCGGGATGACGCAGGATAACATCGCTGTGTCCGGATCGGCCAGCCAGTGATACGCCTCCGGCGTATGCTGAAATAGCCGGGTAGAAAGATGCCCCAGTGCCACCGCAAACGGTTCACCCCCAGGAAACAGAATCGGCCAGGCCAGACGGCCCACGGTCGCCAACAGTAACAGTCCAGCCCCGACCAACCCCCAAGCGGCCATTCGCCTATCATTCAGCCAGAGCCGACGGGCAAATAGCAACGTTATAGCCAATAACCCCAAGCCCCCGACGATGAACCCGATAGCCGGAATCCGTAATACCACGGCATTGAGCGCACCATGTTCGGAAGGATCAAAAAACTCCTTCCACAGCAACATGGCGACAATGCCGGCCACCACAGCAGGCAGATAATAAATCAACCGGAAGAAGATTTTTCCCCGCGGAATTTCCTGAAGAAAAACCGCCAACAGAATCGGAGGAATAAAAGTCAGCACCAATACCAGAAAACTGTAACGAAAGGAGTTAAAAAGGGCCTGCCACCAAACCCCATCAAACAGGATATCCCCGAAATTATCCAAACCCACCCAGGCCGATTCTCCCACCAAACGATAGTCCTGAAAAGCCATCAGCGATCCCCAGCCCAGCGGAATGTAATGCCACAGAATGAGCGTGAGCAAAGCAGGTAACAGCAGGACCACTGCCCAAACCCGGTTCCGTCGCTGCCTGCAACCCTTGGCTACAAAGGTTGCAGGCACAGATTTGCCCGTTGAGAACACCCGCATCACACGGGAAAACCCCAACACGAAAACCCCGGTCATCGCCAACAGCACCACCGCGGCCACACACCGCCGCATCAGGCGTTCACGCGGCGAGACAATGCCCATCATTAAATCATTGGCACGCACCACCCCTTTACGCAAAATCGTTTCCAACACATCCAGCCGGCGGGAACGCTCCGGAGGAAGTTGATCCCTAAGCGCCAAGGTTTCGGCATATTGAAGCGGCAGGGTCATCATTTCATACGCCAGATTACTATTCCCACCATAGGGTTCCGGCTTACCCGTCTCCATCGCGATATCAAATGTTTTGGCCCACCCCGGTGGCGAGAGCCGTTCAATCTCCGGATAACCGAACAATTTCAAATAACGGGGATGAAGAAAACGCCCCAGTCCGCTCTCCACCAAAACACGGGTTTTGATAGCCATGGCCTCCCGCCCGTCAAAGAAACGCATATATTCCCAGGCGGCGTCCCGGATGGACGGCTCCTTGATACCGGAGAACAGGCCCATCATTTTACTGTTCAATTCCGTCCCCCGTATACCCCTAGGACCCACGGGAATTGGCACCATCCCGGTCACATCGGGATTGATGGTCGCCATCAACTTCTCATCGACATACCCAAACCACATCCCGATCTGGCCCCGCTCCTGACGGGCGCTATAGTCACCGGAATCTTTACAGGAATAGCCCCGGCGAATCACGTCTTTGGCATCCATCCACTTTTCCGCACTCAAGCGCAGATAAAAATCCAATGCCTCCGCGGCCTCACGGGAATCAAAGGCACATTTCCACTGACCGGTGGCTTCATCCTGTGCCACAGCCTCACCCCCAAAGGACCACAGCATCGGCAACCAGTAATGGGCTTCATGCTTGCCCCGCACCAGGAAAAAGCCATAGGTTCCCGCCGCGGGATCCGTCAGTTTCTTCGCCGCCTCCATGACGTCATCCATGGACCAGTCGACCGTCGGATAAGGAAGGTGTTTGGCATCGAATAGATCTTTTCTAAACATGAGGACATTGCCCATGGCGCCACCATAAGGTAATGCCCAGACGTGAGTCCCGCCCGGACCGGGCCGCCGGATGACCGGCCAAAGTTTGGCATTAATCCGGAATGCCTGAGCGTCCTTGTCCATGGTCGAAAGATAACCATCCTCAGGCAGATCAAGTGGATACAAAAACCGGTTCTGGATATAGGTTTCTGATTTCCGGAAATTGACATAAAGGATATCGGGCGCCATACCGCCCGCAATCGCCAACAGATCGACCTCCACGCCCTGGACCTTGATCCCGGTGAACGGTTCCAGTTCCACCATGACCTGATCCCAGTTATGGCGACCATACTTGGCAGGATTCGACTGGTAGCGGTCGCGGTATTTAGCCGCAAAGATCCGGGGGAATTCCTGTTTGAAGGCTTCCACCGCCGCCACCCCGGCCCGGCTGGCAGCATCCGAACTGGCAGGATCAGGCAGATCGAAAAGCTTCACATGCAGGATAGTTCGCCCATCACAATCCTCCACCCAACCGGCGCGGGAAAACACAGGGAAAAGAAGGCAGAACACGAATAGAAATAAAAAGAATGATTCGGTTAAGAAACCCCTCACCCTAATCTTCTCCCTGAGGGAGAGGATTGAGGTGAGGGGTATTGGCCTGCTCGGCTGCATGGTTCCGGTTAGACGTTGAACAGATACTCGATCACATCGCCATCCTGGACTTCGTATTCCTTGCCTTCGACCCTCAACAGACCTTTGGCCCGGCAGGCGGCTTCGCCACCATGTTCGATAAAATCCGTATAGGCAATCACCTGGGCGCGAATGAATCCCCGCTCAAAATCCGTATGGATCACTCCGGCTGCCTGGGGTGCCTTCCACCCGCGATGGATCGTCCAGGCACGGACTTCATCCGGCCCAGCCGTCAGAAAACTAACCAACCCCAAAGCGTGATAGCCGGTATGGACAATCTGATCAAGGCCGCTCTCCACCACCTTGTATTCCTTCAGGAACTCCGCCCGCTCGACCTCCGTCATCCCATTGAGATCCTCTTCCATTTTGGCACAGATCTTGACGACTTCACAACCCCGCTTCGCAGCATGATCGCGCACATACCGGACAAAATCATTATCCTCCTGCAATCCTACCTCATCGACATTACAGCAATAAATCATTTTTTTATCCGTCAGAAGCGAACATTCCTTGAACATCAAAACGGCGGCATCGGTTTTATGATCCTCAAATTCAAACGCCGTTTTCCCGGCACCCAGATGCTCCAGCAACTGCTTGGAGATATCCAGTGAGGCCTGAATGCTCTTATCACCCCGAACCTGTTTGCCAAGGCGGGCCACACGGGTTTCGATGGTCTGGTAATCGGCCAGAATCAGTTCCGTCTCAATGACGCCAATATCGCGCGCCGGATCCACCGCACCATCAACATGCACAATATTTTCATCATTGAAGCAACGGACGACATGCAGAAGGGCATCCGTCTCACGAATATTGGTGAGGAACTTATTCCCC